>Ga0080013_1001684_pt1 | contig 28397 bp, 37 predicted proteins | sample ETNvirenome_6_85_FD_69236 | JGI IMG/M metagenome (GOLD analysis project Ga0080013, IMG submission 69236) | Marine viral communities from the Pacific Ocean - ETNP_6_85 (SPADES assembly) (version 2) | ecosystem: Environmental > Aquatic > Marine > Oceanic | place: Pacific Ocean | collected 2013-06-19 | reverse complement strand
ATTTTCTCGCCCCCATGAATCGTAGGCGCAATCGTGACATACAATTGTTTCATACTGTCCTTCGGTGGCTTTATTTGATTTACAGACTACACATTCACTCCAATCTTTCTCAGCCCCAAACTCCTCAGCATCAAATGACCTTTCTTTAAGTCCATATTTGGCTACCATATAAGCGATACCTGAAAATAATCCTATCCCTAACCACTCAGAAGAAGTAATGAGTCTATTAGTATCAGTCATGATTTAATATAATTCTTTTGACTATTTAAACTTTAACCTATTTTAATGTTTATAAAAGGCCTTCCCACATACTCGGCACATAGATTCACCAAGAATTCTTGGGCAAGCCTTATCTTTACATTTTGTTCTTATGTATTTTATCACAAATAAATCCACCTAATAGGGGCATATAAACCTTTCTCAATCGCGCCTTGTCTTAGCAATTAGGTATAGTAATCCAAAAATAGCCCCAATTTTCAATCCTTTCTCATTGGTAATATCCTCAGCCTTCAATGTTCCTTGAGGCATTGGTGTTTGTCTTACTCCAAAAACATTCTCCCACCAAGGGAAAACTTCACTCCAATACATCTTCCATGAACTTGCACCGGGTTGTGAATCAGTTAGGTATTGGAAATCCTGTGGGTCTGCACTTGTTACGGGCGTTCCTAAGTATGGTTTCGGATTATTGATTTGTCGAGGAAGCGCACCGAGGGCGTAAAGTTGTCCTTGGTCGTTAAACCTATATCCTTTTTGCGCCCATGCAGTTCCCTTACCTGCGGCGGCAGTTGATTTTGTGTAGTAAATTGTATCACCATTAGGTGCATTACCCATAGAAATCACTTCTTCAGATGTTCCCGTAGCAGTATTTACAACACAAGTCTTTTGTGTGTAAGCAGTTCCGCCTGTTCCACAACTTTGAAGTTCAAGAGCCATAAAAAACAAATATCTGTATGACTATTTAAAGATTACCTATCTAAAAAGGACACTACAAGGATGATTTACGGTTACTGGCTTAAATTCTTTCATCTTCTAAATTGTATTCAAAAATCATTTCCAATGGACCTTCTTTAGGATATGCTAATGGATTATCTTTAACATAGAATATTTGAAACAATCCCTTGGATGAAACTACTCCTAAATTATCTTTCTTGATGTAGTTTATTGTTCCGATAGGGTGGTTATCATCCAATCCATAATTTACTGTATTGTGCATTTTTACCTTATATCGTGATAGTAAGTCCTCCAATATAGTTAATTTCATCTCTCCATCATTTTCCACTCTCCCATCAGCAAGAGCATCAGCCTCCACATCTAAGTTTCCTAAGAAGGATTCGGATAGAGTTCCATTAGTAATTAGAGGGATTTCTAACTCAGACCTAAGCCAATTTACTATATCATCACTCCAAAACTCTCCGACTTCAGTATCGGGGAGCGTTGAAACGAAATTATCGAAATCAATTTGCCACCAAATGAAAGGAGCATCGGGTGATTGAATAGTTCCATCATCCTCTTCCAACATTCCTTGAATCTTCCCATCCATTCCCACTATATGACCGTATATCACAAGGCTATGGTTGTAAAGCACGAATACATTGAGCGACCATCTCCTTCCATCCTTCACGATAATATCATCACCATCAATCTTCTGCTTACTCATAGTCCGAATTGTAGTTCTCGCCTCTCTCGCCGCCCTTGTAGCAGACAGTCCTCCACTCATATTCAAAAGAAATTGATTCACTTTCTGTTCCATTGTTCTTTCAATAACTGCCTTCCTATGCTCAATCTTATACTTGATTCCCGCATAAGCCATATACTTCTTCATCGTCTGAGGGGTCGTTCTATTGAAAGCCGCCGCTTTTCCTATACCATACCCACGCTCAATCATATACGCTAACGCCTGTAATACTCTTTGTTGAGCATCAAGTTTAATTGGAATTGGCATATAACAATTAATAGGAAAATCAACTATATTAACCTATCGTGAATTATAGTCGCCAAATCTTTTTAATTTCATCTTGAATCTCATCCTCATCCATCGCATCCACTATTATCTCATCGTATCTATAATTGTATTTTAATATTTCTCGCAAGGTTTCTATCTCCATTTCAGTAAGTCTTTGCATCACCATAATCTTATCCACTATCTCCTCTTCTTCTTCATCTTGCCGCAACATGAGGATTTCATCTTCAGTTGGGGTGAGGTCTATAATAGGATTTTCCTTCTTATTACTACTAGCCATTCCTACTGCTTCCATCACCTGATAGCAAACCTCCTCAGTCGCTGACCAATTTATTCGATTCGTTAATCCCATAAATGGCAGGTGCAAAGTTCCACCCCCTCTTGTGGAATCAGAATGGCCTACATAAACATAGGGTGTTTCAGCCACTCTATAATTCAAGAATCCCTTACTCTCGTAAATATACCAAGCGGCTACCATAAAATCATTGTATATGGGAGGCTTTATACCCCCCATAGGATATATATTTGGGTCTATCCCTACATCGAATCTCTTTTTCTCAGTAACGCACCACCTTGTATTCAATCTCGCAGCCCACTTGAACCCAGTTAGAGTATTATTTTTTTTCATCCACTTGAAAACCTTTTCCATGTCCAAACTATCTGCTTTGAGGAACTCATCATTAGGTTGCCAAAAATAAACTGTCGGATTAAGATAGGCTAAGTCTTGAAAAGGACCCTTCCAATATGGTTGGTCTATTTGTTCGCAGGAATACCCTTCCCTTCCAGTAGTTCTTGTGAGGATTTGTTTGGGGTGATTTGTAATAACAACGCAGAAGTAGTCTTCTTTCTTATCACCATTATTCAAGGCTACTAAATATATCCCCATTATTTCTGATTGGGAGAATATATTTCCCCCCCATTTTGCATCCTTGGCCTTCTCCCTTCTGAACTTTAGTGATTTTTTTAACAATGCAACTTCATTCTCACTCATCTGATGATTGGTTTTATCGAAGAAGGACTTGGTTACTTCCTTCACAGTAGGGAATGCCTCCTTAAGAGCGACTACTTGACGAACTTCCATATTATAAAATCCAAGCCCTACTATTTAAATTTGTTCATGGAATATGCCTGTCTTACCTAAGTTCTTAGATATTAAATTATGTAATTGGAAAGAACCATCATCATTCACAATTACACCTCTTGAGAATATTCCGAAATATCCTTTATCGAAGACATAATCCATCATATCCTCGATAGGCTCATCGCTGAGTGTCTTCCAATCTCCATGTATCTCCTTTAGCACATCATATCTGAAATCCCAAGGCATCTTAACAATCTCACTTATGAAGCGAGGATAATAAGCCATCCTTAGATACTTCCAAGTTTCTATGGTCGCTTCATCCATCAAAACTCACCTCCCCAACCCTCATTGATGAAGTATGCTCCATTCTCGAACTTAGTGATGGCTCCACTTCTTATTAGTATATCCAATTGGTCGTTAGTTATCTTAACGGTGGTTCTCAAGTCCTTCAAAGACTCAGCGACTGGGCAATCTTTCAATAGTTTCTGATAGATTGCTATAATATCCTCATCGACCCCTTCCATCATAGCAGATAGTGGGAATTCCTCAGTCAAGGTTTGCAGACTAACTTCAAATATATTCTGCGCTTCTAAAAGATGCTTGAGGGTTATTCTCTCATCCCCATATAAGCGAGCGAATCCCCTAACAAGATTTGCAAACTCCTGATACTTTCTATTATCAGTAGTGCTACGAATACAAAAAGCATCTTTGAACTGAGGTCTGTTTTCCATCTCATCATATATGGAGTTTATCCTCGGCATTATGGGTCTTATCTGAGGTTTTATATGAGATACATATCTAAAATACTCTTTGAAAAATGCTCTCCACATATCTAAATCCTTTTTTATAGAACCCCTTTCAAAGACTCCATCCATTGAATCAATAATAGCCATCCTAATTCTATCCTTTGCCTCAGCACCACTTAACGAAAGTTGAGTAAAAATAAGAGTTAATCGAGATATAATCTGATATGTATATTGTCCAAAAGCGGCTAACATCTCCTTCTTATCGTGTTTCTCCTCATCATAATAATGAGGTGGATTACCTAAGAAAAGCAGATTGAGAGTAGTTTCTCGTTGAATATCCAAAGCACCCTTCTGCATCTCGATTCGGCCATTCGCCATCATATTCATTAGTTCTCCGAATGTTTCATCACCCCATGTTTGAAACTCGGAAACTGCTACCCTCTCATGATTCATTTTAGGCATCAAACCTATCTCGATAGCATTCAGGTCATCACCACTCATCGCCCCGAAAAGACCCGGAATAGTAGCCATTTTACCTGAACCTGCCATTCTGCATGGTGCGACAGGTTGAATTACCCTTTCAACCAAATGGTCTTTCCCCTCTCCATGACTCGATACTATTCCTATGTGAATCATATCTTGTTTCTTAGAGGGGCTTAGAAGAAATAATAGTATTGCCTTTTTTAAGTATTCTTTAGCATATAATTCAGCCCATAGAGTATCATCTCTCATAGCCAAATCCAAGGGAGTTATCTTGTTTTTACTACACAGTTTCTTAAATTTTTCAAACTGTTTGTGGGTCATTTGACTTTCTTTAAAACCATTATCAATCTTAATTTTACTACAAAGGAAAACACGCTTCTTTCCGAAGTTTATATATCTTCCCTTTATTTCAATTCTCTTCCCCTGTTTTTGACTTTCTGTTAGAGTCATTAACATATAAGCAAGTTCATCATCATCAATTCTTCCTACTAGATATTTTTCCTTCGCATTATGTGTGATACAAGGAATAGAATATTCTCCATCGCTTAGATTAAATTTCAACATAACCTTCCCTTTTCCCGCATCTTTATGATTTATTCCAACTGTTTCAACCTTAGTGCAGAAACCCGAACCATCACACTCATCATCGAAAACCTTCTTGTTATAGACTTGTTTCATATCTAAAACAGTTTCCTCGAAATTCTGAACACACTCCCACGCAAATGTGCTAATTTCATTGGGAATAGCATCACTCATAATCATTAATACTCAAAGACCTTATTAAAGTTATAGGATAGGATATGGAGATTATTACTCTATCATTGATTTCAAAATCTGCGATACTAAGTTAATATCCCATCCATTCCCTGCTAAATCATACTGTTGATTCTTCTTCAGATTACTTATATTTATCTCATCATCAAAAAATCCCATCAATCGAAAACACTCTTGAGGTGTTAAATCTCTTGCGTTTTCTAAGTCTTCTATTGTTCCGACTCGGAACTCATGTCTTGCAGATGCGATGCAGAAACTCACTCCAATATCTTTATTATACTGATATATGTATTCATTAGGATATTTCCCATACGCCTCACCTTCTTGTTGATGCTTACTACGATTTTTGTTACGCCATGAAACAGAAACTAATGTTGTGTCTGTTGGTGGCTCAACAATATCTTTTAAGAAAATCGTCAGTTCTTTAGGATTAGGAAAATTGAACTCAGTAATCCCTAAGTCCTTTCTAAAACAAACAAAAAATACTCTTTTTCGGCTTTGGGGCGTTCCATAATCTCTCGAATTCAAAATCTGCCAATAAACATTATAACCAATTCTATCTAACTCGAAGAGTATCTTATCGAAGGTATCTTTCATATTCTTAAAAGTTAATCCTCTAACATTTTCTAACAACATATATTTCGGGTTTTTAACTTCTGCAATTCGGATTATCTCATTAAACAAAGTTCCTCTAATATCCAACTCACCTTTCTGTTTTCCTGCGGCAGAAAAGGGTTGGCAAGGAAATCCGGCCATAAGCAAATCGAATTCCGGTAACTTGTGAGGCTCAATCTGAGTGCAATCACCAAAGTTTTTTATATTCTTATGATTATTTTTAAAACAAGTTATAGCATGAGGTTTGATTTCGGAAAAACCTACACATTCATGAAGTATTCCTGCCCTTTTGATAGCGAACACACCACCACCATATCCTGCGAACATTTCAAAGGTTTTTAACACACCATCAACCATGTAAAAAATAATCTATCACCACCCTATTAAAGGTTATGGATATGTTATACTCAGACACCCACCCCACCGTGCATGGTTCTATTTACCACATCTCCTACTTCGGGGTAGGCCTTCAACACCTCTTTACTATCCAACAAATGATTTATCTGCTCCCATTTCAAGTCCAACTTACCATAATCATTCATATTTCTAAAGGGTTGGTTTATCTGCCAAGTCCTATATTCTGTATGCTCTAAGCCTTCTTTCATAGAGGAAGGAATCTCTTTAGTATCTTCGGAATCCTTTTTAATGTCACCCATCTCGAATAGTGCGTCATTTGTTTCTATACCTATCCCTTTTAAGATATTAGTTAGGTTCTCGAAATTGTTTTCAAAGCAATCCTCATAGCGAATCGTATATACATTCTCAATAGGGTTTTCTCTTAAATCATTGAAAGACTGAACGGTATCTATGTATTTTTGAACTCCTTGTTCTGCGGGTATGTCGTAATCGAACCTCTTATTGAGGGATGAGAAAACGAAAAGAGGATTTCTAATCATGAATATTTTAATGTAATCCTTATAATCTCCCTCAAGAAAGAACTTGTGGAACATCGGGTCTTTCGCTAATATGAAATCTGCATACTCATGTTCTTCTTGCTCCATTATCTCGGCATACTCTATCTCATCAATTCTTTTTTGTTGCAACTCTCTTATTTTATGGGAGAAGAATCTGTTATCCATTTCTCCTACGATATTATTGCCCTCTTCATCCTTACCATAGAAAAGTTCGACTTCGGGTTTTTCAGCCAAAATCTTCTGAAATACAGTTGTTCCGCTATGTGGAAAACCTGTAATTAAAATAACTCTCATGATTAGCATTGGATTGAGATATATATAAATCTTACTGAGAGGATTCTGCATTCCATTGTGAATCCCAATTTCTCCATCTTTGTTTATTCACAAATGGGTCATCACTAAGGGTGCTTAAATCAGCCCTTTGAAAAAATGATGAACCTTTCGGATATGTTTTCAAGACTTGTTCCTTTGCACCCTTAAGATTTGTTGCATAGACAGAATTTCCCCAACCTTCATTTTTCGGCTTCCATAAGAAAGTCCATTCTCTCCTTGATTCTTCTGCCTCAAAGGATTCTGCGTTAAATCTATGGCTACAACTTCCACAATAATTCATACCCGTTCTTCTTCCATCCTCATCTTCATCCATTGCCCAATTCTTACAACATCCACAATTAGGACAATGCCCATCATCACAATCATTATTACCACATGAGTTTCTCATACTCATCCACCAACTTTCTTCGGCCTCAAAGGATTCTGCATCAAATTCCAAGTCATCATATGCTTCATCTCTTTCTTCTTCAGTTAGATAATAATATTCATCATCTGCAAATCCTTGACCTTCATTAATATCTGCAAGGATTCTTTCAACAGTTGATTGTATTTTAGCATCTCCTGATATTCCATACAACTTAATAAGTCCTTTATGGCCGTAAGCCTCAAAGGATTCTGCCCTATAACTTATTTCGTCAAAGATAGTAATAGGTTTCTTCAAATCATTTAATATTTTGATTGTAGGCCACACATCTGCTGAAAACCAAGGGTTTTCTTCCTTAAAAGTATCACTTTTAGTATAATCAGGACTTATCTTTTTAACTTCTCTAATAAAAGCACTTTTTTTCAAGCGGATAATGTCTAATATATTCATTCCACTATCTAACAATAATTTAACACCTTTTTTAGTTAAATCATGGTCCAATCCCGAAGTAATCATAACTTTATTTGTGAATTGTATCAATTGTTTTTTTGTGCCTATAATATTCCCTTCCATACCACTTATTATATATACTGTTTCATCATTTGTATCTTCTGCCTCAAAGGATTCTGCATCATAGCCAGTTTGAAAATCTCGATAAAATACTTGAGAATCTAAATCGCCACTATCTTTATTTAAAACAAGATATGGGTGTCCATCTTCTAATACATCATCCCCTTCTTGAACTAAAATTTCTTTTATACCATAAAATTCATCAGCATCCTCATCATAAATAGTTACTGAGGAATCTTTCCATTCATTTTCAATTTCAGAAAATGTATTTATTTTCTCCGCCTCAAAGGATTCTGCATCTAATATCCTATCATATGCTTCATCTTTTCTTCCTCTCCTATCTTCCCAACTCCAAATAGATTTGACATTTTTCATATTTTTATAATATTTTTCATCCAAACCAAAGTAATGTTCCCAATCTAAATCTGTGGGGTTTTCAATTTGAAGGTTGGGTGCGTTTTCATAAGAAAAATATCTCCCTTCATTATCCCCACCATGCATAAGATATACATTCTTCTTTCCATATGCAAAGGGGTATGGAACATGACTATTACCCACAGGAGAATAATATTTTACTATTTCATCTCCATCTGTTGAAAATTCATAAATGGCGGGGCCAATATGCACATATCTATCTTTTCCAATTTTTAATAAAATAGAGTTTCCATCGAATTCTTTTCCATACCCTCCACTAAATTCAGTAGTCGGGTTTAAAAGACTTTTTCCTATAAATGTCTTTAGAGGCTTATATTTTTTAATTAATTTTGTATAATTCCAATTCCCATCTAAGTCCATCACCTCTTGGTAAATCTCGACATTGTTCTTACCGACCTTCACTAAGAATGGTTCGTCACCATTATCAAGAATACGATATTCAGCCTCAAAGGATTCTGCATCTAATTGTGGATTCCAATGAGGGTCATCTAAAGTCCATTTGTATTTATCATAGAATTTTTGACCCCATTTAGGCCATTCTCTTCTTTTTGTTTTGAAAATCCATCTCCATGCATTATTGAAATCGGAATGTTCATCACCCTTCCTCAAAGCCTCTCTATCATCTCCAAAATCCCATTCTTCGGCCTCAAAGGATTCTGCATCTTGGTGAATCCCTAAATAATCATCAGGAATAATCATTAACATATCTTTATCATTTTCATTATCGGGGTTCGATAGAGAAAATTTTGCTTCTGAAATCCAACCTCCTTTGGGTGTTGAGATAATGATATTGCCTTTCGCTTTTTTATTTTTTCTAATCGAATCATGGTTTGTTCCATGTTTTATTAAGAAATCACTTAATTCCTTATCTGTTAAAAAGTGTCTTGTTTTGTATTTATCAACACTATGATTTTCTATATCTCCTACACTACCCATCATTTCGGCCTCAAAAGATTCTCTATCCTTACCTAAGATATAAGCAAAGCCCGATACCAAACCAATTGCTATCCATTGACTTCTATCAAGCATAAATAGTGATTTCAACATGACTATTTAAAGATTCTCTCTTAACGCCCGAAGGCGATAAGAGATTTAACGCTTCATTTTGCGTTTGACTTCACTCCACATCTTCGTATTGGTCTTCAGGAACAGGTGGAACTGTTACCGAATCCCCGAAGTTTAGCAGTTGTGCGGAGAATCGGTTGTATTGCCTACCATTCTTCGACATTTGCTTGTGGCGAAGGAACTTTACGACCATCGGGAACGATGCACCATCTTGTGTCCAGTTAGACACGGCTGATGCAAAATGCTCCTTCTCGAATCCAGTTAGCCATAGAGTCATTCTGCGACCATCAGTAGGCCTAATCACTCTTACTGCGGTGGATTCACCGTAGTTTCCTTCGATTCCCTCGGTGTAGCCCTCAAAGATATATCCTGAGAACAATTCGCTTGTCCCAGTTTCCTCATTGATTTTGGTGTCCAATCTCTCTCGATTAATATATCGAGAAGGTGTTTCACCTTTGCTTTCCTCAGCAATCTCGTTCAAAAACGCTTCAATTTCATTCATTTCTGCCATTTCTTTTTCCTCCCTATTGGGTTATTATCCCATGTGTTTAATTACCTATATAAAAGGTTGCTTAAAGGTCAAAGAAGTTTATGGTTATGGTTGTTTCCCAAGAAAAGTTGTGGTATTCCTGATAATAAGAAAAGCCGCAAACAGTCTTAATTCTTCTCTCACGGTCTATTCTCCTACCTTGTTTTGAGTTTCTTTCTTTCAATACTCTCTTTGCATTATTAATGGCTTTGGGGTCACTATACAAGATTCTTAATTTTTCAAAAATCTTAGATTCAATGAGATTCATATATATATCAAGAAAGGAATCAAAGGAAATATCAATCGCCTGATTTCTTCCTCCGTAGTTGGTAATAGCGTTATATAGATTAATATTTTTCTCATTATTATTTTGTTCCTCAGTTGTGAAAGTCATTGAACTTCCAAAAACTTCTTTAGAAAATGGGTCAGATATAAAAAACCCAAGTTGGTGTTCTTGCATCGCCCAATCAAATTGATGAATCGCAAATTCAAAATCAGTTAATATCTCCTCTTTAGTCCTATGATTAATACCTTCTGCGAGATTCGCCTTGAGATTCGCCATAACATTATCCTCTATTTCGGAATATTGTATCAATTCTGAAATGTGTTCTCGCATACTTATTTTTAATTGTTTGATAACCTCGTCTATATTTTCCAAAGCAGTTCCACCGCCTAGGTCCAAACCATCATCACCATAACTTCCTGTTGAATATACATACACATAATCCACTCTTTTGCCCCTACCCCAATTCATCAAGGAAGTGTCCATATTTATAAGTCCTTACACAACTATATAAAGATTAAGTAATCTTTAAATAACAAAAACAAAATTGAAATATATGGCCTTGTGGAAAAGGGAATGGGATAAATTCACCGATGAGGCTATGGAAGTCATGAAAACTCAATCGGATAAGACGAATGAGGAAAGAGAATGGATGAGTTATGTTTATGATACAGATAAGGGATATGAGTTAGGAACAGTCAGTTATGGTGGTTTAAGCCGTATAGAAGTTAATCCTGAAACAAAGGAAAGACAAGACCAAGCCAAACATGGTTTTAAAAACGGGCAAAAGAAATGGACAATACATGGACACCCTTTGAAAGATGGTAAGATATACACGGGCCGGCAATACTTCTCAAGCACAGACATATGCCGAGAGTTCGTAAGAAGTAGGGATAATGATGAGTTTGTTTCTCAGTTTTTAGTTTATCCTCATAAGCAGAAAGATACAAACACGAGAGAGGAGGTATTTCATAATCGGGTGAGAATATTAGTTTTTCCAAATAGAGAAACTGTAATTAGGGCTATGCAGATGTCTAACCCAAGTGTTGATGTAAATTCTATTACTGTTGAATCGGGTCAGAATAGTAATGTGGAAATGGGTGATGGGTCGAGTCGTTTGCAGAATGATGCTGGTGTTGATTGGTTTGCTTTTCAAGAAGCCTTGGGTAAATTAGGGTGTATGGGGATTGTGGATTTGGAAGGGCCTAAGAATGGGTCTAAGATGTTTCAAAGTGAAAATACTTTGAAGGTTTTTAATTTGGGGACTATTATTCTTATTGGAGTTTTGGCTTATGTTTTTAAGAAGGCTAATTCAGGATTTGATTTTAGTGCAGAAAATATTGAAATTGTGGATGACTTATCTGAATATTATAAAAAGAGATAGTTATGGGAGATTACCTTTAATGAAATCTTCTAATTCATAGGTTGGTTTATCATCGTCAGAAGCCTGAATTATTATATCAAAGTATTCTTCAGGGATTGAATCAATTTCAATTTCGCTATTGTGGTTTCTCGAAGAAAGATGTATTTTCCAATCATCAGGATATGTTTTTTTAATTCGGTTTTCTTGAAGATTATTTTCTATATTGATTTTGATTATTTTCCACCCTCTTTTTTTTAACTTCTTAACCTCATTAAAATACCTAACATCATCCACTACTATATAATCATCATCATGGCAGTTTGTAAGCATAGTTGTAATCCATACATCTTCATACAATTCCTTTCTAGCACCATCACCTATTTTTTGGAATAAAACTCTATCCTTTCTCCCTTCAGGAATGTTATAAACGAACCGTGCGAAGTTCTTTACCCCTTCTGCTAAAGACTTCCTTTGAAAGTAAGGATGTTTTTTTATTATTGAATTGGCTAAGGTGGTTTTTCCACTCCCCATTTTCCCACAAATACCTATTTTAAGTGCCATTAAAATAAGGTGTAATTACACCTATATAAATACTGCGAATTTTTAAATAGTCGTTTATTCTTATCACTATTATGCCTCGTAGTTACGCACTTCTAAATATGAATAAAATAAAGAAGTTTAAGGCTATGAGGAATCGAAAAACAAAGAATGATATTATTTTAGTTATGGGTCCGATAGCCAAATTTAAACCGGAGGGTTCAAGAGTGGATGATTGGGTTGGTAATAGTGGGATGTATATGGTATTTACTATGAGAAAGGATAAGAAAAATGGATGGGTATGGGGTAATATGGTAAAGCCTGTGGATAGAGTAGGGGTTTCTAAATTGATTGGCGAATCTAGGCGTTTTGGGAAGGCAGTTTATTATGCAAAGAGTGGGAAACTGAAGAAAATAGGTCCTGCTATTAGAGGTGATTACGAACTCAATGCAATTAATTGAGTATTTCTCTAATAATAAGATTTTGATTTATATCTTCATTATTAAGGAATAATCTTTTATAAGTTTCTAATCCCCTTTCTAATTTCACCCTTCCTCCATCTAAAAACTCAGGTGAGCAATCGAATATACCTAATTCTAGGGTTTTTTTATCAATGCAAATAAATCTAAAATTATTCACATTTTCAAACATACTAACATAAATATACGCTTGTAAGTCATAACTATACTTTTTAGCAGACCATCTGAAATTTAGTATATCATTAGTCGTTTTTAAATCAATGATTGTATCTCCAACAATACAATCAGCCTTCCCTCTAATGGGAATTCCATCAAATAGAGCAATATTAGGAACTTCGTATTCTCCTTGATTTATTAAATCCATACAATAGGCATTCTTTTTTATCGCTTCCACTAGCAAATTACAATTATCTATTTCTGATTGAGTATAAACCTCTCCGTGTATTGCTACGGCTTCTTTATAGGTTTTAGTGTTTTTTGAAGCGACCTGCACGATATTTAGTGAATCAAATTTTGTGGGTTCTAACATTTTCCAATGGAATAGTTTTCCATCACGAAGGGGTTGAGATTCCTTTTGCCCTTGTGTGAGGTTTTTTATATATTGCTTTGGAGAATTCAATATGGTTTTAATACTACTGGAACTTAGGGCATTTTGACCTAAATACCCATAATAAAAATCATCATCATACATCTTTCCTATTAGTTCTTGTTTGTCATGGATAACATCATCAAAGGTTTTAATTTGCATAATAAACCCTCACAAATATTTCCTAAAGTGGTTTAAAGTTTGCTTCGATTCCTTTGAACCCAAATTTATTACCCTTCTTCCCAATTCGATTTGAATTGTTAATATATCGTTCCATGATTCTTCTCTAAGTTTCCTCGATTCGCTCATATTACTGATTATGTGGAACACATATATAAATTTATCTTCCATTTATCCTTTGATTTTTGATTCTGAACTTATTTACATCGAATTCTTTCCACTCTTTTGCTATTTCTAACATCACCTTTAATTGGGGATTTAATTCAGTTGTATCTATTTTTTGTTCTCTTTTGACTAATTCACCATTCACATAATAATTAGTTATTTGATTATAATATCCATTTTGAATCATACTTGATAATATTACTCTAACCTTTTTCGCATTGGTTTCATTATCAAGAGGGATAGTTATTTTTTCCTCACCATATTTCGCTATTACTTCTATATTACTTATAGTTTCTGCAATTAATACATCTAATTCCTGTTGCTTAAGATTTTCTATCTTTTCCATTTCGACTTTGAATAAATCCTCTATAATTTCATAGAAGTTTGATACAGTTATTATAGAAAGCCTCAAAGGATTATCAATAATATTATACATTACTATATATGCATCATCCTTATCAGTTTTACTCACCATATCTATTTCAGTATTCATTGTTAATACCATATCTTTTGGATTTATTTTTAAATTCATTTTATTTAGTTTTTTCATTTGCAACACCTATATAATATTCCTTTTTTTGTAATATCAAAATCTTTATTGCAATTAACACAAACTCTATATCTCATATGGAGTATTTCCCTTAAGTTAGTATCTTTTGCCTCCTGTATTGTCAATGGTTCTGAATTTTCATATAAACCATTTATAAACTCCATATCTTTGTTATCAATTATTATTATTTAATACTATCTATTCTTCAACTTTTGTATTTCCTCATTGAGAATACTATGTGCTAAATCGGATGCACTAGCATATAATTCGTATATGTCATCAGGATTTTCAACTGATATACTAATATTTGATTTCGCCCAATTAGATTTGCCCCCTATTTTAAATTCCACAGTAGGGCCGATGTTTATTTCTATCCTCCCATTTTCTCCTAATTGTCTTTTTATTTTATCACTTAGTTCTCTTATATCAGATTGATTATTGATTTTTAATTCAGAACTTTCATTAAAATCCTTACCGAGATGAATTTCATTCCCTCCATTTTTCAAAGATATTATTGCATTATCCGCTTCAACAGATACGAAATTTTCTGCGGTTTTTACAGAATTATTGAACACATTCTCAATAAAGTCGTAATGCCCTATTTCTCCTTCAGGGCCGACTACATAAAGCCTATGCTTTACACCACCATTAGTTTCTTTATCCTTCCATTCCTTGCCTTGATAACCTTCTTTAATAAATTCTATAACCATTCATATCCCTCAATCATTAACATTTATATTTAATGCCTCACAAATTTCTTTATACCTATTTCTAATAGTTACTTCAGTAACCCCTGCGGCTTCAGAAACTTGTTTTTGAGTTCTTTGTTCTTTCTCTAAAATACTTGCTAGATAAACACTTGCAGCAGCAATACCTGTTGGACCTCTTCCTGCGGTTAGTTCTATCTCAGTAGCCCTTTTTAATATATAATTAGCCTTATTAACAACATTAATAGGTAATTTTAACTTAGCACAAAATCGTGGAACATAGTTATCAGGGTTAGCAGGAGGAACATTCAACATCAATTCCCTAGAAATGGCTCTAAATGTTCTTCCTATTTCCTTACGCCCAGTTCTTGAATGTCTTCCAACCTCATCTAAAGTTCTTGGAATTCCATGAATCCTACAAGCGGCATATATAGAAGAGGCGACAACCCCTTCTATACTACGGCCTCTTACGAGTTTTTGTTCAACTGCCTTTCTATATATATAGGCGGCTTCTTCTCGGACTGATGTAGGTAATGACATTTGGGCAGAAAGTCGTTGCAATTCTCCTAATGCTACTGCTAAATTTCTTTCGGTGGATGAATTCACCCTTGTTCTTTGGTGTTGTCTTCTCAACCTTCTAAATAATTTAGACATATCAGAAGACATATTAACACCTGCGAAATCTTTATTTTGCCACCCTATATCAGTAGTTAGACCCTTATCATGCAATAAATTTGTGGAAGGCATACCTACTCTTTCATTAGAGTTATCCACCCCATCCTTAGAGAAATTTCTCCATTCCGGCCCTTCATCTATTACAATATTTTCTTGAACCACACCACATTCGACACAATTACGGAATCCGGATGAATCGGTTTCAAATATATTCCCCCGACAATTTTTACACACTATCTTCTCATTATTTAAAGTCATTCGACCCCTCATACTCTCACCCCTATTTACAACTATTTAAATGTTTCTATTAGTCTAAACAATGATAAGGATAGTTATCCTCATAATCTTTCGTCTTTAAACCCCATAGAGCCACCTTATAATTATCATTAGAATCTCGCATGGAAAAACTACCCTGTCCACTCACCTTGTTCAGGATGATAAAATCATCAGATATACCTTTCAATACTAGAGTTACCTTTCGTGCATGGGGTGTATTCCTAAATCTATCTTTCAAACGAAATGAGATTTCTGTGCTACTCATCGCTCTTTCACTTAATAGGGTATAAACCTCTTTCAACCAAATGTTCCGCCTCTTTGCCATATTAATCAAACCTAAGCCATCATATATAAATGTTTGTCTTATGTGCTAAAGAATTGTCGGTAATCATCATATATAAAATTTATATCAGGATTTGTGGGGCCTTCGACCAATCTCATAGTTATTTGAGAAATATCTTTTTTGATATTAGATTTAATAGAATCTATCTTAACAATCTGCGACATTTGTTCAGGATATTCTTTAATCATATATAATAAATATTCTTCTTCATAATTATCATAACCGTCAAAAAATTCATCCTCAGTCATTTTTTGAGTTGTATTGGACTTTTTACTCAACCCATAATTATTATAACTATCCCAAGTTTTATTACTCACTTGACTATCCCTCCAATTCCATGAAGTCCCATAACCCCCTTGCGATGTATAACTAGATTCTATGCGAGGAGGGAACTGAACTCCCACCTCTCTTTGGGCTACTACCTTATTCCAATCAACTTTAATTAGTGCATCTCTAAATTCCCTTACATAAACTAAATCCTGTTGCTCATTTCCTGAATGAGCGTTGAAATACCCTACTGATAAGTTAGTGCATTCTGAGATGTAATCAGTATAGTTAGCCGTATCAGTGAATGAACCTCCGGGGTCGGCTCGATGATTCATTCCCAATTGCTCAGAAAGGGAATCCACAAATTCTTGAGAAGCACAAACTTGGCCGACTTGTTGAGTAATTATACTGAAGTTATCCTTCCTATCAAATGCTACTGCAAAATCATATTTTTCCAATTCCTCGACATCCTCGTTGGCTATATAAGATGAGCCTCTTCCCCCTACCTCTTCAGCACGGTGGAATATATATAATCCCTCCACACCTGCCTTAATAAGTTCCCAACACAACCAAATTCCAGTTCCATCATCAGCACCTAAACACGGATTAGTCTTATTTTTCTTCTTTATTCGCATATCCGAAATATCTAACATGATTTCTTTCTTTTCACCCGCATAAAATGTGCTACCTCTATCGACTGTATCAGTATGACATGAAAATAATACTTTAGGGTCTTTACCAATTTTTAAGAAAAGGTTTCCGCCTTCTCTTCCATCAAAACTATATCCATCTTCTGTAAGCCCCATATTCATTAATATAGGATTTTTACAAAATCTCTCCACATAATAAGTTTCGTTTGCTGAACCAGCAGGTCGGCCATAGGAAAAAATCCTTCTAATATTCCTATTATCTTTTCTCAAAGATTGAGTTTCTTCTATGAACTCAAGAGTGGCCTTCATAATTAGAAATTATCTTTTATCTATATAAAGATTGTGATTATGCCCACTTTTCTTTAAAATCATCATCAAAACCTTTACTACTATTCCTTATTGAACTCGACTCTATATCATCCCAAATTTGTGTTTTGTTAAGGGGTGGAGTATAGGGAGAATCAAATGAATGTGATGAATTATATCTATATCTCTCAGATTCTTCAGAACCAATGTTGAAAAATTCTCGTTCATAATATTTTTCTTTTTCATTATTAGGTTGTTTGAAAGATATATTTTTTAGAAACTCTTTCATTAATTTATCGAATGCAGTATTCAAATCAAAGGTATTATTAAAATTTATTTCATATTCCTCAATCAAATTCCCCCCTACCACATCATCAATTTCGTCATCTAATAGGATATTATTTTGATAGGATGCAAAGTTTATTAGTGATTCAATACCTAAATCTTCTCCATACCATTCAATCATCATTTCCATGTTTTCATTATAAATTGAAATCATATGGTTATCTCTAAATACTTCCACCACATTTTCAAATCCTGTTATATCCATGACTTCCTCAATCCAAACCCTAATTCTTTCGGGGAAATTACTGAAATCTTCTTCATAATTAATCACAACGAAAAAATCATTATATCTGTAAGCAGATGCTATAACTACTACATCATCATGATGAAATTCATTCCATGCAATAACAGGATATATTTTTACTTTATCAAAGTCCTCTATTCCATCTTGTTCCATTATCCAACGGAAGACTCCAATACCACCATTTCTTTTTATAAACTCTTCGTGTTGGCTTATCACTGACATGATTATTGATAATATACCTTACTATTTAAACCCTTTGAAGTTTAGGACTTCCAATATTTTTTAGGGATTTCTATATATTTATTTGAATTAACTTTTAATTTTTTGACATCTAAATTATCAATATCTAATCTATATTTGAAGTTGTCCACTCCTACCTTCTTATTGATTATCATATCAGTTATAGTGCCTTTCTTTTTGTTAGTGAAAAACTCCATGAAGGATTTGAATTCGATTATGTAGGAGTTGTTTTGTTCTGCATAGTCTGATACCTCATATTCCCTAACAATAGTAATATCCTCATCGTTTTGACTTACAGAAGTCGTATTATTATTCCTCATATCGAACCCACAAGACTTACAGTAGCCGTGCAACTCACCTAATTCATCCTTCTTATAACTCAAATCGAAAACATAATCTTCCTTTAAAATCCTGAATTTTCTCTTATACCTTCCTAATTGTCTATCAAATTCCTTTGTCTTACTACAAGAGGGGCAATAGTGAGTAGTAGCGATAGCACTCAATTCATACCCCATCTTTTTTTCATAATAGAGGTCATCTTTAAACAATTCTTCCTTTTCACACCCTATTGCGGCCTCATTTGGCCGCAAATGAATTATATCCATGCTTTGTAATTCACAAATAACTATATAACACTATCTTTAAATAGTCGTTCTAATAATTAATATTTATGGCTGGATGTGTAATATGAGTTTTGTTAGTAGTGGCTTTAAATTATTATCTGCTAAAATAGCAACGGTAGGTGCTAAGAGAATTGTCGTTAGAGAAGGAACTAAAGGTGCGGCCGAGAAATTAGCGGCAAGGAAAGCGGCAGAAGAGTTGGCAAGTAAGGAGTTTAGAAAATCTCTCACAGATACTCGAAAGACATTTAGCACGATGATGAAAAACTTCGCAACTTCGGATGTGTGGGATAAGGGAGCCTTAAAATTCGTTCCTACTGCTATTGGAGTAGGTGTGGGTGGATTTATTCTTGGAGCCGGTGTTATAATTACGAATGGATTAGGACTTACTGGTGAAGAAGGTTGGCTGCCTGATGAATATGAAACATTATTCATCTATGGAACAGGAACTATAATCGTAGTATATCTTTTAAAATCAATCAGCGAGGTAATACGAGCAAAGAATGAAACTAAATTGATAGATATGAGAGAGGAGAGATTGATAAAGGTTCTATCACCAAGCGAAACGCCAACTCCTACGGCAATATAGGAGGAATTAGAATGGTAGCCCCTTTTATGGAAAGTAGTATCGAACTATTCGATGATTCCGGTAATGAAATACAACCGGCTATAATAGGTGAAACTAATGCATATTTTGTAAGTGGTGCAGATAAAATAGATTATGAAATAAGAACTTATGCAGATAATGGGCGACTCGCTTCCGATTATGTGGAGATAGAACTCTATGAGGTTAAAACCAATGAAGCAGAAGATGAATTGATAATTAATACTTTAGTATGGCGAGAACTACAAACTGATAGTAATGGCTACCTTCAAGGAAATCTAAAAGTGCCTTGGTGGGCCTCTAATAAAATTTTAGGATTCGCTATAACTTATGGATATGATGACTCACTAAATATTAGTGAAAGAGAGAAACTCAAACAAGCCCGAACTAAAATAATTCTCAAAGGTGCTGAATACGCTACTTTGATAGCGGCGGTAGCCCTATGTTCAACTGGCGTGGGATGTGGAGTAGGTGCATTGCTACTTACAGGTGCAGGAAGGGTTCTAACTATAACAGAAATAGCAGTTCTCGTAGCAGATGTAGCATACGAGCAACAAATCAATAACCGTCAATTAGGAAAGAATAAATACGGCGATAAGTTTGACGGCCTTTCAATAAAGAGTGCGGGATTAGTAGTATCGCCACTTACAGCAGAACTCAAGAGAAAATGGCTACTAAACATGGCGGCATTAGGAGCCACTATCTCAGCATTCATGTTAATAAGGAAACATTTGATACTCAAGGGTTCCTCTTCGTAAAGGTAAATTTTAAGTATCAGCAAGTATTATATTTAATTATGACTACTTATATTGAGGATTCATTTACTTATTCTAATCCTGCTGAGTGGTTTGATAGTATATGTGGGTCGAAGCATATAATTCATTTTAGACAATATGGTAATAGAATTAAAGTAAGGTTGAATGCAGAAAAAGATTATGAGTGGATTAGATGGGGCAACATTTCCGATGGTAAGTGGCATTCAGTTAAGAAAAATCATAGTATGAGAGTTAAAATTAAGGATGTTCTTACTCAAGAGTATTTCATAGGAGATTTGAGTCAAGGGAGGTTGGTTAAGGCTGGTGATGATTATTCTCTTATATGGGATGCTCCCTATGCATCGGAATATGAGGTTGAGTGGGTGGAAAATAGCACTGGCGATTGTAAGGGCATTAATAATTATGTTGGGAGTAAAAGATTTACTATAACAAATGCAGATATTCAAAGTGAAAAGGAAAAAGAACAAGAGAGAACAAATGAGATAATAGATACGGTAGGAACGGTATTGGCTGGAACTTTAGTTCTCACTTTGGTATATTCATTATATCGCTTCGTCAAATGAAATCATTAAATAGTTGAATCATATTCTATTAAATGATATAGATGAAATTGGTAAAGGAGATAACTTCTGAAAGGGATGAATCTGTGGATGGAGAGGCCTTGTATTTTAATCCTGTTATATATGACTATGCTAAAAAGAATGGTATTCCTCTATATGAATTACTTAGATGTTTGCAATGCTCGGGTGCGTGTCTTGAATTTGATTGGGTATATTCATTTGGGGTGAAGTGGAAGGATGAAGAGATGTTTCGAGAAATTCTCCGCCCGTTTGGTTTCCAAGTTTACTTAGGGCGTAAATTATTATTGATGGATATATTCGGTGTGAGTGCTGCTGAGGCTGAGAAATACATAGATGCAGGAGCAGGGATGGCGGATAATGTATTATTTACTTCATTAGGAAAACTAAATAAGAAGGAGATAAAAAGTTCTTTAGATGTGGAGGAATTGGGTTTGCGTAAATGGGGATTTAACTTCACTCTTGATTACTTCTATTTTCACTCTATTGAGAGAGGCCTTTGGAAAATCCCTCCGTTCATTTTTGGCTACGCTAAATCTTTTGAAAGAAGAAACTTATTGATTAATTATAATGAAATGCCTTGGAGGGATGTAAAATGATGTTGGATAAATTTGAAAATATAAAATCAGGAGTGTTCATTAAGTTATTATCAAAAATGACTCAACAGATTCAAGGTGAGCCTATTATAGGGAGGGAGGATGACCAATGGATATTAGCCATTCCTAAAAGTTTCAAAAAGGATTTCGTGGATGGTTACTGGATTACTTTAGAAGATGGTTTGGAATTTGATGATGAAATGGTTAAAGTGACTATACTTACTTTAAAAGAAGAGGAGGAGGGAGGTGAATCGAGTCCTTACTTGTATAAAGAATACAATATTAAATTAAAAAAGCCTATGATAGAGAAGGAATTTAAATATTTTTTAAATATAGATGCAATATATGAAATTGATAGTGTAATGAATAAAAGACACAATATTGATGGAGGATTTTTTGATGTTGATAATTGGAAGAGAGGTGGTATGATGTGGGCATCAGATTATGAAATATTCCCTATAAAAATAATTTCTAATCAAAGGTCTATATTGAATTGGAATGAAGAACCTTGGGGTGATTTGAAATGAAGAGTCCTATGACATATGAAGATTTTATATCTGAGGTCAAGAAATATTTGAATAGTAGTCAAGTGGCTTTTTCAAAAACAGGTCCAAATAATATTAATTCTAATTTTAGTGCTAATGATATAGAGGTTGGGAAAATTTATATGGTATGGCGAACCAAATATGCCTCATTGGAAGATGAATCAAGGCAGGTTTGGTTTGTATGTCCATACGAAAGCATCTTGATTGGATGGGAGGAGGGATTTAAATTCTATTGGTGTGAAGGCGAACCACGAGGTTTCAAAAAGGGAGTTATATATTCTGTGAATTCAAGGAATGATATATGGAAGAGGAATAGAAAATGGCAAAATTGGGCTTGGGCTGGGGGTGATTGGGTGGAAATTTTAACTCCGCAGAAATTTATAAATTGGAATGAATTCCCTTGGAGTGATAAATAATGATAGTAAAGTCGGCAACTAAGAAGTGGTTGATAGATAATGCGTTAGACCAATATACTGCTCATCTTTGGGCGGGTGGAATGAAAAGGGATGAATTAACTGGATTGAATTTGGATGAAACGATGCAACATCTATATGGGAATTGTTTCAATCGGGCGGTGACTCATTTGGAGGATGAGGAATATTTTTATTACAATGGCGTTAAGCCGGAAGATATGATTGATAAGCAAACCTTTTTTAGAGATGGACCGCCTAAAGACATGGGTTTTTACCCTATTACAATGACCTTTCGAGATTTTGTTGGAGGAAACGCACATACTCAACATCTTAGAAGGGATGAGTATGATGATTTCAGTAATATCAGATTTGATGATTTTATATATGAATATATACAAGGAGTGAAAAAGCATATAATAAAAACAGTGATTGCTAATCCTGAAATCACATGGGATATTGAAAAATTTATAGAACGATATGACTTCGGAATAGATGGGTGGGGAGTAAGGGATAAATACAAAGGAGTGTTTATGAACTATGATACGCTACCTTTCGATGAAAAGTCTTAATAGAATTGAGTTATGAATGATTGTGAAGAAACTACTTCGGCATCGAATGGATTTAGTTTGCTCTTTGTGCAACCCTTACACTCTTTTAGTGTAGGAGTTTTTCCTTCTCCTGTCGCAACTTCTAAGACATCTCTTGTTCTGCATTTTTTAAATTTTCCAATCTTCAACCAACCGGGTTCTTCTCTCCACTTACATTTTCCCCAATCACTCCAATCAGATACTACTGCATCTTTATCTCCAGTAGTGACATCATCAACCTCCGCCTTTATTCGTGGAAGTGTGAGTATTACACCTCCTAACAACGCCCCTGAGATGAGAATCCATGCGCCGGAACTAACTTGAATCATGAAATAAATTAATAACTCGACTACTTAAAGATTATTACTTGCATAGTCTTTTTCCTATAATGGGAATATTACATAAATTCTTAACGGCAGGAGAAGCGGAATCTCCCAATTCTTGATAGGTATCAATTAGTTGGAATAATTTTACTGTTAATACCACTCCTAATGCACCGCCTGTGAAGAGGATGATGTTTTTAGGGGTTATGGACATACCCTCATTTGGAACTCCTTCCTCTAAAACTTTCATACTACGCATAACTTAGAAATAATGTTTTCGATATATAAAGATTCCTTAGTTAGAAGAAATCGCTGATATAGGATTGAGAACTCATCACTAATGAAGTTTGTTCAGCACTCAATGATTCTGTTATGTCGAGATTAGACCATCCATGTTCCCGGTCCAATGCATTGTAGGCTTCACGATAAGTGAGTGTTCCGTCATGATATTCATCAATTATTCTTTGTGAGTTCCACCCTTCCCAACTAATAGGGTCATCTTCCTTTATCGGGGTGCAACTCCTTTCCTCGACCAAAGATGGTGTTTTACCACTCCCTTGAGCATCTCTCATAATGTGCCTCCTTCTCTCTTGCATACCCTTAGAAGAACAGTTAGACCACTCTCCCCATTCAGTCACCGTTGCATCTCTATCTTCGACTGTATCACCACCGCCTCCGCCATTGTTCCCTCCATCTGCCTTTACTAATTGAGATGCCGCAACTACTACTATTAGTAGTCCAGTTCCTATAATGAGATTCTCTTTAAGTGACATATAAATTAACATTAATCTTTCGATACTTAAAGATTACTCAAATTTAAATTTCTTAGTAGGTTCAAATTGTTCAACTGCTGACTTTGCCTGAGCAAGAGAATTGAAGTTTTGTATTGCTAATCCTTGTTTGGATGTGGAATACCTCACTCTCCAAGGAGAGGTGCTATCACACCAAGGACCATCTATTAGTGCGTGTTCATCGTGCCTAATCTTAGCGGTTTTAGTTATATTCTCTCTATTCTCACCTACATCCTTACACTTTGAGTCTTCTGAAGGCTCTTGTGCTTCAACGACTCTTGTTAAACCTAATATAGCGATAATAGAACCACCAAGCAAGAACCATTGTCGGCGGGAGAACATAATCTATATATTTAATTTCTGATATTTAAAGATTACGCAACGAATCGAGGCATACCTCTATCCTTTACCTTAAACTCAGGAGTTATGTATGTGTATTCCAATTCAGCAATTGTGCTTTGATTAGGAATATCCCACCTATGAATTGTTTTTGCTACTCCCTCAATAGTTAAATTATCCTTACTTCTTAATTTCTCAATCGACTTCATATCAAGAGGCCAAACTATCTGCCCAGTCTTAGGATGAATAGAATACGGACACCTCACGATGCCTTGCCTAAAATTAGACGACCTATCCTCGGTTGTGTAATTTACACCTGCTTCTAATGCGAGTTCCACTACCTTATCTGCATGGGCTTGGCCTATCACTTTGAGGGGGTCTTTGTGGTCGTGATAGTCTGCCCAATCAAGACCTACTAATCTTCTTGAATCTTCTAATCCTACATGGACATGGAATCCCTTAGAACCGCTAAATACAACAAAGCACTCAGCCCCATATTCTGAAGTCAGGTGAGTCGCAACCTTATCTGCTCTCTCAAACGCCCATAGAGGGTTCTTAGGAGAATCAAAATCGAACAGAAGTGTCTTTCCAATCCAAATATCACTCCAAACCAATCCTCTATCATTACATTTTGATGGAATTAGATATTCCTTCCATATATCTGAATAACTCCTTCTATGGAAACCCTTGGTTCTGAGTGATGGAGGAAGTATATCCACTTGTTCCCAATCTATTAGATTAGTCCCTATGAATGCTCCTACTCCATTATATTGATAGCCCAATGAGTCTAACCAATATTGGACTGATTGTGGGCTTTCTGCTCTCGATTTCCTTACCCAAAATGGTTTGTCCCTGCTTGGTGCAACTTGCATCCAAATTGCCTCTCGGTTTTGCATCTGTTGAGAAATGGCCTTTTTGACCTCTAAGTTGGAATACCACCTACTTTTCTCACTCATTAAAATCCTATAATGTGACTACCTTTATATACTTTTCTCAACACTATAATCTCAACCCTAAGTGATAAAAAGATATAAATTATATCATCTTAAGAAAGGTTTAAGTAGTTGATAAACATATATAAAATTGGTGTGGGGGCGCACACAGGATTACCTGAACACTAATCCTGCCCCACGCCCACGAAAAATCTCGATAGTATTAAATAGTCAAGATTTAATTTAATTTCATGAGTGATAATGATTATAAGAGTCATCGTCATAGTGAAGGAAGAACTCCTATCATTAAATCATTATACGATAGAATAAAAATTGATGGTTCTAAGGATGATATAACAGGATATAAAGAAGCCAAGAAGGATAATATATTACTTCATCCAAGGAGATTGGAAAATAGGGGTATTATATATCCTTATCTATTAACTGATTCTTTGAGTGGTTTGAATAACAATCGTATGAATATGAAATATTATATGGCTTATTATAGGAGTTCTTTTGAATTTTTAGATATATCCGGAGCATATCCAGTTAGAATCGACTATACGGCTCTCACTAAATATATGAATTATCTGAAGTCCACTAGAGGGAGTCAAGGAGTTAGGCTAGTTAATCGGAAGTTTATGAATGAGGGTGGAGATGAGATTTATACGGTAGGGGATAAAGACAATTTTCTCGAATATAAATTTAATTTTATGAGTGGAACGGAAAATCGCTCAAGTGTTGGTAAAACTCGATTGGTGAATAAATATAATCTGTGGGCGGAAGGACCTGATGCTAAATTGGGTTATTTGTATTTGACTAAAGAAGATGTAGTCAAACTTTTTGAAATGAAGAAGCCTTGGATTAATGAGGAAATAGGTGAATTAGAAGGCGGTCATTCCTACTATGCGGATTGTGGTTTGTGTGATGGAGATGGCGACATTCTTTGTGAGTGTGATAATGGACAGATTAGTTGTCATGAGTGTGAAGAAGGTTATAGAGGATGTGGAGAATGTGGTGGAGGTGGGTATGGGACTTGTGGTCTTTGCGATGGCGAAGGAATGTTGGAATGTCCTTACTGTGAGGGTAGGGGTCAAGGAGGTGATTATGGAACTTGTGGTCTTTGTGATGGAAGTGGGGAGATTGAAGAACCATGCCCTAACTGTGAGGGTGGCAAGGTTGAGTGTGGTGAGTGTGATGCTACTGGAAAGAATGATGAGGATGAAGAGTGTGTGGAATGTGATGGGACTGGCGAAATTGATTGTGAAACCTGTGATGGAGAAAATGAGATAACGAAAACTTGTGAAATCTGTGATGGGAGTGGAGAGATAGGTTGTGGCTGGTGTGATGTGGAAGGAATGATTGATTGTGAAGATTGTGGAGGAGGGGGAGAGGTTGAAGGAGGATGTGAATATTGTGATGATGGTCGGGTTGAGTGTGATGAGTGTGGAGGTCATGCTGAAATAGAATGTCCTGTTTGTGAGGCTCATGAATATGTTAGATGTGTCTTTGCTTACGAGGAAGAGGATAATAATTTAAACTCGGAGGAGAAGGGATTTCAAACTCAAGAACCATTTTCAGCCTACTTTGATTGGAAATTGAAGGAGGGGGAGATACATCCTGAGCGAGATGTTTATTGGATAGTTGAGGATATTGATTTTAATAATTGGTATGGAGCAGATATTTCACAGGTCAAGTATCTTTTAAGGGGGTGGAACGATGATGATTTGTATGGTGGAGAGCATGAAATGTTTGTTAAATTATCGAATTTTAATATCAGTTATACACTCGCCACTCCTCAAGGACTTATTAAAAATGCTTTGCGAATATATTTTGTTTGGGATGAAAAAAGAGATGCATTTAGTGTTATAAGAATAGGGGGAGAATATGGGAAGGTGAAGGGTCATCGCATGGGCGCATCATATCGAGATAGAAAATTAATTTATTATTCTTTAGGTGGAATAAGGTTGGTAAATTGGAACTCGATAGATTTTAATCAACTAAAGTCTTAAATAGTAAGAGATAACTATTTTTAGATGCAGGTGTCGCTACCTCCTACCCCTCAGCGCACCTGCACCTGAAATCTTTAAGTAGTAAAGAATGATTAAATATATTATGAAAAATGGTTTGTGGCGATTCAATCCATATCTCCTCAACAATCTCGTTGATTATATATCTCTCATGCCCAAAGATTATATAGGGGAGTTAATTGAAGAAACCGGCATTGTAATAACTGCCAGTAAATACAGAAAAGACAAGGCTTATGTAAGTTGGCGAGATTGGGTTAGATTTACATTTGGTGATGGTTATGAGGATGATTATTATGTAAGAGAAAATCGTGTTGAGGCACAAAGGGATTTCAAGAGATTGACTGAACTGCAAAAGGAAATGATTGATTACTATAATCTTTTATTTTTCTTTTCTGGTTTCAAACGATTGCCTGAACAGGCAGACATTCAGGATGTAAGAAATTGGATGATAGAATGTTTAGTGGATGTTTTGAAGAATAGTCCTTTTATTACACCCTACCCGGAAGGAATAAATGAAGGTGCTATGATGGAAATGATGGATGTAAGAGATAGTGATACTAATATAGGATTATCCCATACTGATTGTATTGTTACTTATGAAACTTTTACAGGGGCTATTTTTGGAAGTGGAGGACCAATTGAAGGCATTACATTAGAGATAAATGATGAGTATGGATTAATTACCTCAAGTATAATTACATCGGACCTCCCTCAAGATGAATACGATGGTCTTTTAGAATATTGGGGAAAATATAGTGGATTGATACCATTAGGTTTTCTCAGTCGAGAGAATAATTTCCGGCTTCTCAATTATTCTATGGATTCTCTCAATAACATTAAATGAACACATCTGCTACCTATTCCGTCAATTAAATTACTAAGATGCAACCCTTTGCGTCTTGAAAGAAAGTATGATAAATCACCACAATCGCTTTACTGATAGGCATATGATACCCTTTGCGTCAATGCAACCCTTTGCGTCAGGTTTATATATACCTATACTATCTGAAATTTGTGAGCGAAATGCAGATAGACGACCATGCCTTTGATAGAATGACTTTGAGATTGGAAGATGAAGAGAGAATACAGATAATTGAGAAGATAGAATCTGTGTGGAACAGGGTGCAAGACTGTTTGAAAAAGGATGTTGGAGTAATCGCCATGAGAATAAGTGATATACGCATGACTGATAACTCAG
>Ga0080013_1001682_pt1 | contig 28400 bp, 37 predicted proteins | sample ETNvirenome_6_85_FD_69236 | JGI IMG/M metagenome (GOLD analysis project Ga0080013, IMG submission 69236) | Marine viral communities from the Pacific Ocean - ETNP_6_85 (SPADES assembly) (version 2) | ecosystem: Environmental > Aquatic > Marine > Oceanic | place: Pacific Ocean | collected 2013-06-19 | reverse complement strand
CTCACTTTAAGAAAAGATGTTATAACAAAGGCAATGGGTGTTGCTGAATTTCCACCACCCTGTGATGAATTTAAATCATTTTTAGCAATGCTTGGAGTAGAGAGTGAATGATGTTGTTCAGGGCTTATGGATAGGTGACGAGTTATCAATTTTAGAACAGCTATCATTATCTTCTTTTATTAAAAACGGCCATGAGTATCATTTATACACATATAACAATGTAAAAAACGTCCCTAGTGGCGTCACAGTCAGATCCGGTGAAGAGATCTTGCCGAAAGAGCAGATTTTTTCTTATCAGACTGGAGAGGGCAAGGGCAGCTTTTCTGCTTTTTCTAATTTTTTTAGATACAAGCTTCTATATGATCGAGGCGGCTGGTGGGTTGATACTGACATGATTTGCCTTAAGCGTTTTGATTTTGATGATGAATATGTTTTTTCATCTGAGTATTATGTCACTAAAAATGAAGATGTTGTAACATCTGGTGTTATTAAAGCTCCCAAGGGAAGTGAAATAACAAAAGATAATTGGGAAGTTTGTGAATCCAAAGATCCAATGAAAATTGTTTGGGGTGAAGTTGGCCCTCGTCTCGTGCGCGAGGGAGTAGAAAAGTTTTCGTTAGATAAATATGTAAAATCACATCAAACATTTTGCCCTCTAGGTTTTGAAGAGTGGTTTAAAGTTTTAAATCCAAATATACAACTAAAATTTGATGAAGATGTATACGCTCTACACCTGTGGAATGAAATGTGGCGACGATCCGCGATGGACAAAAATAAGAAATACCACAAGGATTGTTTTTACGAACGGCTTAAAGAGAGATATCTATGAAAATACTTTATCTTTGCAATAAAGACTATTATTTAAAAAAAATGTCGCGTGTTCGCTTTCATGGTATGAGAGCAGTCGGACAGTTGTGTGATTTAACTTGGTCTGGCCCCAATTGGGAAAACTGGGACAACGATAAAACAGCGACAGAAAATGTCGCTCAACTTTATGAGGACAAAACACCAGATCTTGTCGTGGCCTATAAACCATTGGAAATAAAGGGCTATGCGGAACTAGACGCTTTAAAGTGTATCCGCTATAACGAAATGTATGATGTCCGGTGGACCATGAAAGAGATTATGCAGAGCAAATCAAATATCGTAGTATGTCATCATAAGAATGATATGGAACAATACCAGAAGCTTTTACAAAACTTTAAGTTGTTCCCAGTTCATCTAGTGAATGTACCTCATTGTGCTGAAAAAACTGTTTTCAAAGATTATGAGCTACCAAAAACGCACGACTTACTCTTAGCCGGCGCCGCCAATGGTTTTACACTCTTGGGAAGACACTATCCTTTACGAGATAGGATGCTGGAGATTGCGCAAAAAATGTCAAGCAAATATAAAGTGTACACTCATCCTCACCCCGGCTATGATTTATCCGACGCACATACAGACAAATATTTGATTGAGTTTGCTAAAGTTATTAATTCTTCAAAAATCGCGATTACTTGTAGTGGCGCACCCAATTCTAGATTTGGCAAATACGTTGAAATCCCCATGTGTGCGACTGCTATAGCTGCAGATCTGCCCGGAGAGGAACAAAAAGAGTTTTCGAAATTTTTGATAGACATTAATATGTCGATGACAGATGAAGAGATCATTAAAAAATTAGAATTTTATTTAGAAAACGATGAAGAGCGCAGCAAATTAGTAAAAAAAGGCCTAGAATACGCTGAAAATTATACGCAAGAAGATTATGCAGAAAGATTTATGAATGTTGTGGGGAAAAATTAATGGGTTTGGGCGGTCATTTAACTTGGGCAGCATTTGCGCGAGAAGCTAAAATACACTTTAAAAAGCCCGAATTAAAGATTGTACCTCATCTGGGTGATATTTCTAGGCCGGTCAAAAGTGAAATATTTTTTAATAACCCGAATTTTTATAATGATGAATCTGCTGTGCAGATTTTTCCCATACAATTAAATAAGCCTGAAACAAATTACTGTAAGTTAGACACTCCAAAAAAAGCTCATCACAAAGGAGATAAACATATAATTACACAAATTTGTGAACATTATGGCATTAATAATCCTGAACTTAAATGTGATTTATATTTTTCTGATGAGGAACAAAAGAAAGTTGCAACATTAAGAAAACAACTTGATGAAGATTTTATTATTTTAGAACCACATTCAAAAACAAATTATACCCCTAATAGAGTTTATCCGTTTGAAAAATGGCAAAGCGTAGTAGACGAAGTTTCAAAAAATATACAAGTTGTTCAAGTTGGGCAAAGCTCGGCGCGCCTATTAAAAAATGTAGTAGATTTTACCGGCAAAACATCTTTTAAAGAGGCCGCTTTCTTGATTGGCAAGTCGAAACTTTTTGTAAGCACCGAAGGCGGCTTGGTACATGCTGCCACCGCTGTTGACACAACATCGGTCGTTATAATAACAGGCTATCAGGATATGAGGATGGTTGCCTATCCTCAAAACATAAATATAAATGTTGCAAATCATGGACCGTGTGGATTGAAGATTCCGTGTTTGGCTTGTCAGGCCGACGCAGAAAAACATGATTACAATATCATTACAAAACATATAATAAAGTATTTAAATGAATAAAGTTGTTTTTACCAATGGTTGTTTTGATGTTATACACAAAGGTCATATTGAGCTTTTAAAATTTTGTAGGAGTTTAGGCGACCTAGTTGTAGTCGGGGTCAATAGCGATAAAAGCGTGAAAAGACTAAAGGGCCAGTCTCGACCTGTAAATTCTGAAAAGGATAGAGTAGAAATTTTAAAAGCGATAAAGTATGTTGATTACGTTCATATTTTTGAAGAAAGCACCCCTTTCAACTTAATAAAAAAAATACAGCCTGATATAATCGTAAAAGGCGGCGATTATAACAAAGAAGATGTCGTAGGGGCTGATTTAGCGCAAGTCGTAATTTTTGATTTTGTCGATGGATATTCAACAACAAAAACAATACAACGTGTTGTTGATAGGTGATAGTTGCCAAGATGTTTATCATTTTGGGACTTGTGATAGAATAAGCCTTGAAGCCCCCGTTCCCATTTTAAAGGAAAAATATACTGAAAGTCGCGCCGGCATGGCCGGAAATGTTAAAAGCAATTTAGAATCTTTTGGTATAAATATAGATTTCTTTACAAATAAAAAACAAATAAAGAAACATCGTTTTATAGACATAAAAACTAATGCTCACTTACTTCGTGTTGATGAGGGGGAAATTAAAAAACTTAGATCATTTGCTGCAGATATAGACAAAAAATCATACGATGCAGTAGTTCTCAGCGATTATGATAAGGGCTTTTTATCTCCACAAGCATGTGAAGAATTGACTCATAAATTTTATAATCTTCCAGTGTTTATTGATTCTAAAAAAAAGGACTTATCTTGTTTTCACAAGTCTATTATAAAACTTAATGAACAGGAATATAGAAAAAGCAATCACGGCTGTTCGAATTCTGAGATAATAGTGACGATGGGCTCTGATGGTGCTATGTATAAGGGAAAAAAGTTTCCAACTACAAAGATAGATGTGCATGATGTATGCGGTGCAGGCGATGTTTTTTTAGCATCATTGGTGTTCGGCTTTTTAAAAACAAAAGATTTGGAAAAAGCAATTGTATGTGCTAATAAATTAGCTTCTTTATCTGTGACAAAATTTGGTACTTATGTTCTAACAAAGGAGGAAATAAGTGGTATATGTGTTTGATATAGATGGTACAATATGTTCGAAGACCGATGGCGATTATGAAAATGCAGAGCCGTTTGAAAAGCGAATTAAAAAAATAAATGAACTGTATGAAAAAGGAGAAACTATCTTTTTTTACACCGCTCGCGGCATGGGTCGGAGTGGGAACTCTAGAGTGGCTGCGCATCAAGCACTTTATGGTTTTACCAGAGATCAACTGATTCAGTGGGGAGTAAAGCATGATGCTCTTTTTATGGGTAAGCCATCTGGCGATATATATGTAGATGATAGGGGGGTTAAGGATGAAGACTTCTTTGCCGATTAAGTTTGTTTCCAAGGGTTGGGGCTTTGAAAAGTGGATTGTCAATTGTGACAAGTACTGTGGCAAGCTTCTATATTTTGTAAAGGGTAAAAGCTGTTCTTGGCATTATCATAAAATTAAAGATGAGGTGTTTTACATCCAGTCGGGAAGACTACTAGTAAAATATTCAGAACAAGATGATATAAAATTTGCAAAATCGAAAATTCTTAGCAAAGGGGACAACTTTCATGTTTGTACTGGCTTGAGGCATCAAATGACGGCGCTGGAAGATACAGAGTTGTTTGAATTTTCGACACAACATTTTGATAGTGATTCATATAGGATCGTTAAAGGAGATTAAATATAAATGTTTTTTGCTTACTATGATTTTAAAAGATTCAGATATATACACGAAGAAATGATGAATTCTGGGCTATTTGTTTTTTCAGGCCCAGAAAAAATAAGAAAAACGGGCTGTTTCTACGGAGAAAAAATAAATGTATATATTGATACTTCTGATGGCGTAAATGAAGATTTGGAAATTAATGAATACTGCGGAAGAATCATTAGGGTCATAGAAGATTCTGCTGGTAAGCCTTTTTTGTTTTTTAAGGCGGCTTATTCTTTTGAAAAAAGCAAGAGCATTGTTGACTTAGCAGAAAAAAACAACGGCAAAGTTATTCCATTTTTTAAGTGGAGTTTTAATGATGATTTTTATTCATATTTACTCCCCAATAAAGATTCTTTAAGGCAGGAAAGTAGTAAAATTAAGAAAGCTTACGATGTTGGAATTTTTGCCGGCTTAAAAGAATATGAATACCCAAAGCCAAATATTAAAAATAAACTGGTGGCATGGTCAGATTATAGAAATTTTGGTTTAGGGACACCAGAAGATACTGGATATTTTCAGATTAATAGCAGAAAAAAACTTTTTAGTGAAATAAAATCTAGCAATTTAAAACTTTTTCAAGTTGATAAAATTTCATACAAGGACTACATTAATAAAAGTTTAGAATGCGCCACGATATTGAATCCGCCCGGCATGGGTGAATATACATCTAGAATGGTTGACCAGGGAGTATTAGGAAAGTGTATTGTTTTGCGTAAAACTTCTTATGATCAGGGCCATTCTTGGAAAAATTATATACCAGAAGTAGATTTTAATTCAGAAGAGTGGATATTGGAATATCAAAAGATAATAGACGATAGTGAAGAGTGGGCGGAAAAATGCAAATATTATTTTGAAAATTTTTGGACACCAAATGCAATAGTAGATTATTTGATTGATAACATAGAAAAAAATATATGAAAATAGAAAAAGTACATTTTAGTGAAATAAAACATATAATCGATGCAGCACAAGTTATTAAAAAGAAAAGAGAAAGGGCTGTTTTTTTTGATGGTAAAAAATATTACAAAGTGTGGGTGCCAAACTGGACGCAGGGCGATATTTTAGAACAGGCGCTAAAGGTTGGTTTTTATCACAAGGGAAATGCTAGTGCGTTGGAGTCCATTATTTATGATGAAACAGGAACAAGGGGATATATTTGTAAATCAGCAGAGCAGCTAGCTCCTGCTGGTTCTAGATCGTGGGATAAGCTGATACAAAAAACTTCTTACGAATATAGGCTTCGGTTTATGTTAGAAATTTTAGAAAAGTCATTAGAAAGCGGAGGAATGTATGTTGATTTAGTGGCCTCTAACATGGTTTTAGTAGATAATAATATTAGTTTAATCGATTTAGATAGTTATAACAGCTTTAGTTTAATTTTTGATAGAAAAAAAGATTTTTTTGAAGAAAAATTTGATTTAGATGCTTGGTGGAAGCCTCACGAAACAGCAAAAAGAGACGTAGACCTGTTTTATAGATCGTATTTAAAAAAATGCCTTGATATAGATTTTGAACAAACAATAGATAATATCAATAAAGTTAAAAAGTTAGTTGATATTTTAAAACAAAGAGGCCGCCAGTAGATGTATGCTTTTTATTTTTTGGCAATAACGGATTTGCAGGATTTATTACCAATTCTATTAACAGCTGTTAGTAAAAATAAAAAATGTTGGGTGTGTTTTGTTGACTCTCTTTATAAAAAAAGGCAGCTATATTATTATGAGCCCAACGAGCTTAAAGGCTTTATTAAAGAGGTCTGCAAAAATAATAATTTGCCATGTCCAGAAGTTGATTTTTTTGGGCAGAATGATAAAGCGGCTTTTGAGCACGAATACCAAAAAAGAAATCCCGAATATGTTTTTTTACAAAATGTTTATCACAAATATTCACTTTGGATACCCGCTGCTTCCAAATCAAAGGTAATTAATTTTGCATGGGGCCCCGAAGAGTGCATGGAAAAAAGCAATTACAACATTTGTTTAAATGCTGCAAGATATAGAGATGATGTGAGTGTTTATAAACAACGATTTCCAAATATTGATACTGTTTATTTTGGAAATTTTAGGCTAGAGGCGTTGAAATATAAGCCTTATACAACAAACTACAGTTTAGAAGATCTTAAAAATAAGAAAGTTTGTTTTATACCAGAGACAACACTTAGATTAAAAGACCCCAATTATGAAAAATGGGTAGAGTGTGTGGACAACTTGATTAAATTTCTGCACGATCAGGGGTATTTTGTAATTTGGAAGTCACGAGAAAAGGGCCATCCGCAAGTATCAAAAAACTCAACGTTGAATTATTGTAAAAATAAACCAGATCTTATAATCGACAAAGATTTAAATTTTCCGTCATCGCTGTATAATATACCTACAGTGGCTGATATGTGCTTAGTTATAAATTTTTCTGCTTCTTTTTCGGACATTAAAAAAATTAATGAAAATTCTTTTGTAATTCAAACACCAAAATTGAGCAAAAAAAGAATAGAAAGAATGCACGCCATTTATAAAAAAAGAGATGTAATAGAGCTTGATAGCAAAGAGGGTTGGGATTTATTAAAATATAAAATAAATAATTTTAGTGGTACCACGCAAAATATATTTTATGAAACAAATTGTGCGCAACAATTAATAAAACATATACAGAAAAAGAAATAGGATTTATTATGCCAACAGATTTTAAAATTTTAATAACAGGCGGCACCGGTTCGCTCGGGCGCGCCCTAGTAAAAAAAATCAAAAAACTTGGATGGCAAATTGTTATTTATAGTCGCGACGAGGGAAAACAGGCGGCTTATTTTGGCTCTGATAAAAGTATTAAATGTGTAATTGGAAACGTTAGAGACCTAAACAAACTGGATACTACTTTTAGAATTCATAAGCCTGATTTTGTTATTCATACAGCGGCTTTAAAAAGAATTGAGGATATGGAATTTTACCCTGACGAATGTGTGAAGACAAACATACTAGGTTCTGAGAATGTAGCTGTTGCTTCCTTGAAAAATGGTGTGAAAAAATGTATTTTGGTCTCAACGGATAAAGCATGCCAACCTGTTAATGTTTATGGATCTTCGAAGTTTATGGCGGAAAGAATTTTTACCAACTATGACTTCAATTCTACAGACACTGTTTTTGCCTCAGTTAGATATGGAAATGTGATTGCTTCTCGCGGCTCTTTTATTCCCCTGTGGGTGGCTGCCATAGAGAAGGGTCAAACAATAAATGTAACATCAAGTGAGATGACTCGTTTTTTGTTTACTCTTGACGACGCTGTTGATACGGTATTATGCACCCTAGAAACCGCAGTGGGTGGAGAGGTTTTTATTCCACGAATTGATTCTTACACGCTACCAAGGTGTATTGAAGCAGTCAGTAAGATTTTGGCCAAGGAAATTAAGGTTAACATGGTCGGAATTAGACCGGGAGAAAAACTTCATGAAGATATGTTAGCCAAAACAGAACTTCCGTTTACTTTTATTGTTGGGGGCAACAATTTATTACAAGTCAGGCCACAATATACTTCTAGGGTTCATCAAAATTTTGAAAAATATGAAGGGCCAGAGTTTAATTCGTCTTTGTGGGTCGAGAAAGACGTAGATAAGCTGGTAGAACTTATAAAGAAGGGATTAGAGTGTTCATGAAATTGTTTGAGACCAAAATTAATAAGAAGGACGCAAAGGTAATTACAGAAGTTATTGAATTTGCCACTTCACTGTCAGCTTTGATCTTAAATGCCCGGCCCACAGGTGGTAAACTATTGCTATGAAAACATTTATTATAGCTGAAGCTGGTGCCAACCATGATAGAAAATTTGAACAGGCATTAAAGTTAGTTGATATAGCGTCTGCTGCAGCAGCAGACGCAGTTAAATTTCAAACCTACTCATCAGAAACTTTATATGCAAAAAATACGCCTGATTTTGCGGGCTATAAAGATATAAATAAATTAATAAAAGATATTGAATTGCCTCGGGAGTGGCAAAAAGATTTAAAACAATATTGTGATGAATCCAGCATTGAATTTATGTCTACCCCTTTTGATGAAAAGGCCGTAGATGAATTATATTCTTTAGGAGTCAAAAGGCTAAAAATAGCAGGATTTGAAGCGACAGATCCTCGCATTGTTAAGTATGCTGCTGGGACTCAACTGCCACTTATTATCACAGCCGGGATAGGAGTTGATTTGGCAACAATACAAAAAATAATTGAATGGGTGGCAGAAAAGAATCCAAACCCGGATATAACTTTTTTGCATGGAAACAATGCATACCCCACTCCATATGAAGATGCGTGTTTGGGGCAGATAAAACGAATAAAAAACATGAACTACACTCATAAAATAAAAGTTGGGATCTCAGATCATACTCGGGGTATTTTGATTCCACCCATTGCTGTAGCTCTTGGTGCTACAACTGTAGAAAAACACTACACCTTCTCCAGATTACTTCCCGGGCCCGACCACGGAGAACACGCACTAGAGCCTGATGAACTAAATGAAATGATTAAAAATATAAGAAATGTTGAAAATAGTATGCGCTCAAAATCGGCCGGCTTAAGCGAAAGTGAGCAACAATTTAAGTATGCTAGAAGATCTGTGGTGGCAACATCCGCGATAAATCAGGGCGAGGCACTAACCCTAGAGAACATTACAACCAAGAGGCCGTCCTTGTCGGGAGCAATTTCAGCAGATATGTTTTATGATGTGCTTGGGCAGAAAATTAAAAAAAATATAAAAGCAGATGAAGTGTTGATGTTGGAGCACCTTCAATGATTTTTTTGGTTTCTAAAAAGAATGATTGGTCAAATCATTTGTTTTCTTCTATCAAAGAGGAACATGAATGTAAATATTTTAATGATGGCTCATATGTCGAGGCGCTGATAAATTTTGCACGCCCAGATTGGATTTTCTTTTTTCATTGGTCGAATCTCATACCGGCGGAAGTATATAAGAACCATCGTTGTGTGGTAATTCATACTGGCAATTTACCTCAAGGTCGTGGAGGGAGCCCAATTCAGAATCAAATTTTAGATGGCATTGTAGAAAGTAGAGTTAATGCAATCGCCGTTGAAAGAAAAATAGATAGTGGGGGCGTATATTGTTCTTTGCCAATAACTCTACAGGGCAATCTTTATGATATATGGATGACGATCGCCAACCTCGCACGTTTATTAATAAAAAGGTGTGTGGATGAAAGCCCATTACTAAAAAGTCAAGAGGGAAGCATACAAACATATAAAAGAAGGAAAGAAAATCAAATTCCTTTTTCAGAAATGCAAAATTTAAATCAAGTATATAAATTTATTCAAATGTTGGATGCCGATGGGTATCCCAACCCTTATTTAAAAATAGATGGTTTTAAAATAGAATTTAGTCGAGCTAAAATGTCTGATGGCGATGTTTTGTGCGATGTAAAGATTAGGAGGACTGGGTGAATGTTTTAGTTCTTGCGGCACATCCGGACGATGAAACTCTTGGGTGTGGGGCCACAGTGGCTATGCTGGCACAAAAAGATTATTTCATTAAATTAATAACTTTTACTGACGGCGTTGGCGCCCGAAAAACTGTGGCAGCAAACAGAAATGAAAAGTTAGAAATGGTTTCTAAGATACTCGGTATCAGTGAATACGTTTGTGGCAGCTTTCCAGATAATAAAATGGATGTTGTGCCACTATTAGAAGTGTGCAAATTCATTGAAGATAATGTAGATTTTGAGCCAGATATTATTTTCACTCATCACCCAGATTGCTTAAACGTTGATCATTCAATTGTTTATAGGGCTACCATCACCGCCTTTAGGCCCCAAGCTGGCAAAAAAATACAAATTTATTCATATTTTGTTCCTTCTTCTACTGATTATAATCCTATGGCAAATTTTAATGGAAATGTGTATTATAATGTTGAAAAATTTGTTGATAAAAAAATGGAAGCATTAAAGATTTATGACGAAGAGATGAGAGAACATCCTCATTCTAGAAGTTATAAAAATATTGTGAATTTAATGAAAACAGCTGGTGCAGAAGTCGGCATAGAATATGCTGAAAAGTTTCAGCTTATAAGGAGCATTAAATGATCATTGGGAAAAAAATTCTTTTAGATGCCATTGAAGAAGAGCATTTGCCATTACTTTTAAAATGGAGAAATGATCCAAATTTTAGACAATACTATAGAGAGTATAGAGTGTTGACTTTAAAACAACAAAAGAAGTGGTGGAAAGATAAAATTTTAAATGATGATTCGTGGCAATATTTTATTGTAAAACCTTTGGAAAATACGGAAAAGATTATTGGGATTGCTGGTCTAACTTATATACACCCAGTTTATAGAACTGGCGAATTTGCTATTACCTTGGGTGATGCGTCGTATAGGGGAAGGGGCTATGGTTCGGATACATTAAAAACTCTTATAAACTATGGATTTAACGACCTTAATTTAAACAAGATATGGTGTGAGGTATACTCAAACAATGGGGCTTTGGATGTTTATAAACATATAGGATTTCAACATGAGGGGACATTGCGACAACACATTTATAAAAATGGAAAATATTTAGATTCTTATATTTTATCAATGTTGAAGGTTGAATATGAAAAAATGTATAAAAAGCAAAGTGTATGAGAAATTTGGCAATCGGTACAGCACAATTTGGCCTAGATTATGGAATAAACAACCAGAAGGGAATAATTCCTAAAAAAGAAATTTTACAAATATTAGATCTGTGTTTTAAGAGCGGCATTGTACATCTTGATACTTCACCTCTTTATGGTGAAAGTGAAAATTCAATAGGGGCGTGCGATAAGAGGCGCCACTTTAATATTACTACCAAATATTCAGAAAAAAATTCTATAAAAGATAGTTTAAATTCTTTGGGCGTCAATCAAGTATATGCATATCTTGTTCATCAGTTTGAATCTTATAAAAAAAATCCCAGCATTTGGAATGAAATAAAAAAATCTCAAGACGCGGGAAAAGTACAAAAAATTGGTTTTTCACTATATTATCCAGAACAATTAGAAGATTTATTAAACAACACTATTGATTTCAATATTGTACAAGTGCCTTATAATATTATGGACCAGCGTTTTGCACAATATTTTAAAGAATTAAAACTAAGGGAGATAGAAATACAGGTGAGGTCTGTCTTTTTGCAGGGCTTGGTTTTTAAAGATTGTGATTGTTTGGAAGAAAAATTTGATTCTTTAAAAGACAACTTAATGAAATTAAATAATATTTGTTTTAAGAATAGTCTTTCTGCCTCTTCTGCGTGTATTGGCTTTGTTTCATTGAACAAATATATAGATAGGATTATTTTGGGTGTCAATTCGCTAGAAGAGTTAAAAAATAATTTGATATATTGCAATGATCTTCCAAAAGTAAAGGATGTTTATGGCGAGTTATTAAAGCTTCATAAAAATGATGATAAAATGATTATACCTTTAAATTGGAAATGCTAATGTTTTCATTAACAAATAAAATTGCCCTAATAACAGGGGGGTATGGACACCTAGGAAAAACACTAACAACGTCTCTTAGAGACGCAGGTGCCAGTGTTATTGTCTGCGGAAGAGATGAAAATAAATTTAATCGAACTTTTAAAGAAAGAGCAAATATTGAATTTATATCTATGGACGTGTCTAGTTTAGATTCTATTCAACGAGCTTGTCGGCGGATTGTTGACAAACATGAGAAAATTGATATTTTAGTAAATAATGCTTTTTATTGTAAGGGTCAGACGCCGGATACCATATCTGAAGATGAGTGGCAACTAGGGATCGACGGCGTTCTTAACAGCGTTTTTAGATGCACAAAGGCGGTAGTGCCATACATGAAAAAACAACGGAGCGGCAATATAATTAATATCTCTTCAATGTACGGCGTATGCAGCCCAGATTTTAAAATTTATAAAGAACACACAGAATTTTTTAATCCTCCAAATTATGGTGTTTCCAAGGCGGCCATTATACAAATGACAAAATATTATGCTGCTTATTATGCCAACAAAGGCATAAGATTTAATTGCATATCCCCCGGTGCTTTTCCAAGTGGGCCGGTTCAAAAAGAAAAAAGTTTTATGCGCCGGCTTGAAAATAAAATACCGCTCGGCCGCATAGGAAAACCAGAGGATTTAAAAGGAGTGGTGATATTTTTGGCATCTGATGCCTCTTCTTATATTGTTGGTCAAAATATTATTGTTGATGGCGGATGGACATTATAATGAAAAATATAAATGATATAGCTTTTGTTGTATCCGCTCGTCTTTCATCTGAAAGGCTTTCTAAGAAAATGATTAAACCATTCTGCGGAACGACATTAACGGATATTATAATTGAAAAAATGTTGAAATCTTCTATTATTCCGAAGGAAAATATATATTTGTCTGCGTGTGATGAAGAATTGATACAAATTGCCAATAAGCATAAAATTAAAATTTATAAACGAAGTCGTGAATCTAGTGAGTATGAAAAAACATTAGCACAAATTTTAGAATGGCATGATAAAATAGAATTTAAATATTATATCTTGATAAGCGGATGTTGTCCTTTGTTGAAGGTTGAAACTATTGATAGTTTTGTTAATAATTTTGTTGAGTCTGAGTACGATGGCCTTTTTGCAGTGTTTGAAAAAAAGAACATGATTTGGGATTGTGATAGGAGTCCTATTTTGACTGAACATATTGAGACGCTGAGTACAAAGGAAATGGCGCCATTCTATGAAGCGGCTCATTGCTTATATGCCGGCCGCACAGATTGGATTCCTCAAGGAAAGCACACTGGAACTTTCACAAAAAAGAATGATCCTCCCTTATATGTTGTTGAAGAAAATGAGGTGTTTGATATTGATTATTTGTGGCAATTTGAGATATGTGAGGTGCTCTATGACAGAAAAAAATGAAAAAACATACATGAGAATTTTAGCGATCGGCGCGCACGCCGACGATGTAGAAGTTTCTGTGGGTGGTACAATCGCCAAATTGAGAGAATCAAACCACAAAGTTCAGTTGTTGGTACATGTGATACCCTGCGAGGATATAAATGGTAACTCGTGCGTTGAAAAAAAATCTCAACGATTGAAATATCAACAAAACGCTGCAAAGATTTTAGATGTAGGTGCAAAAATTTTAGATTTAGATCCTCATACTTTACAATATAATAGAAAGCTTGTACAGGGCATAGACAAGACTATAAGAGAATTTAAGCCCAACCTTATTTTTACACACTGGAGTGGCGATTCACATCAAGACCACAAAGCTATAGCTAATGCTACTTTTTCTGCAGCACGCAAAAATGATATATCGGTTTTATTATATGAGCAGTTAACTTTGGGTGGCATAACACCATTTTCTTTTAAAAATCACGTATATGTTGATATTTCTAGTGTTATAGAAACAAAAATTAAAAGCGTAAGGGCTTATAAATTTTTGTCAGACGGTGATATCGAGGCAGTTTATTCGTTGGCTAGGTTTCGTGGTAATCAAATTGGTGTCAAATATGCTGAGTGTTTTGAAGTCTGTAAGGCAATCGCCCATGTTGATGAAAGCGGTTTAGCAATTACTGGATTTAATGATTGAGACACTAAAGAAATTAAATAATCAATTCTACAACGAGACTTTTTCAAAACACGGTGAAGATGTCAGGTCGTTGGGCTGGGGCTCAAAAGAATCTCAAAATATTCGTTTTAGGGTTTTATTAGAAATGGGCATTAAAGGTGGCCAAAGCGTATTAGACGTTGGCTGCGGCTTCGGAGATTTTTATGATTTTTTATTGAGCCAAAACATAAATGTTGATTATGTTGGCGCCGACATTAATAAAAATTTCATTAAAGTGGCAAAACAAAAAAATAAAAGTGTCATTTTTCATTTGTCCGACACCAGTTCGTTTTCAAATGATAGTTTTGATTGGGTTGTTGCGTCAGGAGTATTTTGTTTTGACGATGAAAACAATAATTTAAATAAGTTAACAAAGAATCTTTCAAAATTGTATAATATTTCTAAGAAGGCCGCCGCTGTAAATTTTTTATCATCTGAAACAAAAGGAAATATTAAAGAAGGTTTTAGGCACTACAAGCCTCAAAACATTATAAATGCGGCACTTACAATCACGAATAAAGTTAGTTTGCGACATGATTATTTGCAAAATGATTTTACTGTCTACTTGTATAAGGAATAAAATGAAAGAATATAAAACAGTTTCAATTCATCAACCTTCGTTTTTTCCTTGGTATCCATTTTTTCAAAAAATTATAAATGCTGATATTTTTGTTTTTTTAACACACTGTCAATTTGAAAAAAATGGATATCAAAATAGGTTTAATATAGATAAAAAGTGGCATACTATGAGTACAAAGAGAGGCTTGGATTTAATCATGAACAAAGTTTATTTAAATCCGGAACATGATTGGAAAAAAATTAAAAAATCTTTAAAAAAAGATTATGGATTAGATTTATTGAGAGAATTCGACAATTGTATTACAAGTAGCTTGCCGGAAACAAATATTAAAATAATTGAAAAAATATGTTGTTTTTTAGATATTAAAACTAGTTTGCTTGTAGATAAATCTACGACTTTTAAAGGTACAGAAAGATTAGTTGATATATGTTTAAATCAAAAGGGCTGTACACACTACTTTTCAGGAGTAAGTGGAAAAAATTATTTAGACACAAAACTCTTTAAAAAAGAAAATATTGATATATTATATCAAAAAGAAAAGTCTATGATCAAAAAACCCATTTTAGATATTTTAAAAGCGGAGTACTAATTGAAAGAGATTGAAGGTAAGCAAACTTTTATTATGTGTTTATTTCCGGCCGCATACAAATTCCGGCAGGATTTTTTACAACAATTAAACAACACCAATGCAGTAAAACTAGAATCATACTATAAATGTACGCTAAAATCAAAAGATGAAGAATCTTATGTTAGATTTTTAAATGACTACTATGCTTTTACAAGGTCAAAAAACGAAAGAATCAATTTTTATTCACACCAAGCTGAAAATAAGGCTCGCGAATTGTATAAAATTGAAAATTCAATAATACACTTTGAAGTAAGTTTAAATAATCCAAAAATGTTAAACTATCACAAGTTGCTTGGTTGGCATGTGGCAAAGGTTTTAGATGATCTTAAAGTAAGATTTAGAAAAGAATGCATGCTTAAAAATTCATGTATTAAAAAGTACAATATCATTCATATGTTTGATACATATTTGTTTAACAAAGAAATAAAAAAATTTGTACAAGAAAAATGTAACATTATACTATATTAATGTATTATTTTGTTGTATAGTTATAATAGGAATGAATTTATGGTTAATAAAAAATACATTGGTTTATCATGGCCAATATGTGAAGAATTGTGGGAAGATATTATTGAGACAGCAAAAAATATAGATGGCTTAAAATGTCGCGATCAAATTATAAATTGTGAAAATTTTTGTTTAAGCAACGAGGATTGGTTTGAATTTATATTAAATTGCTATTTATCGCACGAAATAGTCGATTCACCAAATTCAAATTTAAGTAGCTTAAAAAACAAATTAGAAAACAAATTTTTAAAGGAATATTTTATTGAAAGTAATAAAAAGATATTAGTTTTGATGTATGATGTTTATGACGAGAAAAAAGTTATTGACTTTATAACCGTTTACTTAAAAAGTGTTGGATTCACCAACGAGAGAATTGAAAATAATAGACTAAGTAACATTCGCAATAATCATGAATTTGATTTAAACTTAATAAAGGATTATATAAGAAGAAAATTTAGTTTAGATAATAGATTACCAAGCTATTATAAAGGTCCGGAAAAAGGTAGAAAAAGAATATTACATACGCCTGCAACGCAAAAGGGGTGTCTTGAATTAATTAATTTTTTAGAAAATAAATTTAAAAGCTTAAAATGAAAAAATATAATTTAAATATAAAAAATATCAAGGGCATTGATAAATTGTTAGAATTGAACTTTCCTATTGATGAGTATGCAATAATGAATAGCTCTTGGCAGGCTTTATTGGGAAAAAGAGAGAATAGTGATATAGATGTCCTAGTATCAGAAAATTTTTTAAATGCAGCGATAAAATTAGCAAAACCACCCGTTTCTATTATGAAATATGTTCACTGGTATTGTGCACAAGCAACGGGATTAAGTAGTCCAAGTCAAGTCATTAAAAAACATTCAGTTGTTATTGATGGAATTAGAATTATAGATTTTGAAACATATTTGAAAATGATGGAAGTGAGAAAAAATAGCAATACTAGATTTAGCGAACCTGCAAAAAAAGATTTGGCTGCTATTAGCAAATTTGTTTGTCATGATAAGCTACCTTGTTTAAAAGAGTGATCGCAAATGGTAAAAAACTTATTAGATAAAGTATTGGTTATTAATTTTGCTTCAGGCGAGAGAACTGAAAAATTAAGTGAGTATTGTTTTAAAAAGTTAGGTTTTGAAAATATCTTAACGATTGGTAGCGAAACAGGCTTTGTTGATAAATTTATTAGATGTGCAGAAATAGCATTAGAAAGCAAGTGTGAAATATTTGTAAGAAGCGATGCCGATAGACTAGTTTTTGATGGTTTGTTAGATTTAATAGATAAATTTATTGAAGAAAAATTAGATTGCGCAGAGGGTTATGGCCACGAGTACTTTATGAATTGTTTTAGAGGCGCAACACCTCATGTTTTTTCAAAAAAAGTATTTCAAATTTTAGCAAACGACAACAGCTTAATGCCTGATGTACAAAAGCCTGAAAATCACTTTGTTAACAATTTAGTTAACAAGGGCTTGATAAAAGAAAAAACATTTAAAATTTTAACAAATTTGCATGAATATGAGCAATTTCCTAGTAAAGTTTGTAATTCCTTCTTAAACAGAATAGCAAGAGGACATCTTGGTTATTATGATTTAAATTATTTAAAAAATTTAAAAGAATACAATCACGCGATTAACCACGCATTAAATGAAACCAATAAATTTTCAAACAAAAAGAAAAGCATGAATCACGAAGATTATTCATATTTAGATGATAAATTTTTAAAAATAAATAATGATGAAATTGGCCAATATTACTTACATTGTTTACAAATATATCAAAAAGTAAATTTGAATTATCGATAAAATTTTGGGGCGTTTTTAATGATAGTGTTAAATGAAAAAATTATACGTAGCTTAAAAGAAAAACATGGGGTAAACTATGATGAGAAAATTATAAGAATCGAGCTTTTAAAGTACTGTGATGCTAACAAAGCTGATGACCTCCTTTCTAAGTGGAACGCTTTTCTAAACAAACTTTACTCTTTAGAGAAAAACTGTTTGCTGGGGCTCAAACAAGTTTGGTATAAGTTGCCTGTAATTTTTAGAGATTGCTGTTTTTTTAAAAATAAACTTGTTATTGATGTTGGTGGAATGTGTGGATTAACATCGTTTTGGATAAGTGAGTTGGGTTGTGCCAGAAGAGTTGTTATGTTAGACGCCGGCGTTAATTTCTGCCGGTGTCTTAGTACAGCTTGTCAAGAAATCTCAGTTAAAAACATCGAAGCGCGAACAGGACGGTTTGAAAATTTTTTTAATCCAAAAAATTTAAAAGAAGATGTTAGTGATGCCTCATTTGAAAAATGTTTGTACATGTCAGATATTTTATATCAAATTGAAAAAGACATAAAAGTTCTTGAACTAGTTAAAAATTCTTTAAGTTTGTTCGATTTGGTTGTTGTTCATTCAAGAGAAAATAACACAAAACCCCGCCACCCCCGCCGCGGCAAGGGCCACAAAAATAAATTAGGTTTTTATAAAAATATATATTCGTATTTAAATACTGGTGAGTGTAAAGTATATTATCCATGGCACACCTCAGATTTTTTAAAAAATATTCGATCGGATATTGAATATCCGAGCCGCATTGAGTTTGAATACGCTAGCAAAACATATATTACAGTCATTAGGGAAAAATTTTAGATATGAAAATTTTAGTTAATAGAAGAATTGTAAATGGCCCTTGGGGCGGCGGTAACAAGTTTACTAAGGCTTTAAAAGGTTGCGCAACAGAAAAAGGTCACAGCATTGTTGAAAAATTTGAAAATGATATTGATATTATTCATTTACAAGACTTGCATGCCGATGAGTTAGGAATTGATGCGGACACTGCATTGCAATATAAGCGCAGAGTTAATCCAAAAGTAAAGATTATTCATAGAGTGAATGATATGGATCTTGGAAGGTGTGATTCAAAACCTTGGAGAGACAAGGCTTACATAAACTTTAGTCAATTTATTGATGGGACAATTTTTGTTAGTGAGTGGACAAAAGATTTTTTTATAAAAAAAGGTTGGTTAGCTAAAAATAATTTTGTAGCTACAAATGGTGTAGATAAAAGCATATTCCACCCACAAAATAAAAAAAATAATGAAAAAATAAACATTGTGACTCATCACTGGTCATATAATAAAGGAAAAGGGTTTAAAATTTATGAAAAAATTGATAAATTTGTAGAAGATAATAAAGAATTTACATTTACATATATTGGTAGAGAAAGAGGAACGTTTAAAAGTACAAATATTGTAAAACCTTTGTTTGGAAAACCTCTAGGCAAAGAGCTATCAAGCTATGATGTTTATATAAGCGCTAGTGAATATGAAAATTGTCCAAATCATATATTGGAGAGCTTGGCATGTAATATTCCAACATATGCCTGTAAGTTGGGCGGCGCAAGTATAAAAATAGTTGGAGAAGAACATGTTTTTGATAGTTGGGAACACCTTAAAAGCATTTTATTGCTTAAAAAATTTCCAAATAACAAATATAAGCCACTGAGTTGGCAAGAAGCTATTTATAAATATTTTGAAATATATGAAGATGTATTAACAAAAAATAAGGTGCAATGAGCTTTTTAAAACCAAATAAAATCTTCCACCATCCGGAAAAATTAGCACAATGGTATTACACGGGTGATACCACGGGCCCAATAACAGTCAAAATTGATTTAACAAACGTTTGTAATCATAATTGTCCCGGTTGTATCGATGCTGATCTTATTGCTAACGACAATAATGAGCTAAAATATGATTTAGTTCTTTCGCTTCTTCATGATTTGAAACGAATGAACGTGAAAGGGATTAATTACACCGGCGGCGGCGAACCAACTGCTCATAAAAAGTTTGCCGAAGTCATTCGCGTTACAAGCGAGTTGGGGTTTGATATTGGCTTAATTTGTAACGGCTCTTTGTTTCACAAGCACCCAATGGAAGAACTGCTAGAGAAATTTACTTGGATTCGAATATCTTTGGATGCTTATGATGAAGAGACTCATGTCCGAACTCACGGCTCTAAAGCAACTTTCAAAAAGACAATTAAAAATATTGAAGAACTGGTTAAAATTAAAAAAGAACAAAACTTAGAAACTACAATCGGCGTTGGATACATTACAAATCAACACGCCGACATGGACAGACAGGTGTGGAGATTTATTGAGTTGTGCAAAGAAGCAGGGGTTGATTATGCTCAATTGCGTCCAAGTTTTGGTTTTATGTTTGATTATGGTACAATAGAACCAAAGGAGTGGAGACAAATTTTTAAAGAACTGCAAAAATATGGAACTGATGACTTTAAAGTCGTATTTGATGAGGGAAAATATGAAAAAATTCTTTCAAACTCAGTTAAAAGAAACTATTCTTCTTGTCACGCACAAGCTTTTAAGAGTACATCAATCACTGCAGTCGGTGGCGTTTATATATGCTGCTCGTTGTCGGGTAAACCCACCGGATACATTGGAAATATTTTAGAAGAAAGTTTTTACGATATTTGGAACGGTGTACAAAGGCAACAAATGCTTGCACAGCTTGATGTAAAAAGATGTCCTGCACTTTGTGTTGGTGATAATTTAAATGAGTTTTTAGAAAATTTTAAAAAGAATAAAGTTGAGCATAAGAATTTTTTATAAGGAAAAAAAATGGAAAAGAAAAAAATGGGAGTTGGCCGAGCGGCAATGAGAAATCAGGGTTATTATAATCCAGAGTTGCCGCGTTGTCTTGTAACGGGCCATATGGGCTATATTGGTTCACGCTTAATTCAGAAGTTGCAAGATCTGGGCCACGCTACGCGTGGTATTGATTTAAAAAATGGCCACGACATTAATCAGGACTTAAACGAAGGTTTGGACGGAAAATCTTTTCATCCTCATTATTTTAATTTTAAGCCTGATATAATTTTTCACTTAGCGTGCATTCCAAGAGTTGGATATAGCGTAGAAGAGCCGGTAAAAACAATGCAAAATAATGTTTTGGCGGCCACAAATGTTCTTAATTTTGCGCGGAAAGTCGGGGCCAAAAGGGTTGTTTACTCTGGTTCGTCGTCTGTTGTCGGTGACGGCACCGGCCCAACAAGCCCATATGGCTTGCAGAAATTGATATCTGAAATGGAGTGTAAATTATATTCTAAACTTTATGGGCTAGATACAGTAACATTAAGATACTTCAATGTTTATTCACCTGATCAAAAAGCAGAAGGTCCATATGCTACGGCAATTTCCAATTGGATGGAACACATTAGACAAAATAAAAAACCATTTATTACAGGCGACGGTGAACAGAGAAGAGATATGTTGAATGTTAAAGATGCCGTGAGTGCAAATATATTTGCCATGAATTGCTCAGAGCGTTTTAGTGGTGCGGTTTATGATGTTGGTACTGGTGAAAACATTTCTTTGAACGAAGTAAAAGCGATAGTACAAGAATATCATCCAGAAGTTAAGTTTGAATATGTCGCACCGAGAGAAGGAGATGTGCTATTTACCAAGGCCAACAGCGAATCACTTAAAAAAATAGGTTGGCGAACATCTGTTTCCATTGAAGACGGAGTGAAGGAGTGTTTTTGTGGTTTACAATAGTGTGGGAGTAGTTGGCCAAGGTTTTGTTGGGACGGCTATAAAAGAAGGTCTTAAAGAAAAGATCCGCATTGAAACATATGATAAATATAAAGATTCGACTTGTGCGAATATTGAAGAGTTGTGTTCTAAAACAAAAGTCATTTTTGTTTGTGTGCCCACTCCGATGAAGAAAGATGGTTCGTGTGGCATTTCTATTGTAGAAGAAGTTATACACGAGGTTGATAACCACGCATCAAAGAAACACGTAGCAATAATAAAATCAACAATACCGCCGGGCACAACTCAAAGACTAAACGAAGAGTGTCAAAACTTAACAGTCTTATTCAGTCCTGAATTTTTAACAGAGGCCAATTTTATTGACGATTTCAAAAACCAAAATAGAATTATTATTGGCGGCCCACGCCCTGCTTCTACACGGGTAAGAACTTTGTTTAAAAAACTTTTTCCAAAATGCGCTGTCATTAAGACGGGCTCAAACACTGCAGAGATGGTTAAATATTTTACCAATTGTTTTTTAGCGGTAAAAGTAAGCTTTTCAAATGAAATTAAGCAAGTGTGTGACGAACTAGACATTGATTATGACAAGGTTGTAGAATATGCCTTATATGATGAAAGAATCGGAAAATCACACTTAACTGTGCCCGGCCCAGACGGGAAATTGGGCTTTGGCGGAAGTTGTTTTCCAAAAGATATAAATGCATTAATATATGTGTGTAAAGAATTAAATTTACGGCCTCAAGTGCTGCTTGCGGCCTGGAAAAAGAATTTAGAGGTGCGACCTGAAAAGGATTGGGAACAACTTAAAGGCCGCGCCGTAATAGATTAAACTAGGAGAAAAAATGAGTGAAATCAAATTTAAACTTGAAACAATGCAATTGAGCGATCAAGCCATGGGTTGCTTGATGATGGCATTACAAAAATCTTTGCTTGAGCAGAGTGATATTACAGAAACGCTGAAGGGCTTTGAGTTTGTTAAAACAAATGATGGTCTGTGGGTCAAAAATCCGCCCCTCGTAAAGTATGAAAGTTCACCCCCTGCCGGCTATGAATTTATGTCTGATGAACCAGAAGAATAATTATGCCGCTATACAGCTATCGTTGTGGTGCCTGTGACCACACGTTTGATGAGTTTCATTCTATAAAAGAAGTTCGAACTGATTGCTGTGAATGCAAAACAGAGCGCTCGCTTCAGCGCATTATACAAGAGTTTTTAAACCTTAAAAAACTAGACGCCGAAAGAAAAGAGGCCGGCTCTCTGGTTAAAAATTGCATCGAAGAAACCAAACGAGAGATGAACGAAGAAAAAGAAAAGCTTTCGAAGCAGGAGTACAATCCATGATTGCGCTATCAATAATATTATCGGTCTTATTATCTGCTTCAATATATTATAATTTTTTCTTGATTAAAAAGTTGAAGTACATTTCAGAAAACATATTCCAACTATTAGATGAGATGGAAGATTTTAGTGAACACGTAGATAAGGTTTATAATTCCCCAGTTTTTTATGGCGATCCGACGCTACAAGCTTTGCTTAAACACTCTCAAGAGACAACAGAGGGCATAAAAGACTTTGCAGATATCTTCGACGCTGCAGAGGAAGAGGGCGAGCATGGCGAAACGTGGTAAAAAGACCAGAAAAAAAAGACTTTATTTTACTCAAGAGCATGAAGACGCAATAGTAGAATATTGTCGAACAGAGGATATGAGGACAAGAACAATCCTTTACGAGACTCTGATCGGACCAGCTTTTGACGAAATGGTCAAAAAAATAATATACACTTATAAATTTAATACGTTACCAAATATTGATTCTCTGGAAGATGAGTGTAAATTTTGGCTTGTTACAATTTTATATAAATTTGATCCGGACAAGGGCCACAAGGCCTTTTCTTATTTTAGTGTTATAACCAAGAACTGGTTTATTCACAAGGTAAAGAAAAACTCAAAGCGCCGCCGCGCCGAGGTCTATTTAGACGACTTGAGAATGGTTGATGAAAGTTTGGTAACAAAAAATACATATATTGAACAGCGCATTGCCAATGAATTTTGGAACATTTTAAACGACGCTGTTAATAAGTGGTCTGACGAAGACTTAAAGGAACAAGAGCAGAGACTTCTTTCTGCGATTAGAGTGTTGCTAGATAACAAAGATAAGATTGAAATTTTTAATAAAAAAGCTATTTACTTATATATTAGAGAGATTTCTGGTTTGAATTCAAAGCAGATAACTGCGGGATTGCAAAAGATAAGGGTGAGATATAGAGCTTTGCGCAAAGACTGGAATGAGGGAAAACTGTAATGGCAAAAAAGAATGAGACTTTATTAGAAGAGGCTTTAAAAAACATAAGAAGCGACAGAAAAGAAACAGAAAATCTTTTAAAAGACCTTAAGCAGGAACTAAAGAACGGCCTTGTTGATCATTCACAAGTCGCGACTTCTGCTGCCAAATACGTAGAAACGCTGCAGAGATCAAATGAACAATTAGTTAAAGTTATTACTATTCTAGAAAAGAGGCAGAAATCTGTAACCGAACTTACAAAAGAAGATCGTGAAAACATATTTGATATAATTCGGGAGACGGGATAGTGCCAACTCTTGCAGAAAAATTTTTAAATGACACATCGGCCCATGCAAATAAAAATTTAAAATCTCAAGTGCGGGGCCTACAAACACAAGCCGGCCAGAACGATACTTACCGCTACAAGCCGGGCCCATATAAAGCAAGAGTTCTAAAGTTTGAACATTTAGACTCAACTCAGGCGCCTGTTCATGTTGGAACAACACAAGGCCAAACAAGCTGGGGCCAAATCAACATTAACAATACGGATGCCGGAAACGTGGCTTATTATAGAGTTACATATAGATTGGAAGATGAGGCCACAGGCCCTTTTGATTATGGACTCCCGGCTCCAGCCAGTGCTGATGACCAAGCTGCGATCGATTTACATGCTCACGCCGGTTCGGTTTTAATATGCAATTCAACAGAAACTGCCGTTCTTAATTATTGGGACTTAATCCGGATAAATTTTGATCCAGCAACTCGCACCAACGCTGTTCTTGTCCAACCACCCGCGCCCGCTGGCACGGTAACTGCTCAAGCTTTAGTTCCCGGCGCCGCTGCCACCGCCTCTGGTGCATTTGCCGGCGGCGAAACGGGCGTTGGAACATCCACCGGCGGCGGCCCGACCCGCTTAAGTAAAGTTAAAGATATGAGCAATGCTTTTATTGCTAACGGCCACGAAGTAAAAACAGATACGAATAACATTATTAATATTAATAGTATGTGGGAGAAGAGGTTGGTTCTACCAGAGACTCACTATAGAAAGTGGAAGCGCACAGGGAAGAAGCTTTTTGAGGAAACTGGCCGACGCCACCGACCAGTAGACAAAATAATTATTCACTGGGACGGCGGCTTCAGCGCAAGGAGTTGTTATCAAGTTTTTTTAAGGCGCAAAGTTTCTTCACATTTTGTTATTGATAATCGCGGCGAAATTTATCAATTTGTTGATACACAACACATAACTTGGCACGCCGGCGGCAAGGGAAACAACAAGCCTGTTTGGGGAGGCTGGGTCAACAAGGGGGCAATTGGAATTGACATAAGCATGCACCCACACGTAAAATTCAACAAGAAATATGAAAAATGGCACGGCTCTGAGCGGCCCATGTTGTCTGACGTAACAAAGCATGGTAAAAAAGTCCGGCGGGGCGGCGCCGACGGCCAGATGTTGGGCATGTATCCTGTACAATATCAATCTCTTGTGGCGCTGTGTAAAGCGCTTTGCGATAATTTCGGCATTGCAAAAGATTTTCCGAGAGGAAAGGGTGGGGAATTCACCACACACCTTGAAACAGAGAAGGGTTTTAAAAACTTTAGAGGAATTATATGTCATTATCATATTCGGGCTGATAAACCGGATATAGCCGGCCTAGATTTAGAAAAATTGGTTAAAGACATTGGCGGTTAAAGGAGCGAAAAGTGGCAGAAAAAGAAATACAAAACACTCATCTTACAAACAAACAAAGAGAATTGCAAAAGCGCGCCAAAAAAACCGGCGCACTTGGCCAAAAAGCAGCCGCATTTGCACCGCCCTTTGCTGGAACAAACGCTGAAAAGCTTCTTTCTAATCCAAGCAACACTGCACACATCGTTCTAGGCCAAGATAGACAGAGCCTCCCGACCACAGGCTACGGCGGGCAAGCTCATGTCGCTTGTGCCGCCATTGATCTGGTTGTCGGCCGAGGATCTGCCAAGAGTGATAAAGAAAAAGCAAACGCTCTTAAAGGCGGGAAAGTCCATCCAGACATGATTGACGACGCTGCAAGAATTTATATAAGTCAAAAAGCAGATCCAGATAAATATTTTGGACTACAATCCGGTAAAGCTGAAAATCTTAAAGGGGTTTCCACCGCAGCAATAAAAGCCGACGCAGTACGAATTATGGGCAGAGAGGGAATCAAGCTCGTCACGCACTCCGATAAGAAGAACTCTAGAGGAAAAGATAGATACAAGTTACTGGGCATTGATTTAAATGCCGGCAACGTCGCAGGCGATCAGATGCAACCCTTGGTAAAAGGAGAAAACTTAAAGAAGTGTATTGACGACATATATACTTCGATAGCCGACCTTAGAAAGCTAATTGATGATTTATCTGGCACTGTTAATGACCTTTCTGGCCAGTTCCGCGATCATTTTCATCCAACCGCCGCCGGCCCCACGTCACCCAGCCCACATGCGCTTGCTTCAGACATAGTTCAAAAGCTCGACTGGGGCGCAATGAAGTTCGGCCTTGCCAAGCATGCTAAGACAACAGCAAAAGCGAAAGCTGCTTATATAGCTTTGCCCACGGATAAAAATTATATTTGCTCTAAATACAATAACACTAATTAAAAACTATGGCTGAAAAGTGGCAAAACTTAAATTACGAAACTTGGTCTGGTGAAGTTGATCAAGTTGGTACCAGTCTTATTGATTATGGTGGAGATGATGTTTATTTCAAAGCATTATCTTTTTCTGTGGCAGGCAAGGGATATTCAAGTATTAATGACATTCCTACAAACTTAAAAAATAAATTTGCACAACAAACATTAAAAAAGCTGTTTTACGATCTTCAGAAGAAGCCTCTCGCCAACGCTGATGAGTTAAAATATAAACTTGAGGGCGAGAAGGTTTATGTTTTAGTTGGAGCCAAAAAGAAAAAAGCAGACGATCAACCTGCTGCAGATGCCCCTGAAGATGCTCCCGGGTATTTCGCCGACAAAAAAGCGGTTTCAAAAGTCAGCGAACTTGATTGGTGGTCTGCACCAGAGCAAATGGGTGAGTTCTTTTGGAAGCCGACCAGCACAAATTATGTATATTATGTGGTAAATACGGAACAAACGCCAATAACTGTCGACCCTGATATAAAAGCCTCAATAGACACAGCTATTTCGAACGATGGCGAAAAGCAAACTGCCAGCCTCAAAGGCCTTTCAATTGAAATAGCGGCCAAAGAGGCGTCCATCAGCTTTGGTTTTGATCCTCAACGGGAGAAACCATTTGATTATTTTATTTTCACATATGCTTTAAGCAACATTTTGTCGCAAAATGGAAAAATAGGCATACATCTGCTTCAAAACGAAGATATAACAGATGATTTCAAAAAAGAAATTGTGGGCGAAGAGGCTAAATATAACTTAAACCCAGATAATCCAGAAGCCAAAGAAGAACATGTAAAGTGGGAAATAGGGTTAAGCAAAAAAAATAATAAGAAGTTTGTTTTTGATGGCTTCGGAGAGAGCCTATATTGGAATGACGACATCAAAGATAAACAGGGCGATGTCACGGAGAAGGGCTTTAAAACTCTAGCAGATTGGCATCTTACTGGCGACCGACCCACAGACACAATATTAGTGTTTTTCGCGATTCCCCAAAAATATATTGATGCTATTCCGAACGTCGAAGAGCAACACTTTGAGTTGGCCGAGCCGCCTTTTGATGAGGTTGTATTCGCGCCACATACAGAGCTTAAAGAAAATACAAAAGTTCTTGAAAAAATTATAAAAGAATACGTTGATGTTATAGAAGATGAAGGAAAAGCCGGCTTAGAAATTTATATTGAAGGTGAAACGAAGTTCTTTTCTGAGTGGGTGAAGGGGAAAGAAATTGTAGAGTATATTGAAGACGAGGCCTTACCAGACTTGTTGCGATTACATGATTTTGTTAAGGAAACATATGCTAAGGAACCTTACAATATAACGTTTGAAAAAGAAGATAAAATTGTATTTAAATTTAAAAGAGGTGAAAAAAACCCTTATAAACTTATAAAAGTCGTTCATCTTAGGGGACAGAGCACTACAGCGTTAACACAAAACGATATAACGAACATAACAGCGGAGTTTTTATTTCCTGTATATGGCGCAACTCTTATTAATCTTAATGGAATCATTAATAAGTATAATGCCGGCATGCGGGTGGGGTATAAAAAGTTTTTAACGGAACAAATGTTTCCAGATTATAAAGAGTTGTTTATTTATAAGTCGATACAAACGCCAATACAAGACAAAGGAAGAGAGGTTTGGAAAACATTTACAAATCAAGCAGAAGAATTCGCAGTTAGGGAATTCGCCGGCTCTATTAAAAGACAGAACTTCATGAAACAGGTGGAGAAGGGAAAGCCCTCCACGGACAAAAGCGTTGCAGGTAATGTTAGAGATTCTTTAAAAGTTGTTAGTTCAATTGATGATATCTATGATAAAATTTGTAGAAAATTTGGAATTACAGATATAGCTGCAGACTTAGTTAAGTGTTTGAAAGAAAAAGTGCCTGCGGCCGAGACCGCACTAAACATAAAAGACGCCACCAGACAGATTAGAAACAATCCCAAAAAATTGAGATTAATGGTAGAAAACGCGCTTCAGTCCGCCTTGGCTCCACCGGGCGAAGAGCCTAGATTAACCGACATTCTTATTAATGGAGATGTGGCAAAGCTCAAAAAAGAGAAAGCCGCGTGGTGTAAAGAGTTAATAAAGCAGTATCCGGGCAAAACATGTAAACAGGCTTCGGATGAATATCAAACTAAAATAAGCGATTCTAAAAAAGTTCTTAAAACATTCGTGGTCTGCATAGATTTTCCCGTTGAAGACGCAAACACT
>Ga0080013_1001681_pt1 | contig 28412 bp, 46 predicted proteins | sample ETNvirenome_6_85_FD_69236 | JGI IMG/M metagenome (GOLD analysis project Ga0080013, IMG submission 69236) | Marine viral communities from the Pacific Ocean - ETNP_6_85 (SPADES assembly) (version 2) | ecosystem: Environmental > Aquatic > Marine > Oceanic | place: Pacific Ocean | collected 2013-06-19 | reverse complement strand
ACATAGGACTGAATACAAGCACAGGTAGATGGATAATACTAAGTAACAATAGACCAAGGGTTTCGCGAGGAGAAACTCGATTATCGAAATTATTATTTTTAATGCAGTCTGCATGGTGTTCTCTTAAGTGAAAGGCCCAGTAGCTGCCTTTCTTCCTCCCAAGTTCATGAAATAGTTTCTTATGCACCCACCATTCCAAAAAACTTGCATAAACAATTCCTAATGTAAATTCTATCATTTTATTGGGCTCTTCTTGCCGGTTCTACGGATTGGCCTTGGAAGCCGTTTCTCGGTGAGCTTGGCAGCGATTTCGAGTAAACTATGATACTGATCATCAAGTTTATTCTTTACTGCGTAATGTCTGAATGCTTTTAATAATGTCACTATGTTAATCATAATAGCTTGTATTGGAAGAGCACCGTTTCCAAGATATAACGCTTCGGTTTCTTTATTTGCCCAAGCAACGGTTTGAAAGTCTCCCAATTTAGTTTTGTTTTTATAATGAGGATTAGTGACCATCTTATAAAATAAATCATTAAATTCTAGAAAATAATTTCCATCAGGTGCTTCAGAAGAATTGGTTACATAAATAACTCTAGCTCCCCCTTTTCCTCCGGCTGGAGCTTTAACAGCGAATTCAGCTGCAGCTTCTAGTTTGGGAGAGAAACTAGTATAAGCACGGTGAGGCTTGAGACTATAGTCATTTAATTTAAAAAGAATAAAATCCATACCTTTTTCGCTATACTTGCCTTCGGGCTCGTTCCAGTTTATACTATTAATAATCTTCATTGCTTGTTCTGGCCTTTCTTTAAAGCTTAAACCAGCGCCCCTATAAACTGGTTTTCCATCAGGATATCTTCTAATCGGAGTGTTTTCATCTCCTTGATTAAGAAGATATCTCAACATTTGCGGGGCCAAGTTCTCAGCTCCATCTGTCCATTTATTATAAGTAATAAAACGCTGTAGCACTAATAACATTTTATCTTCTACTTCTGTACTACATTCCCATTCTGTTGCTCCGGGGATTTGTGGATCAAACATTTTATTTCCTATTCCCGGACCAAAACTGCCAGGTGGGCACGGCTTTTCTTTCGATCCCATATCAGTAGGCGAAGATGCGGAGCCCTTTTTGCGCTTTCGAGAACCGCCCATTGATATTACCTCTTCGATTAATTCATATAACTTTTCCTTTGTAAGTTTCATAATAATTTTGCTGCTGTTGTTGCCAACTTTGACCGCTCTCCTTTTCTGAATGTGATGTGACCAGCGAGTTCGCTTTCTTTGAACTTCTCAACCGCATATGTTAAACCATTGCTTGTTTCATTTGTGTAAACATTATCGATTTGCTCGATGTCCCCAGTTAAAACAATTTTGGTATTCTCGCCAACACGAGTTATAATCGTCTTGACTTCATGCGCCGTTAAGTTTTGGGCTTCATCTATAATTAGAAACGCATTTGAGATTGAGCGTCCTCTGATGTAAGTTAAGGCCTCAATTTCTATTTTTCCTCTTTCAACATAAGAGACCAGCATAGTTCTATCGTTGCCCATGATATGTTGGATGTTGTCCTGAATTGGCTTAAGCCAAGGGAGCATTTTGTCTTGCATCGTGCCGGGGAGAAAACCTATGTCTTTACCTAGCGGCTGAACTGGGCGAGAAATAATGATTCTACTATATTTTCCCTCTTTCACTCCCAAAGTTTGTTCTAGTCCGGCGGCTATAGCCATCAATGTTTTTCCCGAACCGGCTTTGCCTATGAGGGAGACAAAAGGTATTTCGTCATCAAACAAAAGATCGAATGCAAATGACTGTTCTTTATTTCGCGGATGAACTCCCCACAACAATTCATTATTTAAATCTTTAATGTGTATAATCGGTTGCAAAAATGCAGTAAATCTTGCTAACGCCGACTTCTTTTCGTTGCTGGATGAAACCAGCATTAAAAATTCATTTGGATAAAGCTTGATATTTTGTTCTGAACAAAGTTCCTCATCCAAGTATACTTCATCTCCAAGATAAAATTGATCAATTAATTCTTCATCAACCAAAAGTTTGGTAAAACCTTCGTATATCTTGTCTCTGTTCTCGACCACTTGAGAATTAATATAATCTTCTGTCAGAAGACCTAGAGCATCTGCTATAACTCTCATATTGATATCTCGAGATACCACAACAGTCTTTCGTTTTGGTTGTTCTTTTCGAATTGTTAATGCGGTTGCTAAGATGAGATGATCAGACATTTTATGGGTAAGGTCTCTAGGAAGCTCGCTAAGGGCTATTTCTGATGCTTTAATCACGCGGAGCACTCCTAACCCTTTGGCGATGCGAACACCTCTAGAAAGGCTACCAGCGGCCCTCAGAGAGTCAAACATTCTTATTGCTTGTCTTGCGTGGTGTCCTACTGTGTCTTGTCGCTTCTTGTGGAGGTCTATTTCTTCAAGTACTTTCAGCGGGATAAAAATATCATTGTTTTGGAATTTATAAATACAATTGGCATCGGATAGAAATACGCTTGTATCTATGATAAAGTTCTTCTTAGCCATTTTTTCTCCTGTAAATTACGCAAAAGCGTTTCTTAATTTTTCATATCTTTTCGATATTACTTGATCTCCGTGACGGAAGATGACATTTCAGGGTTGAAGTCTGTTCGGAGCTTAATCAACGGATTGAAAGATGCTCTTTTGCGATCCAACAGGAGCGCCCCCTGTGGCTTTACAAGTTGCCCTGTAACATCAACTCCTTCAAAGTCGATCTCAGTTCTACTTTTATATTTTACATCACGAGACTCATCTTGTGCAAGTGCAAGATTAGCGATTAATAACAGAAACATAATAAATTACCTCACAATAAATAGATTGGTGGCTGTTAATGTTCTGGTCCAATGCCCATTTCGCTTATCTTAATCAAATGTTTTAACATTTCTTTTAATTTTGGATCTTGACCGATAGTGTATCCGGTTGTCCCCGCTGCTGCTATCTCTTCGATTGATATTCCCACTTCAGATGCAGCTTGGCAATAGAACACTATCCCCTTAAGGATCTCCATTAATTGAGGGTCTTTTTCTGCTTTCTTTAGAAAACTTTCTAAATGTTTATTTTGTAAATTCATTTAACTGCTCCATTGCTTTGTTTACTAACCAAGATGACGATTGAGGTTTGTCTGAGCCGCCGACGCCCCATAACATTTGTATTCCAAGGGTGTCACAAACATCCATCTCGGGGGTGTTTTCTTTCTTTCTGTCTCCGCCATTCGCAAAGGCGTCAGGTTGGTGAAATCCGATGGCATGACATACAGTACCATCTCTATCATCTACACCGGTGACCAAAGTAACACCTTTAATATTACCCATTATGTAGGCCCGTTCTTTCCAAGGCATAAACACATAGCCTTTTTTTCTAATCAGCCAGTCATCGGAATTTATTACAACGATTACATTGCCCCATTCTGCTGCTTTTTCAATCATTTTCACGTGACCTATATGAACAGGATCAAAACCACCGCTGACCATTATATGTTTTATTTTCATCGTCGCCTCATAATAATTAGGCCTTCGACATCAGTTTCGACGCAGGACCGTCAGGAGTTAGTTTAGAAACCATTGTTTCTGATAGGCTATAGTTTTCTACAAACGATTTGAGTTCCCCGAAGGCCTTCTTGTAATCAGGCTCCATAACAACTTCTGTTTTTCCACCATGACCGTGAATAGCATGAACTTCTCCGATTGAATCATAAACTGTAACACTTGGATGTTCTGAAAGCCAAGTCACGGCCACTTTTCCATTATCAAACACAAACCCCTGTGCCACTCTTCCGGTGCCGCTGATGCCGCTCTCATCTTCTGTTCTGTTTAAATAAAATATTTTCATGGTATTTGTTCTCCTAGATCCACTCATAGTCATCATCACTGCTTGGATCTTCTATTTCTTTCTCTTTGTTTATTTCTTCTAAAGATTCTATTTTAAATGGCATTGTATCTCTAATGTCAGAGACAATTTCCCTATGTTTCTTGGCTATGAATGCCAACATTACAGAGAAGGCTTCAAAAATATCTTCTGTGTATGGTGTAATCGTGAGGATTGAATTCATAATAGTAATTTCCATAACTGGGGAGATTCTGTCGATTTCCACCTCGAAACTTCTCTCCCCACTTAAATAGGCTTTAAAATCTGATTCTTCGTTAAAATATTCGCACATTCGGGAAGTATAGTAGATTTCTTCGTCTTCCGATTCTAGTTTTAAATCGATTCCATAATCCAACATACTTTTTATACCACTATCGGTAAAATCATTGCTCATGTTTTCTCCCCTATCCTTTTAAGGATATTATTAATAATATCGACAGTACTCTCAGGACCAGTAGAGATATAGGCCTGCTTCTCACAGGCTTGGTATATTTCATAATCATTGCCATTCTCATAACATCGATCACCAACAAACCAAATATCCCAACCATGGAAATGTTTCAAGCCATAAGTTTTGTCCCAGCCTTTTGGGTATATATCAAAAGAAGTGTCTCCTCCTAATTTGATGGTAATATTGTTGTCCATCTTTTTCAATTTCAATATGGCCTTTAATTCTCCGATTACTCTATCTCTTAGGCCCTCGTTGGCATCAAGTTGTTTAAACTCTTCTCGTTCTTTCGTTTTTGCATTCCTGCCAATCGGACACCAGTTAACAGTCGATCCACGACAATTTATAAAGTGACCAGTTAACGGAACGCCGGAGTTGGCCATATCAACTTGGCAATAAATCAGTTCCTGGATTAATTCGCGGTATTTCTTGGATCCCAAATGATCTTCCATGGAGACTTCATGAATTAATTCAAATTCTTTGTTGGCAAATTTTGGAGGCTTGTAGTATTTCGTGCCATTACAGGGCATCAGGTGAATCTTATAGCGACAAGTTGAGGAATCCAAGAATGTTCCCATTTGTTCTCGTAGATAATCATCATCTGATCCAGTTATAATTCCAATGGAGATACTGTTGTTAGTGATTTTATACAATGCATCCAGCAAAGGCTTGCAATTAAATGGTTGTCGAGGCTCCGTTAGAGTTCCATCCATATCAAACATAACAATTGTTTTATTCATTAACCGACTCCTGCTTTATAGGTTTGCCGGTCTTGACAACAAATTTTGTCCCGTATTCTCCACAGCGCCTTACTTTTGTAAGACCCTCAAGATTATTTCGATGTGCATCTGCTTTAGAAAAAGTATCATAATACGCTACGTTTTTCCATTTTATTTTTTGAGGATTAGGAAGTTTATTTTCGGTAATCATCGTGTGGGTTTCACTCATACTCTCTCCATATTTTATTATATAATTGCTTGTTGTATATTATAATATAACCTATTAAAAGCTATTTGTCAACTCTTTTTTCAACAATTTCTTTAACATTCTTAATAATATCTAATGCATCATATATGTCTTTTTGGAATTCCTCCCCAGTTGAGAGGTACGCTGCTCTTCTTATCTTGTGCTCTAGGTTGTCGAGGGCTAAATAAATTTTTATATTTAAATCATTGCTCATTTTCTATTTTCTCCAAATATATTTCTGGAAGAACTTCAGTTTTACCATTAGACCACTGTACTGTTACATCTGACCTGTCGTCTCCATCGAATGAGAAATACCTTTTATTATGAACTTTTATTATGATCCCAACACAATCTAAATTTAGATTATTTTTCAATAATTCCGATAATACTGAAATACCTGCACCTTTTTGTTTTACTAAATCACCTATTTCCATTCTAACAACTCCAATTCGTAATCTGAAAATCTCCATATGCCACTTTTAGTTTGTATATAATAAATTAATCCCATGAATGCACTATTTCTTATTTTTACAATAATACCAATTTCTCCTACATCTGGGCGGATGTAGAAAGGGGAATAATCAATATTCTTTATTATCACCAAGTCTCCTATATCCATAATAATAATACATCTTATATTTTAAGTTATTTATATTATTATATATTATATTATTTATATAAATCTTCTATATTATATTTTCTTAATATCTCTCCAAACTTATTAACTGGTATACCTAAAAGTTTTGCCATGTCTCTTTTAGATTGACAAGCATGCATAGCATATCTTAATAGAGCATCTCTAGTAATATTAGGCATTGCAGACCACAATGGAAAATTATACATCTTGTTATTAATGTTTCTAATAGAAAGTTCTAACTTAATAGCAATAATTTCCTCCAGGGATAAAGAAGATAAAATATTTAAAAAATTTCCGTTTAAGCGGCGCTCTTTTTTCATTAAATCTATAAATGAATGATTATTCTTCTTTTTCCTTGACATATATGTTTTGCCGTGTTATATTATTAATATAATTACTTGTTTTATTTACTTTTGCATTGAATCGTATTGTTGGGTTGAAGGCTCTTCGACATCCTTTTGGATTTCTTGTTCGAATTTGTCGAAATAAAGTTTCATGTTGGTTATCAAATAATCAACAAAGATTTTTTTATCTTCAACATTGGCAAGCATATCATATGCATCTAAAATATATTGGGAGACTTTTTTAAATGTAGTGAAAGCCATATTACGACCAGTTTCGTCAAGACCTTCCAGGTCTGTTCCAAAGCCATCCATTTCATCCGGCTGGTCATCGTCTTCGACAGGAATCTTTTTAGACTCTTCGTCTTCATCCTCTATATCAATGTCTATTTCTTGTAGTTGCATATCTAATTCATCTTCACTCCCCAATTCTGGTGGAGGTTCTGCCATAACTACTGAATCTGGGTCTTGTAAGTAAGTATCATTGACCAGTGACGGCGCAAGGGCACCTTTGACAGCAGATATCATATGAGCCCGAAAAGAATCTCTTTGGTTTTTATTGGTAGTCATACGTTTATAATCAGTGCGAAGGGTAGTAATCATCTTTTTTAAGACGTCTTCAAGTATATTAATGCCGGTAGAACGATGAGGGTGCATATCAGAAATATCACCTTCTTTGAGTAGTTCCCGAATAACTTTTCTCAATCGAAGTTCTTCTTGAATTACTTGTTTTTCTCGTTTTTTATTTTCTACAAGTGTTTGCCCAATTTTCATCCGAACATATTTGCGAATTAATTTTTCTTCCTTGTTCATTTAACTATCCTTTAATTTTTCCATAACTTTTTTGTTATTTTCAAGTACTCGTCGTACAACTTCTTTGATATTAATTTTGTTTTCTTCAACAACTTCCTCTTCTTCGAGATTTTCTTGTTGTTCTTCAACAACTTCCTCTTCTTCGTCCGAAACGGCTCCTGAAGAATCAGAATCCATATCAGGGACATAAGCTTCATCTTTTGATTCCTTAAGAATACCAAATTTCTTCAGAAGAAGCGTGTTGAGTTCGTTATTTTTCCATTCTTTTAATGACATTTGATTATTCTCCTTTTTAATCGTGTCTTCCCATTCGCGCATTGTAGCATTGCCTTCAAGCATTGCTTCTTGCTCTAATTTTTTTAATTCTTTGTTTTCTAAATAGTAACCTTCGCCATGATATCCACCAACATTCAATCTACCCTCTAAATTTTGCTTGTGGTGTATTAATTCATGTGCAATAGACCTAAGCATGTCTTTTGGGTGCCTTCCATCGCTATATATGTGTATCTGAAGACTGTCAGGGTCATAATATGCGGTTTTACCAAGCACATTGGACTGATTATTGGGGTCTGAGTCGAAAACCATTGTAGGGGGCTTGTTAAAGCCTAGTTTTTGATCAAAATGGTCATACATGCTTTGAACATGAGGCTCAAGATCATTCAAATCAATGTTAGCAGGGTTCTTTATCTTGCAGGGCATAGTCTAATTAGTCCTCTAAATCCGATTTTTTTACTAAAAGAAGGCTTATTTTAACCGGCTTTTGACCCCCAAAGGGCAATATTTCGGCTATTTTTATCTCTCTTTTGTCTAGTTTTCCGGTATATATGGACAATAAAACCCCATATTTGTAGTTTCGAGTCACATTTTCATTAGTATGTTCCCATCCGGGCCACCTAACTATCTCTCCGACCTCGAATTTTAGCGTTTGAGAGTCCCCCAAGACCTTATTCTTGAGTTTTTCGAGCATTTCTTTGCTCAATTTAAGGATTCTCGCTTGAATTGGGTCCATAATTGATCAATTCCACGCAATTTCCCCACGGATCTTGCAAATAATGATAATTTGAGCCGTCTCGGTGCTGTTTAAAGGTCAAATTAGGGTATTTTTTGGGATTTACCTCTACTGCAACGTGATTTTGATGTTGATTTGGTAAAACTAAGGCCAATTTTATGTTATCAAACTCTAAAATAGCCCAAGATTGGTCAAAATAGAGTACATTGGCGTTAAAATGACCGTTATACCACTCACAGGCCTCATAAATATCGTCTACTTGAACTGCTATATGGTCAATTTTCACTATTTTCTCGCTATTTTTACCATTTCGGGCTCTTCAACGTCATAATTATCCGCTATTGGGGCATTGACACCCATTCCAAACGCTTCCGCACCGCTCATATCGTCCAAATCGACAGCCTCAGGCTCTTCTAGAGGCATTACTTGGTCATATGCCCCTTCTTCCATGCCATATTCGACATAATGTTTGACTGTTTTGAGATAATCTGCTGCTTTTGTGAGCTTTGCTTGTACCCAAGACTCCAATTGAGTGGTATCAGTGAGCATTTGGCCCAATTCTCGAGAATATTTTTCCATATCGTGGAGTTGACGCTTTGCAAACTCACCCTCGTTGTCCATTTCATCCATTTCGTGGTGTGCATGGGGCTCATTTGCCATCTCACATTCTTGCATAATGATCTCGACCAGTCTTTTTTTGCTAATTTTCATTTCTTTATTCCTTTATGAATGCGATATAGAACAACAATAGGGTCATTATGAAACTTTCGGAAGTTAATGACACCCCTAACAAGGTAATTAGAAGTAAAAATGTTAATTTTATGACTTTGACCACCTTTTCTTCTTCATTTAACATTAATTACTCCCTATGTGTTCTATATCACTCTTGTAAACAAGGAATATACATCCCATCATCCAATTGTAGTGGGTGTATATATAACATTTCCGATCATCATCCTCGTTAGCCCAAGGTAGGAGGTAAAATTCCGCACTCCTGGGCACTCTTACGAGCTTTTTGTGGTTAATTGAGTGGTAGTAACCTTGTCCTTCCCCTTTTATTCTTACTTGAGGTAATGCGTTGCCCTCTTTATCTTTAATAAACTTGGCCAATTTGATTGCTAACTTATCTGGGTTGGTATATAAATACTTTAAAAGCTTAGCTTTGCTTTTAATGCCACTGTTTTCCGCCACCATCATCGCCTCCTAATGGAGATTTTTATTTTTTTAACTTTTTTACCTTCTTTTTCTTCAAATACTCCGAATGTTGAAGTGGCTCCTTCTGCCCGGCTGTGATTTTGCACTATTTTAACTTCACCATCCGTGTGAGTATTGAGTCCAGCACCAACTAGTCTTCTTTTTTTAGTTGAGTGATTGTCCGAATGAGGCCAGGCCCTTTCAGTGATTAAATTCTCCTGCTCTAGAAGGTTCATTGTGTTTTCTAAATTATGAGTAGCACCCTCGCCCATTTTTTCCAATATTCCAGCAAGGTCATCACAAAAATAATCTTCGATTTCCCATTGTAATTGCATAACACCGTCTAATTCATCAGAAGAATAGGGAACTTGAGCTATGAAATAATGCACTAATTTTCTTTCTTTCTTCCAAGCTGTATCCATAGAAGATAAATATTGGACTTTTTTAACTTTTAAAGATAATTCTTCCAAAACTTCGCGGTAAAACGCGAAGTTCGGCTCTTCTCCTTCCATTAGATGTCCTCCCGGTGCGTCCCACTCCAAGGAATCAGATCTTTGGGCAATAATATATTTCCCGTCGGTAGTCATAACGACACCTTTTGCCACTTCGTTTATATCTTTTAACAGTTTGTTTGGGTCTTTAACTACAATATCCGAGGAATGTAACTTTTTATAGGCTTGAATTGCTTCTCGCTCTGCAGGGTCGTCATCGTAATGTAAGGAAGAACCCAGTTCATAAAGTTTTCTAGCTTTTTTTTCACCATTTGTGTAAAAAATGCCATCAACATTGATATTAAACTTATCCAACATAACTTGAACAGAGCTCTCGGGTACCTCAAGTGCTTGTGTTCGAGAAGTAACAACCAAAACAGTGGTACCAGATTGCTTAAATTTTTTAATTCTTGCGATAATTTGAGGATTCTTGCCACCATACTGGTAAATTGTTTCTTTACCATCGTTGGACTCTTCATATGACTTAATAATCGTGCCATCAAAATCAAAAGTTACAACTTTTCCATTTTTATTTTCATTTAAATTTTTCATTTTATCCAGCAAGTCTTTCATTTTTTGTCCTTTATTATATTATAACACGTTTTTTGGGGCTTGTCAACGTTTTAATTTGATTCTGATCCGGTTTTCCCGGACCTGAAACTTCGGTCTTCCATCTCGCCTTTGGGCTTGAGTTTTCATCTGTTGAATTTCGGATTCTGTCTTGAACATGCCGACATCAACAATAACAATGTCTCCACCGGGCCTCCTCATCGCGTTTCCATCGTGTAAATCCCTAGCAAAGAGACCAGTTTCTTCTTGAAGTTTCACAATTGCTTGATAAATACTTTCTGCATCGGGCATTCTTCCGCCTGTTTGGCCAATATCCTTATCGGAATAACCTGATTTAAGAGAAGAACTCATTCTGTAATTTTTTTGAAACCTTTCCAGGAAGGATTGGATTATATATTCAGAGTTTGGCTTGATGTCTTCATCTGTTTGCGAGTGTTTTTTCATGATATCAACAATTTTTTTACAAACCAAGGTCACAAACACTTTAGCAGGAGGGGAATTTCTTAAATCATCCATAATCGCCAAGTACATTTTAGCAGTATTGCCCATATAATCAATTATTTCATCCTGAAACTTATATACAACTTCGTCAGCCGTCTTTTCTTCTACACCAAGCCAACTTTTATAAGAGGTTCCTGCCATCGCTATATCAATATCTTTCTGAACAGCAGGCCCGGGACTACCACCAAAGGCAGAACCAAAGGTTTCTAATGATTTTTTTGTCATTCTAAGAGTTTTTTCTAATTGATCATCGTTAGACATTGATATTTGAACCCTCTTAGATACATCTTTGTCTTTGCTGAACTTGGATATAGGCCAGTCCGCTGCACTCATTGGTCTTTTTCTGTGCATTAGTTGTTCAACACCCCCAAATAACCCACGTAGTGATCCGTCCAACGGCTCTAGAACCTCCATAACAATAAAGTCCATATCATTAGCCTTAAAAACTTTAAAAACTTCAGGAAAGTGTTTTGCTATTAGTGGACTCTTATCTCTTGCTTGAGAAATTTGATTGTAGTTTCTTTTTTCGCGTGAGGCAGCCTCGCCACCTTTGGATGTTTTGAGGATTTTAATTGCAAAATCATGTCCACCATATTCATCTTTTTCGGTTGCCAAAACGACAACGCCGAATTCCCCTTCACCGAGAATTTTTTTTAATACATATCCATTTTCTTTTAATGTATCTTCTACGGGAGACTTCGGCTCTAGAGGTGTTCTAGGTGATCCAATGTTATCATCCATCGGCAAGGTATCATCATCGTCTGCCTCCATCACGTTACGAAGACCTTGATGCTGTGATCGTTCAACATGACCGGCGTGTTCCTTATCAGCGGCTACTATACTGATCCTTACTCCGCCTTGTATTCCAACGGTGGAATACATTTCTGCAAGTTTTTCACCTTTTAATTTTGAGGCTTTCTTTTCACTCTCGTTAAACTCCTCGTTATCTTCTTTGGATCCCAAAGGGACCCCAGCATGTCCTTGAACCCCTCCAACAGCAGATGTCTCTTCTATAACATCCGCGGATTTGTCACTATTACAGGTCTCAACATACCTTTTCCAGTTTTCAAACATTTTTTTCATAACACTTTACCTCACAATAAATAGTTTAAGGTAAATGTTAATCTGGAATCCAAAATTTTTCTCCGCCATATGAATGAATTGGATGCATCATATGCCCAAGCCGTTCTACATGACCAAAACCTAAAGCATGTCCTAATTCGTGTTCTAAAAGTCTGGCCATATCCTTATTTTTATTAGGCAATAAAATATCTGCAGAGAGCATATGCTTACCAACTGTGAATCTAGATGTGGTGGCATAAAATTCTTTATCTATATCCCCCGAAGCGCGTATAAAGATAATTCCCTCCATAAAGCGCCCTTTACTGCAGATTGAATTATCTTTATCAAAATGAAAATGGGAAATTCTAAAGTCTCTAATTTGCCACCATTCTATTGCTCGGGCAACCCTATAAGCGGAGATAGTACTATCCGGACACACTACCACAATTGGTTCTTGGTCCCACTCTGCTATTATAAAACTGCTTCCCTCGATGGCTATTCGAAGACCAAACCCAAGAACAAACCCGACAAGCCCAGATAAGATAACATATAAATATTTTCGTCTTAACATCCCCATATTCCATATTCGATAATGATCGTTTGACTAGGTTCTGGAATAGAATCTTCATCGAATACAACGGAATTAGAAGTAGGATCATAAGACCATCCTGTGGTTATTTGGCCATTGACGCTTACGATTATAGAGGATTCAATTGGATCATCTTCATCAAGTTCAAATGTAGAGCGAATAGTAACGGTATTTGCAAGATCTTGCATTTGATTTCCCCAATCCGGTGCACAAATTGAATACCAATCCCCATTATAGCGTTGAGTCATGTCCCAATATCCTTGTCCCCATCCAACACTCCTCCAGCCATAAGGAGACTGATAGGAACATCCACTTGGGTGGTCGCCAATTACAGCAAAGTGTCTCATTTTGTCGACATTCGACTTCAAAGTATCAAAGAAACTAGTATAATTTGTCCAAGTTCCAGTACTAAAGTCAGGCTCGTCCGAGACATAAATTATTACCAACGTCGCGTCATTCCTCCAAAAAGAAGTTCCCGGTGCACCACCAGAAGAGTAATCTGTATTGTTAAGAAACCTGTGAGCCATCTCTATACCTTTTTCGTAAGCCGACCCGCCGACACTGATTTGTGTGATTATACCTTGCGACCAATCAACAGCAGTGGCAAAATTATTGTCAATCCAGCAAACAGCACCAGAGCACTGAAGATATCCTCTGTCTGTTGTGATAAATCCCATATGAAAGTCTGCACCGGTAGCAAGAAACACATTCATAAATGCTGTCATTTGAGCAGATAACTGTTGTTGGAAAATAGACATCGACCCCGAATTATCGATGACAAAAACTATATCTAAAATAGGGACTTCCTCTTGAACATGAGTTTGAGTTATATATTGTTCAATAACCCCGTCACCCCCTTGAACAACTTCTACCTCCGGAGTTTGAGGGTCGTCACCAATTACAGTAATAGAACTCTCATCAAGTCCAACATCCGAGGGGACATAAGAAACAAGAAAATCTATTTCTTGATTAGGATCCAGTATCCATGGTGGAGGAGGCAAAGACCCGAACTCCATCAAAATATCAACTGGCTGTGTGACCATCTGAGAAATGCTCTCAACTGTGAGTGGAAGATTGCCATCATTTCTAATTGTAATCCTTTCTTCATTATCACACCCCATTGAAATCGTCCCATAATCAAACGTGAGAGGCTCCACAGTCATTACAGGGGCATCACCCTTGCCAAGTATTAGAACTTCAATGGCGGGGGTCTCATCGTCGTTAGAAACGACATTTATGAGCCCACCATTTCCTTCATATGTTTCAGGTTCATAAATGACATCAACTTGAATTCCTTCACCGGGTTGTAATTCCCAATCTTCTGTTGCATCATGGTCAATAGAAAACCTATCCGTTCCTGCAACAAGCGAAAGGGGATCAAGCAATAAAACTTCATCCCCTGCATTTACTATAGTAAGTTGTTCAACTCCCGTCTCGTGTCCCGATGTTATGTGCCCAAAGTCAATAATTTCAGGCATAACCACAATCTCAGGCTGTGGATCCTGCATTTTTGTCAATGTTATGTCTTGACAAGCAAATAAAACTCCTAATAAAAACATTCATAAGTCCCCCGTCTATAAGTAACTAGGGGGCTATCGAGGGATTTGGAAATTATTTGATAAGTTTTACCAATTCAGCTGCCTTCCATTTTTCAATATAAGGCTCAAGTTTGCTTCTATCATTGAATGCTGCTTTTAGAACATCAATAATATCAAAACCTGCCTGAGCATAAAAATGAACAGCAAGGAAAGAATCAACATGTTCAATTCTTTCATCAAGGATGTCTAGTGCCGCAACAATCAGATGTTGTCCGTGAAATCGTCTATCATCAAATTGAATTTGAGAAAAGACCTGAAGCATGGTCTTTCCCATATAATCATCGTTTTTCCTTGGAACCCTATCGGTAGTCCAAAGAGCGCTATCGTCTGCAACTATGCTGTTTATAGTGTCCTCTGAAAGTCCCCAGGCCCTACTCCCACCAGAATAATATTTCTGAACTTCTTTCTGAATCTCGGACTTGAATATTTCAAGAAAGACCATAGGTAGTTGACTGTTTGAATCCATTTCATCAACTTTATCCATTAGTTCAGGTACCAACATATCGGCAAGAGCTAGACCTTGTCTTATCATTTCTTCATCTCCGCTGAGTAATTGAAGGAGGTTTGATTTCATCTCCGGATCAAGACCTTCCTCTTCTTCATTTTCATTCAGCCCAAACATTTGTCCCAAATCCATTCCTAAGTCAGCACTTTGTGCCTTGAGAACCATTTTCATTATTCCGGGTCGATAAAAATCTTCGGCATCTTTGACGGCGGTTTGGAGTTCAACGGATTTTTGGAAATTATCACCCCAGTCAGGGTCATCTTCATCATCATAACTCTGCCAGAAGGCATCACCGATATGCAACACATAAGGGATAATGCTTCCTAAATAATGAATTCCCATGTCTTGTTGGTTATAAAGTTCTTTTTCAACGCGCATCATTTCTTGAGTCCAAGCATCAACACCTTCTTGGGTGCCATCGAATGCCCGGGCGAGTTCCAAGGATTTGGTCAATCTGTTAGTGTATCTTTTTGTAAAAAATTCCATTTCGTCTTCATAAAAAGAAGAGTTGATTTCATCTCCTTTAATTCCCCATGCTCCCGCGGCTTCTTTTATTAATTCTCTTGCTGCCCACTCTGTTTGACTGATGAGTTCTTTTCGAATCTCTTTGACCACTTTTAATCGAACATATTTTTCAACTTGTTCTTCGCGATTCCGTGATCCCTCATCGGACATACTTTGTCCAAGTTCCATAGCTTGCGTGGCATAGTCGGTGTCCATACCTTTATGTTTATCATAAAATTCGGATTCTCCGAGAACCTCGAGAATAATGTTTTTTAAATATTTTTTATTAAGTTTCATTTAATACCGCCTCAATTCCGGGTAAATATTTCTTGGCTTCTTCAAGTGCTTCTGCCACCGTGGAGAATTTTTTCTTTTCTCTTGATTCGTTAGAGGTTTTGCCTCCTTTCTTATTGTAAAAGCTGTATTGCCACTCAATTGTACCACCATCATCATAAAAGTCTATCGACACCCCTTTCATTTCATTGGGGGGCATGCCCGGAGTGTATCCTCTGTGAGTCACGTGATCCGTTAACCGAAAACTAACATCATCCCAGCCCTGGTCGACGGAGAACCCGTCATGCCAAAAGACATAGTGAGCCCCCAACATACGCATTGATAATTTCTGTCTAGCGAGCCCAGGCTGGCGACGATTTTGCAACCAGTTTGGCTGCGGCACTTCCTTAAACCAACTAACCATGAATCTATGCTCTGTCTGGTCTATTTCAGCACCCGAAGGGATTTCTATCCCAACTTGCTTGACCACCATAGCCATTGTTTTAATAATTTTCATGGCTTTTTCATTTCCAACAATTATAGACTTGTCTTTTGTATGGAAACCTAGTCCAACTTTTTGAAGTCTTTCTTTGATTTCCATTTCTGGTAATCTGGGACCATTAGGAACAAGAATAGCCATTTCTCCCACCTCTCCCATCTCAGGAGAAAGTTTAAAATCGCCAAAATCGTAATCTTCAATCTCAAATGTCTCATCAACGTGAAAAGCGGCAGGGTCCTCTATGAACCCGTGTTCGTCGGGCTCTCCGGCAGGTGGTAATTCTTCGGGATACATTAAATCCCCAAAGAGACCTTCGAGAGCATATAAAAGCATGCCTTCATGACTAAGAAGTTCCTTCGCTGTTTCGAATTCGTCTTGCGAGAGAACTTCGAGGATAAGTTTTGTTAATTTTTCTTTAGTTAATTGCATTCAGGTCAATTCCTGTTAATTCTAGAATTTTTTCTTTCATTTCTTCACGTGAGAAACCATAAGTACCTTTGTTATTTTGAACTAGCTTATTATCCGCAAGTTCGTCTTCATAACTTTGAATTCCGATTTCCAACATGCCTTTACTAGGGCCTTCTTCAACAGTTGACACCCAAATTCCATAGTAGTCCTCAAGAATTCCAGGATGGTTTGGTAATTTAGCAGGAACAAGTGTGATTTCCATCCCGTATTGGCTCTCAGGGTTCCATTCAAACATGATATCGGCAGTTACTTGGATGCCATCAACCATCGGAGCTTCAAATGGTTCATCAATTGTAGTCTTTTTGGAAACGGTGTTGTAATGAATTCCACCGAAGAACACATCGCCCATCGGCGTTGCGCCAAAAATTTCCTCTACTTTCTTCTCAAATTCAACATAAGGACGCGCCAGTATACCATACAACAGCCTTCCAGTTTCTATATCCCACTCAAAATGATCTTCTTCTTCACCAAAATCAAGCAAACGTTGTTTTGCTTTTTCAAGCAGTTCTTGATCACCTCCACCAATTGAAGATAAGTTTTCCGGATCGATAGTTTCAATATCTAAGTCAAAAGACTTTAAGGCATATTCTAAAGCCCACTCTTGGCTTTCAAGATAACTTCCATAATAATAAACATTGTGTTCCATATCGAATTTAAATTCTTTATCAAGAGTAGTGTCGTCTTCAATCATTTCAATAATATCATCGATGGTATCCTTGGAATATAATTCATTGTCCCATAAAGCAAGCCACATTTTCTCTCGAAGTTCCTTCCCTTGCTCTTTCGAGATGAGATCGGACATTTCATAAACTTCAATTATATGAAAGCCTTGGTTATAATGGCCAAGATTATTTGAGCCGATAAATGCGTCAATTTTATTTGAGATTTGTTCGTAAGGATCTTCTTCTTCGTCTTCGCGAATAAGGTTTTCTTGTAGCCAACGAACAGAACCCCAACTAGTCATTTCATAATCAGGGAGATCCAAAACAATTTCCACAATATAATCCCCTTCTTCATGTTCCATATCGATGTTGACCCGGAAGGGACTTCCTTCGCTTGCCGGCCAATAAAACATATAAGCGCCCTTGTTCTTTCGGCTTGGCATCGATGATTTTGGTCGCATAGCTCTTAGATACCAATGCAGGTCTTGAGCCTCTTTTTCGGTTTTAACAAGCAAGAAAACCCAATCATTGCCGGCATATTTACCAGACATAACTTGACTATTGATAATTTGGGGCACTTGGGCACTACATGCTAGCATGTTACACATTTCCAACCCCCACACAAAGTCTTCGCCATTATTTGAGCGGATCATATTTTCAATTTTTTGTTTTTCGGATAATTCGTGTTCTTCGGTTTCTTGAAGGACTTCATTGATTACTTCGAATAAAAAGTTCTTGTCTAGCTTTCGCTTGCCTTCATAAGGCGGATCGACGGGAGCTTTGACGTCACTTCCTTCAGCAGGTGGCTGTCCCTTCGGTAATTCGGGCCATTCCGGGGTCTCGGCATCCCAAGGTATTCCCATTGAACTTCGAAGAGCACCGGGGAGTTTTTCTTTGGATATTTCTTCGCCTTTGAAAGTTGGACCATCATCCAGTTCAATTGCACCAGAATCATTAATTGATACATCGCCGGTGAATCCATGCATCGTTTCAAAGCGAAACCAGGGCTCTATGATAAAACCGTGATGCATATCATACCAAAATTCGAATGACATAGGAATATTCTCCCTGCAGTCGCGGTAGGTTCCCTCTGCATTGTCTTCGCAACTCTCATCACTTTCAGAATAATCTAAATACTCAATGCAGTCATCATAGACAAACTTTGCGTCCTTTAGACATTTTTCTTCGGATCCGCCAGGGAGAGCGACCTTTAAGGTCAACTCTTCGCCCGACATTTTGAATTCTTTGGATCTTGGAGGAGAAAACCCAAAAGCCTTTTCGAAAATGCTATGGAAATCATAGCCAATTTCCAACAGGTCTTTGCCGGGGTTGTCGGAGGATATCACATAAGATTTGGCATATTTTTCAAATTGTTCTGGCGGCAGCTTGTCTTGTTCGGAGTAATAATAATAAATGCTTACAAATCGATCCCGCAATTTGTCAATCTCTTTTAATTCTTTTTTGGCTGCTGGGATGTCATCAAAGGAAAGAGTGTTATATAAGTCTAAAATTCTATCAAGAAACAAAATGGATAATCTGGAGAGACTTTCCGGTTCCATGCTATCGCGAAGTTGATCAAACAGGTCTATAGCCGTGTGCATGTGTTCTCTATCGGGAGCTGCCTTCAAAAGACCAGCAAACTTTTGAACAAAGAAGTCATCTTCTTCCATTGCTTCAAGGATCGATTCAATTAAGTATTGTCTGTTTAACTTCACAAATCATTCCTCATACATATCATGAAACTGTTGGATGTTAACTTCCCCGGCGAGTGCGGCATCGATGGCCTTACGAATCTGATCCGCTTTTTCAACAAGACCGGCATCACGATACATTTTTTCTAGACGTTCTGCTTCGGCGATCGCTGCATGGGAGACAGCATATACTCCTTTTGAAGGAGCCAGTTCCAGGATAGAACCAAGTTCTTCTTGAATAATTTCCATCAATCGTTCTTTTGTTAATTTCATTATTCTACCCCTAGTTTTTTAATTATCAATTCTTTAAGGCGAGTAAGCAAGTTGCCTCCGGATTTATCGTTAGCATATTTTAAAATTATTGTAAATATATCATTGATAAGTACAATTTCACTATTATCAAGTTTGAGGCTGCCCAATTGTTGGGACATATCTACCATCCGTTGTCGGAATTTTTCTTTTGATTCCGGATCGGCTTCTTCTGATCCTTCTGGTTCTTGTGACATGTCTTCCAGTTCTTCTGTTATAATCTGTAGTAGTTCTTCTTTCGTTATCTTCATTATGAAATCTCCAAAATTTCTGCTAGTCCGCCTAGTTCTTCATAGTTTCCTAAAGCTGTGAAGCCGGCGCCCTGTTTTCTAGTATCTTTAGAATATTCTATTGCTTTATTGATCGTATCTTTTAAATCACTAAGATCGCCGAATAATTCTTTTACTGCCCCAACAACGTTTCCGGCCCTAATCATTCCTAAAATGTTGAGCACTTTCTGTAAGGTTTCTGGTGCATCAAGCAACTTCTCTAATGCGTAGCCACCAGCTAATTTAAAAATTGCTGTGAATATTAGCACCGCCAAATCAATGTGTTTATTTGTTAACAAAATATTCACAGCATCGATCTCTTTCCGCGCCGCATATTTTTTTAAAACACCTTTTTGCTTTAAAGCTCGAAAAAACTGCTTCAGTTTAGCTCCGATTTTTTTGCAAAATTCAATTATCTTTTCCTTTGCCCAATCTTTCATTTTTTCTAAGACATCTTTTGTAGCACTCCACAAACCTCTACCAATATCCAGCATGCCCTCTTCCAGGCTTGGTGTTAGTAGTTCAATAATCTCTTCTTCGGTAACCAAACCCTGCTGTTCTTGCATCGTTTCTAAGATTAGCAAGTGCAACTTTTCTTTTGTCAATTTCATATACCTTAGTCTCCAGAAAAATCTTGGGCAATTTTTGTGTCAATGTAAATAGTCAATTGATGATCTAATTGAGGGAAAAATTGAATTCTGGAATTTTTTGTGCAGAGTACTGACGTATCTCGCTGCGCTCGTCCGCGAAAACCGTAACATTAGTACTTATTTCGCAGCTTCTCCTAAGATCCCCTAGGGGAGGGGGTGGGGGGTGTCCCCCCATTCAAAACAAAACACAAAGCGTTACGCATGCATAAACAAATACCATGCTAACAAACGTAGCAAGCACACAGCCAAACACAAAAGCATATACCCTTTCAAACTTAGTCAGCATCTAACAACTCCAAGACACACACGCCAATGAAAACAATAATAAGAACAACGAAGCCAATATACATATGACCTCCAAAGGAAAACCCCCGTGGTACGGAGGAGGTAGGTGAGTAGGGAGAAGGTAGAGAGAACGGGGGTTATGCGCTAGGCGCGTCACCATCAGTAGAGCTAGAGGCTGGCGTCCAGTACTCTCCAAAGCACTCATTCATTTCAGCAACCAGCCAATCAGGCTTCGAGGGATCCTCGATGGTTCCGACGCGAGAGGGCACTGGCTTAGGAGCGCGAGCCTTAGGGGCTTTCGCCTTGCCAAACTTCTTCTTAGGGGTGTAAGTTGCGTACTCATCGAACTCCCAGCCGGAAGCCTCCGCACCATCGATGCTAACGATCATTTCATCAGCCTCCCGTACGCTGGCTTCAATGGAAGCGCAGAGTTGCTTGACAAGCACCTTAGCACCCACGAAGACATCGCCATCGACCAAGGCACGACCGCCACCCGTTTCAACTTGAACAGGGTCAGCATTCAAACGCGCTTCAAGTCCAGCGACCTCAATGCAAGCGCGAGATAAATCAGCGTCACAAAGCCGAGACAGCCATTCAGCACGGGTGATAACGTCACCATTGCGCAACGTCACATCGTCCGCACCTTCGATGTCATCGAGTTGAATGCGTAGAGTGCGCTGCGTACGGGAGACAACGGTGGCAAAGCCAACCGAAGGATGACAGCAGATTGTGCCTACCAGTGGAATGCGTACGCCAGCAGGGGTGAGAACGGGAAGGGTTGTAGGGAGAGTTTCAGTTGTAGTCATAAATGACCTCCAAAAATGGTCAGCAGAATTGCTAACCTTACATATATAATGTATCACGCTTATAGGGTAAGCGCAACCCATGAGCGGACAAAATTTGTCCTAAGTGAAAGTTTATTTCCATTCAATGCAAACATCTTGCTCATCGATTTCACAATGGAAACCAGCGTCATCAATAGCATCTTCGATGGTTTCAATGAGTGCCTGAGCAATTTCAAGTAGTTGAGTAGGGTCGATGTCACAGTTGACAGGGATAGTGATAGTTTGAGAGTTAGACATGAGGTGTCTCCAAGGTTACAAGGTGCTTGGCTATGATAGCCATAAGAGGAAAGAGAAGGAAAAGATAGAGGCTAGTCATGTGTATCCTCCAAGATACAAAGGTATTCAAAATAGAAGATGATAGACAAGCTACCTGACAGATAGGAAAGGAAGGCGATAATGATGATGTCCATAGATGTAATAATCATGCGCTCACCTTGATTTTACCATAGGGTCGGTCTTGAGGTGGAACAAAGTCACCACGCCATCCCCATCGGTTATCTCCGATGACTACGGTGCTATCGGTGTAGCCACACGGTCGGTCATACCGAGCCTCTAGAGCATAGATGTAAAGAGTATTGAGGTTCAGGATAGCAGACGCGTATGCGCCCCAGTCCTTGCGGACTTTAGCCTCAGCTACACGATCGACAGCTAGGGACAACATCGTGCCATCTACTTTGTAGATGCTTGACGTTGGTCTTATGTTGACATAGAGCCAGTCGATAAGCCACTGGATACGGGCATGAACCTTGCTTGCTAGTCCCTCGATGAGACGGGCTTCATCCGCATACTCATGAATATAGATGCGGTTAATGTAGCGTTTCTGAGTACCATTCCAGCCTTTGCTTTTATGGTGTGGAACGCCCGTGTAATCGACGTTTCCGATGAAGAGTGGTTTGAAAAGTTTCATATATGTATGACCTCGGAGGATAGGGGAGAATAGGTTATTGAGAGAATGAAGAGAGATAAGCAGAACCAGCAAGACCAGTATCAACACCGTGCTTGGCATAGTGTCGAGCGGTTCCAACATTGGCAACATCCATGCGGATGTCTCTTGAGCTAGTGTGGATCATTACATAGAACTGACCGCTAGGTGACTGATAGGGTGTTGCTGGATAAGTGAATGAAGCACCTTCATCGACCTTGTTAGGAGCACGACCTTCAGCAATCGCACGGGCTGAGGCTAGATTGTGGCAGGCTTCAATCCCCGACCTATCGTGGCGAACAGCAAACAGTTGCTCTATCGGGTCTAGCGCGGTCATGGAAGGGTCAGTGATAAGGGAGAGAGAACGAGTAATGTTAGTCATAAAGACCTCACAATGATAGAGCCGCTGAATTGCTGACCCTGTATATATAATGTATCACGCTGACAGGAATTGTCAAATGAGAGTAGGACAGAATATGTCCGAACTAGAAAATAAATATAATCGCTGTTTTTTTCTCTCATACTATAATGTATCACGCTCCCCAAACATTGCAACTTTATTTTGCTGTTTTGACAATCCTTTGACATCTATCGGTAAAATCGCTCTATGATGCCCATTCTACCATGAGCGAAGCGAATGAGCGATCCAACACGCTGGCTGAGTTATGTTAAGTTTTTTGGAGAGCGGTTATAGTTATGTAAAGTAATCTGTCAATTAAATGTCAAGCCCTCCCTTATAGTTATGTAAAGTAAACTGTCAAGGAAATGTCAAGGAAATGTCAAAACGATGTCAAGACCCCGATGGATTTCCGCAACATCGGGGCTGTTTCGTTATGCTTCGCATGTGTGTCGAATGAAACTTGTTTCATTTGTCTCGGTTCCCGTCAAGAGTTTTGTCACAAATAACATTCTCGATGTTACGGGGTGTGTTACTGTTTTGCTCTAGGAGGCTGTTGGGTTTGTGTCAAGACTTTTTCCGTAGCACTTACGGCTGTTGCACATGTTACGTGCTATATATATGTGTGTGTTTCGCCTATAACGCCCGTGTGCTGGGAATGTGCGCGTTTGCTACCACCGCATCAAGCACATACAAGCACCACCAACACAGGCTCACAACGCTCCATACGCGCCTTGTAATGACCTACCTATGTCAATACACTCCCTCAATGCCTACAACGCGCTTAGACACGCTTCACAGCCCTGTATGAATGTCTGTGTATTCCTACAAGTTGCGCAGGCACGAAGGGAATGGGGGCAGGGCACGGGGGCAGGAGAGTAGGAGAGTAGATCGGATGGTCATCGGGTAGGGGGGTAGTATGGTAGTAGAGGCTTCAAGCGTTCTGTATTACACCAGAAGTCGATACCTTCCCACCTGACCTTCACAACATCTTCACTCATACCGTCATACTCAACAGCAATGACCAGCACTAACCGCCAGCCATCGCACAAATACAAGTCACCCACTTTCACTCCCATCACCAAGAACCTCGTAACATAAATAGAATGAAGCTATCGTACAAGTATGAACATTCTCATAACTCTGTAACATTCTTACTTCTATAAAGTCCATACCTGTTTTTACATTGTATTTCTTTGTGGCGTGACCGTACTCTCCTGAAGAGTATCCTTTTACTAAAATGTTTTTCATGTGTTCTCCGATGTTTCAACTAATCCTATCCATGTTGCGGAGTGATTGCTTTCAACTCCATTCGCCCATTGCACTCGGACACCTTGAACGTCCCAAGTATCCATCGGCTTCGTGACTTCAATGACGACACCCAGCAAACTGGGCTTGTCGTGCCAATAGACCAAATCTCCTAACTTTATCATGCTGTCTCCTTCATCCGAACCAGCCAACTGCGTGAATGGCTGCTTTCTGTTCCATTGCTCCAAAGTACCGTAACAACGCTGTTCTTTCTTACATGTAACACGATACCAACATCAGCGGTTACTCTCTTTCCATTCAACACTCTCGGACTACCCGAATAATAAACTAAATCACCTACTTGCATTTATCACCTCGATGTCCTCATAAGAGCACAGAACCTGTGTGTTGTTGAGCAACTGGATAACAGCCAGTATTTCATCGTGGTCATCGTCCCACTGGAGATCAATGATTAACCCCAGCCCGAAGTCTTTATCTTTTACTAAATCCCCTATATTCATTTGTCCTCCGACGTTGTGGGGTTGATGTGAATGACTTCATGTGCATAAAGCCAATAAGATGAGCCAAGGCTCTGGAAATGAACCTTGACCAGAACTGTCTTGCCGTCTTGGTAACCCTCGACGGCTACGACAATCCCTATCGTGTTGCTTGACCACTGCTTGTGGACATTCTCGTGAACGTGGTGGCGGAGAGTATTGCTATCCACCGTCACAAGATCACCAACTTCAAACATCGAAGCTATTTATCTACTTTCATGGTGGAGAAGAACGAGCGGAGCTGATCTTCGAGATCATCTGCTTTCGAAGGTCGAGCCTTCTTCACTTTTGTTTTGGGATCAGCAAACCACACTTCATCTTCAAGCAACAAGTGCTTTCGACAATAGAACAAATACTTTCCTTTGAAGCAACACATGAATAAATCGTCATCATTGCGCAATCTATGTTTTGTGAGAATGGCATATCCTCTTCCAAGTTTGTGATGCTCAACTGTATAATGATTGATACCTTCGGTTTTCATAAAGACCTCCAAGTCTTTCGGGTTATATAAGTAATGTATCCCTTTAGTAAGTATTTGTCAAGGAAGAGAACGGTCAAAATCTGACCGCTTTTTCTTCATCCTCGATAAACTCTAAGACTTTGACCGTGAAGTCCGTTGGGTAAAATAAGCATTGATTATCATAGCAGTCGAAAAACCGCACAATATAGCCAATCCTGCCGTCATCCGTAGTAGTCTCTGTCGCATGTCCATATCCTCTTTCAAAGTGTTTAACAAGTTGCATGGGATCACCTTGTTTCGGTGATAAGCCCAGCCGCCTCTGCTGTTTCAACAAGCATGACATTCCTTCTAGGGAGCCTTCTCTTGATCAAGCCAACATGGGAAGATGTGGTTTGTGAGACATAGTTTCCGCCTCTACTTGTATAGTCATATACGACGGTTGTGGCTCCACCATCGTCGTCAGGGATATGCTCTGCTATTCGCAGATCATAAGAGTAGAGAGATTGCCCGTCGGTCTTGAGCCGTCCAGCGTTAGCCGCTTGTTGGTTGAGAAAAGCGTCAACCACGCTGTCATTGTCAGTAAAGTAAGCCATGATAGCCTCCAAGTTAATGGAACAGGATTGTTCCGATATAGTAATGTAACCCGTTTGAGCGAGTTGTCAAGTTTTTAGTTAGAATAAGTTCTACCAATAGCCATACCTGCCCTTGAGATCCCGCACCTTCTCAGCTACCCTTTCCCAGTCAGGATGAGAGCCTAGCAGATCCGTTGTCGGCATGAGCCAGATGGGTTCCGCTTTGATAGCATGCACCACCTGACAGGCATCACCATAAGATGCAAAGGTTCCAAGCAACGCGCCTGTGAGAAGATGGGATACACAAAGTTTCCTTGAATACCGCTCTCTTCTACCGTTCTCCTTTTCCCTTGTCTCGTCAATAGTGCGATGGATAATGAATGGGTAGATATGTTTGGCTGGCATTGTGAAGAACATTCTTGAATGTTGATCCGTTGCCAGTTGGATGGATTGTATTGTAAGGCTCATAAAGGCTCCTTAAAGGCGTTTGAAGGGGTTGAAAGGTAAAGGATAGGGCGAGGCTCTCACGAGCCTCTAACGACCCCTTAGCGGTCGATTGCTATCACTCTCTCGTTTGTGGTGAAGTAAGGACGTTCAGCACAGTCAGGGGTGGTCATCCACATTCTCTGACACTTCGACGGGGATGGCTTTGGAGCCTCCATGTCGGTCAAGATGATGTGTCCATCGAACTGACGTTCATTGACCCACTTGGTGGGAGCATTGAAGCAAGTTCCACCGCAGGAGACACGCTCAAAGGTTCGACGCTTGCCCTTCTTCCAGACATAGACCTCACCTTCTGCCACCTGAGTATCGAAGGGAACCACGGTGAACTCGGCATACTTGGCAAGTCCATTCAGTTCTGAGAAGAAAGTAGCAAGCATTTGATCTGAAACAGACCCCGACTGGTCGATGCTTATCGCAATCTTCGCAGTTCGATTAACTCGCTTTCCAGAGTGAATGTAGGGAAAACGCTTGTTTATCCTCCGAGGTGTCGAGCGTTTGTTGGCTCTCTGAGAAGTCTTGATGAAGTAACGAAGCACAGACCGCCAGTTGACTTTAGGAGATACCATATCTTGTATCTTCTTTCGCATCCCTTGGGATACAGTGCCCCAACCACGACCACCAGAGTTAACCTCTTCAGTAGCCTTGCGGATAGCGTCCTTCAAGCGTTCCTCAGCCATAGCCTTAGTCTCTTGATCGACTTCACCCCATCCGCTGTGATCATCGAGGCTATCGGGAAGGGGCTTGCCCTTGCCTCCACCTTGACCACCACCATCGGAAGGTTCTCCAGAGCCTTCGCCTTCGCCTTCTCCATCGCCATCACCTTCGCCATCTTGGGGCTGTTGCTGGAACTGCTCATCATTTTGCAACTTCGAGAAGTACCACTCAGCAGACTTTTCAAGAGGATAGTCTTGGAACGGCTCTTGTGTCGGGATACAGCCACCTTCAGGCAACTTTCCGATGAGGAAAGAGTTGATAGCCAAGTCAGTGGCTACATTCCACATCTTGCTCATGCCCTCTGGAGGAAGCCGACCAGTGACATGTTCGAAGATGAGGTGATAGAACTCATGCATCAAGACACCAAGACGCTGTTCCTCTGTGAGGTTAGCAAAGAAGTCAGGGTTGTAAAGCATGATGAACTGCGCTGTTTCCTTATCGATCATCACACCAGCGGTGGGAATAGCTTTGCTTTCCACCTTGTGAATACGACGGGACAAGCCAGCAAAGAACGGCTCAGATTGGAGCAGTTTGAATGTGTGCTTGTTCAGGTCGAACTTGGGAGTAGTTTTGTCAGTCATAAAGACCTCCGTTTCATTGGGTTATATAAGTAATGTATCACGATGAGGGGAAAAGTCAAGGACATAAAATGTCCTCAACTCTATCCCTTCGAGAGGCTCGTTACTTCTTAGCACCGAGGATCTCAATCATGTACTCCTTCACAGAAGTTCCGCTGTTCAGTTTCACAGAGTGAACACCAGCCGCGTTATGCTTTGCTTCCGAACCAGAGGCAATCACAGTCCAGAAGGACATTCCGATTTCCGAAGGAAGGGTGACCATGTATTCAGCAACATTTTTCAGTTGCTTCTTAGTCAACTTGCCGTCGAAGCACTTCGACTGCTTGAACTTTTCGATGAGAGCGTTGTGATCATTGATCTTGAACTCTTTGCAAAGTTCCAACTTGCCTTCATCTAAGATGTTCTCAGCAGTGACAATCTTCTTGTAGTTAGCAACGTAATCGTTGAAGGCTACGGCTCCTTCGAAGCCGATGAAAGAAGCGGCAAGGTGATAAAGCACGGGGCTTTGCTTAACCTCTCCACTCATAGCCAAGAGAGCATCGGAAAGGCGAACCCAAGAGCGTCGAGAAGGATAAACCTTGTTAGGCTCATACTCATCTTTGTGCTCAAGATGCTGGTGGTTCTGGTTAATGAAGTCCCAAACAACACCGATGACATTATCATCAGCCCATTCAAGCCAATCTTCAACCGTAGGTTGCACATCAAAGACCGTGTAACGGTCGAGTTCCGCAGGATCCATTTCACCGACTTGGTACTGAGCACCGTGCTCTCCACCGTTTACACAAGCAAAGATGAGGGTGTCGGGGTGCAGGGTATATCCCGCGATTTTCCGACTGTCGCACAACTCGAAGATACCTTGGCGAACTTCCATTGTAGCACGGTCAACTTCATCGAGGAACAGGATTACAGGGTTGTCACAAGCATTGTGAAGCCATTCTGGAGCAAGCCAGTGGGTGACACTACCGACAATCTTAGGCAGACCTAAAAGGTCACCTTCGGTCATCTGAGAGGCACGACGTTCAATGACAGGCAGACCGCGCTGTTCAGCAATCTGATAGACAATGGCGGATTTACCAATACCATGCCGACCTCGAATGAGAACAGGAAACTTTGCATCGAGGATGAAAGGAAGAACAGAGTTGAGAGTTTTGAAATCAATAGCCATGATAGGCTCCTTTTGATTGTAGAGCACAGTTGCTCGAAGGTTTTTGTTTTTCGGATAATTCGTGTTCTTCGGTTTCTTGAAGGACTTCATTGATTGCTTCGAATAGGTAGTTTTTATCTAGCTTTCGCTTGCCTTCATACGGCGGGTCGACGGGAGGTTTGACATCGCTTCCTTCGGCAGGTGGCTGTCCCTTCGGTAGTTCGGGCCATTCCGG
>Ga0080013_1001680_pt1 | contig 28420 bp, 27 predicted proteins | sample ETNvirenome_6_85_FD_69236 | JGI IMG/M metagenome (GOLD analysis project Ga0080013, IMG submission 69236) | Marine viral communities from the Pacific Ocean - ETNP_6_85 (SPADES assembly) (version 2) | ecosystem: Environmental > Aquatic > Marine > Oceanic | place: Pacific Ocean | collected 2013-06-19 | reverse complement strand
CCATAATCGGGACGGATTTATCCCTAAAAATAGCCTTGCATATGCCGTGCCAAGAATAGAGAAGTGTTATATTTCAAGGACTTAGCCAACTTATTAGAACTATTCTAAACTATTTTGGCGCAAATGCGGCAATATTTGCCGGGTTTTCTAGGCAAAATTTACCTACTAGGCAATATTTGCCGGCAATATTTTCCTACTAAATATGCATGTAAATATACATGCAAATATGCATGCAAATGTGTATTTGGCATGATTAGTGCTTATGCATAAACCATGCCAAGTTCATCATGGACAAATTGTCTTAACGGCAGAATTGTAGGCATTAGTGCATGTAAAAGTGCCTTTAATTATATATCTAATAGTACATACATAATTACATATACATATGCATACAGTAATGCATTCAATAATATATACAATAATACATGCAAATATGCATCTAAATATACGCCCAAGTTTGCTGCTAAATATATATTCAGATATGCATTCAAATATGTATTCAAATATACATGCAATAGTGCATTCAATTTTACATTCAATCATACATTCAAATATGCGTCTAAAGTCTAGCTGCGATTGAGACTCATTATCACCCTACCCCACCCCAAGAAAACCCCCATGCCCGCATTATAGTAATAATACCACTGACATATATAGAGAATTTTTACAAGGCTTGCTACACACCTAGATATATTAGATACTATATAGATATAATTAACTATTAGTAGTTATTATTATTGTTATTGTTATTATTATTATCTCTAATAGTATCTCTAATAGTACTATATAGACTATATAGTCTCTCTACACGTCATGTGACGTAGTGTATCATAAGACAACAACCTTCACAACAATAAAAAGAAACTATTTTTGTTGTCTTCCCCTTTAAGTTCTGCTACAATTGCTTAATGTTTGGTCTTCCTTAGAAGGAGTGTGAGGTAATTATGTGTGATAACCCCAATTGTAGACACAGAGACAGGTGTGACTGTGAGAATTGTGACTGTTCCTCTGTAAGGAGTGACGAAAATATGTGTAAGTGTTGCGATCCAAGACGAGAAGGTGGACACGTTAATGTCAATAGACGACAATTCGACTGAGATTACCTATAATATTCTACTTAATCTACGTAATTCTTTAAGAGAAGCTGTATCAGTCCAATGTAAAAAAGATTTTCTTACATTTGTAAGGGCAGTAGCGCCTACATTGGTAAGTGATTGGGAAATGGGTAGGCACATTGATTTACTTTCTAGTAAATTACAACAAGTACAAGAAGGTAAGATCAAAAGACTTATGGTCTTCCTACCTCCTCGCTCCAGTAAGTCCGTTATCTGTTCTAAATTGTTTCCTGCATGGTACATAGGACAAAATCCTAACCATGAAATACTAACTGTCAGTCACTCTGACCAGTTATCCAGTGACTTTGGTAGAACAGTAAGGGATATTGTAGGAACTGATGAGTTTATGGGAATGTTTCCCGGTGTTAATCTACGACAAGATGTACGAGCAGCAGGTAAATGGAAGACTAACCTGAATGGTAGCTACTATGCTGCAGGTGTACGCAGTCAAATTGCAGGGAGAGGTGCACACATTGCTATCTTGGATGATGTCATGTCTGAAGAAGATTCATTCTCTGATGCAGGTAGAAGATACATCAAGGAATGGTGGCCTTCAGGACTACGTACACGTATTATGCCTAATGGTTCTATTATTATTATTAATACTAGGTATCATTATGATGATCTGTGTGGATGGTTACTAAAACAGCAAGAAGAATACGATATTGATACCAAGATGCGTTGGAATGTAGTGAGTATCCCTGCATGGTTAGATGAGAAGGCCAGTGAGTTGTTAGGTCTACCAGAAGGTACAAGTTATTTCCCTGAATGGAAGAGTGATGAGACACTAAGAATTGATGAGATGGAGATAAAGGCAACCAACGGTACTAAGTACTGGGAAAGTCTTTACATGCAGAATCCTACACCTGATGAAGGAAGTTTAATTAAGAAGGATTGGATACAATGGTGGAACCATGAAGAACCACCGGACTGTGATTTTATTATTCAAACATATGACACGGCTTTCTCAACACGTACCACTGCTGACTACAGTGTAATACAGACATGGGGTATCTTTCACTTCTATGAAGCAGATGAAGATGGTACTGAAGGTACAGCAGCTAACTTGGTTCTGTTAGGAAATAAGCGAGGAAGGTTTGAATATCCTGACTTGAGGAGGATTGCACGGGAAGAGTACGACAAACACAGACCTGACATTTGTGTAGTAGAGAAGAAGGCCAGTGGTCAGTCATTGATACAGGACTTACGAAGAACAGGACTACCAGTGTTAGAGTACATGCCAGATAAAGATAAAGTTACTAGAGTCTTTAGTGCGTCTCCCATGCTAGAGTCAGGTAGGGTGTGGTTGCCTAGAGGTAAGGATTGGTCAAAAGAATTATATGATGAGTTAATCTTGTTTCCCTATGGCAGACACGATGATCAAGTAGATGCATTAACAATGGCAGTTCATTACGTAAAGGAAAGCTGGAGATTAGAACATCCTGAAGACCCTAACTGGGAAGACGATGTTAATCCTCGACGGACGAAGAAAGTTGCATACTGGCATTTTTAATGCTATAGTTAATTTTATTTCTTTCTCAAAAGGTTCTATAAGGAAATACTAGTTGACATATATTTTTGAACATGGTATAAACAATGACTTAGTACGACCTGACTACAAAGAATACAGATGTACTAAGACACCATGTGCTTGCACTATTCCTAAAATGTGTAAAGGTAAATGGCGTAAGTATCAAAAAGATTTAATGCAGCACATACATTTAAAGTTTAAGGATACGTATAACAATGGCTGAAAACCAGTTACCTATTGTAGGGGGAAGAGATGTACCTTCTATAAAGGTTCAATCAAAAGAAGGTTTAGAAGGTCTTAAACAAATGTTGTCAAGTGTTTTCTCTAAGGGAGATAAAGCTGCACGTGCAACACTTGGTCCTGCTGCTGCTCCTGTAGAAGGACTTTTAAGTTTATTTGATTTACGAAATGTACCACAAGCATTAGAAACTGCAGGAAAAGATTTACAAAGAGGAGCAACAGAAGGTGATCCTAAAGCTATACTGGCAGGAGTTTTAGGAACTGCTCTTGTTGGCGCAGAAGGAATGCCCCAAGGTCGAGCAGTAAACAGAATTACAAGAAGACCACCAGTTCCTGAGTTTAAGACTGAAAGTGAAAAAGAGTTTTATGAAATAATAAAAAAAGACTTACCAAGTATTTCGGACAATATGCCTCTCGGTCCAATAAACACTGCATCACGAAAAAAGAATAAAGAAGGACTTTTAGTAGACGAAGATGGCAATCCTGTTGTAGTGTATCATTCTACTAGGTCTGTTACCCCATTTCCTGAATTTGATTTAAAAGAAGGTCGTTATGGTTTTTTATCTACTTCAACCCAACCTAGAGTAGCAGAGAACTTTGGATTAGCCAGCAACGACTTCCAAGGTGGACGTTTAATTCCGGGTATGGTAAAAGCTAAAAAAACATTTGATTTTGAAAATGTAAAAGATAGTGAAGATATACTAAATAAATTTTCTGAAAACATAACAAAAGAAATAAATGATCTTGATGATGCTTTAGAAAAACTTTCTTCTTTAAAAACAGGGTTACGTCCAGAGGCAGGAGGTGTTGCATATACATCAAAAATTAAGGACTATATTGATCCAAATTTATTAGATAACGATCAAAAACAAATGGTTATATGGTTACATACACAAAATGATATACCTATGCGAACAGCAATTAGGCAGTTTGTAGAAGAAAATAAAAAAGAATTAAATACATTGTCTCTTAAACAAGGACAATTTGCATCTAAAATAAAAAAAGGTGACTATTCAGCAATTGAAGAGAAGAAATTTTTAGAAACTCTACAAAAAGAAGGGTATGATTCTTTTACAACTTCTGAAGCAGGAGGTAAAAATATCATGCTTTTTGAACCAGATAAACAATTTATTCCTTTGTATGATACAGAAAAAACAAGTAAGATTGGTTATCAAAAAGGTGGTTCTATTGTGGAACGCAATCCTTATAATTACAAACCAAGGGCAATATAACAATGGCTAAAAATCAATTACCTATTGTTGGAGGAAGAGATGTACCACAACAAGAAGGATTAGGTAGTCTTCACAATTTAGTTTCTAAAGCAGATAAAGGAATACGTTCTGCTCTTGGTCCTGCTTCTGGTCCACTAGAAGGATTACTCAGTTTATTTGATTTACGAAATGTACCACAAGCATTAGAAACTGCAGGAAAAGATTTACAAACAGGAGCAACTGAGGGTGATCCTAGAGCAATGCTTGCGGGAGTGTTAGGAACTGCTCTTGTTGGTGCAGAAGGAATGCCCGGAGGAAAAGCTGCAGGAAAAGCAGGAAAAGCTATTAATGATCTGATCATAGATTATCCTCGCCCAAAACAACAATGGTGGTTAGACGAAGCCGATGAAACTGGCTTTGTAACTTTATACCACGGTGCAGATAAAAATGAACTTGATTCAATTTTAAAAACAGGTTTGCGTCCAGATGGAGGAGGTTTTGCATATACATCTCCTGATGCATCTACAGCAACTGCTTATTCTGTTATGGCAGGTGGCGAGAAAAAATTTAAAAACATGGGAAAGCAAGCAAAAGACGTTTCAGCAGAAAATAGAATTGTTATAGAATTTAAAGTGCCAATAGAAGAAATAACAAAAAATTTTAATAAGCAAAGAAGTCCAAGAAGCAGAGAATCTTTATTGGGTTTAACATCTAAAGACGAAGTAGTTACTGCAGAAAGTTTAGCTACAGCAAAGAAAAAATTTACAGACTCACCCTTTGATCCTGACCGTGGTCCAATAAAAATTAATACTGAGGATGATTTAAAATTTAAAACACCTTATTATGAATTAAATGAATTTAGATTTGAAGGAGGGTTGTCTCCCAAATATATTACTGGGGTATCTCAAAAACCAAAAGTGAAACGAGACGATGTGGCAGAAGACAAAGATTTAAATCCTCAAGATTTTCTACCTACAGTTAAACCTAAAAAAGTACCACCCCAAAGTAAAGAAAAGGAATTTAATTTAAAAGATACTGTTTCTAAAATTCAATCGGTAATGCAAGAACCTACACCTCCTATAAAAAAAGAATTTAATGTAAAGGAAATAGCTTCTTTAATTAAAGGAGCAGTTAATAAAAAGAAGGGTGGTTCTATTGTGGAACGTAATCCTTACAACTATAAACCAAGGGCAATATAAAAATGGCGACTGAACGCAATCCATTCGATCCTATTCCTCAAGTAGAGATTTCTATAATTGAAACAGAAGTATCTGAACAAGTAGAAGGTGAAGCACCTACAATGGAGTTTGATGAAACTGATGGCAGTGTTGTCGTTATGTTTGATAGTAATGTAGGAGAAGATTTATCTAAGCAGCAAGTAAAGGAAGAAGGTAAAGATTTCTTTCGTAACTTAGTTACAGAACTTGATGAAGATGAACTACTAGAAATATCAACTCAAGTATGTGATAACTATGAAGCAGATAAAGATTCCCGTGCTGATTGGGAAAGTATGTTTGAGCGAGGCTTTGATCTGCTAGGTCTAAAGCTTCAAGAAGGTTCAGAACCATTTGAAGGGGCATGTACAGCAGTACATCCTATCCTTATTGAATCAGCAGTTAAGTTTCAGTCCAAGGCTACTCAGGAACTATTTCCAGCTATTGGACCAGTAAAGACTCGCATCATTGGTAATGTTTCAGAGGAACGGGAACAACAAGCACAACGAGTCAAAGAGTTTATGAACTATCAAGTTCAAGAACAGATGACAGAATACTTCGATGAGTTTGAACGTATGTTGTTTCATCTACCTCTTATTGGTTCTGCCTTTAAAAAGATTTACTTTGATAGTAATCTTAATCGTCCAGTATCAGAGTTTATTCCTATTGATCAGTTCTATGTGTCTTACTACGCTACTGATTTACAGAATGCAGATAGGTACACCCATGTAATCTTCCGTAGTCCAATTGAGATGCGACGGGACATGGCATCAGGAATGTACCATGATGAAGAACTACCAGAAGCAGGTATGCCTAATCTTACTCCTATTGCACAGAAGATGGATACAATTATGGGAATGTCTCCATCAGGAGATAATGATCCTCAGTATGTTCTTCTTGAACAACATTGTTATCTTGATCTTCCCGGTAAGTTTGGAGATGAAGATGATGTTCCGCTACCCTACATTGTTACAATAGAAGAACAAAGTAGGAAGGTTCTGTCTATTCGTAGGAACTATAACCAAGACGATCCTCGTAGAGAAAAGAAAACTTTCTTTACACACTATAAGTTTGTACCGGGATTTGGTTTCTATGGTCTAGGTCTTATTCACTTCCTTGGTAATCTTACTATGACTGCTACTGCTGCTATGCGTAGCTTGGTTGATGCAGGACAGTTTGCCAATCTTCCCGGTGGCTTCAAAGCTAAAGGTATGAGGATTGTAGGAGACAATGATCCTATTAGTCCCGGTGAGTTTAGGGAAGTAGAGGCTACAGGTAATGATATTAGTAAGATGATCATTAACCTGCCATACAAAGAACCTTCACAAACTCTATTCCAGATGCTCAACTTTGTAAGTGCAACTGCTCAGAAGTTTGCAGATACTACAGAGCAAGTTATTTCTGATGGTGCGAACTATGGACCAGTAGGAACTACAATGGCTTTGTTAGAGGCTAGTAGTAAGTTCTTTAGTGCAATTCATAAACGACTACATAAATCTCAGCATAGAGAATTTAGTTTGCTAGGTAGGATTAATAATGAATACCTACCAGATGAATCAATGATTGATATTCCATCTAATGCTCTTACTATTTATAAGAGTGACTTTGATGGCAGGATTGATATTATTCCTGTATCTGATCCTAACATTCCTTCTTCTGCTCACCGTATGATGATGGCACAACTAGCACTTCAGTTGTCTCAATCAGCACCTCCCGGCATGTTCAACGTAGAGGAACTAAACAGGACTATTCTTACAGCAGCTAATCTTCCTAACCTAGATAAGATTATGCCACGTAAACCTGATCCTGAACCTCTTGATCCTGTAAGCGATATTCAAGCAGCAGTTAAGGGTATGCCAATTCAAGCCTTCCCCGGTCAAGATCATCAAGCACACATTCAAATTAAAACTTCTTTTATTCAAGACCCAATGAATGGTGGTAATCCTCTGATGCAAAGGATTGTTCCTATTCTTCAGGCTAATATTCAAGAACATATTATAATGAAATACAAAGAACAGATACTTGGTATATCAGAACAACTAATCCAACAGTACGGACCACAGGCAGTAGCTGATGGAATGGTTGATCCTAATGATCCTCGTATCCTTGATCAAGTACAAATGATGGCAGCACAACAAGTACAGCAAGCTAATGCAGCAATGGCAGCGCAGCAGATGGCACAGTCACCTGAAGCACAGATGTTAGGACTTGAACAACAGCGTGTTGAAATTGAAAAACAAAAACTTGAGATATCTGCAGCCAAAGAACTTACTTCTTCTGCTTTGAAAAATCGTGAATTAACTTTAGAAGAAGCAGAACTACAATTGAATATGTTCAAGGCTGGCGCTGATATGTCCAGTAAGAAAGTAGAGAAGCAGAAAGATAGAGATACTAAGATGGCGATTGCTGCTCTTGAAGGTCTGCTTGATTTAGCTAAAAATACAGAAAACATCAATAGAGATAAAGCACTCAAAGCTGCTGATGTATTAAGTAAATTCGTAGACACACAAATGATTAGTAAGGAATAGTATGGAATTTTGGGAACAGATGGGTAAAGAGTTAACAGATAAAATTGAGGAGATAAAAAAATCGCTTGCGTATGGAAATGTTTCTAGTTATGATGAATATCGTCAAGCAGTAGGCACTGTTCAAGGATTGGAATGGAGCAGAGAATGCTTGAAGGAAATTATTAATAATAGATTTAAACTAGAAGAGGATTAAGAATGCAAGCGGTACGTATGGATAAAAGTATAGATAATTCGGAATGGTTGACTGATGAAGATAAACTAATTGATAAAGATACTCTTCCTGCTCTACCGGGATATCACATTCTAATACAGCCAGTATCTGTAAAGAAAGAAACTAAAGGAGGAATTATTCTTCCTGATCGTGTAAAAGATGATGTAGCTTATTTGACTACAGTAGGCAAAGTACTAAAATTAGGTGACTTGGCCTATCAAGATGAAGTAAAGTTTCCTCAAGGAGCATGGTGTAAAGAAGACGATTATATTTGTTTCGGTAAATTTAATGGACAAAAGTTTGTCTATAAGGGAGCAAAGCTTCTTCTTTTATTTGATGATCAAGTAATTATGCGAGTAGATGATCCAACCAGTTTAGATATTACATATAATTTATCAAATTAATATTTGTATATTTGTATATACATAGTATATTATGTATATATTACAGCGCAATTCGTTAGACTTCGCTACTAACGTAAAACAAGGAGTTAAGCATGAGTGAAGAATGGTCAACAATAGAAGTTAAGGATACTGAAGAAAATCCAAAAGTAGAGATAGAGATTGAAGGACAGGAAGAAGAAGTAGAAGCTGCTCCTGAAATTGTAACAGAACAATCTACGGATGAAGGTTATACAGAAGAAGAACAACCTAAAGAATTAGAAGGGATTGAAACTCAAGGTGCACAGAAACGCATCAGACAATTAATTAAACAACGTAAAGAACGAGATGAAGAATTAAATACTTTACGACATGAGTTGTCTAATCTTAAACAAACAGTAAAAGAAAAAGATACACAGTTATCTTCTAGTTTAAGAACTTCTATTGATACTAACGAATCTAAGCTTAATTCAACTTTAGAAATAGCTAAAGACGTTTACAAACAAGCAGCAGAGTCTGGTGATACAGATCGTATGTTAGCTGCTCAAGAAACTATTAGTAAGACCTATGCAGATATGTCTCAAGTAGAGTCACAGAAAAGAGCATGGGAAGATTATAACAATCATGTGCAAGCTGCAGTTCAAGAAGTACAACAAAATCCTGAAGCAGCACAGCAATATGATCCAAAAGCAGTAGAGTGGGCAAGTAGAAATAGTTGGTTTGGTACTGATAATATTATGACTTCCGCTGCTTTAATGATTGATAACGAACTTAAAGAGGAAGGATATGATCCTTCTGATGATGAGTTTTATGTTAAGGTAGATGAAGTACTACGGCAACGGTATCCACACAAGTTTGCTGATAGTGCTACTGAAAACCAAACACCTCGTTTGCAGGATACATCGTCAAATTCTGCTCAAGTGGTAGCTGGTGCATCACGCACACCTAAGACTTCCAAAGCTAAGAACAAAGTCAAGCTTACTCAAGAAGACTTACGACTAGCTGATAAGTGGGGGATATCAATTGAACAGTACGCTGTCGAAAAGCTTAAAGTGGAACAAGCTGATGGCGACTACACAAGTATTTAATATAATAGCGTGGAAGGAAAAAATACAATGACACGAGAAAATAACTCACGTAATGCAGAACAAAGAGAAAATTCTGGAGACTATACTTTTAAAGAACCTGATTGGTTAGAGATTCCTGATACTGTAGCACATCGTTTTAATAATGAAGGTATGACCCTTCGTTGGGTACGAATATCTATTAAAGATAAAGAAGACTATAAAAACATGGGCAAGAAGATGCAAGAAGGTTGGAGTATTGTTCAAGCAGAAGAAGTACCAGAGATGATGCATTCTTCAATCGTGAGAGAAGAGGGACGCTATACAGGAGCAGTCTGTCGTGGAGACTTGGCCTTGGCAAAGATGCCATTACGCCTAGCTGAATCGCGTCGAGAGTTTTATGAGAACAAGAGTAAGGAAGTAGTGGATGCTGTTAATTTGCAATTGATGCGTAATTCAGATTCACGAATGCCTATCTCTAATACAAGTCGCAGTCAAGTTACAACGGGTAGGCGACCTTCTTTTCAAGATTAGTCTTTCGTTGTCAATGTATTTTTATTTAAGGAAAGGAAAAAATTATGACTACAACTGATAGTCCTTTTGGTTTGCGTCCTTCCCGTATGCGTGGTTCTGGTGCTAACACTACTGGCATGAATGATTATCCTGTTTCGACGGGTTATAACACTAACATCTTCACGGGTGATATTGTTAAAAATTCGGGTGGTGTTATTAAGTGTATGAGCGTTTCCACTGACCGTGCTATTGGGGTATTTATGGGATGTCGTTATACTGCTGCTAATGGAACGCCTACTTGGTCGCCATATTGGCCAGCAGGTACGGTAACTAGTGATGCACAGGCAATGGTTGTTGACAACCCCTCCGCTACCTTTATTGTTCAAGCGGATGCTTCGCTTTCTGCAGGAAGCCTTAACAGCTTTAACTTTGACGTTACGTTTGGTGCAGGTAATACTGCAACGGGTATGTCAGGTTTTGCTCTTATGGCTAACTCTGCAACGTCTGTAAGTCGTATGCTACGTATCATTCGATTCGTGGATCAACCCGGTAACAATGTGATTGACTCTTCGGCAGAACGTGCCTTCCCACTTTGCGAAGTGCGATTGGTTCAGAATGTCGATGCGTATCTCACTGTTTCAACTACCTCGTAACGGAAAGGAGTAATTTGTAATGGCTATAAATCGCGCTAATATTGCGAAAGAACTTCTTCCCGGTCTAAATGCTGTATTTGGTTTGGAATATAATGATGTTTCTGCAGAGCATACTGTTCTGTTTGACATTGAAAAATCAGATCGTGCATTTGAGGAAGAGGTTCTGTTCACTGGTTTCGGTACTGCTCCAGTTAAGACTGAGGGTGCTGCGGTTCAATTCGATGATGCACGTGAGGGTTATACCGCACGTTATACGAATGAAACCGTTGCTCTTGCCTTTGCTGTAACAGAAGAAGCTATGGAAGACAACCTTTATGACACCTTTGCTAAACTTCGTGCGCGTGGTCTTGCTCGCTCGATGGCAAACACGAAACAAGTTAAGGGTGCCGATATTTTCAACAATGGCTTTAACGCCAACTTCACGGGTGGAGATGGTGTATCACTTTTCAGTGCTGCTCACCCAACCTCCCATGCTGGTAATCAGTCCAATACCTTTGGTGCAACCGATCTTTCGGAAGCCTCTTTGGAAGCTGGCTTGATTCAAATTGCTAAAGCTAAAGATGACCGTGGGATTCTAATTGGAATCACTGCCGAATCTATGCACGTACCTCCTGATCTTAACTTTGTTGCAGATCAGATTTTGAACAGCACGTTGTCTACGACTACGGCAGTTAATGGTGGAAATGGTATTACGAATACCAATGACATCAATGCCCTTCGTACTCAAGGTGTAGTTCCGAAAGGGTACTTTGTTAATCACCGCTTTACTGATGTAGACGCTTGGTTCCTTCGGACGGATTGCCCGAACGGTGCTAAGATGTTTGATCGTGTACCGCTTCAAACGAAGATGGAACCGGATTTCGATACGGGCAACCTTCGCTTTAAGGCACGTGAACGATTCAGTTTTGGCTGGTCTGATTGGCGTGGCTATTACGGTTCTTCGGGTTAATATCCTTAGAATTGTACACTAACTAAAAGGGGTGAGAGTAAGAGATATTCTTTACTCTTACCCCTTCTTTCTTTATAGCTTATAAGTTATAATGTATTTAGTTTTATTTTATCCTGAAGGATTATGATATGCCAACAAATATAAGACAAGCATTTGTATCTGGAGTTGGTAGACCTGTAGATACAGTTAGTAGTGTTACATTAGCTGATACTCGTATTCGAGGAATATTTAGTACAGGGATAGGCCAGTTTCTTATTAAAGGAACTGAGACGGATGAAAATAATAATGTAAAAGGAAACATTATTAAGTATGTCCAAACTACTGCTATTGATGCAAACTATTTAACTTTTGATGAAATTGGTATTAGGATGGTAGGAAAGGTTTCTGTATCTGTTCCTGCTGGTGGTACAGCGGCTATCTTCTATGGCTAGTTATACTTATCTCACCAATGATATAATTCAAGCGTGTGATAATACTGGTACAGAATTTAGCCAGAATATTCCTCGTATGGTTAACCGTGCCGAATTAAAGTTAGTAAAAGACTTAGATGACTATGGTTTAGTTAAGTTTGAAACGGGTAACTTTAGTGCAGGAAATAATTTATTTACCCTTCCTAGTGGTACAATCATTATAAAAAATATTCATTATACTAATACAGCAGGTTCTAAGATTAACTTGCTAATGCGTACTGATGAATACATTAATGACTATTGGCCTGTATCTTCCTCTGTAGGTGAACCACGATACTACGCTCAACGAAACGGTACAACGGTTCTGCTTGCTCCTACACCTAGCGCAGGTTATGCCTCGCATGTAGTATTCGTAGCAAGACCTTCCGCTCTTGGACCTACAAATGTTTCTGCTGCTACTTCAGCTTTATCTGGAACACTCATAGAAAATAACTACTTTAGTGAATTTTGTTATGATGTTTTATTTAATGCATGTATGATAGAAGCTATGTTATTCCAAAAAGATTTTCCTGCAGTACAATTTTATGAGCAACGATATGCTCAGATTCTACAACTTCATCTCAATCAGGTTCGCAGGACTAGGAGAGATGATATGGAAGCACCAGCAAGTCCTGCAGGTGCAGATAATCCTCTTATTCCAAATGCAAACTAAAGGAGAAAAGAAATGTCAAAAGATGGTGAAAAACTTGTTGCTCAAGGATATGCATCAGAAAAAAAATTTTTTGCTAAAGACCCACAACAGGTAGGGGAAGGTAGCGATATTGTCCGTAAAAATAAGGGTGGTAAAGTAGCTAAAAAGAATACAGGTGGTCACATGAAGCAGGGTTATAATGCTCGTAAAGATGAGCAGCTTGGTATGACTCAAGGTCCAGAACGTACTAAAGATATGTCCATGAAAGGTCGGCGCGATGTAGCTAAAGCTACTCGTAAACCTAAAGGCACGTATGGGTTTGCCTAATGGCTATTTCTCGCGCTAGCCAATCAAAACAAATGACAGGTGATAAGAAAAAGAAAAAGAAGAAGAAAAAAGAAACACCTAAAGGTTTTAAAGCTGTACAGAAAAGTATAGAGAAGACGGGTAAGAGTAAAGATGCTGCTGCTCGTATTGCGTACAGCATAGGTAAGAAAAAATACGGTAAAGCAGGAATGGCTAAGAAAGCTGCTGCTGGACGTAGAAAATCAAGGAGAGCATAATGCCTAACTTTATGGGTAAGTCTTATTCATATGATGCAAAAGGAATGGCAGCATATGATAAAGCAATGAAAGAGTGTACTGGTAGACCAACAGGTCAAGGGTTTGGTGCAGCACGTAAAGGTCCAGCAGTAGTAGGACCGGAAGAGAATGTTGTAGTTGACTTTGAACCGGGAAAAGAAATTACTTATAAGGATTAAACCTGATGGCGACTAGTGGAACATATGACTTCTCTATGGATATAGATGAAGTTATTCAAGAAGCAAGTGAGATGATTGGTGGCGAACAGACGCTAGGCAATCAAGCTGCATCTGCTCGTCGTTCTATTAATCTTCTCTTGCAAGATTGGCAGAATAGAGGTATTCTTCTTTGGACTGCTGATACTACTGCAGTATCTATTGCAGCTAGTGTAACTACATTTGCCATGTCTTCAGCCACTATTGATATTACTGAAGCTGTTCTTAATAGAGATAGTACTGATCTACAGTTAGAACGTATTACAATGGAAGAGTATTTAAAAATTCCTAACAAAACACAAACTGGCAGACCAATGCAGTTTGCTGTTCGTAGGAATAGTTCTAATATAGTAGTACATCTCTGGCCTTTATCTGATGTTAATACTGATACAGTTAAACTAGAAAAAATTAGTTATATGCAAGATGTTAATAATTCTAGCCAAACTCCAGATATATCTCGTAGATTCTTACCTTGTTTAACAGTAGGTTTATCTTATTATATGTCAATGAAACGTCCCGGTATAGAAGCAGGACGTATTAGTTTTCTTAAACAAGAATATGAGGAAAGGTTGGCACGTGCCTTGCATGAGGATAGAGAAAGAGCAAGTGCATACTTCTTACCTAGAATTAGAGTTTACTAATGGCTAGTACTAAAAATGCTTTAGCTATATGTGATACTTGTGGTTTTCAATATCCTCATAGAGTAATGAGATTAAATAGCTATGGCTTGTTAGTATGTCCTACAGATTTTGAAGGTGGTTTTGATTTAAAGAATGATCCACAAAATAAAGCACCGGATGTACGAGAAGACATAAATATAAGCAACCCTCGTCCTCCCTCAAATAGAGATAGGAACATAACGTGGGCAAATGCTAACTATGATTGGGATAATGTATTTAAATTTAATTTACCTACTACGGAAACTATAGTAACTCAAACCTTTCCTGTTTCTACTGACAATACTCAAAGATTAAATATTTCTGTAACTCAAGATTTATTAACTCCTACTCAAATTACAATGAAGCAAGAACATCCTTCTACTAGTACAGCTTCTGGAACTATAATTCAAAGATTTAATGATCAAGGAAAGAGGTTAGATTTAAACAGTGAACCTATTAAAATAGGAAATATTACAGGTACAGTAGAAGTAGGCATGGCAGTAAGTATTATAACAGGAACAAGTGCAACAGGACAACTTCCATTAAGAGTATCATGGCAACCGTCTACATTAAGAAAACACTTTTCTTTCTGGTCAAATATATAGGAAAAAACAATGGCAACTGGTGACGATTTTACAGCATATGAGATTATAAATACTTACAAGACATTGCTATATGCGAGCGATGCTGCTGTCAGTACTATTCCTAATGAAGGTATTACTGGAACATTAAAAACAATTCGTTCTGCTGATGGTTCGTTTACTCCTTTACAGTTATCAAGTAGCTTTGTTAATATTAATGGTGCTTCAACTTTAAAACTTAATGGTACTACACTTACCGCTACTGCTGCTGAATTAAACACATTAGTTAGTTCTAGTGGTACACTTCAGAATATTAGGGTTACAGCTACAAGCGGATTAATTGGTACTCAAAACGGTGCAGTTGTCAGTGTGATAGATACGAGTGCAACGCTTATTGTTAATCCTAGTTTATCTGTTACTAATTTTATTGCTAATACAGGCAGCTTTACTACTAAGGTATCAGGTGTAGCGGCAGAATTTTCTGGTAATGTTTCAGTTAATAATTTATTTGCTGCTACTAATATCTTTATTGCAGGTACAACCATAGCTTCTAATGCTGATGTAGCAGCAGTAAGTGCAAGAGTAGATGCAGTTAGTGTACTAACTTCGGTAAACAAAGTAGATATAGCTGCTGTCAGCACCAGAGTAGATGCAGTTAGTGTTTTAACTTCTGTAAATAAAGTTGATATAGCTGCTGTAAGTACGAGAGTAGATGCAGTTAGTGTTTTAACTTCTGTAAATAAAGCTACTATAGCTGTTGTTAGCACATCTGTAGTGGCAAACACTGCAGCTATCACCTCTATTAATACTGTAGTAACAGGGAACACCACTAATATTACAGCTAACACTGCAGCTATTACATCTGTAAATACATCTGTAGTAGCTAACACTGCAGCAATAACTTCCATCAATGCAGCTATTACATCTATTAATGCTGGTTCATTTAATACTCTTACTGTAGCTACTTCAGCTTCTATTGGAGGGACTGTAGCTATTGGTACTAGCGCAATTAAAAAACTTACAGTTAATGGACCGGGATTATCCGTCATTGTTACTCTTACGGATGCAGCTAGTGTAACATCTGACTTTGATACTGCACAAAACTTTTCATTAACTTTAGCAGGAAATAGAACTTTGTCTGCACCAAGTAATGTTGATCCGGGGCAGGTAGGTTCTATTTTTATTATTCAAGACGGAACAGGAAGCAGAACATTAGCATACAATACAATATGGAAATTTGCGGGAGGTACTGCACCTACTCTTTCTACAGATGCTGCAGCTATTGACAGATTAGATTATATAGTTCAAACTTCAACTGCAATTGAAGCACTTCTTACAAAGGCATATGCATAATGGTATTTAGTAACAATCTTCTTCTAGGTGCAGGTGGACAGAGTACAGGTCCAGACCCTTTTGACCCAACTCTAATTGGTAATTCTGTGTGGCTGAATGGATCAGATACATTTTTTAACAAAGATAATTTTACATTATCAGCAGATGGTCTAAAAGAATTCATCTTTTCTATGTGGATTCAACGAAATGAATTTGGAGTAGCGCAAACTCATTTTGATTTATTCCCAACAGGACACTCCAGTTATAACGATGGAGTGCATTTTATGTTTCCCGCTGATGATCAACTATCATTTTCAGTTGGGAATGGTGGATCGTCTGGCGGTGAAAAGATTACCACTGCTGTGTATCGAGACATAGGCTGGTATCATGTTTTGATTAGCTATAATACCAATGCTGCAATTGCAGCCGCATCTCGCCACAGCTTGTTTGTCAATGGATTAGAGATTTCTGATACTAGTGCATACACAGCACCTCCTGACAATCAAAGCTGTATTGGAAGTGGAACTGGAAATGCTGATCTAAGAATTGGTAAAACAGATCACTCTGGAATACCATATGTCTCAAATGCTTCTTTTGCACAAGCTTGTTATCTGGAAGGAAAATCATTCCAAGCTGGTGATTACTCTATCACTGATTTCTTAGATTCATTCACTTTCGGAACTAATGGTTCTCAGTTTGTTCCAAAAGCTGATGCTGATATAGCTGCTTTAGCAACTACAGTAGGAGGAAATAGTTTCTGTTTAGACTTTTCTAACTCTGGTTCTCTAGGATTAGATAGTAGTTCTGCAGGTAATAATTATACAGCTAATAATATGGATAGTACTAATCAAAGCACTAATACTCCTAGTTTAACCTTTAGTACTTACAATATTTTAGATGCTAATCCAGCCTTTACCTCTACTAATGACGGTGCAAATACTTATGTTGTGACTAACGTGGGTGGTGCTGGAATGAGAACATCACTACCCATGGCAAGTGGGAAGTGGTACTGGGAGCAAAGGAATGGTGGTTCTAATGAGTGTGGTCCAGCAATCTCAGCAGGTGCTGGCTTTGTAAACCTAGCCACTAATTCTATTATTGGGGAAGGCAGTGGTAGTCATAGCGTTTATCTAAACTATCTAGGTTTAGTTAGGATCAATGCAAGTACAGGGTCAAGCATTGGTGTTACGAATGGTACAACAGCAGTCATGGGTGTGGCTTTTGATGCTGATACTGGGAAGGTTTGGTTTAGAGATTCGAGTGGTTTTGGTAGCAGTGGTGATCCTGCAAATGGCACAGGTGAACATGCCACTCTAGCCACAACTTCTGCTCCATTTTTCATTGGTGCTAGAGTTGGAGGTGCAGTTGCAGAACCATTTCTGAATGCTGGTGGTAATCCAACATTTAATGGTTTAGAAACAGCAGGAGGAAATGCTGACGCAAGTGGAAGAGGAAACTTTAAATTAGGTGCAGTACCTACTGGCTTTTTATCTTTAAATACAGCTAACCTATCTGCACCAGACTATCAAGGAATAGACTACTTTACCCCTACTCTCTATGAAGGTAATGGCACTGGTCAAAGAGTAGGTAACTTTGTACCATTTACAGATGCCTTTGATGTAGCTAACTCTGCAATGTTCCAGCATGATGAAGCAAGAGCATTGAGCAGAACTGCTGGCACTCCTTCTTCTTCTGGAGGTAAAAAAGGCACATGGTCAACTTGGTATAAGACAGGAGTTGTTGATACTGATATTATATTCTTTGATACAGGCACAACTGCAACCAATCGTTTCAGTTTACAAATGGATGCCAGTGGTCAAATTTTCTTTTCTAATGGTTCTGCTGGTGCTGGTTTCTCAACTAGTGCTGACTTAAAAGGTGGTGGTTTATGGAGAAATGTTGTCCTTAAAGTTGACACAAGTCAATCAACGGCTACTGACAGAGCAAGAATATACATTGATGGTGTAGAGGTAACATCTTTTGCAACAGATACTAGATCAAGCTTAACACAAGATTCTGAAATAGGTTATATGGATTCTGGTGCTACTCAGTTTGTAGGTAGTTATAACGGTTCTTCTGCAAATCAATGGGATGGCTATTTAGCAGAAACAATTTTCCTAGATAATCAATTCCTAAGTGCTGACTCATTTGGACAATTAGATACTACCACTAACAAATGGGTGCCTAAAGATATTTCTGGTTTAACGCTGGGTGATCAAGGTTTCTATCTAGCATATGGTGGAACCTTTGGTGGTCTTACTAAAATAGATGACAGTAGTTCATCCTATTCTGGTAATATGACAAATGGTGGTGGTTTATCAGCAGCATTTGATGGAGACATAACTAAAGATAATAGTGCTTCTGCACAAGGAGCAAACACTAGTAGTAATGATTCTTTTATTGTTGTGAATCATGGATCAGCAAAAACAGTTACACAATTTATTGCTTATGCTTCACAAGATGCTCAAGGATTTGATGGAGATAGTGGTGGATCAGTCATTACTTTTACGCTACGAGGAAGTACAGATAATTTTTCTGGTTCAGATGATCTTTTATATACCACTACTACATCAGACGGTGCAGGAAAAGTTTTCACTGTTGCTTCTGGTATTACTAGCGGAGCATATCAATACCATAAGATGACTGTGCAAACTAATACTACTAATGCTGGTCAGCAATATGGACAGCTTGCTCAACTAGAATACTATATTGACGCAGCTACTGATGCAGGTGAGTCAACAGGAAACTCTAATAATCTAACAGAAATTGGAACGTGGACATCAGCAGATCAGTTTGTAGACACACCTACTAAAAACTTTACAATATTTGATTCAGGTTATTCTGGGGGAGGTAGTAATGTCTGGTCTGAAGGTAATACAAAAGTAAAGGGTACAGATGGTACTAATGCTGATTCTTCAACAACAACATTTGGGATGACGGGTAAGGTTGTATTTCAATTTCAAATAAACACAGTGACCACAGCATATCCAATAGTTGGTTTTATAACTAGTCAAGCAGGTTTATCGGCTATCAATGCTTCTGGGTCTATTGAGATGGGTACTACTTCTGTTCCCGGCAGCTTTGCTTATACTGATAATGGTACATTTAAAATACCAGCAGGAACTACTTCTACTACATATGGTTATGTAACAAGTTTACAAACTTTTGATGATGACGATGTTATTCGTTTTGAAGTGGACACTAGTGCTGGTACTATAAGAGTATATTTCCAAAATGAAGGCACTGGTTCTTTCTCAGAAATTACTGGAGCAAGAGTAGATAATTTTAGTTTTGATTCAAGCTTTGGAATACGTCCTGCTGTTTCAAATTACAATAATAGTATTGTTACTTTACAGACAGGTGGACAGACAACATTAGCTAGTGTAACAGCAGACTATAAAGAAATTAACCAAGACAACCTAGACGATACTGCATCTAAGATTACAGCATTTGCATGGATTAAGAACAGAGATGCCACTGACAACCATATGCTCTTTGATAGAATCAGAGGTGTGGGTAATGATATTCATTCTAATGATACGGCAATAGAAGTAGCCAATGCCAACACAGTTCAGAGATTCCTCCAAAGAGGTGTACAGGTAGGTAGTGATGCAGAGGTGAATACTGCCGCTGAGTCATATGTTTTATGGCAGTGGGCAAATGATGGTACAAGAACAGCAAACACTTCTGGTGCAAAAAACATTTTTGAAACAGTGAGTACTCCGGGTCATTTTGCAATCTTTGATTGGGATGGAGATAGTACCGCTGGTGCCTTCCAACATAATATGGGTGGGGCAATTGAAATGATAATTGTCAAACGATTAAATGTTGCAGTTTGGAATTGGTATGTTTGGCATGAAGCTATTCCAGCTACAAAAGCATACTTACTAGATACAAATGATTCTGGACATACAAGCACTTATTGGAATGATATAGCAGTGCCGAGTGGTACTCCGAATGAGTTTACTCTGGGTGCTACTGAAGGGATTAATGCCACTGGTGATGAAATTATCAGCTATGCTTTTAGATCAGTTCCGGGGGTATGCAAGGTAGGAAGTTATATAGGAAATGGTAATAACGATGGTCCTTATATTTCAGTAGGATTTTTGCCCAGATACATTTTAGTTAGAAGTACATCGGGAACTAGAAATTGGAACATTTTAGATACAGTTAGAAATCCATTTAATATTGCTAGTCCTTCTGTACTTTTAGCAAATACAACTGCTGTTGATACGGCTGGACAAGTAGGAGCATTTGATATTTTATCTGATGGCTTTAAGCCTAGAGATACTGCATTAAATACTAATGGTAGTGGTGAGACATATCTTTACATGGCTATGGCAGACATAGGAGGAAACGGTACACTCCCTCCTGTGTATGGCAGATAATTAAAGGAGAACTAAGACTATGTGGGCAAGAATTATGGGCAGTCAGTTGGTAGAGATTATCAACATGCCTAAAGCAATGACAATTAATAATATCCAATATCCTAAATCAATCTTTACCAGAGCATGGACAGATGAAGAGAGGAAAGCACTGGGTATTGTACCTTATGTATATGAAGGCAGTGGTGGAGAAAATATGTTCTATACTTCTTCTGAGTCTTCTCCTGCGGTACAGGCAGACAAGGTTGTTGTTACCAAATCACAAACTGCTAGAGATATTGATGACATTAAAACTACAATGAAGAACCATGTGTCTTCTGTTCTTAAAGGTAATTTAGAACAGACTGATTGGATTGTTATCAGAGAACAAGACAATGGTACTGCCAAGCCAGCGGACCTTGCAAAGTGGCGTACAGACCTAAGAGCAAAAGCTGCTGCTCTTGAGACTGCCATAGATGCAAAGTCAGACGTTGCGAGTCTTGAAGCTATGACAGTCTTTACAAAAGAGATGGCAGACGCAGGTAAGAAAGCCTCAGAGTTTGATGAGTGGCCTCTTAATCCTAGAGAAAGTAAATAGTTAGATGCTTGCCAAACTACTTCTTATTGCTTGTTTTACCTTACTACCCACTTGTATATCAGCGCAGGATACATGGAGCAAGGGAGATAAGTTATCTGCTTTCTTTCTCTGTAGAGAAGAAAAAGATATAATGGAAATAGCTCTGGCAGATTCTAAAAGTAAAAAGGATATTGAAAGTAAAATTATAGAGAAAAGAATTTCTCAAGATTGTATTGGTTTAAGACCTCCTGTTTTATTTGTAGTTGATGAAGTTATAGCAAGTTATATAGATCATACTAAAGTTAGCTCTTGTGTATTAAAAATAAAAACTCCTAATGAGATGCTTGTGGGTTATATCATAGCAACAGGATTACCAGAAAAGAATAAGGGAATTTAAACAATGGCAAGTACATTTACAACTAATATACGATTAAACAAGCAAGGGGATGGTGACAATCCTAATTCTTGGGGCGATGTATTAAACAATGGTGTCATTAGTTTAACTGATCAGGCTATTGCAGGTATCACTACTATCGATGTAGGAGCAACAACTTCTGTTACTTTGACTAGTAATAATGGAGCAGGAGATCAAGCTAGGTCTGCTATTCTACATATTAAAGGAACAGTAGGTGGAACTCATAATACTATCTCTCTGGTTATTCCAGGTAATACCAAACATTATTTAATTAACAATGCAGTATCTGCCAATACAACTGCAAGCGATATCATTAAAATTAAAACTGCTGGTGGAGATGGGTATGATGTTCCTCTTGGAGGAATAGGATGGGTTTATTGTGATGCAACTTCTGTTCGTCCTACTAATACTAAAGGATTTAGTTTAGGAACAGCAGCTAGTGCAGACATAGGTGTCTGTGCCACGAATATTCCTGATACTTCTCTTGCTGATATAAGATATCTTAGAACCTCTGTGACAGTCAATACAACGCTTCTAGGAACCAAGACTATACGCGATGGTCAATTCATTATCAGTACTTCTGCAAGGGCTGTAAATCCAATTACAACTTTGACTGATGCAACTTCTATTGCTGTTGACTTTTTAACAGGAAATAATTTTCTTGTGACTCTTGCAGATAATAGAACGCTTGCTGCTCCTTCTAATGCTACAGCAGGTCAAACAGGCTTGATATATATAATACAAGATAGTACAGGAAATAGAACTTTGGGTTATAATACAGTATATAAATTTGTAAGTGGATCAGTTCCTGTTCTTACTACTACAGCAGCAGCAGTAGATATGTTAATATACAGTGCTAGAAGTGCTACCACAATTGATGCTGTAATGCTTCATGATTTTAAGAGATAAACCATGACAGGTAAATTAATTAAACTTGATTTTCCCCCAGGTATATTTAAAGAGTCTACTGAATATGCTGAAGAAGGAAAGTGGTTTAATGCAAATAGAGTTCGTTTTCGTGATGGAAAGCCTGAATGTCTTAGAGGATATGAGCCTAAGATAGATGATACCTTTGATGGTAATGCCAGAGACTTATTGACATGGGTTGATAATAGTCAGACAAAACGAGCAATGTTTGGAACTGATAAAAAGTTATTTGAGTTTCATGGAGATACTTTATTTGATGTAACACCTTTAGCTTCTGCTGTTACCCTAAGTAATTGTTTTGGTACATCAGCAGGATCAACCAGAGTATGTGTATCTGATAATGCAAGCAATGCTGTAGTAGGTAATTTTGTAAACTTTACTTCAGCAAGTACAAACCTTGGTGGTAATATTAATTTAACAGGTAATACCTATGCTATTAACTCTGTTGTGGATACTAATGTTTATACTATTAGTGTAACAGATGCAGCAGATGCTACTAGTACTCAAGCAGGTAATGCTACTCTGAACTATTTAATTTCTACAGGTACATCAACTGCTGTTGAAGGTCTGGGATATAGTGCTGCAAAGTATCAAGCAACTGTTTGTGCTTCTCAAACAAGAGCCTGGAACCAACCAGCATCAGCAGGATCATCAGGATTGGTTACACAAATTACGCAATGGAGTCTTGATAATTATGGTGAAGATATAGTTGCCAATAGAAGAAAAGGACCTATATTCTTTTTTGATACAGATGCTTCTACTTCTCCCATGCGTCTAACCACAGTAACAAATTCTCCTGCTACTGTTGATTCTGTTTTAGTATCTCCTAATGATAGGCACATTGTAGCCATGGGTTCTAATGATCTGGCAGGTAACTATAATCCTATGTTGGTCAGATGGTGTGATACCAATAGAAGAGATAACTGGACTCCATCTGTTAGTTCTAATGCAGGGGATAATCTCTTAACAGATGGTACAAGAATTGTAGGTGGAGTCAGGTCAAGACAGGCGATTAACATTTGGACAGATAATGCTCTGTGGGCTATGAGTTTTGTTGGTCCTCCTTTTGTATTTAAGTTTCAACAACTTGGATCAAACTGTGGATTGATTGCACCTCATGCAGCAGTAGATTATAATGGAGCTTCTATCTGGATGGGGCATGATAACTTTTATATGAATGATGGACAAGTCAGAGTTTTGCCTTGCACTGTTAGAAAACATGTGTTTGATGAATTAAACTTAGATCAAGCAGATAAAATTTATGCAGGAATTAGTTCTGAGTTTAATGAAATTATCTGGTTGTACCCTTCTAACAGTACAACAAATAATGATTGTGATAAGTATGTTATTTTCTCACCAGAGGGTAACTACTGGACAATAGGAAGTACTTTGTTTACTACCTTTGCTGATCAGTATGTGTTTGGTAATACTATCACCACAGGAACTACAGTGGGTGGAAGTAATCTATATGACAATGAGCCTGTAGGATTTAATTTACAGACAGGTTCAGGAGAAGCATTAACATCCTTTATCGAGTCAGCAGACTTTGATATTGAGGATGGTAATCAACTAATGTTTTTAAACAAGATGATACCTGACTTTGATTTAACAGATGGTAATATTAAATTTTCTATTACTACTAAAGAATATCCTGAGAGTACAGAGTCAGTAACTAAAGGACCATTTACAATTAGTAAGTCCACAAAGAAAGTAGATTTTAGAGCTAGAGGAAGACAAGCCAGTGTTAAAGTATCTACTAATTCAACTGAAGCTAAATGGAGATGGGGTGCAATACGTGTAGCACTTCAACCTGATGGGGGAAGATAATGTCACGTTATCCTGATCTTCCTTTTCTATTAAATGTAGAAGAACCTGAAGCTAGAAAAGTATATAATCAAGTAGAGAGATGGGGTGCTGCTTTAATAAGCGAACTTGATTTACGTGATCAAGTAAGTGAGGGAGCGCCTTCTACAAATATATATACAGTTGTAACAATAACAGACATTGGGCGTCCTAAAGGGGGAGATATTGCTTACTCTGCAAGTAGCGGTAAGTTTAGAGGATATGTTAGTACTGCTGCATCAACAACATGGAAAGACTTTAACTAATGACGAATGAAGAATATTTTAAATTTATTAATGATAGTACTTTGATTAGTAATTTAAATCAGGGACAGATTATGCTGCCTGAGTTACATAATATTCAACAGAAGTTTAATCCAATACAAAACGTATCTAGTATAAATAATAATCAACAGTCTAACTATTCTTCTTTTGGAAAAGGCTATGGTAATGCAAAATAAAAACTTTGAAGAGTTCATGGATTTTCGCGATATGATTCAAGGAGGTTCTTTGGATGATCGTATGGAGATGGTCAACTACATGTCAAACAAACCAGTAATGGCTAGACAAGGAGGTGGTCCTGCCATGATGGAAGAGCTAGACATGGATGTAGAACCTATAGCCAAGAGAGGAGATTCTTTACCTGAACTTTATGCTGAAGCTTTGTTAGCAAAGAATCCTGATTTTTTTAATAAGTTTTATAAAAAAGAAACAAAGTTAAATCAAGTAGCTACTGCAATGCAGCCTAGTATAAATCCTCAAATGGGTTTATCTTCTATGCCTGTAGCCAATGCAAGTCTTGGAGGGTTTCTAAAAGACGTAGGAATAAACATAGGTAAGGCTGTGTTAGGAGATGTTGTTGGTGCTGGTATAGGTCATGTAGCAGATGAAATTATAGGTGATTCAACTGGTCATGCTATAGGAGATTTCTTTGATTCTTCTGCTGGTAGAGGACTTACTAGTGCAGCAACTAATGCAGCATTAGATTATGGATTCAGTGAATATTTAGGTGAAGGACAAGGACCAAATATAGGAAGCTTTGGTTTTGATTTTGCAGCAGCAGCATTAGGAGATTATGCTACTAGACCTAAAGCTGAACGTGATTTCTTTGGTTTTGATCCAGATGAGGACGAAATAACACTTAGAAGCAGAATTCAGGATGCTCGCGAAGCAGGAGTCGATACAAAAAAACTACGAGAAAAATTAGCTAATGTTCAAGGTGTGTCTAGAAGAAGAGACGAAAGACGAGGGGATACAGATGATTTTCTAAAAAGAGTAGGTAGATATAGTGGACTATTAAAACCAACATCTGATACAGATAGAGAACTTAAATTCTCTCCTAAAGGATTGCTTCAACGTAGTCTTGTTCCTCTAGGTTCTGCTGTTATATCTGAGGCAGAGAGACAGAGTGCTATTCCTACTGATCCTAATCAAGGACAAGGTGGTTTAGGAAGACCTTCTAAGTTTATACCTGATTTAAATAGAAGAGCAACAGTACGTGTGGCTAATGTAGATAGAAGAGAACTCAGTCAGAAACAACTTCTTGAGCTAAGAACAAAAGGTAAAACAACTCATAAAGGTAAAGAAATTACTGCTCAAGATTTAGTAGGAGGAGTCAGTTATCTTCCCAGTACTCAGACAGCAAAGCAAGGTGGGCTTGTTAGTTTAAATAAAGGTGGTCAACCAGACCCTGCATTTACTGCTTATAAAAAATGGTTAGATGCTCATGGTGGTGTAGCTGCTTTAGACCCACAGTCTTTAAGACAAGGAAGAGTTAATGTATTAGCAGAAAGAGATAGTACTGGAGGTCCAGTTATTTTTAGTTATGATCAGGGAGGAGAAAGAGGGTCAGGTTTTTATGATGATTATGAAGCAGACTATCACGATTTTCCTTTTGCCTACAGTGAACATCCTGATTATGATTATCAATGGAGTACAGGAGGTCTTCTACGAGATAAAAATTTTGTAGATCAAATAGCTTTGGATACCCAGAGAAAAGAAATTCCTATTATTGATCCAGATGAAGATAATGAAGATTTTATTCTATCTTTACTATTTCCTGATAGACAAGCAAAACAAGGTGGTCTTGTCAACAGAGCCAGAGGTGGTGAATTTTCAGGAATGATAGGTGGTGATGGTCATGGCATGGAAGACAATGTACAAATGCCTATTGTATCTGATGGAGAACAAGTTGCAACCTTGGCTGTAAGTCCTAAAGAATATGTGGTGGATGCATATACTATGGCAGCATTGGGTAATGGTAATCCAGATGAAGGTGCAAAGATTATGGATCAGACTATTAAAGGTATTCGTCAAAGAGCCTATGGTACAAAGAAGCAACCTAACGAAATTAATGGAACTAAAGCTTTACAATCAGGCTTAACTAGTTTAGGATAAGGAACTAAAAGATGGCATCAACATTAGGTACAGGGTTTTTCCAACCACAGGCTCGTCCAGGTGGAGTAACTATTACTCAACAATCTCTGGCAGACGAGATTGCTCCATTCATGAAAGATTACCTTGAGCGTGAATCTGCTTTAGCTTCACTACGCTCAGAGGGTCTAAGAGATGAAGAGGGTGCATTAGTTCTTGACGATGCAGGTCAACCCATAGACCCAGGTGGGTACAAGGCTTATACAGGACAAACTATTGCAGAGTTTACTCCTGAACAACTTGCTGCTCAAAGTGGTCTTACGAGTCTTGCTGGATTTGAAACTACAATTGATCCTGTCACTGGAGAACGCTCTATAGAAAGAACAGGACCAGGAATTTCTGGTACTCGCTTTCAAGATGCTGAAGCTTTAATACGTGGACAAGGTGAAGAATTTACAGGTGATGTTGCTGAAAGATTCATGTCTCCTTTCCAACAGGCTGTTATAGACATAGAGAAAAGAGAGGCACAACAAAAGTTTGAGCAAGAAGTTCTTCCTAAACTACAAGCTGCTCAGATAGGATCAGGATCGTTTGGTGGTAGTAGAGGAGCTATCTTAGAAGCAGAAGCTATGAGAGGTCAGCAACAACTTCTGGGAGATATTCAAGCCAAGGGATTGCAGTCAGCTTACAACACAGGACTAAAAGCTTTTGAACAACAGAAGGCTAGAGAACGTGGAGAGGCTACAGCCTTGATAGGACTATCTCCTTCTCAACTAGGTCAGCAGGCTAGAGAACTACAGGGTCTAGAAAAAGTAGGTGCTGTACAACAACAGCAAACTCAGTCTGCACTTGATGAACTATATAAAGAGTTTCTGGAAGAACAAGCATTTCCTGAACAGGTTCTTGACAGAATGCAAGGAGCAGCATTTGGCTTTCCTAATCTAAGACAAGAAGTAAAACAATCTCCTACTACCTTTGGACCTTCTCCATTCCAAAACTTAGCTACTAATGTAGGTGCTTTAGGAACAGGAGTGAGTAATCTATTTGGTCAGCTAGGTGGAAAGAAAGCTAAACATGGTGGTGTTGTTTCTCGTAGAGAAGGTGGGCTTGTTCCTCTTATTCGTAGGCAAATGAGTGGTGATACCTCACCCTCTCTTGTAGAACTGCGTTCGATGGCAGCACAAGGACAAATACCATATCCAGTAGACCCTCACTTAAATCCAAGACCTTCAAGTTTAGAAGAGTTATTTGAAAGAGACTTAGATAAACGTAGAGCAAAACGAGAACGTCAAGCTCAATCAATTACAGATCGAGGACAAGCACACTTACAAAATAGAGCTAAACGTGCTGAAGCTGCTGCTCAAGCAAGATTAGATCGTGAAGGTAAAAGACGTGATCCTTTTGGTGTAGGATTTAATACTACTGCTTTGTTTAGAATGTTAAGTGCAGCAGGTAGAGGTGATCCAGAGGGAGCGCAGTTAGGTGCTATAGGGGAGGAAGCTCAAAAGATTGCAGCAGAACGTATGGCAACTGATGAGAAGTTTGCATCTGAAGCTGCTCTTAGACAAGAAGCTTTACAAACTGCTGGTGAAGATGCAGAGATTGCAGCAATGGAAAGAATGTTAGCGCGAGGAGAAAAAGATACAGATCAAGACATAGCTATTCTTGATAAGTTAGCTACTAATGCTATTAATGCTTTAAAAAATAAAACGTCTATAACTGCTAATGAACTTAAAAGACTTGCTCTATATAAAAATAATGCACCTACAATTAATGCTATAACGTCTCAAGCATTACAATCACAAAATATAGGTGGCATGTTTAAAGATGGACAGTTATTTGCTC
>Ga0080013_1001678_pt1 | contig 28437 bp, 34 predicted proteins | sample ETNvirenome_6_85_FD_69236 | JGI IMG/M metagenome (GOLD analysis project Ga0080013, IMG submission 69236) | Marine viral communities from the Pacific Ocean - ETNP_6_85 (SPADES assembly) (version 2) | ecosystem: Environmental > Aquatic > Marine > Oceanic | place: Pacific Ocean | collected 2013-06-19 | reverse complement strand
AATCTTGCAGCTTCAACCTTTGATCTGGTGCTGGATAAGGCAAATTTATAGATGGATTCTTTTACAAGATTATCCAGAGATCTTAGGATCTGAAGTCCATATAAATAGCCGCCTGCTGCTTTAACAGCCAATTCTAGTTTAACTGTTATTAGGTCTTCAAGAGAAATATTATCCACTTTGGATAAAAAGTTTTTATCTATTTTTTCTTTGTTTTTTAGGCTTTTTATAACAGAATAGTCTTTATTTAAGCCAAAATTCTTGTTTTTATTGTTCCAACTCATACTTATTCCTTGTATCTTTATTATACTATGTCTTAATATTGTTTTTAAATTATATTATAATGTCTTTATAAGGAGAACTTAATATGGCAGAAGAGAAAAAAATTAAAATATTAACCATTTCTGATCACCCTTTCAGCCCATCGGGGGTAGGGACACAAACTAGATATGTATTAGAGGCATTACTAAGAACAGGAAAATTTCAGATTATTTCTTTGGCAGGCGCAATGAAACATCAGAATTATAATCCACAAAAAACAGAAGAATGGGGAGATAACCTAATCGTCTTGCCCGTTGATGGGTATGGAACTCCGGATGCTATCCGATCTGTAATTAGAAATAATAGACCTGATATTTTATGGTTCATGACTGATCCTCGTTTCTATGAATGGCTTTGGGCAATTGAAAACGAAATCCGTCCTTTGATGCCTATGATATATTACCATGTGTGGGATAATTATCCTTATCCCAAATTTAATGAAAAATTTTATAGCTCAAACGATTTTATTGCCTCTATTTCTAAAGTAACAGACGATATTGTAACAACTGTAGCTCCCAATGTAGAATCTGAATATGTTCCTCACGCCGTTGATAAACGGTGGTTTAAAAAGCTGCCGGAAGATGACATCGATAAAGCAAAAAATAAAATTTTCCAAGATAATCTTTATGACGAAGATGGCGAAGAAAAGATGGTTTTTTTCTGGAACAATAGGAATGCGCGTAGAAAACAATCAGGCTGTTTGCTGTGGTGGTTTAAAGAGTTTTTGGACAAAATTGGTCATGATAAAGCTGTGTTAATGATGCATACCGAACCTAAAGATGAGCATGGTCAAGATTTAGAAGTGATTACAAAAGAGTTGGATTTGCTGGAGGGAGAAGTAGTTTTTTCTACCACGAAGCTACAACCAGAACATTTGGCTCAACTTTATAATGCTGTAGACTGCACGATTAATATTTCCGACGCCGAAGGATTTGGGCTAGCAACTTTAGAATCATTAGCGTGTGGAACTCCAATCATTGTTAATATGACCGGAGGACTTCAAGAACAAGTAACCGATGGTGAAAATTGGTTTGGAATTGGAATTGAACCTTGCGCAAAGTCCATTATAGGCTCTCAACAGGTGCCATATATTTATGAAGATCGAGTGCATAAGGGGGATTTTCTAGCCGCCATAGAGAAGATGTATAATCTTTGGAAAAAGAAAGATCCTGAATACGATGCATGGATTCAAGGAGGGATTGAACACGTTAAGAAAAATTACAATTTTGAGAATTTTAATAAACAATGGGTTGAAATATTCGAAAAAGTACACGAGCAACATGGTTCTTGGGAAACAAGAAAAGGTTATAAAACTTGGGAATTGAGAGAGGTGGCATAAATGAAGAAGAAAATTATTTTAAAAGGACCCTTTTTGTCGCGATCAGGTTATGGAGAACAAGCTCGATTTGCATTGCGTTCGATTCGTAACAAAGAAGAATATTTTGATATTTTTCTCTTCAACATCCCATGGGGCGAAACTGGCTGGATTTGTGAAGATGATGAAGAGAGAAGATGGATTGATGAGACTATTAAAAAAACCGTTCACTATATTGAGGAAAAAAAGCAACAGAAGTTATCTCCTGACTTTGATTTATCACTTCAGATAACAATTCCTCAAGAATGGGAAAAAATGGCAGCAATAAACATTGGATATACAGCCGGTACTGAATCTACAAAAATTTCCCCTCAATGGCTAGAGAAGTGCATGATGATGGATAAAATTCTGGTCACTTCTCAACATACCAGATATGCCTTTGATCATACTTCTTATCCAGTTCAAAATCCACAAACAGGGGAATCTTTCAACCTTAAAAATACTAAACCAATCGAAGTGGTTTCCTACCCAGTTCGAACTTTTGAACCGTGTCCTGATTTTAAGCTTGAATTAAAACATGATTTTAATTTTCTGTGTAATGCGCAATGGTCTCCGCGCAAAAATATTCGCAATACCATTCGATGGTGGGTGGAGGAATTTTGGGATAAAGAGGTGGGGCTTGTGGTAAAGGGTAATCTAAAGGGCAATTCCTATTTGGATAGGGAATATACTGAAAAGCAACTTCAAAATATGCTTAGTGAATACAAGGACAGGAAATGTTCTATCTATTTGTTACACGGGGACTTGTCCGAAGGGGAAGTATCGGCGCTTAATCAACATCCAAAGATTAAATGTTTCATTAATTTGGCACACGGCGAAGGGTTTGGCTTGCCTGTTTTTGAAGCTGCTTATTATGGTCTCCCGGTAATTGCGCCAAATTGGGGTGGAGTTGTGGACTTTTTATATAAACCTAAAAAAAATAAAAAAGGTAAAATGAAAAAGAGACCTTATTTTACTAAGGTGGATGTTGATATAAAGCCGGTGCAACAAGAGGCAATCTGGGAACCTATTATTGTTAAAGAGTCCATGTGGGCGTATCCTAGACAAGGTTCTTACAAGATGGCTTTAAGGAAGGTTTATACACAATATAGTCAATCTCTCCAGATGGCTCAGGCATTGCAGAAGTGGATTTTAAAAAAATTCGAACCAACACAGCAATATGAAGACTTTGTACAAAAAGGTTTTAAAGAACATCTCCCTCAACAGTTTGATATTAAAACCGAAGAACTTCCGAAAATTTCTATTATAACTTCTGTCTATAATGGCGATGATTTTATTGAGAATTTTCTAGAAGATATTACTCAACAAACAATTTTTGAGGAGAAATGTGAATTAATCTTGATCGATGCTAACTCTCCCGGAAGTGAAGAAGAGTGCATTAAAAAATATATGAAAAAATATCCCAACAACATTAAATATAAAAAACTCGATGAAGATCCGGGAATTTATGCTGTGTGGAATATGGGAGTCGAGATGGCATCGGGAGAATATCTCACTAATGCTAATTTAGATGATAGGAAGTCTAAAAATTCTTTGGAAATACATGCAAAAAATCTTTTTGTAAATGAAGATGTGGATGTGGTATATGCTGATTCTTTTATCACTAACACTGCCAACGAAACATTCGAAAATAATTCTTCGCAATCTCGTAGATATAATTTTGAACAATTTTCTAAAGAATCAATGCTCAGGGGTAATCAGCCGCACAACAACCCGATGTGGCGGCGAAGACTCCATGAAGAGCATGGATTTTTTGATGAAAAATTTAGATCTGCTGGTGATTGGGAATTTTGGTTAAGGTGTTGTTTGAAAGGGGAATCGAAATTCAAAAAGATAGAACAAATATTGGGTCTTTATTACTTTAATCCCAAAGGAATTTCTACCAATTTTGAAAATTTCGAATGGAAACAGAAAGAGGAGTTAGAAATTTATAATAGATATAGGGCTGCGTAGATGGATAAGAAATTATTTTCCTATTCTCTTTTTGAGCCTAAGTCACTCCCTCAACATCGGTATTGGGATAAATGGAAACAACAGAGTGATAGATATTGGTATAATATTCCGAGCTTAATGTTGACTAATACTATTTTATTCCCCAATTATGAAATAGTATTTTATGTGTCGGAAAATGTTTGGGACAATCCCCTGTCTAGTATTTTAAATATTTTAGAAGATAGTTTTGAACATTTTACTGTGCAAACTGTTCGCATGGATTACCAATTAACAGAACCTGCTATTTGGAGAATGATGCCCTTATGGTATTGGGATGTTTCAATTTTGCATGCTAGGGACATAGATTCATTACCCTCGAGGGAAGAACTGTTGTATATTAAAGGTTTTGAAGAGAGCAGTTGCTGCGTGGGGACTATTAGGAGTCATGAAAATCATCACGGCGTCGCATGCAGAATGTTAGCCGGATTATCCAGTTTTAAGCCTAATCAAATTCCTTTGAGCATTAGAGGACCCGATTTTAATTATTATTATTCGCAAAAGCACCAGCGCTATGGTTCAGATCAAGATTTAATGGTTCATTTTTTCACTCAGGATTCATCTTTTACAGAAGAGTATTTTTTAGATTATAAAATAAGTAATCAACATCATAAGCAAGTTTTTCCGTGTAAAGAACTCGATGATAGCCGTGTCGAGCTAACACTCACTTCCGACCAAAATGAAGTATTGAGCACGATAGAGAGTTTGCATCCTGTTGAATGGCTTGGGGAGCCTTGTGATGCAAGGGGGGAATATATGAATTTTATTTTTTCTAAATTTAGCGCAGTCAAAGAACTCATCGATAATAATAAAATTTTAAAAAGCTTTTATACCAGAAAAGAGGTGTTTAATGGGTGATTCTCCTTGGAATCTTGATGAAAAATTGTTGAATTTTTTTACCAAGAATGATATTCAAGAGGGGTTTTATATCGAAGCAGGCGCCGTCAATGGAATTTGGCAAAGCAACACTTTTCTGCTCGAAAAAAAATTAAGATGGACAGGGCTGTTGATTGAGCCGGATCATAAATTATATATGGAGTGTATGGAATTTCGGGGAAATAATTTTATTTATAATGCAGCATTAGTCGATGAGGAATATCCATTCAGTCATGTAGAAGGCACATTTGCAGACTCTACCGCTAACTATGAATTAGCTTTGCAGGGGCAAATTAATTATAAAAATCCGGATTTTAATATTAAACCCGGGGCACAGCTTCGACGGGAACCTGCAACAACTCTTGCCTTTATTTTACAACATTTTGATATTCAAAGAAAGGTCGATCTTCTGAGTTTAGATGTGGAAGGGTCGGAAATTCCAGCTTTGGATGGTTTGAATTTGAAACTTAATCGCCCGCAGTATATAATTATTGAAACTACAACTGATGAACAAAAGAGGGAAAAAATACATAATTATTTGATAAAGTTTGATTATAATTTTATAGAACAAATGACGCCCAATGATGCTTTTTATATTGACACTCGACAATAGGATTGGCTTTTATGAAGATCTTTAGAGGAAAACAAACTCCAGAACACAAAGGTGATACGTCTAGAGAATTACTTGACATGTGGCAAGAGTCGGGTTACTGTGAAATTATCGATGGCGAAACTGATGATGTGTTTATTTGGGCAAATGAGCCCGGAGATATTCTTTTATATGAATATGATCGTTGGGATGTGTACCCATGGGTTCCCTCTCAGTGGAGAAAAGCTTTGTTTGGAGGAGCACAACATCCCAATGGAGTGCCATGGATTTATTGGGGTCGACACCCTCGTAAGTTAGAAGCAAAGATAGAAAGCGGCGTTGCCGCGTATGACGAAAGAAATATAGAGAGTATTTTTCTTGGCAAGATCGAAAATGGTGTACAGTATAAAAATAGGACGGCTCATAATTGGTCTGAAAGTGTAGAGTTGTTTAATATGCCGGTTAAGATGGGAGACAGTTTTAGTTGGCCCTATACTCAAGATGAATATTTGCACAAGGTTTCTCTTTCAAGGTTTGGCTTATGTCTGCCGGGATATGGTCCTAAATGTAATCGAGAAATTGAATTATTGGGCTTAGGAGTTGTGCCAATTATAACACCGACCGTTTGTACCATTTATCACGATCCCCTTATTGAGGGGAAACATTACTTAAAAGCGCATAGCCCAAATCAACTAAGGGATGTCGTTAAAAATTGCACTCAGAAATATTGGGAATTTCTCTCGTTTAATGGTCGCAAATGGTATGAAAAAAACTGTTCGCGATTGGGCTCTTTTCAGACAACGCAAAGGATAAGTCAATGAAAAAAATAATAATTAATTATGCACATGCTGGCTTTTTTAATTCTCAAGATACGAACGTACAGTCTGCGATCGATATAGGGGGGTTTACTGATGGGGTTAAATATCGCATCGAGGATTTGGATGAGCATTTTGTGCGCAAAAATCATCATATCTTATCACAAAAAAGAGGTGCTGGTTATTGGCTTTGGAAACCTTATATCATTTTGAAAACTTTAAAACAAATGGAGGACGATGATATATTATTTTATTCCGATGCCGCCATAGAATTCACAGCCAATATGAATGATTATTTTCAATTTTGCAAAGAGGATGAAAAGGGTGTTGTACTATTTTATAACAATCATCATCTAAATTACGTCTGGACCAAAAGAGATTGTTTCATCCTGATGGGTCTAGATAATACTTCTCCCCCCGGTGATCCCACCCCGTGCGCCGCCTATAGTCGGCAAGTCAATGCTGCTATTCAAATATATAGAAAAACAGATTTTTCATTGGCGTTTTGTGAAGAATACCTGAATGCTTGTCAAGACCCGCGTATATTAACAGACCTTCCCAATACATTGGGGAAAGAAAATTATGATGGCTATCGTGAGCATCGTCATGATCAAAGTATAGTTTCTTTGTTAAGGTTTAAGCATAGTGTTCTGGCTAAAGAGGATATCACTCAATGGGCACCTTTCTCTGGTTTTGGTCACGAAGTATTGCTCAATCATCACCGCCGAAGAGCATAGAATGGAAAACACGATGAATTATGGTCGCTTTAGAAGAAATGTTCATAGCCAAAATGGCGAGGATGGGATATTAGAAAAATTATTCGAAGTGTTGAAAATTACTGATGGCTATGTTGCTGAAGTAGGCGCATGGGATGGCATAGAATTAAGCAATACTTATAATATTTTCAAAAATAATGAAAATTTTATTCCCATTTTGATCGAAGGGGGGAGCCGGATAGAATTGTCAGGCTAAAGAGAAATTTGTCCCACATTTCAACAAAATATGTGATAGAAAGGTTTATAGATATCCACGATAATCGGATGGATAATATTTTTGACTCTTTAAACCTTCCAGATTTGAAAGAAAATTTTCAATTTTTATCAATTGATATTGATGGAGATGATTACGGAGTATGGAGAACACTTCTTGAATATAGACCCAAACTTATATTGATTGAAGCCGATTCTTTTGCGCCCCCTAATATAGTTAAAATTAGCCTCGAAACAGGCACTAGCGCAGCAGCATTGGTTATGCTAGGAAAGCAAAAAGGGTATGAATTAATTACCCACTGTGGAAATGTGTTTTTTATAGTAAAAGAACTGTTTGACCAGTTGGGAATCGCCAATAATTCACTAGAAAATGTGTTTGATTATGGGTGGATTAACGGTAGATTTTGAGATAATGATAAAGCTTAAAATTAATTTTGTAGATTTTTGGCCAAACTTTGTGAAAACAGATAATTATTTTTTCCATCTCTTGGGGCGCCGCTATAAGGTGGAAATTGACGAGAAAAATCCAGATTTGCTATTTTTTTCTGTTGATTATCAAAAACTGCGGCAAAGAGAGCATTATTTAAATCACCCTTGCAAGAAAATATTTTATACCGGCGAAAATGTAAGACCAAATTTTAATTTTCCCGGCTCAATAGAGTACCCTCACTATAGCATTGGAAGATGTGATTATGCTTTTACTTTTGATGAGTCCTTGCATCCTTGTAATTATCGTCTTCCCCTTTGGGCATTGTTTGTAAATTGGTTTGACGTGCCTCATAGTGAAGAGCGGGATCAATCTTATCTCATTCCCCTGCAACATTTAACGGAGAACAAGAATGATGGTAATCCAACAAAATTTTGCAATTTTGTTTTTTCAAATACCAGTGGCAAAAGGGTGGATATTTTAAAGGCGGTGAGCCACTATAAACATGTGGACTGTGCAGGACGACTGATGAATAATATAGGTGAGCAAATTCAGGGTCGAGGAGATCAGAGATATAAAGTGGAATTTTTGAAAGAATATAAATTTACTATAGCAGCGGAAAACTCTTCATATCCGGGTTATACCACTGAAAAAATAATTCATCCCTTGAGCGTTGGGAGTATTCCTATTTACTGGGGATCGGATATGGTGGGGCAAGATTTTAATCCCAAGAGATTTATTAATGTTTCAGATTATAATAATTTAGAAGAAATGGTGGAGAGGCTCCGCGAAATAGATGAAAATGATAAGCTATATGAAAGCTATTTAGCAGAGCCAGTTTTTAAAGATAATATTATACCATATAGATTTACGCCCGAAGCTGTATTAAAATATTTTGAAGAGGCAATACTTTGATAAACGTTGAAAAAATATATGTAGTGCATTATACTAAACTTGTTGAAAGAAGACAGAAGTTGAGCGGCATATTCCGTCAGCATGGACTTACGGCTGAATATATTTTTGACCATGACAAAGAACAGTTGACCGAGGAGACGTTGAAAGCTTTTTATACGCCCAGTGAAGAAAATTACAATAACACTATATTAAAGGCATATGGGGCTCATAGTGACTCTTATCGAACGCTGAATGACGCCGAAATATCATGTACTCTCAAGCATTATGTGGCTATTCAGAAAATTGGGCGTAATTGTCAAGATTATGGTTTAGTATTTGAGGATGATGTGTTGTTGGTGGATGATTTTGTAACTAAGTTTAATTTGTATCTAGAGAAAACCCCTTCGGATTGGGATGCTGTATTTATGGGATCCTGTTGTGATTTAAAATTATCGGACGGAAGTAATCCGGATCAAATAGCATATTTAAAAGACCATCCCGCCTCAAAATGTGGCGATGGATATCTTTTGAGATCGGATTTAGCTCGCAAGATCACCAAAACTATGAAGCCATTTAACACCATCAGCGATTGGGAATTGGGTTATCAGCTTTATTTACATGATGCTAAAGTGTATTGGTGGGAGCCTCCGTTACTATGTCAAGGTTCCGAAACGGGTCTTTTTCAATCGACTTTGGAATGTTCTCGGTGCGGCAGACGAGGATGTAATGGAGATTGCAATGACAACAGATAAAATCAGGATTGCCTTTATCAAATTTGGAGGCTTGGCAGCCGGAGGAACAGAAAAATATCTTCAAACATTAGCTTGCAATTTGCCCAAAAATGAATTTGAGGTTGATTATTATTATACGGACAATGTCTCCCTTATTGGGAATAGTTGGAAGCACCCACAAACAGATATTGAAAGAAAAAAATATATGATAGATCACGACATTAATTTGGTGTGCGTTGACTTAGAAGCCCGTGACGATCGTCATGGTGCTCCGTACCCATGGGTTAATACTAATTTTTGGAAACTTTTCAAAGCAGAAGATTATGATATTGTTCAAACAGGGCGATCAGGGTATACTGAATATCCTTTCTGCGAAATGCATCAAAGTAGGTTTGTGGACAGTATTCACAGTTTTGGCGCGGATGGAATAGAGCGGCGCGAGAACATTATTAAAACTGTATTATTGTCGGAGCCACATGCCGAAGGTTGGTTGGCAAACGGGGGAGAAGAATCTAAATTGGTTATAATTCCTCCTCTCGTGGAATTTCCGCCTCGAAAGGATTCTACTCTGAGGAAAGATTTAAATATCGGGGATGATGTTGCCATTTTTGGCATGCATCAAGGCAACAGGGACGATATTTTTTCTTCCATACCTCTTGAGGCATATAGTTTAATTGAGAATGATGAGGTATTTTTTGCGATGCTAGGGGGATCCGACAAATATAAAAGCCAAGCTTCTTCGCTAGGTATAAAAAATATAAAATTTTTACCTTTTACGGGAGATGCATTGGTAATTAATAATTTTGTAGCCGGATTGGACATTTTTTCTCACGGGAGAAGAGACGGAGAAGCTTGTTCAGCGGCTATTATTGAAGCTTTATATCATGGCAAGCCTATTATTACTCATCCCGGATTAAACATGGGACACGCTTCTCAGGTAGAGGGCTGCGGCTTTATGGCTAATACGATCTCTGATTATGCTTTTTATATGAGAGGGCTGTTAACAAATAGGGGACTTTATGATATAATGAGCAAAGCAGCATTTGAGAAATATGAAACATTTTATTCTTTAAATCAGAGTATAAATAAATATACTAAACTGTATAAAGAGGTGGCAAGTGGGCAATGAATAATATAAAATCTGAATATCTTTCTTATATAGACACTTATCTGGCGGAGCTTAAACAAATCGCTGACACTATCAATAAAGACGACATAATCAAGTTTTTCAGCATATTGGAAGACATTAAATCAACTGGCGGAAGACTTTTTATTTTAGGAGTTGGCGGCAGCGCTGCCAATGCATCCCATGCAGTTAATGACTTTCGTAAAATTTTAGGAATTGAAGCTTATACCCCCCTTGATAATGTTTCCGAATTAACGGCTAGAATTAATGATGATGGATGGGACACAAGTTTGGTGGAGTGGTTAAAAATTTCTAAATTTGATAAAAACGATACTATACTCGTTTATTCTGTCGGTGGGGGCTCTCCTGATACATCGCAAAATCTAGTAAAAGCTATGGAATATGCAAAACAAAAAGGGGCTCGGGTGTGCGCAATTGTTAGTAGAAACGGCGGAGAAGCCAAGAAACTATCTGACTGCTGCATTTTAATTCCAGTTATTACAGATGATAGGATCACCCCCCATGCCGAAGAATGGCAAGGTATTTTGTGGCATATGGCAGTGACGGGAGTTCACTCTATACTTCTCTATACTTAAAGGGAAAAAATAATGAAAATTAAATTATTTGCTGATGGCGCAAACATTGACGATATTAAATCTTTATATTCTGAGGGCAATGTAAGGGGATTTACCACCAACCCTACCTTAATGAAAAAGGCAGGTATAAAAAATTATCTAGACTTTGCTCTTGAGGTGCTAGAGGTGGTGAAAGATTTGCCCGTTTCATTTGAGGTTTTTTCGGACGATTTCGACGAGATGTACACGCAGGCTCAAACTCTGGCGGCTTTGGGGGATAATATATATATTAAAATTCCTGTCACCAACACCAAAGGTGAATCTTCTGCTTCTCTTATTAGGAAATTAGATGCCGAAAATATCAAACTTAATGTGACTGCAGTTTTTACTATCAGTCAGGTAGAAGAAATTTTATCCAATATGTCCGGAAATAATTCACATATTATATCAGTGTTTGCTGGAAGAATCGCCGATACTGGACTAGATCCTGCTAACATTATGAAAGAGGCTTTGGGCAAAATTAAAGCTCATAGCTCTTTATTGGAATTGTTGTGGGCTTCGCCTCGCGAGGTTTTGAACATCTATCAGGCGGAAGAAGTTGGTTGTGATATTATTACTGCTACTCCGGATATTTTAAAGAAAATGTCCTTAAGAGACAAATCTCTGGAAGAATTTTCCCGAGAAACAGTTATTATGTTTTATAAGGACGCCCATTCATCGGGATATACACTATGATTATTTCACGCTCTCCATTTCGAATTACGCTCGCCGGCGGCGGAACAGATTTGCCCACTTTTTATCAAAAGTATGGAGGGGCAGTTACCAGCATGGCGTTGGATAAATACATTTATATATGTTTTAAAAAAAACTTATTAGATTCTCAAGTGCGCGTTCAGTATCTAAAAACCGAAGTCGTGGAGAATGCTAATGAACTAAGTCACGAGAGGGCCCGCGCTGTCCTTCAAGAGTTTAATATTTTAGAAGGTTGTGAAATTGCTAGTGTTGCTGATCTGCCTGCAAAATCTGGACTTGGATCTTCCGGAAGTTATTTGGTAGGCTTGATCAATTGTTTGCAAACTTATAAAAAAAAGAATTTAAACAAGCATGAAATAGCGAGCGTTGCCTGTCGCATCGAAATGGAAGATTTATGCGAACCAGTGGGCAAACAGGATCAGTTTATTGCTTCTTACGGTGGAATTAAAACTTTTATCATCTCTTCCTCGGGTGCGGTAGAGGTCTCAGAACCAAATTTTAGCGGGAATGATATGAAATCTTTCACCGATCGGTGCCGCATTTATTATACCGGAGTTCAGAGAGGTGCTTCTGAAATTTTAAAAAGTCAAACTAAGGATAAGAAAAACTTTGACGATAAAATGTTAAAAATTAGAGATTTAGGATTTCGCTTTGTTGAAGCACTAGAAAAGAAGGATTTTGATACATACGGGCTTCTTTTAGATGATCACTGGGCATATAAAAAGCAATTATCTCCACAAATGAGCCATTCTAAGGTAGATAATATTTATAATTATTTAAAAGAAGAGAATCTTATTTTGGGCGGCAAGATTATCGGCGCCGGCGGTGGCGGCTTTTTGATGGTTTACGTTCCTTCTAATTTTAGAAAAGTAGATCAGTTTATGAGAAATAATGAAATGACAAGATTAGATTATGCGGTGGATCGAGAAGGGGTGACTACTATATATGGCGAATAAACGCAAATACTACAAAGGACTTATAGCTGGCTCTTTTGATCTTATTCATCCGGGCTATGTGTTAATGTTCGAGGATGCTAAACGCATTTGCAATTATTTAATAGTAGCATTACAGACCGATCCAACTCTAGATAGAAGCTATAAGGAAAAGCCAGTCCACACTCTGGAAGAACGTCGAATTATATTATCCGCCGTTAAATATGTGGATGAAATCATAGTTTATGCTACAGAAGCGGATCTATATAATGTATTAAAAACCACAGATTTTGATGTTAGAGTTTTAGGCTCCGACTATAGAGATAGTGAATATAATGGATCAGATTTAAATATACCGGTTTATTTTCATAAGCGCGATCATGAATGGTCTACGTCGGGCTTGAAAAACAAGATTAGGAGGAAATAATAATGAAGTGTATTGTTACAGGGGGTAGTGGATTTATCGGCAGCCATATTGTTGATCGTCTAATTGAGTTAGAGCATCAGGTCGTTGTTATTGACAATCTTTCGGCGGATTGTAACGAAGAATTTTATTTTAACCAAAAAGCAAAGCATTTTTCGGTGGATATTCGTGACTACGAAAAGATGTCTCCACTTTTTCGCGACGTCGATGTGGTATTTCATTTAGCTGCAGAATCGAGAATTCAGCCTGCTATTCTCAATCCCGCTTATGCTACTGCTGTTAATGTGGTGGGTACGTGTAACGTACTCCAATGTGCTCGAGAAAATGGAGTGGAGAGAGTTGTTTATTCTTCCACCTCCGCCGGATATGGGCTTAAAAATGAACCACCCCTGCGGGAAGATATGATATTAGATTGTTTAAATCCTTATTCTGTTACTAAGTGTGCTGGAGAAGATCTGTGCAAAATGTATACTGATCTTTTTGGACTCAAAACGGTGTCTCTTAGATATTTTAATGTATACGGCGAGCGACAACCCTTGCAGGGTCAATATGCCCCCGTAGTGGGTCTTTTTTTGGAGCAATATAGACAACATCAAAAAATGACCATTGTTGGAGATGGTCTTCAAAGAAGAGATTTTACACATGTATCAGACGTGGTTGAGGCTAATATTTTATCAGCTTTATCGAAAAATGAAGAAATTTTTGGAGAAGTTTTCAATGTTGGCAACGGAGAAAACTACTCTGTTCTGGAATTGGCAGAAATGATCGGGGGAGAATATTGCCATATCCCCCCCCGCCCCGGAGAAGCTCGCCATACTTTGGCGGACAATGCTAAAATTAAGAAAATGTTAAAATGGAATCCTCAAGTATCTTTTGCGGACTGGGTAGAAGAGGCGGTTAAAAATGTCTATTAAAAAGGTCAGTTTAGAAAAGAAAATGGATGAAATTTTATATGCTTTAAAAGAAAAAGCACAAAGGATACATGTGTGGGACTATCATCAAACTTATTTAGCCGCCTGCACTAAGGAAGTAGAACTAGATGGTCTCTGGTTAGAATTTGGGGTATATAGAGGGCGAACAATTATGGCAATTTCTCGCAATACTTCCAATCTAGTTTATGGATTTGATAGTTTCGAAGGCTTGCCCGAGTTTTGGGACTCAGATAATCCTCGGGGAGTCTACAGCTTAAACGGGGATGTGCCCATGGGAGCGATTTGTGGCTCTAACGATGATAATCCGGGCATGTACGACTCTTCTCCCACGATAACAATGCAGCCATGGCCTATGAATGTGAGGCTTATTAAGGGGTTGTTCGAAGAATCTTTACCGATTTTTTTGGAAAAACACCCAGAACAAGCTGCTTTTATCAACATTGATAGCGATCTATATAGCTCGGCTAAAACCATATTAAATTTATTAAAAGAGCGAATCAAGCCCGGAACCATTATTACATTTGATGAAATATGTGATTATCCCACTTATCGGGAACATGAAATTAAAGCGTTTGCGGAATTTTTACTAGAGACTGACTATGATTATGACTGTTTACATCATCAAGATTTGGGACAATACAATCAGGGCTGCTTTAGGATAAAAACAGGAGAATAGAGATGGAACGGAAACAGGGGTCCAAAACGAGGGAAGAGGATGGTCCGGGGTTTGATGTAATACATGATCGACATTTGGGCGGCTGTGCTATGAATGGAGATGGGGCTACATATTATCCGGCGATGTGGAGAGAAATGATTAAAAAATACAATCTTCACAGCGTTATTGATGTTGGCTGTGGCGCAGGATTTGAGTTTGATGGGGAAGGAACAGATAGGCTGCGCTCTGTTGCTCGTATAGATCGAGAAAAATATTCCCCCTTCTATGAATCTCATTTTATCCAGAGGGGTCTTTTTTTTAAAAATATATCTTACCTTTAACTATGGGCATTTAGAAATGAAAAAGAAGGTTTTATTATTATTGTCTGGTGAACTCAGGACCTATGATAGCAATATTGTGGTCCGGGGGTGGGATAAGTTTTTAGATAAATATGATGTAACTACATTTTTGTGTTGTTGGGACCACCGAGGGCGTTCTTTGTACTCTAAAAAACATCACTATTCCAATGATGGAGTACTGGAGGAAGAGGGTATAAATTATAATCGTGTAAAAGCAATTTTTAGGACTAACAACATTAAATTATTCAACTATGAAGAATGGAAAAATAATACAGATTTAAAATTTTGGATGCGGTCTTATATGGGTGATCAGTTTTTTAATTCGGTATTCGCCGCCTTTTTTTTAAGGAAACAAGTTTACAATTTTGCGATGGAGACACTTGGTGAAGACAAGAGCGCCTTTGACGGAGTTTTCCTTACTCGTCCCGATTCGTTCTTTATACGGGCTTTGCCGGATCATCCCTTTTTAGAAACACAGTATGTATGGCAGCAAAATGCACCGGAGAATTATTTTCCCAATAGGGTGTATGATAATTTTTTGTTCTCAGGGGTTGAAAATATAGAAAAAATTTGTGCATTGTATGATAATCCGATATTTCAGACTGCCATAGAGACAGATTTTGGAACTAATTTACATTATTTGGATCCTTGCAAAGTAATTTATTCTTACTTTAGTCTTATTCAACTAGAGCACAAAAGTTATGATTATCTGCATGTAGAGCCTTATCGGCGAGAAGAAGACCTTAAATCACACAGAGATCACTATTTAGGGGGTAATAAATTGTGGTGTGAGGAATAGAGATGAAAAATATTTCCTTGTTAATTCCCATGAATGGTATAGGAAGCCGCTTTGCAAATTATTCTAGTATGCCCAAGCCTTTGATCAAAGTGAAGCACAAGGAAATGTTATTTTGGTTGCTTGATAACCTTAATTTGAACATCTTTGCAAAAGTAATTATCCCATATAATGCAATCCTCGATCGGTATAATTTTAAAAATCTAATAACCCAGAGGTATGACAACATTGATTTTCATTTAATTTCCCTGAAAGAGCGCACCGTAGGCGCAGCCGAGACGTTAAAGATTGCATTGTGCGAACTCCCAGAGGAGGAACTTGATGCGCGTCTTATGATAATGGATTGTGATACTTTTTATTTTGAAGATGTTATAGCGGCATATAATGATCGTGGGGAGGATAATGCTATTTTTTATTTTGTAGATTATAAAAAAGAGCCAATTTTCTCTTATATTAAGATAGAAAATAACTTTATTACGGAAATAAAAGAAAAGGAAAAGATTTCTAATTTTGCTAATTGTGGAATTTTTTGTGTTGAGAGCGGACACACTTTAAAAAAGTATTGTTCTATGCTATTATTAAAGAAATATAATGAGGGAAAAGAATTTTATACCTCGGGAGTTTTTGATTTAATGATGAAAGATAATCTCCCTATAGCCGCTATTAATGTCAAAAATTTTAAATGTGTGGGAACTCCTAAGCAAGTAGGTGAATTTCTAAACGAGGAGAGAATATGAGTATACAAGATATCTTAGAGGATGTGAGAAATGGGAAGCCCGTTATTATTGTAGACGACAAAGATCGCGAAGATGAAGGGGATATTGTTATTGCGGCAGACAAAGCCACTGTTCACAATTTAGTCTTTGCCATGAATCATGCTCGGGGCTTGATGTGCATACCCTGTGATCGATCTATTCTTGAACGGTTAAATATCGGGATGATGCCCACAAACAGTTTGGATAAACTTGAAACACCGTTTTGTGTGTCGGTGGATGCTATCGAGGGCACAACAACGGGCATGTCCGTGCAGGATCGTTTAAAAACTATTTCAGTGTTGACCAATCCTGAATCTCAGCCTTCGGAGCTATGTCAGCCCGGCCACTTGTTCCCTCTTCGTCCGAGGGCCGGCTTGTTGAAAGAGCGAAGGGGTCACACAGAAGCGTCCATTGAATTGGTAAAATTAGCAGGCTCTCAACCAATCGCGGTTATTGTGGAAATTATGGATAATGATGGAACCATGGTTAAAGGCAAAAGATTGCATGATTATGTAAAAATGTATAATCTTCGCCTTATATCGATCGAAGAGATTTATAATGCAGTTTATAACAAGGGGGTATAATACAATTGCTTTCAATAGCGGCAACGGCACTATAACCAAGAAAAGCGCCCATGCTAAATTGCAAGACGAGATTGAATACTTTAAATACATAAATAATAAAATCTCAGATCCTTATTTAAAGTTGCTATTTCCGAGAATAATAAACTCTTCTTGCAGTGATGAAGCTTGGGAATTAGAGCTAGAATTTTATCCTTTTCGAAACCTAGGTCAATGTTTGCTCGAAGATGAGGAATATGATAAGCAATTTTGGTCGGATGTGTTGGGGTCTTTATTTTCTATTGTGAAGCGAATGCAACGTACAAAAAAAGCATTTTCTAAGGACAAAATTCAAGATTATTGCTATTCCATGTTTGTCCAGAAGACTTTGAATGAATACAATAATTTAAAAACTAAATTTCCTTTTTTTGCATCTTTGTGTCAGTACCCCGCTCTAAAAATCAATGGCAGAAGCTATGAAAATTTTGAAATTATGTGGGAAAAAATTTTAAAGCAGATTGACCACATCATAAGAGAAGAAGAAGAGTTTAATGTTATTCATGGTGATATGTGTTTTTCTAATATTTTATTAGGATATAATCGCAAAATCTCCAATAAGACAATAAGACTTATTGATCCTCGAGGTTCTTTCGGGACACAGGGCGTCTATGGCACGAGCTTATATGATTTGGCAAAAATTTCTCATTCCATCAATGGGGGATATGAATGTTTTATTTATGATAAATTTGAAGTGGAGAGGGAGAAAAATTCTAACATTTTTATTCTCAACGCTTTGCAAAGCAAAAATAAGAAAATTTGCGAACATCTTTTTGCCGCGAAGTTTGCAACAAATCCGCATCAATTGGGCAAAATTAAACTGATTGAAGGATTAATTTTTATTGGTATGTGCGCGAGACATTATGATAGTTTGGAGAGACAAAAAGCAATGTATTTAACAGGGATTCGAATTTTAAATGAGGTGATAAATGAACATTTGTGTTGATATGGACGGAACTATTTGCAAGAACAAGGTTGGTGATCAGAGTTATTATGAGGTAGAGCCGATGCCCGGTGCAGTTGAAACTTTGCAATTTTTGAAAGAAAAAGGTTATTATATTGTGATTCATACTGCGCGAGGCATGGGAAGTTTCAAGAGTAGCGAGGGAAAAGTTATAAAAAATCATGCGCAAAAAACCGCAGAATGGCTCCAAAGGTGGAAGGTTCCATTTGATGAGCTACTTTTTGCAAAGCCTCATGTTGATTATTTTATTGACGACAAGGGCTATAGGTTTACTAACTGGGAGGATACTCTCCGTTTCTTGCAAAATGAGGAAAGAAAAAGGTAATGTTTGAATTTTTTATAGATACGGCGGACGAATCTTATATTGAAAAAAAGTGGGAACAAATTAGAGAGTTTGTATCTCCGCAAGACATGTTGGGCGTTACTACTAACCCCAATGCTTTCTTTAAAGTGGGCGACAAATCCCTTGCACAGTGGGGAAGCCGGGTTAAAAAGCTATGTCGCTTGGTGACACAAATACGCAAAGATGATAAAGGAATTGTTCATATTCAATTTCCCAATTCGGTTATAAGTCCACATTTGTTCAAGGAATGGGTTAAAATCATTTCCACCTTTTCAGATGGAGTTACTCAATTGGGGATTAAAATTCCTCCTTTTAAAGAAGCTTTGCAAATTGCTCGGCAATATAGGGGAAACGTTCCCATTAACGTAACGGGAGTGGCAGACGCAGGAACCGCTATTTTTGCTGCAAGTTATGGCGTCAATTATGTTTCTATTATTCCCGGCAGGATGGAGGAGATTGAAATAGATGCCAGACTCCATGCGGCTTATATCCAACAAAGCAACCTTAAGGGGGCAAAAATTATCACGGGGAGCATGCGCACCCTTGCTGGCTTACAGTGGTGTGTGGAATTTGGGACGGTCCCTACAATTGGCACGAGAGTGTTGGATTTGATTAATGGAAATAATGCCCCGGAAATATTCAAGTGGGAGGAGAAAGATCAAAATGACGTACTTTTTTGCCCTTCCATTACTTCTAAAAATACTCAACTTTCAATTGATTTTTTCGCACAGATGGATGAAATGGGGAAAAAAGCTTACTCTGATTTGCAAACTTTGACAGAGAATAGAGAATGATTGTAATAACCGGTGCATCAGGAATGGTAGGATCTGCTTTTCAAAGGATGAATATAGAGGATAATGTAATACACTTAGATTCTGCTGTATGTGATCTTAAAAATCGTGACGAGACATTCGCGTTTTTTAAAGATAAGGAAATATCGACACTTATTCATTTAGCTGCTAGGGTGGGCGGAATCAAGGCTAATATGGATTATATGGGTGATTTCTATGCTGATAACATTGCTATAAACACCAATGTTTTAAATGCCGCAAAGACTTATAATGTTAAAAAGGTAATTTCGGTGCTATCAACTTGCATATACCCCGACAATGTACTTTATCCTCTGACTGAAGATCAGATTCACAAAGGAGAGCCCCATGGGAGTAATTTCGGGTATGCATATGCCAAGCGCATGTTAGATGTTATGTCGCGAGCCTATCGTGACCAATATGGGTGCAATTTTATAACTGCGATTCCTAATAATCTTTATGGAGAAAATGATAATTTTGATCTCGAAGATAGTCATGTCATTCCGGCATTGATGAGAAAAATATGGGAAGCAAAAATAAACAACAAGCCTTCCGTAGAGTGTTGGGGCGATGGTTCTCCACTTCGAGAGTTTACTTATTCTCAAGATATTGCCAAGATATTAGTATTCCTCATGAACAATTATAATGAAAAAGATCCGATAAATATAGGAAATACACAGGAATATTCTATTAAAGCAGTCGTATCACTTTTATGCGAATATTTTAAGTATGATGGGGAAATAGTGTGGAACACTGATAAGCCTGCCGGACAGTTTAGAAAACCAAGCAATAATCAAAGATTGCTTGATTTAGGCTGGAAAGAGGAGTGGTATACTCCATTTGAAGAGGGCTTAAAAAGATCTTGCGAATGGTTTATAATGAGTTATCCAAACGTTCGAGGTGTTAAGTGAAGACAGCAATTATAACAGGGATTACGGGACAAGATGGTTCTTATTTGGCAGAATTTCTTTTAGGAAGAGGTTACTGTGTTGTTGGGTGTAAACGGCGAACATCTCTTTTATGTACCGACAGGATAGACCGTATTTATGAGCATCGCAATTTTAAAATGGAATATTTTGACTTAAACGATGTGGGAAATATTTATAGACTTTTAACCCAACACAAGCCTGATGAATTTTATAACTTAGCAGCACAATCGCATGTGAGAGTATCTTTTGATATTCCCGAGCACACTGTTGATGGTGTAGCAATGGGAACGCTCAGAATCTTAGAGGCAATTAGAAATATTTTGCCAGAGTGTAAGTTTTATCAAGCTTCATCTTCGGAAATGTTTGGCGATAATCCTGAGTTTCCACAAAAGGAAACGACGCGGCTTATGCCTGCTTCTCCATATGCATGTGCTAAAGTGTTTGCTCATAATTTAGTGCGAAATTACAGAGAATCCTATGGACTCCATGCATCAAGTGGTATTCTGTTTAATCATGAATCTCCTCGACGAGGAGAAACTTTTGTTACAAGAAAAATAACAATCGCCGCCGCTAGAATTAAACTTGGTCTTCAAAACAAATTATACCTTGGAAATTTAGAGGCAAAAAGAGATTGGGGTTTTGCTGGCGATTATGTTGAAGCGATGTGGTTAATGCTTCAGCAGGAAAAACCAGATGATTATGTGATCGCGACAGGAGAGACACACACTGTTAGAGAGTTTCTCGAGGCTGTTTTTAAATATGCAGGGCTGAGCATAGAAAACCATGTTGAGATTGATGAGAGGCTTTATAGACCCCATGAGGTGCCATTGTTGTGGGGTGATTGTTCTAAGGCTATGCGGAAGCTTAACTGGGAGCCCGCGATAAAGTTTAATGAATTGGCAAAATTAATGTATGATAATGATTATCGCGAACAGTGTGGTAAAATGAACTTAAAGGTGGGTTGGTAATGACCAGTAAGAATACCATAGGAATAATAGGGCAAGGCTTTGTGGGAACCGCTGTGCGGGAAGGTATGGAGCCTTTTTATAATGTGGAAACATATGACAAGTTCAAAAACAGCACTTATAGCTCTTTGGAAGAGCTGGTGGAAAATGTTGATTTTTTATTTATTTGTCTTCCCACTCCTATGAAAAAAACCGGTGAATGTGATTTAAGCATTATAAAAGAGGTAATAGGGAGAATTGAATCCTGCGGGCAAGAAAGAATATTGATTATTAAATCGACCATCCCCCCCGGCACCACTGAAATGCTAAACAAGGAGTGTAAAAACGTCAAGGTTGTTTTTAATCCTGAATTTTTAACCGAGGCTAATTATATAGATGATTTTAAAAATCAAAGTCGAATAATCATCGGAGGACCTAGACCTTATTCTACCAAGGTTAAAACTTTATTTAAAAAAGCATTCCCACAAACTCCGATCATTAAAACTCATTCGACAATTGCTGAAATGATTAAATATTTTACTAATACGTTTTTGGCAACAAAGGTTTCTTTTGCAAATGAAATGAAACAATTTTGTGATAAAGTGAATGTTGACTATGATAAGGTGGCAGAGTATGTGCTATATGATGATAGAATTGGCAAAACTCATTTATCGGTACCGGGTCCAGATGGTAAACTAGGCTTCGGCGGTTCGTGTTTCCCCAAAGATATTAATGGATTAATTTATGAAATGAACAAACATGAAGTCGCTTCATTGGTTTTAAAAGCGGCATGGAATAAAAATTTAGAAGTACGACCTGAGAAAGATTGGGAAAAACTCAAAGGTCGAGCAGTTTCAGAATAAAGGAGAAATAAAATGAAACTATCACATCAAGCAATGGGCGCTGTAATGCTAGCTCTGCAGAATTCAATCTTGGAACAGTCCGATATTGTCCCGGTTTTGGAAGATTTTGACTTTCAGATAACCGAAAATGAGGAATTAGTGGTCATAAACCCGCCGTCGGCTAAAATTTCGGAAGAAATGGAAGCTAAATTCGAGGCTGAGGTGGATGCCTAAGTATGATTATCGGTGTGAAAAATGCAATTTTGTGTTTCAATTTCGGCATGAAATCAGTGAAAAACTTGAAAAACACCCGGATTGTGAGCAAAAAGAGTGCGATATACACAAGGTTCCCAGTTATTTTAGGCTTGCTATACCAATTCAGAAAAAAGCTAATTACAAGCCGGGTCGACTAGTCCAAAAACACATCGAAGAGGCCAAAGAAGAGGTTAAAAACCAAAAAGAAGAGTTGAAAAAAGGGTTGTACAAATGATCATACTAATTTATAGCTGTATTGCAACAGCATTTGTCATTTTTTCGTTCTTTTATGTGCGTTATTTGCTTCAGAAGCTTTTCTTTTTTGCAGAAAACATTGATAGCTTACGAGAAGAGGTCCATGAATACGGTGTTCATTTGGAAACACTATTCGAAATGACTGTATACCATGGTGACGAAACCATCGAAGCAATGATTGGTCACACTTCTCATGTTTTAAAACAAATTGAAAATTTTGAAGACTTTTACTCTCTCCTTTCTGACGCCGATTCTGAACCAGAGGAGGAAGAGAGTGATCCAAAAGAAGATTCGGCGTAGAAGAAAAAAATCCAAACGCTATTTTACCCAAGTTCACGAAGATGCCATCGTTGAATATGCAGCTTCGGAAGATCTTGGAATCAGAACACAGCTTTATAAAGAGTTTATCCGACCCGTTTTTAATGAAATGGTTGATAAAATCGTCTATACTTATAAGTTTAACAACCTGCCCAACGTTGATTGTTTAAAAGAAGAGTGCAAGATTTGGCTTGTTACTATTTTAGACAAGTTTGATCCCACCAAAGGGCATAAAGCCTTTTCCTATTTCTCTGTTATAACCAAAAACTGGTTTATTCAAAAAACTAAAAAGAATAAAAGTAAACTTATTCGCGAAATTGAGTTTGAAAATATTCACACAGTGCAAGAAAAGTTAGTTGTGGTCAATCAATATCACAATATAAGAGAGAAAGAGGAATTTTTCTTCCTCTTATCCCAAGAAGTTATTAAATGGAAGGCAATGAATTTGAGAGCTAACGAGCTAAGGGTTCTTGAAGCTGTTGAAATTCTTTTTGAAGAAAGAGAGAACATCGAAATTTTTAATAAAAAGGCTATTTACTTGTATCTGAGAGAAATCACAGGAATGAATACAAAACAAATAGTGAATAATTTAAATAAAATAAGACAACGCTATAAAGTTTTTAAATGTAAGTGGGATGATGGAGAACTTTAAATGAGCTTCGAAAAGAAAATGAATGATGCCATTACTAACGTTGAAAGTGATCGGGCTGCTATAGCCGCAGTTCTCACTGATGCCATGATCTATCTCAAAAAGAACGAAGAAAATCACAAAACAACAGGTCAAGTGGTGGCAAAATATTTTGAAGCTTTGCAGCGCTCCAACGATCAATTAATTAAAATTCTTGCTTTAAAAGAAAGAAGAGAAAGATTCGAAAATGATGATATTGGTCCTGATGAGTTTTATGACCTGATCGAACAAGACGAAGAGGAATAAAAAGATGTCGGGAAAAAGTAAACAAAACCCTTTCTCTATCGATTATACCAAAGCCAAAGATGATTTTGGAATAGAAAAAAGCGTCGGGAGTAGAGACTCAGCTACCACCAATTTAAATTTGGCAATTGAAAAGGTAATGCAGCCAGCCGGAATCTTAGAGTCCAATAAGGAATTTACTGGCGTTGTATTGGCGAAAAATTTAAACACCATTGATACCAAAGTCAACAATTATCACATATATGTTCCCATGGTTCATCAGTCTCGGCAAATGCCCTTGGCACTGAAATCAAACAATTCACCTCTCTCCGCCGCCGAGGCACTGAAGGCATATCCTCTCGAAGTAATGTCTAACTTTAGTGACGAAACTAGCTATATGACATCAGATATTGACGGAGATCTAGCAGAAGGGGACGTTGTAACAATCGTATATTCAGATGTTAATAGTGGAGTCCCAGCCAAAGGGCGTATCAAAGAAAAGCAAGATAGAAAAATTGAACCAGACGATGCTCTTAAGTTGTTTCAGTTAAATATGCCCATCCCAACGCAGCCTGCCGGCGGAAAAGGGCATAGCGGACGCGTCCCGGTGCCCACTAAAGTGCCGGCTGTTGTTATGTCCACTGCCAAAGCAAAGGAGATCGCCAAAAATACCAAATGCAAACTAGCTTTGCAGAGAGTAATAATTTGGAAAAAAACGACCGGTCTAAAATATTATTTAAATTATGATGGCATCGGTAGACACTTTTCAGTTAAGTGCGACAAATATCAATCATGCTTGAAAGAAGCTAAGAATTTAATCAAAGCCACGTCCGCCCCGGGAAGGGCAGTCAATCTTTTAGACAGAAACAATCTTGGCGCAAATATGAAACACCTATTGGACACCACAGTCGAGGGTACACCTTATTGGCTCGCTGGAAGAGGCATATATACCCCTGCTTATGCATATGATATTGCGCAAAATATCAAATATGGTAAAAGGTATCAGGAAAAACAATCTCGCTATAAATTCCGATCTGATGGAACTCTTGAGTCAACGTCGTATGACTGCGCTGGACTTTTGACTTACCTTTGTTTCCGTTTGGGATTTCTTGCCGGAATCCGCGACGAAGATTATACTCGGGTGTTAGGAGCACATGGGCACAGAAAGACTGTTTTTTATAGGAATGATCCAACTAAGCCAAGATGGTGGATTTATGCCGCCCTCTCCCCTTTCACCCAGCAGACAAATTGTTTGCCGCTAAATATTGAGCAATGGGCAAAAACCCCGGGAGCAGGTGGATTCCCCCAAAATAAAACAAATGGACGCATCCCGCCCACTGGGCATACGTATGTATCGGCTGGTCGTGGGTTCACGGTAGAAAAGGATGAAAAAACGGGGGAAAAAATTTATGTAGTCCCCGTGTGGGAAGCTTCTCTCTGGTGGCTGAAGAATGGTCTCCGGACATTTTATTTTGTTGAACGTAACGGCAAAATCTATCGTCGCAGATGGTGGAAAAAGAAGAAAAAATGGTACTTCCAGTCGACCCCAGAGTTTTTGGGGGTTTTAAAGGCGTCTCTTTATGCGGACTATATGAACGATTTCGACCCAATTCTTGAAAGCACCACTTCGCAGGCTGCTAAAAATAGCCTAACCAAGAGCCAACAAAAGGCTGCAACTACCAAGAAAGCTCCTTCGTCTAAGCCCGCGTCTTCGCAATCATCCACCACCTCAGCAAAAGACGCAACTGGCGACTCCAAGGACGCCGCAGGCGCTGGCATTGCCACCCGAAGAGATCATCGGAAGCTTCAATCATAATGGGTGAATATTAATAGGACTTTAGAAAATGGCCGACATAGACAAGAATATAGATGTAGCTAGATTAAGCTTAGAGCAAAAGGGCGCAACTGATTGGCTTTCTGAAGATGAGAGAAATGCGAAACTGGTAGGCTTTGCAGGCTCCCCGATGATGATCCCGCAGCCTTCTTTGTTAACTTCTGGTATCGAAGCAATTTTTCCTCCTCTCGGCTACGATCAAAGTAATGCACAAATTGTTATAACGCGGGACCGCCCCGCATCAATGCTTTCCGGCTACGGGGGGCAAGGTCATCAAAAATGTTCCACAATTGATATTGTAGCAGGACGGATTTCTCACGTTGCCGCCAATACATTTGAGGATAATGACGGGACTGAGGTGCCTTTGCAGGTTGATCCTAATTTTCATTTGGATGCTTCTCGAATCTATATTTCTGAAAAAACAGATATTGATAAGAATTTTAACCTAAGAGAACAAGAACGTCGTTTTGCTCCAAGCTTGGAGGGTCGCTCCGCAATTGGAATGAAAGCAGACGGAATTCGGATTATTGGAAATGAAGGCGTAAAAATTGTTACGGGTGTATATCCTACAAATTCCAGAGGAGGAAAAGTAACCCCGGCTGGAATTGAGTTGGTGGCTTTGAATGGAAATGAGGGCGCCTTTGCTGTGCAACCCTTTGTCAAGGGGGCGAATTTGGTGTCTTGCTTGAACAAGTTGCAGGATCATGTTTTTAAGCTAAATTCTCTGCTCATCGATTTTATAAAACAGCAGCAGCATTTAAATGTTTTATATGGCGCTCATGATCATAACTCTCCGGCTACCTTGGCACCTACGGGACCCCCAGCGCTGGGAATTGTTGATGAGTTTAAGAAATATCATGATCATTCTAGGAAAAAGATTGATAAGATCAGTAAAAACTTAAAAAATAATTCTATTAATTTAACCAATTTAGAAACAGTTTATTTGTCACAAGATAGCAAAGATTGGCTCTTGTCGCGATATAACGGCACAAATTAAGGATATAATTAATGGCTAATTATACAACAGATGAGCTAAATAAAAAAGCCCTTCAAGCCAGAGATGACTTAAATAAAGTCAAGATGTATTTGTCCAGTTCTACCAATGGAGATGCTCAGGATTTATCCACCATTATCCAAGGTGCTGTCGATAACGGCAGTTATCGTGGCACGAGAGATTTCAGTTCAATAGTTAATAGTAAATATTTTCATATCCGTTATTATAAAAAAAATGAGTTTTTTAAAAATATAAGAGCGCAAGAAGAAAGCCGCCTTAGCAGGCTCAAATCCTATTATAAATGGCTTAAAAAATACGAAGAGGTAAATAAAAAGAAAGAAGAGAAAAATAAAATCAACAAGGTGCAAAACGCCCCCCAGAAGAAACTCTTAAAAAAAGTTGAAAAAGAAAAGAAAAAGGCTAATTCTACTGTTTTTAAATCACCTACACAAATTGCAAATGAATTTGCCGTTCGCAATGATCAGCAAATCCAAAGTGCTATTTACGATTTTGAAACCAAGTGGACCAATAATGATGTGAAGGTCGGCAATATTTTCGTTTCCAATTATAAGGATTTAAAATCGGAATTTAAAGAATCTTTAGAAGAGCTGGAAGCTCCTTATACGCAGATAGCCAACTATTATAATGTGTATGCGGCTAAATATGGTTTTGGGGATCTTGTCAAAAATAGTATTGACTGTCTGATTAAAAATACGCCCTTAAACATTGTTAAAGAAGCATATGAAGAGGCGATGAAAGAAATCACCGCGTTCATAAAAGACGCAGATACGGTTATGACTGAATCTTTGAACATCGTGGATAACTCAATAGGCATCGTTGAGGAGGTATACGACGCTACAAAAACAATTCAGAAGGACCTTAAAGATTATAAAAAGAGCCTTAAGAACGCAGACGTGAAAACCACACAAGACGCCATTAGAAATAAAATGCGGGCACAATTTTTGAATGTTTTGCTCCCGGCTCTTACTGCGCAAGTGTCCAATGTGCTGAACGCAATTGTTGAAAACCTTTGCGAAGACGATCAAACGGCAACGGTAAATATCAACACTGTTGTTGACGAGATAGCCCTTCGAAATCAGCTTAAAAACGTATATGGAATTGGCACCGACACCGTAATGGATGATTATTTGTCGATGCTTACAGATGTTTCAGGGTTCTTAACTCCTAGGGAGATTTGTAATTTATTTGACGGTCAAGCATCCGATTATGTGTTAGAATTGTTAACACATTTCATATCCACTTTTTATAATAAAATCTTTTTAAGGATGAACACAAAGCAAAGAATTGCTTCTTTTTTCTTGTTGATCGGCAATTTGGTCGATAAAGATTTTTGCTCACAAGTAAACCTCAGACTTTTAAATGAACAGTATTGTTCGGAATCCCCCAGCCCATACGCTGCCAAATTGAGAAAGTGTTTGCTCGAAAAAAATCCAGATTTAGCAACTGAGACTCGCGAAGCATATCTCAATACTAAAAAGAAACAACTCAAGGATGCTTTGGCATTTTCCTTCTTTCCTATGGATATGAGAGCAAGTCAAAAAGAAATCAATAAGATTTTTAATAAAATAAAAGAGGAGCAGACGGAAGATCCTCTTCTGGAATTGGCTGGTGAGTATAAAAGCAAATATCATGAATCTCTAATGAATATGTATTCTAACTTTATTGATAATTACGAGGTGACATTATTGAAGGAAAACTTCATTTCAGAAATACTGGGAAGAGCAACGCAAGGCATGGACGAAGATGCTAAGTCGAAGGCGGAAAGTGAAATAGCTAACGTGCCCGTTATAATGATGAAATATGAAAAGCAAATTCTTCCTGATTTTATTCGCTCAATATTTTTATCCGAAGAGGACATTGCTGTGTCTTCTAAGCTTGATCGGATGAGCATTTCCAAGACATATGATACTAGTGGCATATCTTGGAGAAATTTGCAAAAGATTTTAAAGGCTTTGTTGGACCTTGAATCAGGCGACGTGCCTGTGAACCCGGAAAAGCTATTTTATAATTCAGAGATAATTTCATCTTATTATCAAAAAACTCTGGCACATGAGTATAATGCTAGTAAAAGTTCAAAACAAGAATTAAAATT
>Ga0080013_1001677_pt1 | contig 28444 bp, 23 predicted proteins | sample ETNvirenome_6_85_FD_69236 | JGI IMG/M metagenome (GOLD analysis project Ga0080013, IMG submission 69236) | Marine viral communities from the Pacific Ocean - ETNP_6_85 (SPADES assembly) (version 2) | ecosystem: Environmental > Aquatic > Marine > Oceanic | place: Pacific Ocean | collected 2013-06-19 | reverse complement strand
TCATTTTTTTCCTCTTTTGTTAGACGGGCGAATAATGTAATTATTCAACTACTTCGTAAAAATCCTTCGCATTTCCAATTCTTTGATCAAACTTCTGAACTACCTCTTCATCCATTAGTTCATACACGCGACTTCTAAACGTTTCGTCTTCCATTTTCTCAACCCACTTAGACGGTTGAAACTTAATAGCCGATCCATCTGCCATCTTGAGTGTATACCAAGCACCTGCGCTTGTCAAGTGTTCAGATGTCTTGATGGCGTTAAATAAACTCTCGTCGCATTGAATACCAATACTCTCGGTCCCCCAGAGGATGCGGAAAGTACAAGACCTGCCTTGTGTTCCAAAGCGCGACTTTTCGAGCTTTACCTTTACTTCTGAGCCGATGCGAAAGCCTTTGTCATCTTCAATGAATGAACTCTTTGCTTTGCGCCCTGTAAGCCAGATGCGCAGCGAATATGAATAATGCATTGCCTTTCCACCAGGAGTGGTATAGGGTGTTGTCATAGCAACAATGCGTGCGTTCGGTCCTTGCGGGATGTTAGTCTTTAATTGGTTGAGCACGATGAGTGTTGCTTGCTTGTCAGCAATAGGCAATACTAACTTTGACATTCCTTTTGCGAGAATGCGCGCTTTCACTGCCATGGAGGACTGGGGATTGAAGTCTCCTTCAACGTCCGACACCGATGGTGTAAACGCAAGAGAATCCCAAATGAACACTAGCTGATCATCAGTGGCTCCCAACAACTCCTCAATAGTCTCCAATACAAACTCGACCGAAGATGCTTGAATATACATTAGCTTTTCAAGATCGCAGCCGGCTCGAGATAGAAAGTCGGGGTCAATGGCAGATTCAGAATCGAAGTATACAACTAGTTTACCTGTCTTCTGGGCGTTGGCCGCAACCTGCGCAGCCATGTAAGACTTTCCTGTGCTTTCAAGCCCAGCGATCTCTGTGACTTTGCCGACGGGAATTCCCGCCACTCGTCCCTTGCACACTATACTATCAAGCCAGCGAGAGCCTGTAGGAATCCATTCCTTAACTTCGGTTGGGTTCTCGCCCGTTAAATCATGAGCAACATTTCTGCCTGCCTTCTTATTCACAAGACTCATTAGATCTTGCATCGATACGCGTCCTGCTTTTGTTTCTTTACTCTTTCGAGCCATTATTCTGCTCCTTTTCAATAACGATAACGTATTCTACGTTTTTCTTTATCTTTGCCTTATCAGCTTTGTCTCCTCCCGCACCAATGCGAGACATGACGTGACGTTGGTGTTCCTTGGCATAGATGTTAAAGTTCTTGTACTCTGAACCCATTTCTTTCATTTGCTCCAAGGTGATAAGCCCTTCATCACTATAAGAGAATACCACATATCGAACTGGAAGTCTATCAACTAATTGCTTGGTTGCCTCAAAAGCTGTCTTTTTGCTGTACCAGGGGCTGATCATATCTGGATCTCTCGTCTCTTTCTGACTCTTGGACCGGTCGAGGCGACGGTTTGTCTTAAGTGTGACCGGTGGTTTATCCCAACGCGTGATGCTATCCCAAATATGATAATAAGTGGAATAGTCTGCCGGTGTGTATGGCGGGTCGAGATAAGCGATCTCAGCCGCAGGATATTCAATCTTGAGAGCATCCCCCACAATGTGTGTTCCAGAGGGACCTTCGGGTGCCGGCAATAGGTTGAGAACTATGTCTTCGTTAACCCTCTTGCTCTTCCATCCTTTCAAGTAGGCTTGCTGTAGTCCTACAGTATTGTCTACCTTATCGAGGGCAAAGATCAACGAGGCTACCAAAGCCATCTTATCGCCATGAGGAAGATCGTATGTTTCGATCTTCTCTCGAATAGCGTCGGCCTTGGCGCCGTTATGTGGCTTCCATACTTGGATGTGGGCCCCTCGAGCATTCACAATATCACAGTAGTTGTTGGTGAGCCATCCCGCCTCACCCGCCAACGCATTCAATTCATCTAGATATGGCTGCAGGTGCTCCATCTTCCCGTCATTGCACACCATGGCATGGCTGTAGGCTTCAGACGCCCACGATAAGTCGCTGGTAGTGACTCGGTACCCAAGCCCCTTAAAGGCTTGGGCAACACGAGTCGTGCCGGTGAAGACATCAATGAGCGTCTTCTCATTCACCTGGAGTTCTTCGATAACTTCCACAATAAGTGGAATAATCTTGTTTTTGCTTCCGAGGTATCGGACGCCTTTAGTTTCGATTATCACTTAGCCGCCATTTGTTTGGGAGCAAGGTAATCACGCAGTCGTTCAAGTTCATCACTGTCATCACGAATAACTGTCACCTTCTGGCAATGGGGATTTCCGGCATTGCGTGCTTCGTCAAAGTTCATTTCAAACATCTCGAAGTCAAACGCGTCGAGACTATTAGGTCCAAAGAAAATATATAGCAGGTGCGAATCTAACTCATTTGTATAAACCCCCTCCATGATCTTTAAAAGATCCTTGTGGGCTTTTTCTTCTGTTGTCCCTTTGCTTTCCGAATATTTCATTTCGACTATGAGGTTTAATTCTGGGATATATCCGTCTGTTTGATACCGCCGAAGTCTCCCGTACTTAGTCTTAGCGGTCGACAAGCGATGATACTTGGACGGGATAGGCCGAATCATAGTTTCCCTCCACATGCGAAGCCCCTCTGTGCGGCTTCCATAATGGTCAATGAAATGTTTTTGAGTCTTAAGAAGAGTCAAACCCCAGCTTTCAATAAAAGCTCGCATTTCCTTCTCAGAGCGTACTCCAGCCTTGCCACCACCGTGGCCATCTTTTTTGTTTTTTGACATGTTCCCTCCGAACATTGGTGTTGTTAAAAATGTGAGGCATCTGTTCCCCATGCCTCCCTGCGGGACAAACCTAAATCCTAACCAGTCATCAACTCATCAAAAGCACGTTCTACGTCATTCTTCTCGTTGGTGCCATACTTGGTCGTCTCAGATGATCTGCTCTCAGCAGAGCCGTCGCCAGCTAATTGTTCATCGAGAATAGCGTCGATTTGCTCGGGACTATAGCGCTCGAATAGCGCGTCAAAGTCAGGCATACCATCAAGGAGGGCAGGGATAGCATCCTGGTCCTCAAGCAACGGCGAAGTATTACGACGCATCTTCAGGTTTGTTTGAGGGTACGCACCAGGCTTTGTGGGCTTGGTGTAGGTTAAAGTGATGTCAGTACCCTCTTGAATATCGGTAACATCACCATACTCTGGGTCAAGAATATATCCCAGCAACAGTTCATAAGCCATCTTTCCATAGCCATAAACCTTAATGCCTTCGTCTTCTCGACTCCTCACAACGACTGGTGAGAAATACCGAGTGCGAACGAATAGTGACTTCGCTAGCTTCTTGCTTTCCTCGTCGTTGTTGTTGCTTCCTTCACGCCATAGCTGAGAAGCAAACTCGCACACTGGGCAGTGCTCGCCGAAGTTTCGCTTAGGACATAAAATGCCGCCGCGATGTTCACCCACATTATAGTGGAAGAACATTTCCTTCAATGGATCTCCGTCGTTCGTCGGAACGATCCGAATATCCGTATCTCCCTCGTCTGGCTTAAACCAGACCGAGTTTCCATTTCCATCGTGTTCGCCGCGCAAAGTTGCGAGCTTGCGGCGCATTAGCTCCATATCAATTCCCATGTTTTTCTCCTTTATGATGGGTAACAATAAGCGTTCCTTATTGTCTTACTATATCACTCTTGATCTAGCATGTCAAGAGTTTTCTTCTCCTGTACTACGTTTGTGTGGGCAACGCAGAACCCAAAATCTTGTTCGTGTTCCGTTTCATATATGGCATATGAAATCTTCCTAAAAGCATTCTTTGGTTTGTTCTTCAAAATATCTACTATCTTTTTGTGCAGGCCGCCTTCGGTGGCCAACCTTTTATCATTGATACAAAGATAATAACATAATTCTCGAGGAGTGTCAAGGTCAAAAAGCCAATTTTCTTGTAAATTTTTCATATCGAGCATCGCTATTGCTCTGATACGATTGATTTCCGATGGCTTCGAAACGTTCCCAATTTCAGGCTCCGTGTATGTAAAGTAATTTACATAATGTGTGGTGGAAAAAATAGAAGTATTTAATACATCAAAATACGTCTTAATGGGGACATCTCCAATGGTCTTTTCAATATTTAAATTAGACATCAGCGTCACCGATTCAAAAAGACCTGAGCGGGCATATTCCTGCAAGACCCCAAAGGCTGTCGCTTCTTGTAGTTTGGGAATGCCCGACAACAATTCTACATCTGGTTGAATATAGAATATTTCTATTTTTTTGGCTTTTATCTGTTGAAGAATTCCCAAAACATAATTTGTTGCGTACGCAGACCCCACCACAAATATTTGAATTTTTTCATCCAGAGCAGTAAAAAACTTTCTGACATCTGGGACGTTGCTTTCATATTCCTCTGGCGTTTCATATGCCTTCAGTTTAAATTTATATTTAGAATTTCGTGCAATCTTGCTGTTCATTAAATAAACATTGTATTGCGGAATATGAGAAAACTTTTCCGCAATAGCTGACGCACCATTTCCAAGGCCAATTACTGATATCATAAGTCCAGTTCTTTAAGCTCTAAATAGTCTTTGCCGGCTTTTAAGTTAACCACAAATTTGCCAAGACTATTTTTGGCAAATACTTCTTTAATCTCTGGGATAAGTTGTCGATCTTCATCTGTCATGTCTAATACAATTTCATCATGTACAATGTGGGATATAAAAGAGTGGGTTCCCTCAAGCATCTTATCAATTGCTATGGCCCGATCCAACACGATGTCTGACGTCGTGCTTTGAATAAGATAGTTAAAAGCTTTTCTCTCCTCTACTGGTATTTTCCTTCCGAAGGGAGTCTTAATGTGTCCATCATTATACCATTTTTTTAGAAGTTTGTCTCTATTATAAACGTCAGTCGCAATATCCTTGGAATCGGGGTTATATAGCCAACTAAAAATAGTTGTTTTTGCTTCTTCTCGCGTCAATGATAATTCAAAGATGTTCTTCATATTCCATTCATGAATATCGCCTTTTGGCTGTTTTTTCTTCGACAGTGCAAGGAGCGTACGCAGTTCGGCGCCATTGTAGTCCAAAGAAATAAACCATTCATTGTGAGGCTTAATGAGCTTGCGAAAGTGTTTCTGCAATGTAAGGATGGGAAACGACTCCGGATATGTTGCGAGCCTTCCTGTTATGGTGCCAAAAAGATTATAATTAATATAAGAGGGACCTTCTAAAAGCCTCTGTGATTGGGCTCTCGAAACGGAACTATAAAAAAGCTGCTTGCAGTCGGTAGTGCTGAGATTTAAATTCTGATATTTCAGTTTGTATAACAACTTGTGTACTGTCGCCAGATGATCGTAGCACGCAGGCTTTTCGTACGCTTCAAAAACGTGTTCTGTTATTTGGTTTTTAATCTCGCAAAATTCTTTCAAAAAATCTTGCGGCACCAAGTCGAAAATACAATGATCACGCAGGTCTATCTTTGCCAGCCTGAACGACTTAATATAAGCTCTAAGCCTTTTTTGAGACTTTTCCAAAAGATCTCGAAGGTGCTCTGGGGCCACTTCATTAATAGGCAACCCCTGTGCCATTAACCACGCATACTCCACATTCCTATCATCCAACGAGCCTGTGTATTTCCATGTTTTTGTTAAATTGTTAGGGAAGTCTTCAAAAAATAATTGTCCATCCGTGTATATTCCCACACATTCAAATTTATCATCAAGCGTCTGAAATATCAAAGCTCCTCCATCGTGCGCTCAGCTATATACTCTCTAATATAGCCTAAAGAGCCGCGATAGTCAAATGGTTTATTGAGAATTCTTTCGAAAACACGCAGGGCCTCGGGGGCGCCTTTGTTTTGATATATTTCGATGCAGTCGTCGATTAACATTTCTTTTTCAAAATCAGCAAATTGTGATTCTTCTTCCATGAAACGTATCTTAAAATACAGTCCCAAAAAATATGTCTCGGGGTATAGTTTATCCAACTGTTCGATGGAATAAGTTTGAGGAATGATGCGACGAACAAACGTTTTACCCTCACACAGTTCAGTTTCGAGAAAACTCTTGAGTTTAACCTTGTTATACAGGTTTAAAAGATGATATTTAAAATTTGGAAAATATTTTAAATGTACTGGGACATAACCTAAACCCAATATTACATTAGTCGTATCAAACCCATATTCTTTAGCATATTCTAGCATCGGAGAAGAAGCAATATCCGCCACCAATCTCCAGGGTACATTACGATCTACCATGAAACCAAAAGAACGACAAGCATTCACGTAAAATTCCCAATTTTTACTGCTCACAAACTGGTTTATTTTTTCCTCATCGTTAGCTGTGTTTAAATCTGATATTTCTACTGCAAGTCCCGAAGCATTAATGGGACAAATTCGACTTTTAATAAAAGCTGGTTTTGTAAATGGATAAGTGGGGGCGCTTATTTGTAACAAAAGTTGTAGCTCTAACATAAATTCATCAAAATTTCTTACTTTAATATTTTTGTTTTTTATGGCGCCCCGAATTTCCTCGAATTGAGTAGTTAAATAATTGCTATAAAGAGCGTTCGGATCGGGCATTGCTGCATAAGGCTGTAGTGTACTTAGGTATGTGTCGTTGGGATCAATTTGACCTCCCGCGGAACATTTAGCGAAATAAGCTGCTAAATCTTCGAAAGCATCCACTACAAAGTTAATGGCGGACAATGCAGGAGCAGCCTTAAAATATTTAGTGTTTAAAGAGGCCGGTTCCAGTTCAATCGGTACGAAGAGTCTACTAACCCTTCCATATAAAAACTTTTCTCCGAAATTGAAATCAACTAAATTTGTGTATCCATCTAGACTATTGGCAACATCCACCCTATAGATGGTTCTCTTCTCGAAAAGGTCTTTAGAAGACTCGTTATTTGATTCTGCATATTTGTCTGACATAATTTAATCGAAGCCTCCCATGCTTCACCTGGAGAGTCCCGCGAAAGAATCTGCCGCAGTGGGCGCTTCGCCTACTGTGTCTGTGGATTCGGGATTGGCTTGGGCTGCAGCGCGCCCAGCAGCTTCAGCGGCGGTCACTTCGGCTGCTTTGCGTGTGACTAGTTCATCACATGGTCCCGTCTCTTGGTTGTCGCCGGCATCCGGTCGTTTGTCGGGCTGGGCCTCTGTCTCATCTGCTTCTATTTTAGCATCTATCTCAGCAACCCATTTTGCCGTAAGGGTAGAATTGGCCTCGCCCGGGCCAAAGGAGTGTTCAGAACGAATAATCATGCAATATCCACCAATACCATATTGAGTCAAGTCCAACGTATCACCAGCATGGCCACCCGTCGTCGGATCCCAGCCGGCCGGGTTGACGAAAATATAAGTTCCAGGAAAAGTTTTAACGCTCGCAAAACACTCTACATTCACATCATATACCTCGCGTAATTGCTGTAATCCATCATACCCTTCCTGTTCAAATCTCACTTCTTTTAAGTAGGGAGCATCGGTTTTGGAAAGACTGATTTTCTTAAGAATGCCGCGTGGGCGCCCCAACATATAATGGAAAATTCCATCTTTTTCGTCTTGAATTCTATCACCTGTCATCTTGCCTATGGGTTTTGTACGGCCCGCGGAAAAGATAAGATAATTCATTTCCTTTTGCATTCCCGTGTCCGGAACGGGGAAATTGGCCGGCCCAGACACATTTAAAAGAGGAAGAGCATCTTCCTTTTTGATATCTTCTACCAATAGGCGCGCCGCATATGGGACGCGAATGGGACTCTTGGTTGTTGTGGTGTCTAAAATTTGAGCAGTCACTTCATCGTATTCGGTATCCCGGTAAGATGTAACGACTGCTTGGTTTAACCTTATTTTTTGTTTAGTGTTGAACGTAAAACACGTATCATCATTCAGGAAGTTGCGTATTAGCTCATTAAATAGGTCGCTTAAAAATCTACTTAAATTATATATGCTTTGTTCTTTTTTAGTAAGTTTCTCATTTAACCATTGCAAAAAATACTTAACCGAAATAGGAAGGTCTCCCAAACTAATAAGATGGGTATCGTCAGGGTTTTTGGGATCAACAATAATCATGGGTCCTAAAATCACTCTAAACTTTTTAAAGTTTTCGTAAAATCTAGAAATGGCGGCCGCTTCATTTTTTTTCTCGCATTCATCAATAAGAGGATCTACTATTTCACCCCACACGGCGCCGCCTTTAGAATAATCTTTAAGATATTCTTCAATGCCCTCTAAAACAGTATCGACCAAATCACTTATATAGAAGAAGCTAAAATGTGCTTTATCTGGTGCGTTTGCCTCTAATGAAATATTTAACAGAGTCCTTTCTGTTGAAGTCTGATCTTTGGAGCCGCCGGCAGTAACATAATTGTCTATATACATTTGCTTCATTTCCGGGCTAACGGTCTCCGTCGTCGATGAAGCAGATGCAATTTTCAAACCTCCTTCTGGCACAAAAAACGGGCCGGCCTTTTGCCATTCCCTTAACTCTTCCCAGGACAAATTGATGTAATTGATTCTATTAGCGCTACGCATTCTCCTCATCAATGAACGCATGGAATCTGTTTTTTCTGATGTTATGGCGCCGCTAGTCGCATCTGCTTTCTTAATCTCGCTGATTTGGCCCGCTTCGCATTTTTTACCAATACTTTTATAAAGCATTCTTCTTTCTGTTAAAGCTCTTCCGCTATTAGTATCATAAAAAATATTAAATTGTGCTTGATCAAAAAAGTCATCAGTGTAAGCTAAATAATTAATAGTAAAGTTGACACGTCCCATGTCATCAATATCAAACTCATGAATAGTGGGAGTTAAATTAAGAGTGACAAAAGAATATTTAATAGCATCTAATACATGGCGCTTGTTAGCTTCAGTGGTAAACAGACTAGTATTGCCCGTAGGCTGCGCCCATCCAATTACCGCTTTTAATCGAAAGTTTAGTTTGGCTAAATTATTAGCAGCTTTATCGCTAAGAGTTGCACTCTCGGAAGTATCACAAGCATCCGCCTTGACGCCACCACCTCCTGTTTTAAGAGCTAGGTCTGCATATTTATAACCCCCTCTGTCCACCAATAATTCATTAAAGCTATTAGCAAAAATTTGCAGCTTTGCCTTAATACTCTTTTTGGCCGCAAAAGGATTATTTCCATCATATGTAAAAGAAAACTTTTTAATACCTACCCCATATCCTCTTGTTGTTTTATCTTTTAACATACTTTCGACCGACCGGACGAAGGGCCCCGACTGACCCCTATCGGGGCCCCCGAAGTAGGCTGCAAAATTAATTTCTTGTTGAAATTCTCTTCCTTGTTGGTCTACGCCCACTTTATAAAGTCGTATCATCGGCTGCAGGCTTGAAATTTCTTTTGTTTCCATATTAAAAAAGGCCGACTGCGCGGGGTGTTGAGTCAAAAAATTAATAAAGTTAAAAGGATCTCCTTCTATCATCAAAGAGGCATTGGAAATTGCGGCGCTTCCTGGTGGTGGCGGGCATGTATCTGAAGGGTCTGTGTTTTGTTGTGAAACAGCACCCCCATAATAAGGGAGTTTTTTAATTTGTCCAGTGGGTTGATTTTCTTGAAGCTTCTTCCACGTCACAAGATCTACTATCTTAGTCTGTAGGAAGCATTGCTCTTTAAAAACAAGTCGAGAAAATTCTTGAGGACGAATTCCCACATCGCCGCCGGCTTCAGTCATCACTGTGCCTTCTGCGTCTTTAAGGCGCGCCGCTAAATCTGCATCGATGTGGGCGAGGCCGGCTGCAGCGCGCGCGGCGTTAATAGTCGCCAGTTCAGCTTCGGTTAGCGTGGCCCCTTTGGCGGCGCCGGTTGTAAGGGCGCCTAACTCCACTCTTGCTGCGTGGTTCTTTTCTTTAGCAATTTCCGCTAATGCGCAGGCTGCGACTTTGGCCGACGCAATGTCTGTGCTCATAGGGCCAATGTAGGTCTCCCAAACATGATTTGACGCGTCTCGAGAAGCTGCGTCGCCGCCGGAGGAGGCTCGCTTAGCCCAATAATCACTTTCTGTCTGCATGTCGACAGAAACAGCGGGCGAACCTGGGGATCTACAGAAGCCGCCATTTCCATCCACACCACACGCAAAAGTGATGGCGGCCGTAAAGCCCGTTTTATCATACAAGTACTTTTTATCATCAAAAAGATCGCCTCCCATCTTGACATCGCCGTCGAGTTCAGGGTGATCGCTTAAATACTGAAGGTACTTTGCCGCGAGGATGTTGTATTTATCAAGAGCCGCACTGAAGGTATCCAACTGCTCCTTCATATCGCAGCCGTGCTTGTCGTAGAACCTTTTAAGCTCGGATCCATCTGCAAGAGCCGCTACATCGGGCTCTAAGTCAAGATGGCATTTTTCCATGCCCATTTAAACTACTCCCAGCGCCTTTAACGTTTCCTCGAGATTTAAGGGGATGTTAAGTAAAGCTCCATTGTAAATATCTGCTTCGGTACCAAATCCATTGTACCACGCGATAACCCACCACAAGCGAGAATCGCCATAATGTTTGTGGGCCAAGTTATATAAACGATCCCCGTATTTCCACACATGCTTAATCGCTGTTAGTTTTCTTCGGGCCGCGTCCGACGGTTGTCGCAACATCGGCGTTTCATAATGTCGAACAGCCTTAAGATGCCTTTCTTTACGTAGAGGCTCGTAATATTTGCTAGCATTTGTTAAAATTCTATATTTGTCGTATCTTCCCATAATTTCTTATTACCGGTATTTTGGATCCCAGTCAGGAGCGAAAGCGGTATAATTTCCTTGTGCATCTTCATGCACTTCGGGGCGCCCCTCCATCCACTTATCAAGCTCGGACCTGGTGGTAGCCATTATAGCGCTTGTACCCCCTGTGGTGTCTATGGCGCCAATGGAGGCCATCGCATCGGAGAAATCTACCGAGGCGCCCGCTTGAAGTTGATCGATGCCCGGTATTGGCTCTGGCACTGGCTCTACGTTAGTTGGCACATCACCGGTAACAGTCGAGTCAAGATCCTCATCGGCGCTGTCGATGCCAAGAATATCTGTGGCTGCCCACGTTAGATCTCCTTCTTCTTTTCCAGTTCCCTCAAAAGCATCAGCTTGCGCTGCGGCAGGCTTGCTTCCCTCCAAGTCTACTCCATAGGGAAAAAGGTTATTAGAAAATTTGCCCTTTTCATCCCAACCTAAAGCATGCTCATGGATGGGCGAAAAATTCATGTTAACTTCTAAAATTTTAGGTAATATTACTCCGGGGCCCTCATTAAAACCACCCTCTTTTTCTAAATAGGACAATATGGTAATATTATCCACTACTCCCAATAACCCTTCCGACGCACTTGTCGTAGCAGCTTTATGTTGCGTCACCAGATCATCATAGGTGCGGCCGCCGTCCGTAGAGGTGCTGACAGGCTGATTGGCCACCAAATTCATTATTTTTAATCGAATCAAGGGAGATTGAGAAATAGTTTGGGCATAAATATCACCCCCTACAGTTGTGTAGTTGGGATATAAAAACTGAGTTAATTGTTGTACTTTTCCTAAGTTTTCAAATGCCTCGCTTTCTGAGAATGCCGGCGCCTTAAAAGCTAATGATATTTTGCGTTTAGTATTTTTAAATAAATAAATAGGATCGGGGCGACCGTAAACCTCTTCCTCGGCCCATGTAGAATTAAAAGCTTCATTATAGGTTGTAAGAAAGGCCTTAAAATACACCGCTTTGCCGCTGGGGACATGCAAAAACGAAATATACATTTGTTTTAGATTCGCATAGCCATCCGAACCATCTACGGGAGTAGCGCGCAAAGAGCGAGAAAAATCAATAGTATCTTCGTTTTCCGAAAGTTTGTTAGAATTAAATATTTCGATATCGTCTGCCATTTTTGTTCTCCTTTATGCCTCCACGAAGGCACTCTTGACGGTGCCTCCCAAAAATTGTACTTGCTTCTTGGCCAAGACGTCTCCATCCATTTCCAGTTTAATAGTAACATTATAAGGCCTTTCGCCACCGGTACCGCCTGCAACTGCTGCAGCCGGAGATGCCCCCAGTGCTGTGTCGATAGCGGTAGTTGTTCCTGCAACTGCTGCTTTTGCGGTCGCGGCAGTGTTGGCGATGGCGGCGGCGCCCAAAGTTGCGGTGAGCGCAACTGCTTTAGTTGTGGGCACTTCTCCAATGGCTGCAGCAATAGCTTTAAAGTCAGCGGCGAGGCCTCCTAAACCTATTTGAGCAAGTTCTACCATGCTTGTAAACATTACACCAATAGCAGACCCCACCGTTGCCACAATTCTCTCTAGCGCACTAAAAGGACTAATTAGAAGAGATACAGTCTCTGTTATGAATCCAAATGCATCGCCTATTTTATGAAGCCCTTCCAAAAATGTAGAGGCGCCGACGTCATCACTAAAGAACTTCTCACTTATTGCACCAGCAACGGCGCCTATAGCTAAGAGGCCGGCTATCACCGGGGAGAAAGAAGCCACGACGAAACCGAGGCCGCCAACGAGTAACACCCCCACAACATACCCGAGCACTTCCAAGGCTGTTGTCCATCCCTCTGACGCTGCGACAGCATCTGTCATCCATGTAAAAAATTCTCCCAGAAGTGAAAAAAGATTTACAAAAGGCTTCGCTATAAAAGTTAATACGGTGCCTATTCCTTGTAGCACAGCACCAAAGCCTGTGGTTTTTTCCTCTCCCTCTTCCATTCCGCCAATTAGCAGAGCGATTCCGCCCACCACAAGAGCCACGGCGGCGGCGAGTGCATACATAGCAAGTGTAATAGGACCGCCGGCTAATTGTACGGCGACCAAGTTGACAGCCGCAATTGCCATAGCAATTCCCAACGATAGAGTAGCTAACGTAATAATCCCTAATGCAACTTTTAATGCCATTATTCTTTCTTCGCTAGCCGTGAGACTTTTCACAAAGTTTGCAAACATGGTCACTATTGGTGTAACTACAGGAATCAACGAAGCCATTGTACTTTTTAATAAATCTTGGATGCTCTGCAAGTTTTTGGCAGCTTCTGCGGCTGCTACGTATTCTGCCTCGCTTTTCTCGATGTTGGCGTTTAACGAATCCATATTGCCAGAAAGCATCAAAGCTAATTCCCCCACATCTGCGAGTCCCAAAGATTCAGTATAAAACTGCTTCTGATAATAGCTCATGCTATCAAAGGATAAACCGGCATCTAAAATGGAGTTACGCATCATATTAAATCTTTCGACCGGGTTGGTCTCCATCATCAAATCCATTGCATTTACAAAGTTTCCACCTAGTGCGGCGTTTAACTTTCCTGCTTGCTCAGCAGCACCTTCAAAGGTATCAAATTCTTTTACCATATTAAGAATCGTATCGACTTCCATGCCTGTAATCTTAGCGACGACCGCAAGGTCTTTGAAAGCTTTAACCCCTTGGTCTCCAAACTTGGCCATTGAAGAGCCAGCCTTCGCAAAGTCAGCAGCCATCTTTTCAGGAGCTACGCCAATTTGTGTCGCTAAAGCTCGTAGTTCTAGTTGCGTATCGGCTGCTTGAGTGGCCGACTGTCCAAATATCTTAGTGGCATTTTGAATACCCTGCGCAAAATCCCCAGTGCTCACTCCTAATTCGGCTAGGACGGCGCCCGTTTTAGCTACCTCTTCTTGTTGCTCTCCAGTGATCATCGTAAAGTCTGTGAATGTAGACCTTAGCGCAGTCATCGTCGCCGACATTTCTTCAAGCTCTACACCATATAAACGAGTGGCTTCATAAGCATCAGTAATTACAGCCGCCTGTTCTGCTGTAGCGCCCGTCATCCTTCTAAATGCATTCTCTGTATCATACGCTGCGACCGCCAAGCCCACCATGTTGTTAATAACAGCCGACGTGATACCTGTAGCCAGGGCGGCACCAAAGGCTCCTACACTGGCGGTTCCTCCTTGGAGACTTTTTGTTACATCTTGAATCGCTCCCATGGCATTTATGTCCGAAAAAACCGCAAAGGCGCTTCCTAGGGATTTTCCTAGACCCTTGGCGGCACTGGCGGCCTCGCCAATACTTGCTTGATAATCTTTGGCAAAATTATTGGCGGTTTCCCATAATGAAGCTTGTTGCTCTAATTCTTTGACCTGTTTCTCGAGGGCCAGAAGCTGGGCCTCGCTAGTGATGAGTCCCTCTCTCATGTCTTTGACGATCTTAGTTCTTAAAATACTTGCGGCATTGGCCTGGTATTCTGCAGATTTCTCCCAGTAATCCAAATCTAAAGCGTGTTGGCCGCCAATTTCTCTGTATGTTTGCAGAAGTTGACCGGTCATCTCTTGGGAGCGCTCCAGATGGCTTGCTTCTGCTATGCGGCTTGCTTCTGTTCTGGCGGCAGTAGCTTGCGCCTCTTCGCCTCCTCCGACTTGAGCACCCAAGCGCACTTCGAGGCTTTCTATTTGTTGTACTAGAGCGTTAATGGCCGCGGCCAGTGCGGCATTTCCATTATTCGGTGGCATAATAAATTACCTCTTTTATAGGTCTAAACGTAAATAGTTTCCCACAAAAAAAGACAGAGCTATGAACTCTGTCTGTTTGCACCTGGGAAGTTAGGGGAAGGGCCCGGTTGGTTGTGGGCGCTGAGCGTCTGACTTTTTCCTCCTCCCTGGGAGGCTTTCTCTATGGCTTCCTTTTCTGCCTCTAGTTGCTTGAGGAGCCTTTCAACAAACCACTTCCTCAGCCCTACGGGGAGGTTATAAGCTTCTGAAAATGACCAACCGCCTGAATACTTTAGAAAGAAGAACTGCTCATATATGTTCTCCATGTACTCATCGGTCAGGCCAAAAAAAGTCCGCATTAAGCGGCACCTCCATGTCCTGAGCAAAATCACACTCAGCACATGCGAAATGCTGACTCAAGTCAATGTTTGGCGCCACTAATTTATAGGCGAGTCTGAGGTGGCGAGAATCTGTGGAGGGGATGTTTTGAACTAAATAATTTATTGCTTCTGCTGATGAATCGCCGTTAACCGCTGTCACAATATTAACAATTTGACGTGTGACATTTTTTTCATGCGTTTTTTGTTTGCGATCTGCTTCTACGCCACTTACAAGTTTCTTTTCGTCTAAACCGGTAAGAAGCCGGAAAGTAACTGAAACTTGCGTTTTAGGCAAAGTAATGTTAAAAGTTCCATCATTGTTGTCGGCTATGTCTATCTCACCTCCTTCTATGCCGTGATGGGTGGTTGCTTTGAGAAGGTCAAAAGAATATTCTTGTGCCGTCATGCAACTGGGACATGTCACTCGTGTATTATATTCGTTTCCATATCCAGATACTCGGGTAGCAACAATAATAGCGTTCCTGTCACCAATTAAAAGTGAATTGGGGTCTATGCGCTTATTTACAATAATGTTTTCTACCACTCTATCAAGAGCTACTCCTTTTTTAAGGAGAGTCCTCGATGTAAGTAAATCCTCTTCTTTCGCCGTCATTTGGCGGATTTCAATGCTATCCTCTCCATGAAGGATATGTCCTTCCGGGTAGAATCGACCTTGTGAAGGAAGCTCTACGAATTCGGTTGGAACAACAAAGGAAAAAGAAGCTGCTCCCTCATTTTGCATCACCTGTGGTGGGGGACTGCTATCGTGTTGTTGAACGCCTCCGGAGCGTTCTCTATTTCGTGACAATATACACCTCGTTTATTTTTTGTCTATGCCTCAAAGAAGGTCGTGGCGGGTTGTGAGGGACTTTCTAATCTAGATCCTTCACTGGTTACTGACAGGGAGGCCCAATCATAAGCTAGCGTGACTGTCATTTCAGTTAGAGCGTCATCTCCATAAGCTAGATCACCATACGCCACTTTTGTAATAAATGCGTTGTTAAGCGTCCACTTTTCCAAATCAGCGCCAGCAGAATCTACTTGCGTAATAGTAACAGTTCCGAGGGCGCCCGCACTTTTTCCCTTAGAAAGCGTACTCATCTGCGTCGTTGTTCCGTCAGTGGGGATAGAATATCCGGATTGGACCAATATATCTGATAGGGTTGCGGCCATGTCAGGATCCACCGGATCCACCAGTGTGAGACTAATATCATCCCACGTAACTTTACCAGGATACTTAAACGTATAATTTAAATATTCGTGAGTCGCAGTTTCCGTTGAAAAACTGGGCTTGTTTACTTGCTTGGCCCACCACAACAGCGCGCCGGGGTTGGGGGTTTCCGCCAGACCTTGAAATTCTACATAAAACCTAAATTTCCTCTTAGGGTCGGCAATGGTTGGGTTAGCGGGGGTGCTCCAAAATGACATGTTATAATACTCCTATATTTCTATCTATTTTTAAATAGTGTAGTGGAGGAAATTTTTCCCCCTCTTTAATCTTCGAAAGACGCTCCTGTTGACATAATAACAAAGTCAATGGCAATGTACTCAATGGCTCGAGCAGGCTTGACCATTATCTTTGCGTACATAATATTTTGATCAATGAGATCGGGGGTAGTCGTAGTCTCGTCAAGAATAAGACGATAATCTGTAATACCAAAACGCGTTTTAACATTGGCCAACAAGGGCTGCACGAGTCCAATAAATCTGTTCCACGTTGCTTGCACATTTTGTTCAAAAAGAATTCTAGTAGAAAGAACTGAAATTTGCTTCTTCAGGAAGATAACAAGCCTTCTAACATTGATTCTATCGAGAGCCGATTGGCGTTCTTGAAGTGTTTTCTGGCCGAAGACAACTATCCCGTTAGAGGGGAAAGATGCAATGGGGTTAATGTTATTTTCATAAAGAGTATCTCGTTCTTTAGAAGTGAGACGTTGCGTAATACCTGTGATGGGAATTCCTGCGGCGCCGTCTGTCAAGCCGCCGCGGTTGAATCCTGCCGGAGCAAACCACACGGCTGATCTAGCTTCAGAACTAGCCAAAACACCCATCATTGCAACAGTCGGAGGAATCCAGAGCATGCGGCCAGTGTTGTCGTCGCGAGTCTGTACCCATGGATAGAAAGTACACCCATAGCTCGAATCAATACGGCGGTCGCGCAGTGCGTTTGCTGCCGTAGTCGGCGTAGTGCCAATTCTATCAACCTTGCTGGCTTTATACACCTCGTGAGCCGGGATATACACGTTTGCCAAGTCAATCAACGCGAGTGAATCAGCGCGATCCTCGCATATATTTATCATGTGTTGCGTAAGACCATTGTTTGTAAGTCCAGGCACAGCCAACAAGTTCATATTAACAAATTCAGGGTCAGCCACCGTGTCAATGGCACGCTTATACGTATAATAGCGATAACTACTTTCGTTTGTAGAGCCCATATCAGTGTTATAGAGAGGGTCTGGCTTCATAATATCAAAGCCGTCAAAGCCGCCAAAGATAGGACACGTAAACTTATTAATTCCAGAGTTTAACAGGTCGCTATAAGCACCAGAAGTATAAGAATTTTCCCTTGCGCGAGATCCAGATGAATAGTACCATCCATTGGCAGAAGATCCACTTAAAACAATATCATCCAAAGAGAAGACATAAGCCCAGTCATCAACACCCGCAACAGTATTAGGATCGGTCGCGTTGGAGCCACCGCCGGCATTGTACCCACTATAGAGTAGTCTATGACAAGATGGAACGCTGGGGTCGTAATCTGTGCTGGTGGCAGTACGCGTGGTTTGCATTCCAAAATATGCGTCAGTGGCGTCGCTAAGTCCCCCATCTGATGCTGAGGTACGTAACCGAACATGAGGGAACTCTAAGCTCCCGGTGGCAATTAGCCCACCTGACAAATAGGGAGTATTGCCTGTTGCATAGCCAGACCTTGCGATGGCGACGGATGGGGGGTGTGCAACAATGCTCACGCCGCCCGTTAGAAAGAAATTATTAGAAAGAAGGCCACCATCGCCGGCTGGGCCGGCGCCAGGAACGATTGAACAAGCACCGGTGGCGCTTAAATCGTAAATTGTTCTAAATTTTGGAGGACCAAAATAGCCAAACGGTAGAAGAGTGGGGTCTGTTCCACCTGCCTCTACGTCGGGGTTCATATCAACATAAACAAATTTAGAGTTGTTATCAAATTCACCATAAGTCTTCAGTCTTCTTTCAGTGGTATCCCACTGGGTGTATTTATCACCAATAACTCGCGACACATAGTTAGGAGAAGTAGGATCAAGTGTTACGTTATCAAACCGTTCCATCACTTGTACTGCGCTATCGGTGTCGCTAATACTACGAAGAACAACAGAAAATGTACCATATTCCGTACTCGTGCTCGTGGAAGCTCTAATATTAGAGATAGAAACTTTAACACTCTTTTGGAGCCACTCGCCATGGCCGCGGCCTATTAAGCGGAATAACCGCGTCGAGTTAAAGGGAACGTAAGCGGAGGGAGCAGAAAGTGCTTGGCCAATGAACCATCCAGTTCGACCTTCCGTGGACGCTTGGTTTTTCATATTGGCGGGAGTTGCTGAAGATGGGCCTGCGATAGCAAACACAACACCAATGGAAGATGTGGTTAGACCTTGATCTCGGATTCTTTGGCCGTATGTCTCTCCAAGCCAATATCCAGTAGCCGAACCAGAACCCGCGGCGCCGGGAGTATAAAAAGTGGTACCGCTAATAAGCTGGGGGTTAGTATTAAACTTCTTGCGAACCCAATTGGAACTACTATCATCAAAACCAAACTCAACTTTGCTCTGGCCGCCGGCCGAGGAACTAATTATAACAGTATGAAGATTACTGCTATCCCCAATGGGAACACCCGTTGAGGCGGTTACCGTCGAGTTCCCAGCGGATGTATTACCAATACCGCCATACATGGTGCCACTCAGTGATATGCGCCCCTCATTTATATAGAAGGTGGCAGCCAAACTGCCGGTCCCTAAAGTGCGCGACGTTGCCGTGACGGTGCTGGATTGGCTGGGGAACAACCAAAGTCCGTAAGCGCCTCCGTTACTTGAAGGTAGCTTGTTAATGGTATTCAATACTTTCCAGCCGGCTCGAGCATCGTTAGATGCATTATTACTCGGATCTTGCTGGCCGAGGAGTCGGATATAAGTAAGAGGGGCCACACCTGCGTTCAGGAACGCTTTGGCAGCATAAGTTCCGTACATCGGGGACTGATAATTGCCGTCGCGATAAATATCACCGCCGCCCATTCCAGGCACCGTCTCTCCAAACATTTCAACAAAATCTGAATATGATTCGACCTTTACGGGCTGCATTGCCAGGCCGCGGCGTGAACGCCCGATGACAACTGGGCCGATATTTTCGGGTTGTCGTGGAATAAAGGAGTTATCAATCTCGTTGATAAACACTCCAGGAGATACAAACTTAAACTTTTTAACTGACATTATTGAGTTCCTCTTATCAAAATAGGTGTAAATGATAGCGTGATCATTAATTAAGTAGTATTTTTAATCTCAAAAGTAGTTCCTGAACTAAAGAAAAAACCCGTCATTACCTTCGGGAACTACCCCTTCATTAGGAAAAGTTACCTCTACTATATTCTCATGAATTCTAACAATTGGACGATCATCATTATCACCCTCTCCTATTAGATATCCCAATACCCGAATGGTGATATCGGTTCCATACATTCTCATTTCTTCTCCCAAGTCATTAACGTTGTTGTTTTGGGCGAAGCCTTGATCGATAAATGCCTCGTATATATGACCATTCCGCGTCAGCGTGAAAGCATTTGCTTGTCCGGTTCGCGTGATGAATGGCGCTACCATCTCATTCATTTGTTGCTGGTATTCGGATTTTAAAGTAATCTTATATTCTATATTAACGTAAACAGGAATAGGAATAGAAAGACTCTTAATGACCACTTTTTTGTTTACTCTCGGATAATAAAGCTGTTGCTTTCCGCCAGTTTGATAATCACGAGTTGCGGGAACCACCGCAAAATTCCGCGTCTTATCCTGAACTATTTTCTTGGCAATCACCAAACGACCAGATCTGCCGTTTTTGTCCTCTGAATATATATTGGCTTGGAAGGAACCTCTTTTCGTGGGATCCTTGGTAACTGTGGTGCGCTCGATACCTATCAATGGCAATCGTAGGGCGCCCGAATCATCTCTTAACTCTTTTTCGTTCTTAATTTGATATGATCTTTCGGGAACTTGCCACAATACCGGAACTTGCACAAAACCTTCGCTGCTATTGGCTCTCAAATCTAAATCTTGTTCCAGCCACTCTGTAATGGCGTAATCTATATCTTCTAGGGTGGACCCCAGCATCCCTATTTCTTTAAGAGTTGCCGTATCCTTGTTTACCGGCAACATTGCAAAATCAAAATTCTTAGGAAGCATCAAACAACCCCTTTCTAGCTCTCTTGCACACAGCAGATATCTCAAACATGTTATCCACTTGTCCAAATAGCTGCTTGTTTTCAACGAGCTTAACTATTTCATAGTAATTTTCGCCATAGAGTACGAAATCTCCTTCCCGAACATACATGTTTTGATCCTCCTCAAGGCGCCGGCGGTGAAAATGAATGTTAATTTCCCAAACTTTATCAATCCCAGCATTCGCCATGTAAGTAGTTTCAAACGTGGTAAATTCAACCAGAGCATACACACGCACAGGAGGTAAAAAGGTTTTTTTAATAGCTTCCCCGTATAAAGGATGAAAATTGGTTTTTTCTAAGTCAATCGGATAGTAAAGAACCTGTTGGCCAATTACTTTTTCAATTAGCTCATCGTTGACCTGTTTAACCAGGTCTCGTTCTTTCTTCCCTAAGAATAACGGAGGGGGTGGTGCTTTAGGTCTGCTCCATTCATCGGACATTATTCATCACCCCACAAAAATGGGCAATGGCGAACCCTTCAGAACATCCGTGGCTGCAGTGGCCTTTTCACTGTCCAGTTTAACAAGCTCTGTATACTCCATTTCCTTTAATAGTTCTCTTAATTTATCTCTCAAAGTGTTTTGTTCTTCTTTTGCCTGGGAAAGCAAGTCGGCATGATTAAGCGTTACGCTTTCGCCAGGAATCGGGAGAGTGTTAAACTTTCCTCTGATCTGTCCTAACATTTCTTTGCAGAGCGCCAGACAATACTTTCGTATCCATTGTTTCCCAATGGCATTAATGTTTTTATATGGAATATTCTCAAAAGGAATAGTGTTGGCATTATTGACCCCGTTTACACCGGATCTATAATTGTCATCCTCATCCCAGGCATTGTCATCTACATAAAATCGTACCCAAATCCGATCTATTTCTCCAAAGTCCCAGTAACTGGGATTGGGATAGAGTCTCAGTTTGTTATTAATAATTTCATAAGAATAATTAGAGGTTCTCGTCATAATAGAGTCCTCGTACATGATGGCTTGAAGTTTATTTTGCCAAGTGGGAATGATTTCAAATGTAGCATCATCAGCAAATTGGCCATAAGTGGAATAATTTCCTACAACGCCAATTCCTCCGTAATAGCCATAAAATCGCCACATGGCTCGTGGGGACTTATAAAATACTTTAGTGATGACGACTCGGTTATCCCCAACCTTGTCATTAAAGGGCACAACGTTTCCACCATCATCAGTCCCAGTGGCAGAGGATGCAGAAATAATACTCTGAAGGTCATAATCTTGAACATCAGCAACTGGTTTAAAGGAGGCGGAATATTGAGGAACAGTTCCCCCAAGGCCTCCCACTGATATCATCCCATCCGCCACGTTCCGGGCATATTCAAACTGATAGCGCGGATATTTAAGAGAAACTTTGTCGCCACCCAAACTAGACGATAACGTGCCGGCCTCCATCTCTCCTAGGTGATCGAAGGTACCAGTGGCATTACCCAACACATCAGATAGCATATTTTTGCTTTGATGTAAATTAATAATATAGGAGTATTCTAATACTGCTTCTTCATAGGCAGCATAAACATTTGCTGGAGTTAATTCGATGTCTACAACATCTCCTCCCAGCTTCTTATAAATGTATGCTACCTGCGCACTGGCGCCAGTTAAAAACTCTAGCGAACCCGTGTACATCCCAAAGGGTACCGCTGCGGCCACAAGGGCTGCGGACCCCGTTGAAGTTAAAACTATAGGACTAGTTTGAGACCTTGGACTTAAGTTTTGTGGCATCGATGGATTCTCCCCCTTTAATTAGTAGCTCGCCACACAAAACCCCATGGGGAGGTGGCGTTCTTTTCTAAAGAGAGGTATTTTACGATGAAGTCTTTTTAACTCTTTTCTGGGTGTTTTTCTTCACCTTTTTAATAGGTGCCACGACTTCGGGGGTTATTTCAATTGTGTCCTCCTCCAAAATTGCGCTAAGTGTAGCCTCAACTTGTGGTGCTTCTATAGCAATAACAGGTGTGTCCACCACCACAGTGCCACTCAAAAGTTGGGTTCGAGGATGGCTAGAGTGCTTAGTTCTAAACTTGGCCATCGCGGAATTCAATCGTCTTTTCTTTCCCATGGGAATTCTCCTTTATAGTATAGTAAATAGTACTATTCTCGCGAAACCGAAAATCTCAAAAAATTGGAGGCGAAAAAATGTGGCAGATCGCTATTTTTACAAAAAACCCCACCCCCGCAAAGGGTGAGGCTTAAAATACATACTAAAGCTCAAATCGATTTAGAATTAGGCTCCAACCCAGATACCTACACCTTCAGTGATGTACCACCCAGCGGAACCATCGCCCACTATCGTGACACGATCTCCTTTATTGGCAGTAGCCTTCGTATTGGTGAGATCACCATTGTCGCTACCGGTGCACACTGAATCAGCTGCAGCATTCGCAATAGTACCGAAAATCGCATCGGCCGCAGCAGGGCTGACTGTAATCAACACGGCCCCATCGGCGCCGGTATTGATAAAAGTATAAGTCAATCCGGCTGATGTAGAAGGTAGCGTCACGGTCAAGGCATCTGTTCCCACAAGAAACACTTTACCGCTATCTGCAGCCGTAAGCGTTTTGGCCGCGGTGATGGCCTCCGTCTTATCCTTTACGCCCGCAACGGTCGAGCCGCCCATCGACAACTCTCTCTTTAAATTCTCAATTAATGCTTGGGTTCTCGCCAAGCCTACTCTTTTAGTTCCCATTATTTAAAACCCTCCATTTATATACATGTTAAAAAAACATGGGACGAGTCTTTCGACTCGCACTTATAAGTAGTCGAGTAAAACGAAAGCCCCCTTCCGAAGAAGGAGGCTTTACATTTATTTTGCTATGCTAGTTTTTTAACTAGTAGCGCCGGCCTGTCCTAAGAGACCCTGGACGACAACGAGGCCGTACATATCGGGACGCACCATCTTCTTGGCGTACCGAGTCATCACACCCTTGCGGGGTACGAAGTCCTCTGGACCAAAGATAGTGGGAGTGGTCTGTAGTGGCACATAAGGTGCGTATACATAACCGCTCTCGAGGAATGAGCTTCCACGACGACCAACCAGAATCACAGAGCGTGGGAAGTAGGGGTCAACATAGACGTCGAACTTCTTCGTCAGTGAACCGACCTTCACAGCGCCGATGGAACCAGTCTCATCGTCAGCAGTAACGCTCGCGCGGAAACCAGCGGTAAACTCAAGGACGTTAGCAACTTCAGGTCCGCAGACGATGAAGTTAGCACCACCCCGTAGAGTCTTACGATGGATCTGTGCAGACACATCGTTGATGGTTTCAGCAAGAGTCTCATACCACTCAGAGACCGTACCGGTGAAGTCTGGAGCAGCAGAGCTAGCGCCAATCTCACGACCAGTAGTACGTTCCACGAATAGACCAGGGGAGCGGGACCAGTAATAAGTACCTGCCTGTGCACCCACGATAAGATCTTCGAGGATCTCGCGGTCAATCTCAAGAGCAATCTGCTCAGAGAGAATGCTGGTAAGCTCGACTTCGGCGTCAAGGTTGTGATAGGCATTTAGATCCTGTCCCAACTCTGGCGTCCACTTAGCCTTGAGCTTCTTGGTGATAGCCGTCACAGCCACGGAATCGACCTTAATGTCAATCTCGGGGATATTCGGGTTATTTTCCAAGCCCCACACTGTGGTACCGATGACAGAACCAAGAGCGGTGCTCGTGGTAAAGTTGTCGTCGATGGGGAAAGTAAGTGCCATGACCGCATCTACCGCAGTACTTGAGGTGATAGCCGGCATGATACCTGTTCGCGTGCTATTAGTAGCGCCTCCATCAAAGAGGGTAGAACCACTTGCTTGTGCAAACACTAGAGTCATCTTCCAATTGGAATTTCCGGGAGTATCACCAGTCGAACCAGAAGAAATTCTGGTGCAACGACGAACCAACTGAACGGTTGCTTTCAAAGCAGGGGATGTCTGAGCATCCAGCATCTCCACTGCAACCAAGTCATCAGTGTTAAGCTGACCAAAGTTACCAACGGCTCCAGCCGTAGTTCCGGTCATCTCCAGAACAGCAACCATGGTACCAGAGAGGTCGACGTCATATTGACACAGACTATCTAGCGTGGCTTGGTCAGTGGCACTAATCGTATCGGTGCCGTTGATGTAACCACCACCGCCAACCGTTCCAGAAGCTACCACAACCCAGCCGGCGCTCGGTACAGTGTCCATATGATACAGAGAACCAGTTGGTGAAGCATAACCGTTGTTAAGTGCATAAGGACCAGCCTCAGCATTACTTCCGGTAAGGTCAACACCACCAGTGATCTGACTACCAACACGCCCACCACCGTACAGAGACTCTTCGGTTGCGCCGTAACCCAAACGAGGAAGACCAGCACCGCTAGTGGATGTGGTGAAATCAAGGAAGAAGATGAGACCACTTGGTAGACTCATCGGCTGAACGCTAACGAGATCGTTGGCGATCAGACCCGCGAAAACACGACGAACGATGGGGAATGCGACGGCTGCGAAGCCTTCGACATCTCCACCAGACATTGTGCTGGACTCACGGAGTAGCTCTTTCGCTTGGTTCTCAAGCAAACGAGCCATGCTTTGGCGAGAGCGTTCTTTACCGATACCTTCCAAAAGACCGGTCTTCTCCCACTTAGCGAGTAATGCGCCACCTTCGGCGCGCATGTCACGATTGACGATACCTTCCGTCAACCTTTCTACGATACTAGACATTTTTTAATACCTCCTATAATGTATTTATTTTATTCCTGCTAGTTTTTTCATTCGATCCGTAAAAGGATCAGATGGTTGTGTCGACTCTTTACGAGTCGCACGAATAACAGAAGATGGACGATTAATTGCTTCGCTCAGTGATTGAGGACCCTGTTTAGAATGGGTCGGCACTGCGCTTTCAAGCGTTTTATATATTGTCTTTGCCTCTGTTACTGAACCAGCCCTTGAAATAGCTTCGGCAATTTTATTCTTTTGCCGCTCATTTAAGGAGGTATTTCTCAAAACACGGTTCGTGTAAAGCAAGCGAGCATTGGAAACGTTTACTTCATGTAAATTCTTCCTCAACTCTTCAACTGCTTGCTCATATTGTTCAGTTCGCTCGCTGAGTTGGTTATTTTCAAAAACCAATTCTTCTTGAGCTTTCTTTAAAATTTCTAATTCGTCATAGGCTTTGGTGCCGCGGCGGTGTGCCATCTCTTTTTCCATTTCCCATTTAACGTCATAAGCGGATCGGCCTGCCCACCCGGACAAGGTGGCTCCCATATCTACTCTAAGTTTTTCCATGATGGCGTCGACGAGGCTATCGGGAATATCAATTCCTTCGTTGGTTTTTACCCCTTCTTCGCTCTGTAAAGCGTCAGAGTCGGCTTCCTCGGCTGCAGCACTTCCGGCTAGGGCGCCGGCGCCACTAGTTTGAGGAGTGTCTTCTTGCTCGCCAAAAATCTCATCCGATCCTGTAGTAATGTTTTCTTCGATATCTTCCTCTTCCTCATCGTCTTCTTCAGAAAGAAGTTCTTCTATGTTTAAGCTGCTCAAATCAACTTCTTCGTCTAAATCTTCCTCAAGTTCGCGATGAAGCGCATCCACGGCCTCCTGAAGCTCATCCAGATCCACTGTTACCTTTGACTCTTCTCCTTCCTCGGGACAACCGCAGAGCTTTTCTCCTTCGGCTGCACCCAAAGGCACGTCTTGCGCGACGTCCTCGGCCATCTCCCCTTCTTCGACACCTCCCATCATAGGGTCGACCGCCATGGGGTCAGCTGCCATGGGATCGGCGCCCATGTCGGCGCCCATGTCGGCACCTAAATCTTCTTCTTGTTCTAAAAGGTTATCCAAAGCGGTTCGGACCTCGTCAGAGTACTTTTCAATAATGGTAGATTCTGCATTTTTAAGCGCGGCCTCTCGTAAGGCTTGGGCATCGACAATCGCTTCTTTAAGCAAAGTGGACATATACTAACTCCTAAAAAATATAGTAATTCACTTTAAATAGTAATCTGGAAGGTTAAAAGACTTAATTTATGAACCGGTCTTTCCAATAATCCACCATTTTTCACCATCCGATTGTATAGTAAGGGTGGCGTAAGTGGTTTTCATCTCCACACTTTTTCTAAAATCTATTTCTCCCTCTTCAACTTTCACAGTAAGAGTATGAGAATGAAGCTTAAATTTATCTTTATTTATCTTCTTGATAATCACTATTCGCCCCTTGTAATTGCAGGCCGGAGGAAGCATCACACTAACAGGAGTGACTGCAGTATCGCATAAGAGAGTATAATCCTGTTCGGCCACTTCATAAGTGGAGTCGCGAACGGTTTTAATATTCTGTGTGACATAACTTTCAAACTTTGTGCGGCCGCTGACAATCAATGCGTCAGCCACTATAGTGCCGTCTACATTTAAAACTTTGGCTCCGGGATCATAAGTTAACTCGCGGGATCCCTCAAATCCTCCGCTACCTTTTAATTGAATACTATTAAGAGGGCCAGCGCAATGTGGGACCTTAGTATTAATATAAGCGGCGTATAAATTACCCAGGCTTGTGTTCCGTACTTCGCCTCGCGATGTATCATGCACCATCACTATATCATCATCACTCAAGTTTTGCCCTTCGATATCGACATTTAAGCAATTTTTAAGATCTATGCTGACACGATTATCTTTAATGCTTAGGCCGCTTTTAGGTGAGAGGGAAACTTCAACGCCCTTCGTAGCAGTGGTGAGGCCGGGGCCCACATCCACTTGAATCTTGCCTCTGACGTCTTTAAGGCCTGGGCCCAACTTTAAAAACTGAGCATCAATTTTTCCCACAAATTGATTTGCTGGAAGGTTAGTTAATTTCTCTGCAGATCCCTGTAAACTATTTGCTATGAGGTGTTTGGTTCTCAAATTTTGCCCGTCAAAAGTCAAATTTATCTCAGCTTTTGCTGTGGTCTCTCCTTGGTAAGTTATAATCCCCTTTTTTACCCTTCCTTCAAGTTCAGTAATAGCCGGCGGTACGATGGCGCGCCCATCTTTGGCTAGGAGATCTCCAACAATTATTTTGGTGCCTTTAATCTCTTGATTGGCATGAGCATCAACCAATTCGGGATGCTGGGTGGTGCTATAATCCACCGTTCCGTCTAAAACATTATAAGCCATCGCTTATAATTAGCATCCTTTTTATCTTTCAGGCAAAAAAAGAGGATGCCCCCACAAGGGAGGCATCCAAGAGACAAAGATAAAACTTTGTTTAGAATATGCGCCAATCGTTAGCAGCAACGTAAGACAACGAAATCGCACCATAAGGCGATTCAATAATTTGAGATGCATCTCCATCAATAGTGTGAGCGCCCGTAGTACGTTTGAGCGTAATAGTACTCGTAACAGAGACACCACCCTTAGCTTTAAGATATACGATATCTCCAACAGTTGGAGTCGCAGGTAAAAGCACAACAGCGCCGGTAGAACCGGTTAAATCTGCAAGAAAATAATTGAAACCTTCGCTTAAAGTCGTACCATCCGCAGTTGAAGACGGAGTCGAAGAGGCATCGGTGGAAAAAACACCATTGGTGGCAGTAATGCCAGCACCAGCCATTGCGGTCGCAAGGTCAGCAATTGATTCAACTTTTGGTATTGCCGTTGCCCCACCATCATAGAACATAATATGATCGGCAGACACAGTTACGGCAGCTGCCGCAGCATTGAGCGTCAACAGTTGACCGTTTGTATCAACCTTGATCGCGGCATCCGTTCCAGGCGTCGTGCCATGGCGAATCTCCAAGACATCGGAGTCATCATCAATACCCATGCTGAAGTCAGCAGCATTGCCATCCCAAACAAAATTAGTATCAACAGCGGCGCCATCACCGAGTGTAACAGTGTCATCTGTAATGGTTAAAATTGAGTTGGTTCCGACCGTTGAGCCTTCACCAATAACAAGTTTGTCAGCGCTATCATCAAGAGCTACGTAGAAATCTTTGGCATTACCATCGAAGAGTAACGTAGTATCTTCCGCACCTGCATCACCAATGGTTAGCAAAGGCGTGGTACCTGTGATTTTTACACCTGCAGCGCCTACACTCATTTCAACGGTAGTGGCAGTGAGATCAATGTCACCACTAGAGACGAGAGCTAAATCAGTCCCATCACCGGTGACATACTCGCCAGCATCACCAAAAGCAAGTCGGGCGCC
>Ga0080013_1001676_pt1 | contig 28458 bp, 29 predicted proteins | sample ETNvirenome_6_85_FD_69236 | JGI IMG/M metagenome (GOLD analysis project Ga0080013, IMG submission 69236) | Marine viral communities from the Pacific Ocean - ETNP_6_85 (SPADES assembly) (version 2) | ecosystem: Environmental > Aquatic > Marine > Oceanic | place: Pacific Ocean | collected 2013-06-19 | reverse complement strand
ACTCAGTAATGGAAAAAGCCTCAATGTTGTTTGCAGCTCCGGCGTTAATCTCAAGAAGTGATGCTGGAGTGGAGGTATTGATCCCAACCTTGTCAGCGCTGCTATCTACGAACAGAAGGTGCGCTAGTGTATCCCCCTCAACCCGAAAATCCATATTCGCATCGTGGTCCTCATTGATAACCACCTCTGTGTCTGTGATTGTGATCTGATCGGAGCTGCTGGAACTCTGATCATCGATACCGTTCAAAACCGTGGTGGGTTCCCATTCGGAATCGCTAGAACTCCACGCAAGCGCCTGCCCGTCTGACGGAGCAGTAGCATCAATATTTCGTGATTGAATTTGTACGGCGTTTCCTGCGCCGCCCCTAATTTTTATGGTTGCATCTGCCATGTCTCTACTCCGCCGTTGTTCCGGTTACTCTGATGATGCCTCCCGCTGTTCCGCCGTTCGTATATTTCACACGGAGAAAGGGAACCTTGTAGTCATAAACCACAACAAACAAGTTGTTCGTCGTCATTGCAGTTGTGTCATACACCACTTCGGTTTCGGCTTTGGTGATAGGATCGATGAAAACGTAATATGTGGTAAGTGTACCTCCGTCAGCATCGGTCGTCATCGCATGAAGCGAAAGCTTTTGATTAGTGACAACCTTAAGGTCCATCACCTGCTCATTCGTTAACGCGCTAGCGTAAGTATTTTGATAATTAATAGTATGCACTGTGGCTATCCTCCGTTTAGACTTTCTTTAAATTGTATTGAACCGCGTCCATAGCGGTTTCTGAATTAATTGCGACTGGCCCCTGGGCGGCTGATGAAGGCTTAACCCCTGCCATCGACCCTTTAGACTCTACCTTGTATTGTAGCTGTTGTCTTCGTAAAAAATCTTGGCCCTGATAGGCTATCACCTCTTCGCCATAAACTGTTTTCATTTGCGACATAAAAGTGTTGTCCTTCGGCCTATCGTCTTTGGCTAAATCAACCGCCATCACTGTCCGTACTTCGTTTAATATTTCAGGGTAAACTCTTTCGCCCACTTCAATGGTTTCGGCGGTTACGGCACCTGCTGATAAATCGTCGAACAACGTACCCGCAAAATCCATCGTTGCGGTAAGGTATCTCTTGAATTGCGTTTTACCGGGCTCTGGCATCGTAGACATTTCGTTGTACAGCATGGGTTGGTAGCTGCTGTAGCTTCCGCTGCTCTTCGGGATCTTCTCGCTTAAAAGCTTCATCCCTTCCACTCTGGACTTAACAGTTTGCTCCGCGACTAAGGGAGCCACCACTCTCAAGTCTTGCACCTGCGACTCTATCATTGTTGCAAACATCTGAGGGTCCGCAGCAACCGATTCAAGCTGGTCGGCGAGACTACTTAAAACTTCGTCTTCTGTTTTTCCCTCAGGCGGAGCTCCGGTGAAGCTTATAGAACTCAACGTCTTAACGCTTAAAGGGAGAACTTCTTTTCTTCTTTTTCCGGTTCCCTTTACGAACTCGGATGACCGTTTAAGTATGTCATCGACTTTCCCGTTTCGAACACTGGCCAACTTGGACAGGTATCTGGCGCCTGCGTGGGTTAGCGATATGCCATTTTCTTTAAGATATTTTGTTGTGACCGCACCGATGGTGGCGCCAATAGCGCCGCCCCAGGGACCAGCCCCTAGTCCACCAACAAGAGCTCCGGTAGAGGCCATTAGTAAACCACTCATTCCTGTCTGGCTGTTTGCTGCTGCGCGAAGAGCTCTGTCGTTAGAGATGGCGTGAAAGGTGGAGGCGTATCCGTACTCCTTCTTGAGTTGCTTGTAGACATCTATGTCCAGGTCGCCAATTACATCTTCACCCATCTGGCCGAGTTTTTTCCAACTTGTTATGATTCCTTCAGACGCATCGTCTACTGCGTCACGCCAAACGGCTCCCACTCTTTTTGCGTAGTCGGGTAACTCACTGGCTCCAAGTTTGTCGAATCGAGATTTCTTCCAAGCGTTTTGTTTTGCAAGGTGCCCTTGCATAATGGATATTTTTTCAAGGTTTTTTACGCCTTTAAAGATTGCATTAATTTCCTTGGCTGGAGCACTATGTATGAGGTGTGTGACCATATCTGCCACTAAGTCCTCTTTTGGCGTTAGGCCATGGTTTATTCCCAATGCGTCATCCAGGTCTGGACCAAGTCTTGAAACCGCTTCTTCCGTTTCTGCTATTTCTTGTGCCGCGCCCCTTCTTCTCATGTCGATGTCGAGCCCTAAGTCACCGGGTGGTGAAGCGGATACGTCTTTATGTCTTTTGACTTTCGCTATAATCTCATCGAGATCTGTGTCTGCTAGCCTGGCATATTCCTCTATACTTTCCATGGCTCGGTTGGTGCCATGCTTTAAGTCCAGCTTTAACCCGCGCTCAATATGGTTAACCAATGCAACTATTTTAGTGTTCGTTATTGCTTCTTCGGCTGCATTCTTAAGAGCCTTTGACGAGCCAACAGGGATTACTTTCTTGCTCCTACGTAGTTTTTCAAGTCGGTTAATTATATCATTTGCCGATATGCCGGATCGGTCTTTGCTTAAATCATCAACTCTTTCTATGAAGTCGCCTAGCTTCTGCCCTACTTCGCCTCTTTTGGTGTAAAGCTTTTCCGCTATCTCTTCCCATGATTCCCCAGGGCCAATGACGTTAGAAAGCTCACCGCCGTCTTGCGCTACTTTAGTATTTGTCAGCCAGTCGAGAGCAGCTGTCTCCTGTTCCTTGTTCCACTTCTTTTTAATTAACCGGTGGTCCTTAAGCATAGGGCCAAGGGCCTCGAAACCGGCGTCTTTGGCTATTTGCTTAAAAAAGTCTTGAACGCCCGTAACACGATTAGGGATTGTTATGGGCAACGCTTTTCCGATTGCCTTTCCTGCTGCCTTCACCGCAGGTGCTACGGCACCTATTCCCGTAACAAGCGGTAGCCCAGCGAAGCCAAGCCCGGCACCAATGCCAAGGCCCATGGCGGCCCCTCCGCCCATGTGAGAAGCTACCAACTGCCCCGTCAACTCGGCGCGTCCTATACCTATCTCGTGAACCGCTTCCCCGGCTCCGTAAAGGGCTCCGTCTATCGTCCCCTCGATAGCCCCCTCCGCCGCCTTCTTCATTAACTTTTGGCCGAATGTTTTTTCGGCCATATTAGCAGTAGCTTTAGCGGCTCCTTTTGCGGCTAATTTAGCTCCTCCTCGGACAGCCAAACCGCCGAGGCCTGCCCCTCCCAGTATCCCGATAGTTGTCCCGGCGACATCACCTACTGTAAACTCATCGGGACGAAGCGTCTCATAAGCTTCAACGTCTACGCCTAATTTACTCAGTATCGCCGAAGATAGGCCGAAGGTTAGACCTTTGGCGGCGCCAAGAGTTCCAGAGGTTAAGCCAGGAAGGAACCCGCTATACTCTTTCTCCATCGCCCTTACTTGCCGAGATTCTCCGCTCTCCAGGTTGTAGCCATGACGGAAAGCCTCGTGCATATCCTTTAAGTCAACCTTGGTTACATCCCCATTATCGGAAATCATTTCCACGCGGCCATCGCTAACCAAGTCAGACGGAATATTGAACTCGCCAGAGGACAGATATCTCTGGACATCTCCTGGAGCGACCTCTACGACTTCCCGCGTTCCTTTTCTAATTAAATTAGCCATTCGGTGCCCTATGGTGTGTTCTCAGGCGTGGAGCCCGTTACCCTGAAGATTGGTACATCTCTCTCGTTGCGAGTCGACCATTTATCATGGTCCACTACCATGCCTTTTCCTTTGCGGCCTTTTAAGAGGTTCGCCACAGCGGCTTTCCCTTGGGCTACGGCGCCAGTAGAGCCTTTCTCGCCTGTTGTTGTGCCCTTCCCGAAGCCAGAACTTCCTGAAAATTGATAGTGAGACAGAGAGTTTGCGTGTGCCTCAAAGGCACCATGAAAACTCTTTTTCAACTCCTCCAGAACAGCGTCTGTTCTGTCCCATGTGGCACTCTCCCAAAATGGGCTTGTTCCGCCAGGCAGCATGTCCATCAACTGTTCAAATTCAAATTCTTGCAGAACCCCTTTATCCCAAACGTCGCCGAGACGAGCGACAAGGGCCTGAAGCGCTGCGTTTACTTGGGCTCTTCCTTTAGTAAATGGAAGCTTTCTGGAACTTTTCCACGCCTCCTTGTACTGCTGTAGCGCATCGATTGCTTTCCCTGATTTTACTCTCGTCTCCACAAGGGCGTTATGCACTGTTTTGTTTGCAGGCGTCATATCCTTACCTCGTGGCCCAGTGTATCTAATTGGCTTTCCGTCAAATCCCATAATCCCAGAGTTTTGTGCCTGCTCCGCCTCAAGAGCAGCCTTAGCTAGAGCAGCTTCTAGTTTGTTTTTTTGAGACAGTAACTGCCCCTGGATACCTAGCGCTTTATCTCTTTCTATCCCGCCCTTTAGTTTTGCAATCTGCTGCTGAATCCCATTGGCCGCAGCACCGTATTTCGCCACTGCTGTCCCAAGGGTTGCCACTCGGTCACTATTGTATCGATTCATCCAAAAAGAATACTCGCCTCTAAGCCTCCCTGGCTGTCCTCGTGCGTGTGCAAACTTCTCTTTTTGCGCGGAAATGTCGTTAGCGATTGCGTGCTTGTAAAGGTCTAGTGCCGTGTTGGGCCTTCCGCTTCTCGACGATGCCCATGCACCAAGCCCTACTGCGAGTCCCGCAAGAACTTGAGAGGTCACTCCTCCAAAGGCTCTGTTGGGGTCAATCTCTTGAGCCTTGGCAAGGTTTCGCATAGCCGCTGCTTTTTTTGCTAAAACACGCTTTGCGCTCTCTGGGGAGATATCCCTAATCATGGAGCCAGGTCGGCGATCTTCATCGCCTTGTAGCTGCCTCTTCCATAGCTTGATTTGGTCTATGGAGGCTCCAGGGTATTGAGCCATCAAATTCGCCTCTTCCATGTTTCCGTCAAAGCGTTCTTGATAGTTTTGCCTGTCAGTCACCCATTGCTGGTGAATCCTTGCCTTAGCCTCGGGCAACGTCTCAGGGAACCCTGCACCATAGTCTGTTGTCAGTCCCAGGAGCTCTGCTTGCTTGTCGCCAAGCTGACCAAGCGCACTACCTATTCGACCTTGCCTATATATCTGCTGGTCTATCCCAGAAAGATACTTGTCTCGTGCGGCGGTCGCCTTATCCTCTAACCCCCCCATGTACTTTTCGGTACTTATGCCATCGGGGGGCGGGACAACTCCTGCGTCCTGTTGGGCTGCGTCTCCAGAAGTGTCTGAAGGAAGAGGACCGCCGCTTTTTTTGCCCCCCTGCCACCCAAAGCTTTCCCAGAAATCGTCTTTTTCTTTTAGGGCACTCGGCCTAGATCTTCGGTCTTGCTCGATAGCCGCCTGAATCCTGGCGTCTTCGGCCACTCGCGCTTCCTCTTTCGCCAGTTCTTCCTCTGTAGTCGGAACAATCGGCGCATCGCCGTACCCTAGCTCTTCTTCGAGCATTGCAATCGCGGATTCATCACCGTTCGCCATCTTAATAACCCTTCCTTCGCTTTTCGTCTAAGATCCCTTGGCTTATGGACTTAAGCACTTCGTTTTCTTGCGCCTTCATAATTTCCTTATGAATCCTATCGTCATCCGGCGATGGTCCGGGGCGCACCCCTCTTTGGGCCTGCGGAGCGCCAAGATTCTCACCTGTCAAAGATTTAAGTTTGCCATCTAAGTCAGTAAGAGCAGTTGCAAGCTGTCTATTTTCTTGCCCTAGCTTTCCAACGGATGCCAGCAATGCGCTTCTCGTTTTCTGCTGGTCAAGCCCTAGAATAGGTTCTTCGCGTGTACCCATATTAACAACGGGGCCACGGGCTACATCATTAGCCAAAATCCCAAGCTGCGGTGAGCTCGGGTCAGCTCCTTTGTAGTTGAACCTTTTTGGTTCTAGCGAATCAATAAATTGTCGAGTGTCTCGTCCTGCTGGAGCGATATTTTCCTTAAGCTTCTCATCGGACATAAGAGGGGCCGCTGCTAGAGCGATAGGGGCAAAGCTGGACACAAAGCTCATGATAGATTCCTTCTTTTTTTCTGCTGCGGATGCTCTATCGATTTCTTTCTGTAGTTCTTGCTTTTTTCGTTCCTGTATCTTTTCCTCTTCCAGAGTTCTGCGCTGCGCTAGTGCTTCAGTAAGGTTGGCCGCTGCTGCTGCTTTAGCGTCAATAGTCGCAGCCTCTCGCATCTCCGGTAACTCCCTAAGTGTCGCGCCGCGCCCGCCTTGGGCAAGCCTCTGCCGCGTTGCTGCGTTTTGCATACCAAGCCCTTGAGCGAGCCCATAAGCCTGCTGTCCAGACCTTCTAGCCTGGTCCTCTAGCATTTGAACGCCTGGGTCCTTGACTGCTCCTGAAGCGATTCCTTGAAGTCTGTTTATCTCCGACTGAATAGCCGGATCTTCTCGGGGTAGCTGGTTCTCAGCTATAGGGTCGCGAGGCGGACTCGAAGACGACCAGTTTCCTTGGAACATCGTCTCGGCCAATGCGTCTCCCGTATCTGACAGCCATTCTTTTGTATCGTCCCACCAACTCATTTTAAACGTCCAATTCTCCAGATCCTAATGGCCCTGGTCCGCTAGATGTCCCTATTCCCGCAGCTTGGTCCCTACGGTCCAAAGCGTTTAACCTGGCTAGCTCATTTTTGTCTTTTTGCCCCTGTTGGTATTTTTCCCAAGCGGAATACCCTTTAGCCCCCAAAACACCGACAGTGCTGCCCATGGAGGCCATTCTGTTTTTTGCGTCATTAAGGAGGCCAAGGTTCACTTGACTTATTGTCCCTAGCCGAGCCGCCTCCGACAGCGCCCGAAACCATTTGTATTGCTCTTCTGCACCATGCACACCTCTAAGCATGTCTTGCATCAAGGACGTATCACTTAATATTTGTTGCACCGACGCCTTGGTAGCCCTGGATTGAGCATCCGTAACGGCCCCCACCCCTCTGGCTGCCGAACCTGGTCCTTCGCTTGTATCAATACCTGTCAATCCCGCCCTGGCAAATGTATCTTGTGCCGCCCTAGTCCTTACGTCTTGGGAGGACTTCCCTGACAGTGCTTTCAACAAGGCTCTGTTGGCTAGAACGTCGGCGGTGTACCGATTGTCGGGCGCCTTAGGGTCTACATTAATCTGCTCTGGCGAAAGGAGCCAGTTCATTATACGCCCCGTCGGCCCTCCTGCCCACCTCATTGCCTCTAAACCAAAGTCCTTAATTTGCTGTTTTTTCTTGTCAACCGACTTGCTGCGCTCGTCATGAGTTCTTCCGCTACTTGGTACAGGCTGCGGAGCATTAAGCTGCTCAATCTCTTCCTCGCTAAGTCTCTGTAATCCATCTGCCATCTTCTTCTCCTGCGCCTATGTTGCCAAGGTCTTTGACGTACCAAGCTTAAATGTCCCTGGCCTTACCCCTAACTCTACAGCTATGCCGTCAAGCTGAAAAGCCTCGCGTGTCCCTGTCGCCAAGGAATCAGAAATGGTTAGCCTTATCGACCTAGCCTTTTGATTGGCAACATGCTGCCTAAAAATGTATGGGTCATCAGTCGAAGAGGTTATAACCTTGCTCTGAGAGTCGCCAACTGAGTCATCATAGTTGCTGTGGATAGAACAGTTAAGGGTATGGTCCGATTTATAGGTTCCACTGATTAGAATATTGTAAAACCTGGCCATGTGAAGAAACTGATCTGACCGTATCCACGCAGACATAATTTCAAGAGTGTAGGGAGATGTTGCGCTCCCAATATCTGAAAAGCCTGTGTGCTGGTTAATAATGTACCCGCTCGGGATAGCTATATTAAGAACCCCGTCCTGCACCATTAAGCCTTTAGGGGTTATGTCGTTGCTGAATACGCTGCTCGTTGGCTTCCATCTGGTCCATGCGTTGAACACGTAGTTATAAACAAGAATCCCTTGAGTTGTGCTATCCAGCCCGAAGTAGATCTCCCCTTCGGTATCATTAACGGCGGCCCTTGTTATCCCATAACTGTCCACCGTGTCTTCCACTGCGGCCCCTATCCACTCTACTTGCATAGAAGGCGTCACCCGATAAACTCCGCCGTTTGCGTTGTAAAAGAACCCTACAGGAGAAGGAGTTCTCGCACATCCGATAGCGGCACCAGCGTCTCTTGAAAAGATAGTAGGAGGAGAGAAGTCGGTTCCCCCTCCTGCTGCGTTAGGCCCTTCGCCTCCAATCAAGTAAGCGTTTTCTGTGGTGATGACGATTACATACTCTCGGACGGACCCAAGACACGCTATTGAAGATTTGTAGTTCTCAATTGGTTTTACTTGAAAGTCAGAAAACTCGGCCCCTCTTTTAGGGGTTAATTTCTTTGAGTACCAAACAGCTCCATCAATTGTAGACAGAAACATTCTGTTTTTGTGAAGAATGATATCAGTACAGCATGGAGGAGCGATGTTGCCGTAAATATCTCCGGCGGCCCCTGTCGAATAAATAGGCTCGTTATCGGTTAACGCTGACGAACTAACAAGCGCGTCGTCTATGTCTTGAATGGTTGTCTCGAAGTCAACAGGCGCCGCTGCAACTCTGTAAAAAGCTGCTTTACCTTTTTCTGTCCTGTACAAGACAATATTTGGGTTACTTACGCCGTTGGCCAAAGATTTTTGGGTCCATTGTGGCGTATACGCCCTAATCCTAACGCGCCCAGTGGTGTCCGTCCCAACGCCGTCCACCGTCGCGGAGATGGCGCCAGAAGGATAAGACCTTTGGATGTCGCCGTTGACGTTCGTCCACTCATACGTGACCATGTAATTATATTCATTTAGCGTAGAAGGGGCGCCGTCATTTAGGACGCCACCTACAAGCTGAACTTTCCCGGTATCGGTGCCCGGAAAGACTCCTGCCTTCGCGGTGTCAAACGTGTTGTTTGCTGTATCCACAGCGGTGATAGAATATTCATCGTAGTTAAAGTTTGTTGTCCCTGAGATCTCAACCGTATCGCCAACCTTGTATCCTATTGGAGTAGGCGAGCTAACGGTAACCCTAATTAGGTCGGTCCCCGCAGCAGCAAAGGCCGTAATAGCGTAAGAGCTGACCACTTCGCTTACTTGAGGATAAGTAAGAAAGCCGTTCTCTTTCATTACGTCCCCAGCGTACTCCCACAAAAGACCTCCGCACAACAAGAGGGACCCTCCGCCTTCGACGTTCTCTAGTTGTCTCGTGGGGGATAAATCGATTTCTGCGTAAGAGGGGTTGAAAATGCTTTTATGCTGAAAAACAGAGTTCCCGCCCTGGGACACCGCCGAAAACTTTGATGAGCCATAGCAAAACTGTGAAGCAGAAACACTGGTTACTCGGGCAGCCCCCCAGAAGAGAGTTCTATCGTCCACTGCATTCGAGTACCAATCCGTCGAAGCGCAATTGCCACCCAGCCCAGTTCCGCCTGTAGCAATAATGTTCCCATCCGTATCACTAATAAGGTTGATAGATGAGTTGTAGTTTATGTAAACGTAGTCTCCACCAGCGTCTCGAATGTTCCCATTAGGCGTAACAGCATAGGTCGCAGCAAAGTAGACCTTTCCATTATAGACGAATAGGTCCGAAGTTAAGGTAGTAAACCGTTTCAGCACAACCCCCGACTTATCTATGGCCCCCCCTGTGTTTACCGACGCCGTAAAAAGCGCGTGGTCAGCGGCCTGCCCGTCGTCCACTGCGGTGTTAGCTGCCTGTGTTACCGCTTGCGCTGTCCAAACAAAATGGAGGTCCGTGCCAGAGGTTTTCTTGATAAAGCTCCCAGATGTTAAACACAGCGTATCAACCGCTAGCTGGGTGGTACTAACCTTCGCCAATGCTCCCGTGTACATCTGAGTCCGCACTTGGGGGTTTGTCGCGGTTCCTGTTTCTTGAAAAGTGGCCGCAATCATTAAGCGGTCGTCTGCGTCGATAGCGCTTAACGCGATATGGCTAAGAGTTCTCTCTCTATCGCTATGCCCTGACTCAGACGCTTGAAAGTATACCGTGTGATCGGACGGAAGAATTGGGGTATTTCTCCCTCGATAGCCGTAAAAGCCACTTTCAAGATATTCAATAAACGCACCACTCGATTCTTCAAAGTAATCGAGTCGATAGGATGCGACCGTCGCAGAAGCATCACTAATTGGCGTGGTATTGAGCCTAAAGACTGCGGCTTTTGGCGTTGAGGTGTCATCCGTAGTTGAGTTATCCGCTGCGGATACCGAGAAAAGAGGGTAGGCACCGTTCACATAAAAGGCCGGTGAGTTAAAGCCACCCAACGCTGTCGGAGTAAGCGCCGCCGCTATGCCATCCGAAGTCTTTACTGCTACAGCGTGGACTCCGTTTCGCGTTTCTTGACTATAGTTTATCTTGAGTTTTACGGTCCCGGTTTCCGAGCTACCGCTGTATGTGTCCGTGATGAAGAATGTATTTGCGGACGCAGACGGCTTAACGACAATCTTGTCCCCATTATGAGAAGTTGTCCCTGTAATCGTAACAACATCACCCTCAAGAAGTCCCGGAGCAGTGGCGCATGTGATTAGGGTCCCCACTCCTCCCGCCGAAGTTCCGCTTATAGTGATAGAAGGTGAATGTTTTTGACAGTCGCAAAAAAGGATAAATACATAATCCCCCATAACAACGGTTTGAACCTGGGGGTTCAGGTAATTGCTATCATCATTTTGAGCGTGCGCCTTAGTGACTGATATGCCTGCTGACGGGGTGATCTTCATCTTAGGGACAACTACTATCCCTGTCGCTTCTTCAACCACTCTGGCATAAACATGAAAAACAACGGTTGTTATAGTTGCCTGTCTGCCTGCTAGGTTGGGGTCTGTTTCGGCCCAAGCCTCTACCCTAAATCCATCGTTGGACGCCGCTGCAAGCGGGCCACTTGTCATTGTCTCATTATTAAAAACGGTATCGTCTTTAAACGTGCATCCGGTTATGCGACCTTTGTCCAGCCAGTAATCTGTATTTGTTTGAGCGTATGCGTTGTTCCCGTCAAAAATTAATTTTTCATCTTGATATTTGGCGCACTGAACTGACGCATCAATAGTCCCGGCGGAACCGCTAACAAAGTTTGCGTTCGTCCTTCGAGAAAAGCCATTTCTTTTTTGGACTTGCCCCGTCTTGGTAAACCTGCCGTTATCGCAAGTGGCAAGGCTTGGCGGAGTTAAATGCTTTTCCGATGCCTTCTCGTTGAGGCCCTGCGTGAAAGGGAGAGATATAATTTGCTTCTGTAAAGGCATCAAAACACCCACAAGTCTACGGTTACGTTTGCGCTAGTATTTAAGACCAGTGTCTTTTCTGGGCTCCTGTTGCTGTCTTGCACATCCCAGATATCTGCCCTAGATCTTTGCCTTACAATAATCCATCCCTCCGGTGCTCTCCCCAGCCCGTGAAAGATGTGCGTGTCATAAGGGTCGGTCGCAGTTAGAAACTGGCCTTTCACCAGAGTGCCCCCCATAAGAGGGACCTGCTCAACACGTCTCATTATGGGCTCGGCGTTGTCCTGCAATTCTTCAATCACAGGGTCACCAGTGGTTATCCTTTTCCACGGCTCCATGCTAGTGCTCGGTTTCGGTATGGTTATGATTTAACACTTCAACCTGCAATAACTCCATCGCCTTATCTCTGATTTCATTATCAGAGAGTTTATCAATCGTAGAAACCTCGATTCGAGACACAGCATCATCGAGCCCAAGATAGAGAGTCCTTCTTGACTGGATGTCGAGCACGATCTTGGCTGTCTTAGTACACCATTCTTTAAGGAGGTGCTCTTTAGCCTGCTCCAAAAGCCTGTCTAAACGCATAAGCTCTTGGTCTTTGATTTGCTCTCTCGTCTCCGCCGTCATCTCTTTGCATCGCTTAAGCTCGGTTTCAACAAGCTTATAAACGTAAGTTGTAGACAGCCCCATGGTGCTAGCTATCTTAGGGTAGCTGTACCCCTTCAAGCGTAGTTCGAGAGCCATTTGAGAATTTTTTATTCTCCTGCAAGCTCGTTTACTGTTTTTATTAGGTTTTGCCATTTAAACCCCCGCGTCATACTGAATAAACTTAATGTTTGGACCCATTATTCGATATCTCATTAAAAAGGCACCTGGATCATAGGCGAAGCCCACATCGTTCCATCTGTGGCCAATATCCTGAATTGCGTCAGGGATGCCTGCATCCCTTGGCTCGGCTAAACTAATTAGCCTTTGCTGCATCAGTAACTTTTCTTGCATTAGGCCGGTAGGGTCTGATTCTTCTCGGATCAAAAGCCGGATAGCGGCGCTTATTGCTATGTAATCCGGCCAACCTTTAATCATTGGTGGGATAATGCTTGAAATCGTGTCGGAATCGGATGTCATTAAAGACATCTCAGGTACATACCAGAGCTCTGCGCTGCCAGATGTTAGTGGGCTAGTTTTCGCCCCGTCTAATGTTTCCAGGTTGAAAGGATGAATAGAAAAACGGCGACCGCCACTGAGGTAATAAACACGCTTAGCTTTGTAGAAGTCCGAAGGAAGCGCATAGTTTTCGGTTCCTGCTACTAAGGTAATGCTTTGAGTGCTTAAGAAGTAATCTTCATAAGCATTAACCAGGATGTCGTACATCTCCGAAGCGGCGGAGTTAATGTAATCATTAACTCTCGCCTCAACGGGGAAGTTAGAGCTGGTCATATCGGCATAATCCAACGCACGAGCGCGTAATTGGCTTAAAGTGGCCGAACTAGCCATTATGGCCTCCTCTAAATCACATATTAAAAGGTCTAGCCCACTGCTGGCATCTGAATATTTACGTTGTAGATAGGTGCCTTGCAGCCCAAGTTTCCTCGGAACGCAAGCCGCGCTTCTACTGAATCCGCTGTAGCGGAACGCAAGATTCGGTTACCATCAAGGTTTAGGAACTTAACCGGCTCACCTAGAGTCGCTAAAGTCCACTTATCCATTTCAAGCATGAAGCCACTTTCGGCGGGGCACTTGTTTGCGGCTACAACGTTAATTGCACCAGTGTCGCCTTGAATGGCTACAGAACGGAAACCAATGTCAGAGACTACGCCTTTATGGGTAGTCGCATTCACGGTTTGATAGTTCTGTGAGTTGTGAAGGTTCTGAATCAAGCTACGTTGCTGAACGTGGTTAATGAAACAGACATTTGGATTTCCGCCCACTCGGGCAGAAAGAGAACCGGCAGTGATTAGTCCATCTTCAATTGCTGCCGCGCTTTGGTCGGTAAACTGACCATAGAGGCGTGAATCCACTGAACGGTTTACACCGAAAAAAGAATCACCGCCGCCAGGCGCGGTAGCAGGGAGCCACGCCGCTAACCCGCTGACACATACATTGGTTCCGCCGTTTGCAGCGTCACCTTGTGCGTAAACAAAATCGCCATCGGTAGTAGTGTCGCTCAACACGGCACCACCAACGGTAACGCGCCCCAAGCTTCGGTCTACCGCTGAAACTGCACGAGTTCCGCCGGCACCTGTACGAATTGCGCCGCCGTCAGCCGCGCTAAAAACGATAACCATATTTACGTCAAAGTTAGCAATGTCTTCTTGCTCGCCACACGCAAAAATTTGAGCGCCAGCGCCGCCGGGGTCAATGTCAATATTAGCGGCAATCGAGCCGGTCCCGCTTCGGAAAAGCTGAGTCTCAAGAGAGTTAGACAGAGAGTTCATCGCTCCGTCAATGCTTGCCTTCAAAGCTTGAAGGAAAGCCATTGCATCGCCTTTAGAAGCTTCCGCTGCTTCTGAGCCGACTTGTGCAATTGAGTAGTTTGAAACTCGGGTTAAGAGAAAGTCATCCACGCTAACTTGGTTAGATGGTGCTGTCCCGGTGGTACCCTGAGCATTTCCGAAGCTTGCGCTTCGGCCTTGCGGGTCACCGTAAACATTTACGATAGGCATGTTTCTGCCGCCGAAGTCGGAACGCTTAGGAAGCATCGCCAACAAAGGTCGCCGGGAAAGAGTTGTTTTTGCCAGGTTGCTAGAAGAATAAATGCTTTTCAACGCTGCGTCGAAATTGGTAACTGTAGTAGCCATTTTTTAAATCCCTAATCCGTCCAAGTATCAGACGGAATTAATTTAGCCGCTTCTCTCAGTAGTTCGTACTCCGACATCTTAGTCATGTCGGGCACTTCTGCTGCTGGTGTAGCCGCTAATGCGTTAGTCAAAGTGTTTGGTTCTGATTTCTCGCCGGATGGACTCTTGGCTTCTACTGCTGGGCTCTTTGTTTTTCCGGTTGCTTCCTGCAACCCTAACAGCTTCTGCACCGCTGCGTTTCTAGATAAGCTCTTTAATTGGTCTATTATGTCACTTTGGATTCTACGGGCAGCATCCGTAGGTGTCAACACCTCTCCGTGTGTGGAGGCGTATGACGAGGCCATGTTAAACACCAGGGCCTCGCTGTCAGGGTAGTCCCGTAGTAATTCAAATTCTTCGTTTTGAAGAACAGTGTTTACGTCTTTTTGGTATTCTCGAATGTGTCTTTCATTGGCCTGCTCTTGGATGATGTCTCTCTGTTTTGAGAGCTCTTCCCTTAGCTGCTTAATCTCACTGCTGCTTCTGTCGTTGTTGCGGCGAATTAATTCTTCAGGGGACGCCGCGCCATCGTTGATTACTCGCTTAGCCAAGTCGTCAAAAGTCATGCCCTGATTTTCAATAAACTCAACAGGGTTCTCTTTGAACCCTCCCCGATACCTTTCCAGGTCCGCCTTCATGGAGTCCATTTGGGATCTCATGCTTTCCATCTCTCGGCGCTGCTCCTTAATCTCGCCGCGCTCCGCTAGGTTGCGCTTTTCCGCTGCCTTAATCGCAGACCAAGACCGGTCGAAATGGTCCGGTTCTTTGGGTTCCTCTGGCGGGGTTGGCGCCTCCTCTGCTGGAGATGCCTCTGTGGCGGTCCCACTCGCCTCGCTGGTTTCGGGGGTAGCTTCCGGTGCTGGTGCTTCTGCTCCTGCCTCAGTTACGGACTCTAAGATTTCTGCTAAATTTGGCTCACTCATGGTTTTCCTCTACATTAAGCCAGGCGGTAAAGCCCCTGGCGGTATATCTCCTGGGGGTGCCGGTTCCATTGGCAGACCCTCTGCCCCTGGGGGCGCCCCCATTGCTTCAGGTGGTAATCCCATTGCATCCGGTGGCAGGCCTTCTGCTCCCGGCGGCATAGGTGGTGGCGCTTCCGCCAAGGCTTGTAAGTCATCAACCTGTACAATCCATCGGCGTAACAACTCAACTCTATCTGTAGGAGTGTTGTCCACTTCTGCCCTTAACAAGGCTAGAGTCGCTCTTTGACGCGCTAGGTCCAGGTTCATCATTGGGTCAGGCGCCCTAAACTCCCCATCTTTCAAGATGCGCTCAATGAATTTGTCCACGATGTCGAGTGGAGCGTTGATAAGGGATCTAATCTTGTCCAAGTCAGGGATGTCGAGCAAGTGAACCGACATCGACGCAAACTCGGGGCTTACCTGGGCCAACTCTCGGAGTGCTGCAATCTTACCGGCGGGTGTCCCCTCAAGGTATCCAACGGGAGCACACTGCATAGTGTACATATCCTTGCTGATAGAGACTTCCTTAAAGTTGATTTGCTCAACCGCTTTATCACCAGCAGCCAACACCTTAATGGCGCCGCCGCCTTTCTTGGTAATCTTTCTAGCGGTTTCGTTCATTTGTTCCGCAACTGCTAAGTGGAAGCGCTCCCAGTTCTGACCTACGTGCATGAATCGCTTTGAGCCAATATCGTTGTAGGTACGGAGAGCTTGGCCACTGTTTAGCCCTGCTGGCTTAATCGAGGTTGCGGCCATTTCCGAAAGCCCCACCTGTTGGAACGCTCTACCGTAGAGCGTGTCTAGATATTGGAGAAACATCGGGTTAACCGGAGTTGGTGCCAATAACGTAGGTGGCGCGTCCCGGTAAGTATTCATGGCCCATACCTTGTTGGTAATAGAGCCGTTGGGTACGCCTGACCCCTTCTTCATCCACATCTGACCAGCGGATACAGTGAAGTGGTCTTGAATCTTTTTAGCAATGTAATTGATTTCAACCTGAATGCTCGAAAGCTCTTCCGCGATCCCAGAGCCCCAAAACCCCAAGGGAGACTTTTGCCAACGGAAAATAGCGAACGGGAAGTTGTCTCTCTCCCAAGGCTCGTCCACCAATGTCTCATTGGAGATGCAGATAACATGGCGCCCGTCTTTCGCTCCAGGGGTAGAGGGCAGATGCCATGCCTCAACACAGCTAATCATGTCCGTAACGCCGTAGTCGGTAACGTGGTCATCGTTTCTTATGACGGCTGCATCTTCGATTTTGTCTTTATGTTGCGGCCAAATGCTTGCGGCTACCTCCCGAACAATTTCCTTATGCTGGTAGATGCTGCGAGGATCTCCCATCATGGACTCTTGGTCATCAACCAAAATCTCATTCGGGAAAACTCTTTCGGCGTGAATCTTGTTACCGTACTCATAAATCTTTTCGATTCCGGTTCCGAAGATTGCCGCATCTCTAAAGATGTCCAGACTCATGGCATACTGGTCTGTGGCGTAAAACTGGCCGTTAATAAACTTTCCTAAAGACTCAGCCCTTTGTCGCAAAGTGAAATCGCCACCAATAGTGAGATACTCCGGGCGCGGGCGGTTTGTCGCAATATGAGCCACGGCGGCGTCGACAACTGAACGAATAACATTTAGCCGCAACCTGTCGCCCGGACTACTTAAAGCGTATGCTCTAGCGTTTAATCCTTGGGCCAGCTTATTGGAGTACAAGCGTAAGTGATGGAGGTTCGCCTCTCTTTGGTAAACCTGGTTCTCATCTAAGTGTTCAACAATTTCAAAAATAGAACGGAATACATCCGACTTATTAAGCCACCAGTGTTTTCGGTCGTCACCAAAAAACATACGAGCCTCCTTTTAACTAGAGTAATACATCATATCTTCATGCTCTTTTTGCTCTTGAGCTTCGTTTTTCTTCCGCTTCTCATCTTGTTCTTCCAGTGTCGAGTTGATGTACGAGTTCAGTTCATTCTGATTATACATCTTATCGGCCAATTCAAGGTCTTCGGGGGTTACTGCCACCGGGGCAAATTCCGCCTCGACCCCTTCAACCTTTATCTTCATCACGTTATTCTCGCGTGCCCATTTAAGCACTTCCATAATTGTTTTATGAGTCATTGAGTAGCGCCTCTTCTTCTTTTTGCTCTTCTAGAAGTGTTTGAATCGATTCAGGGATACATAAGATATCAATTTCGACTCTAAATCGTCGCATATGTTTAGGCCGTTGGCTATCCCCTGGAGGGTTGCCATCCCTAAGCGAGTAGTGGTTCACGTTGTCTTCAGGGAACCAAAGGTGCTTAACACCCCAATTAGGCTGCATCCCTTGCTTAACTTCCTCGATGTACCGGTCCACGGATGTCTTAATCACCCGCATTCGGACCACATCAATCTCCCACTGGCTGAGAGGAACGTACTCTCCTGGCTGGGCACATCGACGCTTTTTCTTTGTCGAGGGCGTGGACGCCTCTTGCTTTTCAGAGTAATCGGATACAATCCCATCGACTACGTGTGGCGCATCCCGAAAGTCAATCTTGTCGGGGTCCGCCATATCTGTCCCGATTAGCTCTTCGGGAAGCCCTTTCATGTTGTCGGGCATTTTCCTAAATCGGTGCTTGTGCCCTTTTACTTCTCGCTTATTTCCCTTAGCGTCGAAGATATATCTAGCCATTGGTTTTCCTTTTTGCTGCGGAGGCTAACGCCTTAAGCATCTTTTTTTTCTTTTTGTACTTCTGACTTAAAGGGCATAGTATCTCCGTCTCTTTGGGCAATATAACACTAAATTTTTATCTGTCCCACCATTCGTCAGGAGAATTAATCTCTTGCAGTTCTTGCTCCAGCATCCTGTCGCATATCCAATTGCTATAACCTTCTTCGCCTGGCTTAGGTGGGTCAATCCTAACATCAGATATCCATCTTGCCAAAGCCCTAGCGACCGCAGGCGCGTAGTCACAGTGTCTTTTATCTGCCGTCTCTGGGAAGATAATAGAAATCCCACTTTGAGTCACACGTCTTTTCACTAATCGCAGGTCTTTTACCAGGTACTGGTCGGGCGGTATTTCCACGTTCCCCTGCTGGAACTGGCTCTGGAGCTCCATAAACAAATCTGTCTTGTTCTGCCTTGTCCATGGCTCGATAACCAGCTCTAACCCATGCGCCTCCGCCAAATCCTTTAATGCGTCCGCTGCGTACTGGTCTGTAATCGCCCAAGAGATACCGTACTTAAAACAAGCTGCTGCGGCCTCCCTCAGCACCTCGCGGGGGCGGAGAGGTTCCATTGCCGTACCCTGCCACTGTTGAGTGTAGGCTATTATTTTTTTATTGCCTTTGCGCGTAGCTATCACTAAGGTCCACGCGTTAGCCCTGGTTCCGGGGTCCATCGATGCGATGTACTCTTGGTTTTCCGCCGGGGCTAGCACCATCTCTTCCCTGGTGGATGAGTCAAGATACTGGCTCAATAAGCTTTCTTCGATATCCACAAACTCAGCTAGAACATCAGTCCGATAGGCCGTAGGGTCTGCTTTCTTTAGGCGCTCGCATCTTTCGTCGGTCCACCAGTATGGATTTAGCAGGGGACCCGGTGCCTTAATCACCACTCTTTCTCGATTGGGGTCCCCCATGTGCTCCTGTACCATATTGTATACAGGACCCATTGGAGCCCATGGGGACCCGATCATGGTGATGCAGGCACCAGGGAGAAGACGCCCAACCACCGCCGCTCGTGAATCATCCAAGTTAATAACCGCAGAATCCTGGCCAGCCATACGAGGAGCTTCGTCAAACGTAACCCCGGCAGACCAACGAGCAACCAGCGAAGCCCCTGCCCTTTTCCCAGAAACAACCTTAATCTCAACCGGGCGCCCAGTGGGGTGGCGGAGAACAATGGCATCGGCTCCCGGTCGGCCATTATCCAACCATTTCTTGGCCGATTTCTGGTCATATATTAAACGGGTCAGGGAGGGGCTCGCAAGGATAGAACCCATAAGGTGGTTCAATACAACGTGCGCTAAATCCTTATTCAAAGAGACAATAGAGTACCGGGGGATCTCCCCAGCCCTTAAATGGTCAACATCACAAGTCTGGCTAGCCCAGATAGCAATAGCCGCCGACATAAAAGACTTAGCGGTACGGATACCGGACAACACAACCAACTCCCTCGGAGCCTCACCTAAGTGAAACTTCCTTAGCTGCTCCCAGGAGATACCAAGAGCCTGCGCCACATCCTTGTTCTTGGACAGGTGCCCCAGGGGCTTTCCGTCAGCAATCCTAAAGATAGCACGCTGCAAGGGGGTGGCAGTCTCTAAACCCATCCCCTCCTTAGCTGTGATTAAATCCTCAAGGCTGGCAAAGTTTTTACCACCGAACCTTTTCAGGTACTCCTTAAGGATTTGGTCGTCCGAGTATTTAGCCATTAGAGCCTATCTAAAAAATAGTGGTGAATGACGTTCCTCGTTTCCTCTATGTCTCCCAACATGCGCCACACCGAGTCCTGAAGGTTCCGGGACAGGGACTGGTGGTGCTTAATCTTTTGCACCACTTCTTCCACTAAAGCAGGAGAGTCGAATTCCCCGCCTTCCGTAATTATTTTGCATCCCAGATTTTTTGTTAAACTCTCAGGCTTCCCGAAAAATTCTGGCTTCACTAAGATAATTTTTTCTGGATGAATATAAGTATCGTAAGGGACCAAGATGCCTGTTTCCTCACCGTCATCCCCTATTACCTCATCAAAAACCTTTATAATCATTACACCGCCGCCTTTGCGGCCTTCTCCCGAAGCACCTGCATTTCTTTTTTAAGTTCTTTCAATAATGATTCAAGCTGCTTAACTCGTTCATCGATTGTCTTTGTATTAAGTCTCACTCCGCTGCCTCCATCTCTGCCTTAGTGCGACGCTTCCGCTTCTTAGGCGCGGCGGGGGGAGGAGAGTCTTTGACCGGGGCTTCGCCGAGTACAGCATTTAAGTCCTCGGGGTTCACAGGGGTAACCGTCCGAACACAGTGAATCGGGATAAACTCTGATTGCTTACCATCCCTATGAACCATCACGCCGTGGGGGAAGTGGTAATCAATCTTAACGTTCCCCTTCACCCCAGCGGTGAACCGCTTCATGTGCATCCCGCAAACGTGGAAGTAGTCAATAGTATCAAAACATTTTAAACTAATAGGCATTTTATCTCCTTAAGATTTTGGAAGTTTCGAGGGCTCGTACCTGAGAGCTCTCGGGTATTTTTTATTTAGCTTCTCACAGACTCGGGTCCAGTGAGTGAAGACGATAGGCTTGGATGTGTTGGTGGCGTGCTCCACTAGCCGAATGGCCACCAAGGCGTGGCGGAAAGCCTGCTTAACGAATACGTAATGAATAAGGTTCTTTCTTCCGAAGCAGCCCCAGCCGAAGATAAAGTCCTCATCCTCTGGGTCGCAGGCAATGAAGAACCTCGTCTCCCCCCTGGCCTTAATCTCCTCGACCCTTTTTCCCATGGCCTGGAAAAAATCTGGGGTAGGGACCCAAGGCATTGTTTCCTTGAAGGAACGCTTCCAGGAGTCGTAGATGTAGTTCCAGTCGCCATCCTGCGGGGGTCTGAGCTTGATAGGGAGATTGGTCCTATTATGTAGGACCACGTTATTTTTTGATCCTGGGAGATTTTGAGGGCTATATACCCCTTTTACCGCCCCCTCCCCCCTATTGGCACACCCCCCCATTCTTTTCTTCAATGATATCAACAACTTAGGAGGGTCAGCCTTGACCATTAATCATCTGCCTTTCAGATGTGACTTGTCTCAAAATGAGACTCGTCTCAATTTGCTACACGTTGCATTGTGAGACAAATCCCATAATGAGACACGTCTCAATTTGCTACAATCCCAAAACGCTACACGTATCGAAACGAGTCATGCATCGTTTCGCTACACGTCGCACAATGAGACACGTCTCGAAACGCTACACGTCTCGAAACGCTACACGGGAACCGGTTCGAACCGTTATCGGTTCAAGTTCGAACCGAAACCGGTTGGTTTGAACTGATAAGGCCGGAAAAGTTTCCTTTTCGCCTACTCTTTCCCTAAGCAAACGCTTATCAAATCCCTAAGCACGATTCAATGCCTATAAAAAGCTCAATGATATCAAGCAAGTAAAACAATCGATAAATAAAACGTTAGTTAATGCTTTATTTACTTGTATCGTTGAGTGATACAGTATATAAAATGACTAACAGCAAAGGCCACGAAGGCCAGCAAACAAAAGGAAAACCAAATGTCACCATCTGAAAAAGATCTAGAATCAAACATAGAAGCAATCCAAGAAGTTAATTACCTCGCTGACCAAATAATGTGTTTAGCCTATAATCGGTCTAAACACGGATCTGGGGATAAGGCTGGTGTCACTCCGGAAGATTTGATTGAAACCGGACGCCTAGCCGAAATAGCGGACAGAACCCACAAGGCGCTGTCTGACCTTCAAAAGGCCATTCAAAAGTATGGCCCATACTCCCTGGAGTAACCCAACCCAACCCCTCATCAGCCTCGGTTAATCACCGGGGCTTTTTAGGTGTAACCACCAAACAAAAGGGAAGACAATGACTCTCAAGCTAGACGCAACCGGCTGCCCTATAAACCTAAGTTCATTTGTTGAATTTTGGGCCAGTCATATTCGTAAGTCCGAACAGGTTAAGTACCGTAATGTCCGGTCTCGCTCCGTCAATAGTCGAATTATTAAGGCGCACAGCGCCATCGGCGGCAATTCGGTAGTTCTCTACCGAGAACTAAATCAGATAGTCTGGCAGCAAATAGACGCTCTAATTAGCACACTAGACCGCATCAACAGTACCAACAAATTCTAAAGGAAAAAAACAAATGAAATACGCAAGCAAACAAGAAAAGCAATTCGTTAACGATGCAATCAAAAAAGGTACGTACCGTATCGATTATGCATTCGGCCAGGTTCTCAAGCTAAGCATCGACGGTCTGTCCTATATGCATGATTTTAGCTTTTACGGATTAGGCGTCACAAGCAAGAATAGCGAGCGATTTATTATTCGCGCATTATATCGAGCGATTTAAGTAAAACTTTAAAACAAAAGGGAAGATAATGAAATACGCAAGCAAACAAGAGCCAGGGGTTTTAGACTATATTGAGCAACTCAACAAATCTCTTGAAGAAATAAAATCTCAAGCTATCCCAACGATTTTAAACCGCACTAAAACACAGCAAGAATTCAGCGCTTTAATTTATGAAATAAAGCAGGCAATCGACAAGAAAGCCAACGAAGCAATTAAGGATTCCGGCATTTTATAAACCTTTAGCTTTCGGGAGAAAAGCAAAATGAAAACCAGACACCATATCACAAGAATTTCGCACAACATTAAGACCGGGCCAATGTCAGTCATCAGAAGCACTACCGAGACTTGCCCGAATTCTTGCCCTCTACTCGGCAATGGCTGCTATGACCAAGGCGGTAACGGCAACATCCACCGCACCAAAGTCGACAAGGGTCAATATAAAACGCTCGACTTCACCGACTTCTTAAAGGCAATTCGGGATTTGTCTGCAATCTACAGACACAACGAAGGGGGAGACCTTTGGAACGGTAAAACAAGCGAACATATTTGTGGAGACTCCCTAAAGCGATTCTCTAAAGAGAATAAAGCTTGGAGAAAGTCGGCCATTGTCTACACGCACAAGCCCACGGTCGGTAAGCGTAGCCATTGGGCCATCCGCAAGGCTAACCGCCAAGCAATCAAAGACAGTGAATCGACCACTGCTATCAATGCTAGCGTTGAATCCTTGTCCGAAGTCGATGAAGCTTTAGACCATGGGCTAGACACGGTTTGCGTATTGCCGACCGAAACCACGGCACGAGTTACGAGAACACCACAAGGCAACCGCGTTGTAACTTGCCCGGCTTATTACTCCAAAACTCAATGCATCGGTTGCGGCAATGGCGAGCCGTTATGCGCTCGCAAGAATCGAGGCTACGCAATTGGGTTCCCTGCCCATGGTGCCAAAAAGAAACACGTATCCTTAAATATCGTAAACTAGACCAACAAAACAAAAGGAAATTGAAACAATGACTAAGAGACAAATCAGACAATTAAGAAGAGAGCTTGACGCGTTGCGTAAAGAAAACGCAAAACTAACCCGAGAGCTAGATTTCTGTAGTATCCTAAACCCGGATTTTGGAACCACGATCGAAGAAATCCAAGAATTTATCAACGATATTGACCTCCACCTTGGCGGTCCGTTGTCAGACTCTGAAGAAGAAGGGAATGATCATTCCCAAGAGCTCGCATTAATCGAGAGAATATTTGCACCGCTTATGGAAGCTATCAAATTTTTGGAGGCATACCCCAATGACAATTCACGATAGACTAATCAACTTAAGGAAAGAGCACTATTTGAGCGTTCGAGACCTAGCCGCAGAGATAGGCGTTCCGCACGCTAGCTATTTCCGGCTGGAACGCTCCCAAGTTCCGAACCTAACCATCTTATCCAAGCTTGCCGCCTTCTATGGGTACACGCTGTCAGGACTTCTCAAAGGCGTCGATACAATCCTTGATTGAAACTACCCGCTCTTAGGAGCGGGTTTCTTTTTCTTCTTAAAAATCCTATCAAAATTCTTGTTGAATTCTTTCTTCGTCGTCGTCGTCGGCCTAGGCTTGGAGCCTTTTCCATTAGCCATTATCTCTCCATCCTAATATAGCACCATTCTGGTACTATTTAATTCTAATTCGTCAAATTAATTACCCTCTTTTGTCGAAACTTTGTCAAATCAGAAACCTCCTAAGTTATTGATATAATATAATATAGCATAATATACATAGTAGTTATGACATTGAATAGAGGGGGCACACTTCCCCTTCTCTGCTTACACAATATCAAGCACTTGCACTGCTTACTATTCTCCTAAGCAAATCATTTTTGGCGGTGTAGGGTAGGGTAGGGGAACAGGGGTACCCCATTTCTTTGACGAAACTCCCTTTTCTTAGTAATATCATAGACTTGATTTGGCATTTACCCTTTGACGAAACTCCTATTTTTGACGAAACAACGCAGCAGCAGAAACCCAAGATTCACGAGGCCTACCCGCTTGTTTAGCCTTGACCTTGAGCGCCTCGCCTCGACTCACGAGGTCCCCCAGAATGACTGTTAGCTCTCTAGGCTGGAGTAACCCAACCCCTTTATGCCTCCTGAGCTCTCGGTCTGTTAGACCCTTCTCCCCCGCTTCGTCGATTGCTTGAAGTACCGCTTGGCGCTCCGACTCGTACTTGGAGCCTGACATTTTCGAACGCACGCTATCGACTAACCGTAGAAAACAATCTTCCGAATAATCGCATGCCCATTTCGCCGTACTTGCTGAAATAGTTGATTCCATTTTAGAGCACGCCACGATAAGCGAAATTCTCATCGCTATCTCATGAGCTCTTACCAGCAAATTCTCCAGGGCATATTCCCTTACGACCTCACGTTGCGTCAAAATACTCTCCTCGAATTGCTCAAACACTTCATAGGCTTCGTCCGAAATTCCGACAACCATAGGTTCTGGCGCAATATCATGGGTTTCGGTAGCGTCGGCCAGTATGTTAGCTTGCCTCATTTTTTGGGCCCATTCCACTACCTTCGAAGGCGGACCTATTCTCGACCGATTCCTGCGGTATTTGCTCAACGGGCTTTCGTTCTCGACAACCAAGAATCGACCTAGCGTACCATTCTCAACTTCTGAACCTTCCAGCGCCTTATAAAAGCTTCCTGGGGTAGTGAGGCCTAATAAAGTAATTGACGGTTTCTTGACCGTAAACCGGTCAATCCCCTTTGCTTGTTTGTCTGACATTCGAGAATAGCTCGGCGGTCTATGCAGCCCATGAGGTCTACCGAATATCTCGATTAATACCCTCATTGATTGCTCTAAATTCGATTGGCCCATTTGCTTCGTCGCAGCTAAGTAGCGCCCGAATTCGTCGATCACGGTTGCATGGCAAGCATTAGTTTCCTTTAATTCCGAAAATACTGCACCAGGTGACGTATACCCGCTACCCCCTATTAAATTATCCAATTCGGCAGCCTCCAGCACCCCTTCAACCGTTGTCTTGCAATGCTCTTTGCCTGAGCCACTGCGGCCGACGACAATGAAGAACAGCGCACTGTAATTATCGGCGCTTGTAGTGTATCTCCTGCCCAAAATAACTGAACCCAAAGCCAAGGCAGACTGAATTGCTATTCTCTTATCAATCACTTCCTTCGGCGATGTTTCGCAAAACCAGTCCACAAACTCAGCCAAAATACCTGGAATGGGTGCCACCCCTTTCGATTCGTATTTAGGTACCGAAATAGTGGCGGCCTCAGCCTTGAAAATTTCGACAGCCTCAACCGGTGATTCTTCTGGATGATTCTTAAGGTGAACCTTCCAAATGGATTCATGCGTTTTACGTACCTCCCTGGGCTTGAGGGGCTTTTCAAACATCTTGTTTAAATCCATTGCCTTCTGGAGGGTATCCTCTCTGCTCAACCCCTGCGCCACCCATGCCCCAACATCGCTGGCTAGGCTGTTATTCCTGGCTCCAACCTTGGCTGATTCACCCCGCAACCTAATAGAGCGAGGGTCAAACGAGCTAGCTACGGACGGGATAAAAGAGCTTCCGTTCTGGAATCGTCTCTCAAGCCCTTGGATATCCTCAAGGCATAGCTCTGGTAATTCGTCCAACCCCAGGTCCTGACGTATCCACTCGTACCGCGCCCCGGATGGATGGATGGACCCTGCGCCCACCACATAATTGCACGTACCGGGCCCACGAATAGAGAACGCCTCCTTCCCATTGAGCTTTGCCGTCACCCTTCGGACATCCGATGGAGCGTAGAAATAGTGGCGACCATTAGTCGTTTGGGCTACAAGAGGAGATGGTGGAAAATTCTCCTCTATATATTCGATAGCCTCCTGACAGTCTGCGTCAATAACAGTGACATTGGATGTCAAAATTCCGACGTTTGCATCTGGATACCTGGTGAATAGCTCTTCGATATCATCCGCCGAATGCGGATTGCTGAAGACAGCCTCGATTGAGCCGCCTCGGTATGCCCCAAAATGAGGCTTTTTGTCCCTTTCTGTCAGGCAAATTACGTTAAATCCAAAATCTCTAAGCTTCGTCGCGCACTGAAGCATCGGCTTTTCCCCTCTCATAAATAGTTTCTCCCTGCCTATTATCGGCACTAGTTAAATTAAGTCACCTTCTTCTTTAGCTTGTCTCTTCTCCAAGATTTCTAGTCCGAGCACTATTGCCTTGCGCATCACATCAGCCCTGGATGCTGAACCCCTCAGTGCATTGCGGGCGACGTATGATGTCAACTGCGTGCTTCGCTCGGTGATGTCTTTCGACAAATTCAACATTACTTTAACAACTCTTACATGTCCTCTTTTTTCACGTACCATTTTCTTAGAACCTCCGTTAATTGGTTTACCCCTGTCATAGGTGAAATTTTTTCTTAATTCAAGGAAAGAAAAAACTTTACTTCTTTTCTCTTTGGGATTAGGATACGACATCAGGAACCTCGTGTGAGTTCCCAAGCAAAAAGGAAAAAACTTATGCAAAACAAGCAACTTATTTATGACGCCGTTAATTTTCTCCAATCCCTCGACGATGACAAGGCAACCTTCCGAAATGGTGTAGGCTTTTCCAAGGCCGATTCCCAGGTGGGCCACATTGCCGCAAATCTCCCCCTAGAATCATGGCCCCCGGAATTAACTGCTGAAATCGCGGCGGTCCTTATTAAGTACCTCGATACCCAACTCACTCATTTAGCGAGCCAATGGGTTCTCGATTCCCGCCCCAACCCCTGGCAGAACAGGGGGTGCAAACGCCCAGAAGGTTACGTTCCCGAAGACCAGCCCTACACTCGCATCGGGGTGTTTGAAACTGAGCATTTGGCAATCAAGGCAGAGACTGGCCACAAAGACGAATCCTATAAGAGTTGCTGGTATGCCACGGCTCATCAATATCGGATTTACGAATTAACCGCCGCCGATACCATCCGAGAAGTCGCAGCCGAGGCTCGGGGCCGGGATACTATTCGCGATACCCACGCCAAGCTCAAAGCCGAAGAGAAGATTGCCCGTTGCAAGGCATCCCGCAAAATCACCTGGGAACGATTTAAGGGCAGAGAATTCCGCTTTTGCATTTCATGGAGTTGGGACGACCCTCAGAAGTACGACATCTTGGAAGCGGTTCGAGATATCCCTGGTCGTTCTTATGAGCCCTACCACTGGGGCGTTCCGGTCTCCTCCAAGATTTCTGTCAAAGAATTTGCAGAGAAATGGGATTTCGATGATTCCGCGCTCCCCGAAATGAAAGTTAACCATCTTCGCTTGGTGCCCGAGGTGCCCGAGCCAGCAGTGGATTACGTTGCCCCTGCCTTCCCTCTCTACCCCCACCAGAATGAGGGCATCGAGTATCTTCGAAAGAATAAGAAGGCATTCTTAACCGATGAGATGGGTCTCGGGAAAACCATCCAAGCTCTGATGGCCCTACCCTCTGCCACTGCTGCGCTTGTCATTTGCCCTGCCAGCCTTAAGGGAAATTGGGCGCGTGAAGTTAAAACTTGGCGACCGGATTTGACGCCGGTCGTACTGAGTGGCCGGGGGAATTTCCGATGGCCATGCCTTGGGGAAATCGTAATCGTAAATTACGAATTGTTCCCAAAAGAAGGCAAAGCTTCTTATTTGAATTGGGAAGTCAATGCGATTGTCGATGAGGCCCATTATCTCAAAAAGTCTAAGAGTGCTCGCACTAAGAATTGGCGCTCGATTAGCCGCGATATCTTAGAAGCTGGCGGCTCTACTTGGGGCATGACGGGCACCCCCTTGGTCACTACCCCCTATGACCTCTATGGTTGCCTCCAGAGCTTCGGTCTCTTGAAGCAGGGCTATGGGAGCTACAATAGCTTTGTGTCTGTCTGGGGCGGTCACAAGGGGCGATATGGTCTTCTTTGGAGTCCGAATAGGATTAATGAGAAAGCCGCTCAAGAAGGGCTAGCTAAGTGCTCGTTCGGTCGAAAGCGAATCGACGTTCTGCCTGACCTGCCGTCAAAGCGTTGGACTGAAATTGAAGTTAAACTCCCTAAGAGTTGCGGCACAATTGACCGCGAATCGATGGATGAGCTTGAAGCTTGGTCCAAAGGTGGACCTACCCCCATCGCTGGTAAACTTGCCGAGGCTCGCAAAGAGTTGGCCATCGCCAAAGGAAAGAAAGCCATTCCCTTTATCGATGAGATCATCGAAGGCGGCGGTGGTCCCATCGTTGTCTTCTCGGCTCACCGCGACCCGGTGCTGGAGCTTGGCAAGTACGACCGCTGCGCTTCAATAACGGGGTCAACTTCTTCGGAAGAGAGAACAGAGATTGTCCAGAAATTCCAAAATGGCGAACTCGATATTTTGGCGGGCACAATCGGCGCAATGTCTGTCGGCCTAACTCTGACCAATTCTTGC
>Ga0080013_1001675_pt1 | contig 28467 bp, 12 predicted proteins | sample ETNvirenome_6_85_FD_69236 | JGI IMG/M metagenome (GOLD analysis project Ga0080013, IMG submission 69236) | Marine viral communities from the Pacific Ocean - ETNP_6_85 (SPADES assembly) (version 2) | ecosystem: Environmental > Aquatic > Marine > Oceanic | place: Pacific Ocean | collected 2013-06-19 | reverse complement strand
TTGGGTATACCAAAACTGGGAAATTATTAATGGAGTATCCTTCCTACCATATGACGGTGGACATTATGAACTAGCTCCTTATGAAGAGATAGATGAACATACATACAAAAGGTTAAAGAAGAAAATGCCCAAGATAAATTATAACAATCTTTCTAAATATGAAAAAGAAGACCATACACAAGGAAAGGGAGAATATGCCTGTACTGGTGATAAATGTGATATCTAGTCAATGGCTAAACCTGCATCTATAGGTGGGTCAGATATATGTTGTTTCAAATCTATAGGTTCATATTCTGTAGGTAAAGAACCATCATCATGTATAGTTCCATCAAATGCAGCACCGTGTTCCCATGTCCCTCTATTTTTAAAATCTTGAGTATAATAATCTACACCAGTTGTAACCTTAAAGGTAACTCCTGATTCTACTACTAACTGTTTACAATCTTTGGCGGTTCCCAAGTCGTTCTCTCCTTCATCGAATATAAAGGTATAACTTCCTCCGCCAATCAGTTCAGTATCGAGAAGGGTTACATCACTACCACCTGTTGGAGGGACGGCGTCCCTTACTATAGGTTGAGGTTCATTACCTATCTGTGAGAAATTAAATGTAGTTCCCGAGCCAGCATTTATATAATAGTTATTACTACCACTGTGGGCTTTGGATGTCCATTTAGCTCCACTAAGGAGATATGTTTTTCCTAAATCAAAATAAGAAGAAGCAAAGTCAGTACTATATGTTCCCTTACCTATATAAAGATTGGCAGAAGACCCACTAAGTTGATTTCCAGCGTTCCAAGTACCTCCGTTTGCCCAAGTAGCATTTGTAGGTACGACAGAACCACTAGCAGTTCCTGATAAAGTACCTGTATTACCATTACCACTCTTATCAACAACAGTTCCACCTTCTCCTTCATCGAATTGCCACCAGAGCACACAATTAGTGGTTGTAGCAGTATCAAAATCTTCAAACATCATCTTTCTAATTTGGACTCCCGATAATGCAGTATCCCATATACTAGCTCGTGCTATTGTTCCTGCGAAAGCGCGTTTATAATAAGCATAATCATTCTGTCCTCCTACCATCACTGTTGGGTTTGCTATGACAGTTGACCCTGCACTGTTACCTAGTGCTGCTCCAGATGCTTCTAGTTTACCATCAAAATATAATTTATAACCGTCGGTATCATCACAAGTCATTGCTACGTGATGCCACTTAGTATCGTCCCAGTCTCGAACTTTTCCTTCGCTCCATATTTCGGTTCCTCCATTCTCCCATTCAAATCCTAGTCTATAATTACCAGAGGCTGTTACAGGATTAGATGAAACTGTAATATTCCATCTATTATTACCAAAGGGATTTATAATTCCTGCTTGGTCCATCGGTTTAGTATTGTCTACCTTGAACCATACCTCAGCCGTAGAAGCCGTAGCTGAATTTAAATCTGAAAATGTTGCTGCTTGAATATACTGACTAGATATATTCCGAACTCCATCGGTAAAGACAGCGGACGAACTGGTAAACAGTCCACCACGATTACTGAAAGAACTAGCATTAAAAGTTTTAGTACTACTTGAAACAGTACCACCATTTGCTACAACTATCTTAGAAGGTCTAGCTGATGTTCCTATAGGTCTGTTCTGGGATGATAATTGACCAGCAACAATTAAATTAGAGTTTCTGAAACAACTATCTTGATTTACTCTTGCTGAGGCATTCCAGAATACATTCTCCCAACCATAATTCAAATAACCACCATCAGGTGAATATATCCCTGTACTATTCCATATTACAGATGCACTATCTCTACCCATATATGGTTGGTCAGCAGTTTCCATCCAAGCAGCAGCGCCTGTCACTTCTACTAAAGCACCACTTATTATTAATCCTTCTGCGGGAATAGTCACAGTATCACCAAATGTAACCCTTGAGCCTGAAGAACAAACTACTTCATCTCCCGCTGCAATAGTCAAGGCGTCAAATTCATTATTACTTCCAGACAAAATAAATCCTACGCCACCAGTAGTTCCTTCTGTAGTGTAATCAGCTTTTAAATTTACATTCTCTAGGAATAACTGACCACTGTTTGACATAGTGAAAGGATTATCACTACCAGATATCACGGCTGGGTATACCTCAGAAGCTCCCTTTATTTTTAAATCCTTATAATAGAGATAGTTTGTAGAGAATGACCTCGCTCCAGCATTATTTATAACCCCCTCTGAACCAGTTGTTCCCATTGTTAAAGTAAAATCATTATATCCACCATTCATCATAAAATAAGTTTGGTTGTCTAACATATTCTCTATAGTGAAATCTGTATGTATGGCACAATAATCTCCTGTCTGTTTGGTGGTTAGATTGTAGAATACAGGGTCTACAACACTACCTGTAAAATTCATATAACATTTAACCGATGTCCCTGAGGACACGACTGTTCCGCTATTATGAATGAAAGTTCCATTGTTCTGGAATCCATAATCCGTTCCATCACCCTCCATATCCATGTCGATAATGGTTTCTCCACTAGTAGCATAATATGTACCACCAGCCACAATATCAAGCTTACCAAAAGTATTATGTGTAGTATCTGTTTGAGGATATCCATCTTTTCCGAAGTAACCATTAATTAATGCAGTTCCTGAAACAGTAAAAGCCTGAGTTGTAGAAATAGGGCGGAAAATAACATCAGTACCTAAAGTATAATCGTTGGCTATGGTGCATCCATACATTTCTACAGTACCAGCCCCAGATATAATTAAATTATAAAACTCTTGAGAAGAATCGGGGAAAATATCTGTGCCATTATAAGCCCCTGTATTAATATAAACAGTTCCACTATTATGATTAAAGGTTCCCGCATTACTTCTCCATAAATAATCTCCATTCGCCGGACCATTAATAGTAGTAGTAAGTGGTGTTGCATCATACTCTCCTCCCTCTCCTATTATAATACTTCCAAGTGAAACATTTACTCCATCCTCTGCTAATTGGTCCGAATAAGTAACGAAGGCTCCACCATCACCTATTGTTACGTCACCATCAACAGTTATTGTGTCTGAGCCTCCATACACTCGGAGTATACCCTCAGTTATATCTAAATCACCTGCAACATTTAGAACACCAACAGTCGGTACTGGTGATGTGGGAAATCCAGCCGAATTTATCACTAAGTTATATAAATCTCCGCTCCCTGCTCTCATATATTTACTGGTTGCTGCCGAAGTACGTGCAATCGTTAAAGTACCAGAATTATGTGTAAATGTTCCATAATTCAGCAACATATAAGAGTCACTTGGCTGGCTTGAAAGAGTTGTAGTTCCACTAGTGGCGTCATAAATTCCATCACTCCCAACCGTAAGAGAACCAAATGTACAAGCAGCAGAGGATGCATCACCAGCTTCGTGAGCCTGAAGTGTTCCAGTATTAAGTATAACGTCTCCTATTACTGTTAAATCCTTTATATCTCCCCCTTGTCTGGAATAACATCCACCAGCAGTAGTAGCACAATTTAAAGTTAAATCGTTTAATATATCCCATCCAGAACTTGCTCCGTGACCTACCCGTTTACCATCTCCCGCTCTAATATCTACATTCCAAGGATATCTGTCAGCAGAAAGTCCGCTTTTACCTCTCATATAAATATAACAGTCATCAGGATTACTTATACGAATAGTTCCATCCTGATGGTAGAAATAAGTTGTATTTCCCACCTGAAAGGTATAATTAGAAGCGTTCTCACTTATACAATCTATCACACCATCGGGCATATAAACGGTATTAATAGCTACCTCATCACACACAAACCAATCGCAGGTAACATCCCCGCTGCCCGAGTAAGTACCACCAGAAACTAAGATGCCCGCCATTATTCTATCACCACTGTTCCTTTTGTCTTTAAGCTCTGGTCCTCAGCAATTACTAACTGCCGAGCGCCCGTAACATAAAGATTAGTAAACTGATAATCTAAATCTTTATTAGTACCAGTTTTTACTTGGTCGGGGAATATTAAGTAATCTCCTGCGTCCTTGCGATATATTTTAGCGAAGCCTGAATTTAAATTATCACCAGTATAAGATATAACATTACCACCTGAGTCCACAGTTTGACCTGCAACAGCAGCCCCGCTCACCTCATCTAATTTATTTATTCCAGCATAGCCAGAATAACTTCCTGAAGCATTGAGCTTCCACCACGCCAGAGCCCCTAAATCATTATCTGCATCAGGATAAACCCCTGTTGCGGAAGAGGCAGCACATACCCCTCCATCATATAAAGTAACCATATTCCCAGAAGTTAAAGCTGTATGGTATACTCTTGCATCGGCGATAGAGCCGTTTATATAACTTCCTTGAATCGGTATATTACCTCGATTTCCTATAGAAACATATGCATCCGACATATCTGCGACAGGACCTGTTGCGCCAGCACCGGGCATACCACCGGGGTCATCTGTATAGGTATAACTATCATAACCTACACCATTAATCCACAACTGCATAGAGGTCCCTGATTGCCAAGACATCATTACATGGTTCCATTCTGTATCTGACCAATAAGATGAATGGTCTGAAGTACCATTACCTATCTGTACTCCTGCCTGATAATAGTAGTGGTCCGCGTTTTCAATATATGCAAATATCCTTTTAATATTATAATTATTATATAAGCTTACTCCCCAACCATGAGAGTTATTCTTGTATAGGAAAAGTGCCTCTCCACCACCCCCTGATATTGGGTATTCACCCTTGACCCAGACAGAAGCAGTACCTGACTGTAAAGTTGAAGTATCCATAGTGGTGGGTAATGTTCCAGATAAATTTACATTACCTTCATATGGATATACGGGAGGCCATTGACCCGAACCAGTTTGATTAAATTGAACAGCTGCCTCGCCGGACACCAGAAAATTCTCTAATGCACGCTCTGTTGCATCGTTATCACAGAAACCACTAGACTGTCCACTTAGTGCAACTGTACTTCCCGGCTCCATAACAAAGGTGAGACCACCTGAGTCGGGACTACCTTGCGGTCTAACTCTCTTCACAGTCAAAGTATTTCCCTCTTTAAGAGTAGTCTTGGAACTGCGTCCTATATATAGACCATCATTGGCAGAAGTATGTAGGTCACGCCATATATTACAAACCGTACTATCACTGATAGAAAGATAATTAGTAAAATCAAGAGAAGTAGCTGTTGAAGAACTATGAGGTAAATTAAGGTAATTAGGGCTTCCGTTGGACATTATTCCCCAGCTACCAAAACTAACATCAGGCTCTACATATAACTGCCCCGAAGCCTCAGCCTGAAGCTTCAAATTTAATAAACCTATATGTCCGCCAGCATTTTCGATTGTAGAACCACTGTATAAATTAAGGTTTTTATCTTCCAAAGTAAAATATACACTACCATCGTAAGAACCAATATCCTCTTTGTTAAGAGTTGTTCCAGTAGCTACATTTAAGCTTTTCATTCTAAAGGGATGATTATATTGCGGATGTGGAACTGCACTGGTATAAGTAGTTGTTCCTCCATCATTTTTGAAAAAGAGAGCTCCATCTCCTCCTGTAGTATCACCAAGAATAGGACCTGTAGAACTATCAACCATAGCCACCCAAGCGCCTGTTGCAGTCAGAGTGCCCGTATTACCACTGCCACTCATATCGCTAACAGATGTACCAGCTTGAGAATCACTGAACTCATACCAAGTGAAACATTTAGTTTCATCTATAGAGCTTGCGTCAATAGCTGCCCAATCATAGAACATCATCTCACGTATATCAGCAGCTGTAAGTGCCGTCTTCCATACAGAAACACGAGCCAATGCTCCAGAAAGTCCATAACTATACCCACCAGCGTTATCATTAGCTGCTCCTATCGCAAAGGTAGTAAAGGTATATGGTGCACCTCCTGACTCTCCCATAAACTGCTCTGCCTCCATCTTTCCATCTATATATAGGCGTCCTATATTATCATTACCACCATCGCCTGTATCATAATAAGTATATGCTAAATGATGCCATGCACCATCAGTTATAGTTGTAGTACTATACAAAGTTTCCGTACTTCCCATACCAGCAGCTACTGCTTGAAGTTTACCACTAGCATTAACAGCTATATAGTTATATTTATAACCTCCACTATAATATCCATCAAAGATATACTGAATCTGGTCTGTATTAGTGCCCTTGAACCAAGCTTCCATAGTTATACCAGCCTCTGTAAACGTCTGTCCAGAAGCCCCAAGAAGATATTCATCAGCCGAATCAGCACCAGAACTCGGACCATTACTAAAGTCCAGTGCTCCCTTTCCTATGAAACCACCAGCTAAATTAAAAGCGCCAGAGACAACTATATCATCCCCGTCTCCAGCAATACGGCCCGAGGGGTCATATTGTCCACCAGTAGCCACAAAGAAATCTTTACACGCTAGATTATATGTCCATGCCGGACCACTACCATATCCTGTATAAACACCATTACCTATAATAAACCTCTCATGGGCTCCCTGCTGGTCATTCATAGCCGCAGAAAATTCATAAGTAGGAGTACCGAGAACATTAGTGAAACAGTATTCAGGATTGACTGAACTGTTCCAATTTATTCTAGCGTCTGCTCCCAGAGTAGTATTAAAAAGTATTGAAGTACCTGTAAGAGAGGTAGCACCACCACCATATCCTATAGTATGAGGTACTGGATAAGCACTGCCATATTGAGCTACAGGAGTTCCTGTATATACTATCATACTACCTTTGGTTTGACCTGACGTAGCGCCGGGACCATCCCATTGTCTATAAGTAGTACATTCTAACCTGTTTCCACTGAGGTCCATTGTACCACTCACTTCCAACCATATGTTTTTAGCAGAAAAGTCTCCTAAAAGAGTTATCTTTTTCGCAACATCTGTCTTACCATAGAATATATCTCTTTGTGATGCATCTACATTAACTACATTAACATTATCACACATATAGTTCTCAGAGCCTGAAACTCCTAAAAGGCGACTATATGAACATGATGAAGAAATTATGGCTGGATGTGCTGCACTTACACCTGATACTGTAAAATTAGTAACCCCACTATTACCATCCCAATAAGTACATCCTATAAGAGCACTACTGGTTTGAGTACCTAGTGTTAATGTTTTATTCTGGTCTCCTATCCCAGAAAATTGAAATTCAGTATTGGCCCCATTTAAAGCACTATTCTCCAATGTCATATCTACATAGGGTCTCAGTCCTCCAATTCCAGCTAGAGCAGGACCATAAGAAGTTATATCATAGAAAGCTGTATTACTACCTCCTGCAATATGCACTTCAACAGCTCCAGTAGCAGAGACTGTACCGCTGTTATGAATGAAAGTTCCATGATTATATAATTGTTGAGAAGCTTGACCAGATAAACCAAAGACCAGATGACCTTGTGGGGCGCTTAGAGTACCATTAGTGTCAATAGTAGTTCTTCCAGCCGTGGATGTTGGGCCAGATATAAAATAGTCGGGATTCTCCCACACAGGTAAATTAGAACTTACACCACCAAAAGCAGCAGTTACGCTACTAGTTCCGTGATTGGTTACACTAGTTCCAGTTCCTTCGTCTAGTTTAATCCAAGTGTTTGGTCCTCCTATCCACGCTCCTTTGTAAAGTAAATCAATTTGCCCTTGTGTTAAAACTGATGTATAATAAGCGTATTCTGAAAAGTAATTACCGTCATTAGTAGGATAAGTTTCGTCTACATTTGAACCAAGTTTCATATTACTAACAGTTCCATAAGTTCTATCATTGGTAGCACTTATAACATGTACACTATTGAGATATCCTGAAGCTATATTATTAGTTTCATCAATAATCCAAACTAAATGATTCCACTCATCCATATTAGCTGCAAAATTAAGAACATTAGTATTATTTAATCTAAGATATAAATTTGGAGTTCCACCGTTAAGAAATACCTGAGTACCATTACTACTTAGATAATTATCTAACAGCACTTGCGTACTTCCTGTATCAGATAAATAAAACCACATAGCATATGACCGTGAACCATCATACTGTTGGTCATCATTAAATTCGACATAATTAGCATTAGTATCATTTGTTCCAGTAGGTCTAAGATAAGTACTATTTTTAAGATTCCAAGTACCTCCACTTATTGTAGTAAATTCTGAAGGTCCCGTATCACCAAAAGACCCACTTATAGACATATGACTTCCCGAGCCGATTTGGTTGAGGTTGTAAATAGAAGAGTCCCAATATCCAGTGCTTGTATTTTGGGTACCGTCACGGCCATTACCTGAACTATCATCAAAGTCACCATCAAGTTTCCACCACCCTTCTAACGCAGTTGTGTCACTATAAGTGTCACCAAATAGTTGTTCACATTCAGGAGCAGTCAGTCCAGAACTATAAATCCTAGCATCTCTGATATAACCCTGCCAAAAATTACCATCCTCATCAGGTGAACCAGCATTATTTCTAGCTCCTAAACCAAGATGGTTGGTAGAAGTACCTACAGCACCAGTAACTGTTACTGTTCCAGCCTGTTGAACCCCATTTACATAAAAATTACATACATTGGAAGCATTTCTAGTACCAATAAGGTGGTACCACTCTAGATTAGCAGGGTCTCCCTCTGCGCCTCCTTGTAAAAAAGCGTCATCAGAATTAATTGTACCGTCTGTTACCCCATCACCATTATGACATACAAACTGTGCAACTCCGCCATCAGTTCTATATCGTGCTAAATAATATTCACTATAACTAGGTCCAGCCCACCAAGCCTTCCCAAATATCATTGTATCGTATGTGCCAGTTTGTTGATTTTCATATTTTATCCAGCACGATATAGTGAAAGGTTCACCATCAGCAAATTCATATGCAGTATTATCTCCTAAATCTGTCCAGCTCCCACTTACATCTGTGGTGGGTCCATAATTGAAAGCAGGTGGCATATCCTGAACCACAGAGCCACTGCCGAGTTCACCGACTACATTACCGCCGTGTCCATTAAAAACTAATACCATCTTAGTTTTTCACCTCCCCATCTGCATTTATAATAGCACTGCCATTTATATTAAAAGTAGTACCGGAAGAATAAAGTTTTCCTCCACTTCCTATAATTAAATTTCCTCCTATATTTGTGGTAGCGCCATTACAGGTATTATTTTTGTCATATCCATCACCGTTACGTATATCTAAATTACCACTTATATCCATACCATGAGTACCTCCATTGGGTTGCCATTCCGTACATATGAAATCACCATATAGAATGGGTTGTGTTGATTTCTGTAGATATACTCCTGAAACAGTATATAAATCTCCACCATCAGGAAGTACAACTTGCATACTCCCCCCTTTCAGTAAACTTCCATAATCTCCATGATAAGCAGCCTTAGTTTCATAAGAAGTTGTATCTGTTGCAGAAGGTAAAAATATATCAGTATTACCAGCATATTGTAGCTGGACAGACCTGTTTCCCATATAAGACTTATACCATGGACGTTGAGATATGGACATACTTTCCTGAGTTACTTCTACTTCAGGTAAATCTATAGTGTCACGTCCCATTCCATACCTACTTCCTCCTTCATTATCCCAAAGGCTTCCCGTTGGAAATGGAGGTGCTTGGATAAGATTACAATCCTTTAGGCGCCCTCGTGTCCAAGCACATCCTTGGTCCAGCGCCCCTAGATTTCCAGTAACAGGATTTTTTGCCCAATCAGCTACAGCTATTCCACTCCAATCACACATGAGTGGATTTCTTTTAGCAAATTTAATCTTTCCGCCGGAACAAAATATTCCTCCAGCTGTAATTTTAGGAGGTATAATATAATTCTGATTACTTTTGGCGTCCATATAAGCACTTCCATGGTTCCATCCGGGAGTACTATAATCAGTTACGGCTCCCCCACCGACTGATGTACCAGCGTAATCAAATCCACCACTAATACCAACCACAAGAGCACCATCTATAATTAAATCATTATAAGGACCGGCTGTTGTATAATAGGCCCATTTATTAGAAGGAGGATACTCATCACCACCCATTACTCCAGCATTTAAACCATACGTAACTATTCCTGTACTTTCATCGCCAATCACCATGTCGCCATGTATTCTTGTAAAGAAACATTGATTTGAAGCATGTGAATAACATTTCCATGTTGTGGTGCCATAGTCACCACTATCAAATGTAACATTCCAAAAATGCCACCAGTAATTTTGGCTCAAAGCTACTTCGGTAACATGACCATAATTAGGCATTGTTTGATATAATAAACCTCCAGACATACCTTTTGCATTTCCAGAGCTCGCTACGGGTGAAAAAACTACTAAACTACCTGATGCACAATCTAAGGCCCATGCATAACCATCAGCAGCACCATAGGCAGTCTCAGGATAATTCGCAACACCTAAAACACCACCCATATATGACCCTTGATATGAGCTCATAATACCAGCCGAATTAGCATTTTTACTAGTTATCGCCCAATGTCCACTGTGACATCTTATTGGCCCATTGTTTACTGATAAATTACCAGCATCAGTAACGGAATAATCTGCGAGAGAAGTTGTTCCTGTGACAGTTCTATTTAATCTCCACCATGCAACCATATTAGTACCACTCGCAGCGTACTTTCCAAAATTATCTGTACTTAAATCCGTAGCTGAATTTGTTGCATAAAGAGTACCTGATATAAATGTAACATCTTTAGCCTCACTATATAGTCTAACATCTGCTATTCTAGCTTCTAAAGCGCGGCCATTAGGGTCAGCTGCAATTCTAACATCTGTAGTAGTTTGTGCGGGCTGATGTGTAGCAGCAGTTGTTGTTTTCAGAACACCATTTTGGTAAATTTTTACATCACTTCCATCCCAAGTTCCAGCTAAATGAAACCATTGGTCAAAAAGAGTATTTGTAAAAGTGGCTGAAGAAGTATCACCACCATTTCTTATTGTCATATATGTTGCATTATTTGCGAAATATGATAGACCCCAGCCGTCAGTATCCCAGCCAGCAGCACAACCTTTAGACACAAGTGCAGCGTAGGTGTCTGTGTTATGTGTAGAGTTTATATAGACCCATGCACTAACTGTCCCATCAGAGTCTAAGTCATATACAGTAGCATCTGCCTGATATGCCCATTGGTTACTAGCTTCACCATCAAAAAAAGCTGCATTATTTCCTGTAGGAGGTACTACACGGCTATACATACTGTTACCACTGGCAAAATTGTCATAAGCGAATGCAACATTCCCGTCACCAATAAAAGGATGTGGATTTCCTGTTCTTAAAATTGAAGTTCCTCCACTTATATAAGCATCACCTCTCATAGCGACACCATACGGCCAAGTAACTCTGTAAGGAAATAAATAAGTATCAGTCTGTCCATCTGTTCCAGTTTCAGTAACAGCACTAGTCCATCCACCATTTAAATCAGAACCAGATGTTAACGGCACTGAAGTAGCAGTAGTCCAAACGTTGGTAGGAACTAAATCAACATTTGCACTTCTGCATAATAATTTACAAGTTCCTCTACTATATTGGGCGTATCGGGCACTACTTCCCCAACCTCCTCCTTGTTGGAATGCTCCCGAAACATCAAAATCCATACAGTTGGCGGGGACATCAGAGGCATACGTTACAGTGCCTCCACCATATCCTCCACTTTGACCTAATAAATCGAAAGTTCCTCCATAATTGTGGAAATACCTAAGAACTGTCATTTTTTCAGGTATGTAACCAGCATAAGGTGCAAAAACAGAAGAAGCTATAGCAGCACTACTTACAGCAATTCCTCCTCCACCTCGACCTACAGATTTATCAATCATAAAATTATTGAAAACTCGAGAAGTATTATTTCTTTCAAAATAATATTGAGTTCCTGAACCACATATACCTATAAGTCCACCATTAGCATTGAATGAGGTATTACCTCTCATAGCTAGACATATTCCATCATTAAAGGAACCATTAATCCAGCAAGCACCAGTTGTCATAGTAAGGGCATTATCATTACCCCCATCAGCACTAAGATTACCTACAAACCATTCACCTCCACCTCCTACTACTGTTGCATTTTCATACAAAAATAATCCTTTAGAAGTCAGAGAACCACTAGCTATAGATAAAGTACTTTCATTACAATGTAGAGTACCGTCTACGCTACCGGGCGCAGTTCCTATACCTACCTGAACTTTATCTGCCGTAGTTAAGTTATAACTGGTAGAACCAGACATAGTATTAAAGTTACCAGAAATATACATGTCATAACAATCAATATGTACATTACCTGAGACTATATCTCCTTGCCTTATAATAATAGTGTCGGCAGAAGTATGACTTGCTGTAACTACATCAGTAAAGTAACCATCACCAGAGGAGGTATAAGTTGCCATCTTTAATTAACAGCGTAAAGTTGAGCCACAACGTCTTGAGTATCAGTAACACCGGGTCCTGCTGCTGTCAAGGTAACGTTACGATAAACGTTATTAAATGGTATATGCTTAGTTGCTCCTGCAGAAACTGATATATCGGAACCTACTTGGTCCCATTGTGCGTCAGTAGATGCCGTCCAATCTGAAGCTCCAGATACATAGGCTGCATACATTCTAAAAGTTATAGCTTCGCCTCCTGTATCAGTATCGTCATTATAAACAAACCATGAGCCTTTCTTACCGTCTAAGGCTACATTGTTTAAATCTGTGACTGCTGTTTCAGTTGCTGTTACGTTTGATAGTGAACCTGTAGCGTAAGCTAAAGACTCAGAACCTGAACCTGCAACCGATATTGTTCTTATCGCTGTATTCCCACTAGAATCAGCTAAAAATTTGTCGTATTCACGACCTTGCATACCATCTTTAAGTGCCATTTATATATCTCCTTGTGTCGAAATTCAACTCCATCCAGCATTTCTTGTGCGCCACTATAACGCAATCGACAATATCTTTATATAGGGGGCTAGTATATAAGCTTTACTATGAGTACTGCTGAATATTCAAATTTAGGGCCCGCTCTTAATCCTGATACTTGGAAAACTTTATCTTCAACATATGGGTCAGGAGCCTCTATAACATTAGGACCTTTTGATTGTACACAGTATGACTCTCTTATAATTGCATTAAAGGTATCTCAAAATGGTGGCTCTTCTAATGATATAAAATATATGCCAGCCGCAATTCTAACTGAAAAAAATGGAGATACATTCGAAACTTATCCTGAAGCTATCAGGATTACTGACGATGGTTCTGGAGATTTGAACCAATATATTATGAACGATAGCGATGTCTTTATAGACCATAGCAAATATGTATTGTATAAAATATCAAATGCAGGTGGAACACAAGGAGAGATAAAATTTGATAACGGGAGCGGTGATGATAGAGGAACCCTCACCGTTAAGTATAAAAGAGCAAACTTCCTCTGGTATGGTTAAATATGGTAGAAACAGATATAACAGGTTATGGACGCAAAATGGGTAGAGATGCTAACGGTATAGATGGACGAGTAGACGATGTCGTAGTTCTTCAAGGGGAACGTATGATAAAGGGTACAGTACCCTACAGGACTCTCGTTCCAGCAAATTCAGAATCTGCAGGTGGAGGTGCCAACGCTGGCGATTATTACGAGAAACCACGCGGACCTATGAATCAAGCAGGAACTGACGTTAAAAATCCGACTTTATGGCCTAGAGGAAAAAATCCTGATTATACAAGTTAAACTAATTATCTCGACTTAGAATATACTCAGCAAGGGTAGGTGGTTTTCTATTAATAGATATACCTATTTTATAATCTTTGGGTGAAAATGATATCTGTTTACCTATAATTCTATATGTTCCACTAAAATCATCATTATCAGTATTAATGTTTATAACATCATTCTCATTTAAATACGCTCCTTCCATTGTTGTAATTTTATATTCATATTGGTTTTTCAAATTAGCTCTGAATATTTTTTGAGCAAAATCTTTACACTCTGCCCCTGATTTCAAATCCGCATTAGATACTTCTAAATAAGTTCTATCATAAGCAGCTATAGCGCTATCATGAGTAAATGTTCCTTTAACATTATTAGCTCCATTAACCACTACCACTGTAGGGACCTTCCTTTTCAATATAGATATATCTATTATGTTATTCCACTCATTATATATATGCACTATAGGGTCAGTATCTATATCGCTCTCAAGCTCTATTATGAATTGAGACATAGAGCCATCATCTATTAAGCGTGCTATATTAGGTCTAGGTAAAGTAGCACTATTATCCACTACTCTACTAAGCAATGCTTTAATGACCTCCATGATTTTTCTAGTCCCTCGAATAGGTTCTCCTTGAGTCACTCCTATTACAGGTGTGGTATTACCAATCATGCTTGTTCCGAGCTTAGTGTCTAAATTTCCCAATTCAAATAACTTTTTAACAGCTGCTCCTACTGTAAGGCCATCAATATTAGATTCCTCTGTTAGGGCTACTATAGCTTCGCTTTGTTCTCCTCCTTTGATAAGATATCCTAAAGCATCTTCAGCGTGTATTTGGATTTCGTTAAAATCTTCCTTTAACCTCTTAATCCACCCTCTAAAAATAGGGGTAGTGTCTTCAGGGTTTAAAAAGAATGTTACTTCTTTATTCCACAATTTACGATTTGAGTTTTCTTGAGTTGGGATAGAGAATGTTAGAGTAGCAGATTTTAATCCACCATCTAGTTTATAATCTCCTTTTAAATAGTCTACTCCCCTACCCTCTATTGCTATTCTAGGTGAAATCCTTGTCATCTACGATTCCTCCTAATGGGAATATATCAGTCATAAGTTCACCAGCAGTGTCAAGTAAAGCTATACTTTCTATATCCATAACAAAGGATGCATTACGTATAGCTTTTGGACCTTCAGCTCCATGTGTTTCATCTATAGCTGTAATTAATCCCCAAAATCTTACATATGTTCCATCCTTCTGTATTTCATCCCAATAAACTCTTACATCTTCACTCTGTAATCTGCGTAGAGTATGTAAATGTCCATATAAAGAAGAATGAGCACCATATGCTGTAAAGGCATTCGCGGCACTTTCATCACCTGTAGCTATAGTTTGAAATGATATAGATTCCATTTTTAGACCAGTTCTAACAATATAAACTTTCCCTTTACGAGTTATAGCTTGATAATATTCTCCCGCGCGACTGTAACTTATATCACTAGTTATAGACATTGAATTAAGATTGTAAGCAGAATCATCTTCTTCCTTAATAATAGTTGAATATGCATTATTAGCATCAAAAATATCCCAAAGTTCGACATATTCAGGTTCTACAGCAGGTTTCATCACTATTTTTAATGGATATTTAGCTGAACCACTCCAATTATCAAAAGCGGTTCCTCCTGAAGACTGAACAAAGGTATTAGGGAAAGTACCATCTTCTGCCATTTGTTCATAATCTACGGGCCAATAACGTTCTGGAGTTGTACTGTCAAAAAGAACGCTTCCAACTGAACCTGATGTTGGAATTACCTTAGACATTCCATCTACTACATCGTATACGTTTATCCTCCTTAAAACTCCATTTATTGCATTGGCTGTAGTGGGTTTGGTAAAAGAGCCAGTGACATCTCCATACATTAAAGTTAACGCAGGAGTACTTTCATTATAACCGTTATCTGCTCCTGAAGCTACCCAGTAGGTATTTCCTACAGTAGGTCCAGTTCCTCCAACTCCATCAGCGTAAATGGTAAATGTATATTTATAAGCTCCTATGTCTGATTCTGTTAGTGCTCCAGAAGCTATGGCTGCAGCCACATCTGAGCCAGATAAATTCCAAGATTTACCATAAGGGCTACCCATATCATTCACAGCTGCTGCTTGCCCCGAAACAACCAATTCAAAGTCGTTTGTGACAGGTGATGATGGACCAGTAGATGTAGTATCTTTGAATCTACCACCACATAAATTATTCATTGAAATAGCTGACCAATCGGAAGGCATATCAAAATCTAAATATCCTGATTTAGAATAAGAAGCCTTCTGTTCCACGTATTTAGTGTTACCTGTATCATAAAATTCTCTAGATATATCAGTAGTATTTTTATATTTAAGAGGCTTCCAGATAGCTTTTTGTTTAAGAGTGTTAGGGTTTTCTACACTCAAGTAAAGAATGGAAAATTTATTTCGTGTAAAGGCATCTTTGTCCACCCACGATGCAGCATAAGGGCTTATATTGAAAAATAATTTATTAGTTTTCTTATCAAATAATAATAATAATTTTTCTCTAATAACTCCTACACCTCCATAATAATTCGCAGCAGATAAATCTTTGTAATCAGGTGATGCGTTCCCAACTATATTTTCTAAATGTATTCTGTTTCCACTTCCATTATACCACGAACCACTTGTATATTCTCCATATCGAAGCTGCTTATCTGCTTTAGTGCGTGCTTCTGGAGTATCTCCTTCTCCTTGAGGGTTTATTCTAAATATAAGAGGTTTATTATCAGCTATAGAACTAACTTGAGAACTAGATAAATTAGCTGCGCTTGAAGGTTGAACTGACATTCTAGCTAAATGATACTGGTCAGGGAATCTACCAAAATCGTCCAAAGCGAAAGTGTTTGTGTCTAAATCAGTACCCAAATAAGCAGGGTCTCTCATACCAGTAGCCCACGGTGCTGAGGGATTGAATGAGCCAGAAGCATATGGTATAGCATCATCTCCCGGTGTCGCCCCTGAAGTAAATAAACGCCCATATCCATAAGGATTGGGTGAAAAGGTATAAGAAGCATTATGTAAACTTCCTGTAACTACCGTATTATCGTTGAAATAGTTGCCGGTCACGTCCCATTGATAACTTGGATTAAACCATAATTTACCTAAATCGTATCTGTATTGTTTTATCCCTACATTAGAAGCTAAAGCCCTACTTTGAGTAAAATCTAAAGTTACATTTCTTTCTCTATCTTCTACCTTTTTAATAGGTGCGCCGGGGGATACATATGATATAGGATGCATAAAACCATCTACTGATGAAGATGCTACTATGAATATCTTTACTTTATTCATATCATTTAATAAATCGAAATTATCTGTTAATCTTTTTGGATTTTTATATTTAACGCTAAGAACTTGATTTACTAAGGCCATTCCAGAAGTAGTGTCTCCTTGACCTGCAACCTGACAAGTTTCCATTATGTTAACAGTTCCTGAAGCATTTCCACTAGCCCCTCCAGAAAGAGTTCCTTCAACAGTTATCATATCTTGAACAGATGCAGCCCCTTCCTCATACCCACTTCCTGTAACCATACTATATGTAACTCCTAAATCCATCTCATATTTAAATGTCATGCCTGATAGACTTGAAGAAGCCATAATTGGTGGAAGTTGAGCATATATGTGTCTAGGTCCTTCTACATCAAATATAGAATTATCTATTCCTGACTTTACTGTCTTATTTTCAGTTCTCAATAGCCCTGTACCTTGTCCATCGGTGATAGATATAGAGGTAACGACTGAAGTTCCGCTAGTGTAAGGGCTTATATCAACATTAGTGGGTGATTTACTACCTATATAATTAGAGACAAAACCATCTGAATTAACTGTTTGAACTATAGGTTGATATGTGCCTGTAGCTGTGTATGTATGAGATAAAGAAACAGAACTTGTAGCGGTAGGGGTGGTATACCATTGGAAATTAGCCTTTTCTTTGTTGTTAGAAATACCGTCATCCCAATCAATGTAAGCTGCCCTCACATTATCATCCAGAAATGTAAAGGTCCCTGTTACTTCAGTAAATACAGTTTCACTGGCTGTATTCCATGTTACACTCATATAGTAGTACTCCTCCATGAAATTTGGTTAGAAGATGCTATATCCTCATCAGATTTACCTCGTATGTTATGATAATCAAATACGAATAACCTAGCATTCTGAGATTTATTTAAAGTAAAATCAGAGTTGTATTCTGACAAATCTCCTGTATTTAATACGAATTCGTTATTATTTACTATATTGTATGCCTTATCATATAAAATAAATTCTTCCATGAGTCCATAACTTCCAGAACCGAAAGTAGTTCCTGAAAGGGTAGAAACTGCACCTGAGGTAATGGATATAATATAATCCTCAAGTTGTCCATTGACATACATTTTCAAATCCTTCTTATCGCTGCTACCAGATTTATATGTAACTATAATAGAAGCGGGAGTTATACCATCGTGTCTTAAAATAGTCGAAGAAGTAACACTCTGCCCACACATGTTAAAAACAGGTCTATAGCCCGATAAAGATAATGAAGCTCCACTAGAAGCCGTATGGTTGTCCTGTGCCCATATCACTGCATCTTCATCGTTATTAGAGCCCCCTATATAAAGGTCATAATTAGGAACAAAATGTTGTACTAAGGTAAATTCAGTAAGCCCATTTAACCACTTGCTACCAGTTGTGCTCGTATAAGCAGTATCATAATTTAGAGTGAGATAACCAGCTCCTTCCTCAGTTTTTAAAGCATAGCCTGAAAGACCCTCTATATAAGCTCTCGCCCCTGTCGCAGAACCGCTTGAGATTAAAGAACCTGATGAATTTAATCCACTAGTATAGAAATAATTAGTAGGTGTAGCTCCTATAGTAGTAGGAGGCTCATTCATAGGAAGGTAACATAGAGCTCCATGATATTTATTGATTATATCTCTTGTATCATGATAAATCATAGTGTACCATACATCCTCTGCTGATACGTCCCACGTAAATTTGACTGCATTAAGATTTTCCGTAGTAAGTTCATATAAATTAGAGCCGGTATCTAATAAATTAAATGCAGGTTCCACATTGAAATTCGTAATTTCTGGTAATGTATCTTCAAATCTCCATATTAAATCGGGTCTATAAGCTAGATTAGGTGCTTCATCTCCGTGTAATACCATCTCTTGCGTGGACCCCACATCAGCTATACGTAGAGTCATAGTTAAAGGGTCATCTGGAGCTAACTCTGATTGTCCTGATATCAAACCATCAAGAGGAAATTCTACATAACGTGACAAATCACCTCCCAAATTCAATAATGCAGAAGATTCAGATAAATTTCCTCCTGTATTATCATCTTCCTCATAACTTCCAAAACCATAATCAGCTAACAATAATGAATTATCGTCGTCAGTACCGGGCTCTAAAACCCAAGGTCGTTCATATACTCCCGACATTCCTACAGTACCACTATTGGCTGCTGTATAGGAATACATAAATTCATTATAGGTGCTTCCTGTATTTTGAGTGAAAGCTTGCGCTCCCGAACCACCGTTATCTGCCGCTTTGATTATAGCTGCATTTTCATAAGTCCTATCATACGAGGTTCCAGTCGCATAACCAAAAGAATCTTTAGTAGAATCTACACCTCTATCACTTCCAAAATAAGGTATATGCATCCAATATCTCTTAGGTGATATATAAAGTTGGTCTATCCAAGTTTCAAAAGAACCAGAAACTCCACCTATCTTACTACCATCATCAAAGAAAGTAACTGCCTGATTAAAAAAGACAACGTTTCCTTCAATGGGGTTATTATCTCGAAGTTTTAGTGGATTTGTTGATAACATTCCTAGTGCATGTGGAGTACTTAACTCTCCTTCTATCTTAGCAGCGGTAGTAGTAGCTCCAAGAATATAGAGAACGTATTCGTCATCCGCCTCAGGAGTGAATATAGAAGAATCGTCTACCATTATATAGTTGTCTTCGGTCAATTCAACTTTTTCTACTAAACTGAATGCATCCATATCAGGTCCTGCTATAACTTTAGCTGAAGCTAAGATATGTTCTCTTTTAGCCCAATTAGTATATTTATTTGTAGTATCGTGATGACTGCCTGTAGCATCTGCATTACTTGCGCCTGTGGCTCCGGGCATATCCTGTACTACAAATGGTGTAAGCCCTTTCTGGGTGAACCCATCTGTTCCCATGTAATCATTGGAACCACTACCTATCCAGAACGCTCCACCATCAGAACCAGCTGAATGTCCGCTCGCTCCCCAGTTACCAGCCGAAGTAGTGACTGAATAATAAGTACCAGATATTGAACTTCCCGAATAAGGATTCCATGCAGATTGAATGCTTTGGCTGTAACCTTGGGCTTGAGGTGCGTAAGCTGTTCCTGTGGTGTATCCTATTCCTACTAAGTAAGGAGTTAATTGTCCTCCGAGTTGCTGCGTATTGGCTGCATTCAAATAAGATACATCAACTCCTGCACTAAAATCGGGGTTCTTGGCTAAAGAAAGCCAACCATTCGTGGGGTGTATAACATCTCTAGTGGAAGAAATATCAACCCATGACTGAGTATTGTAAGTATTCCATAATAAATGTCCCCATCTAGACCCTTTATTGGAAGTTCCACTTCCATAAGGTATATCGGTCTTCTCTTTGAAGCCCATCAGAAGATTAAATCCTGTTTTTCTAGTTTCAAAGGTACTCCCCGACGTATAGCGGGGTAAAGGTTGTACCCATGGATATGTCATGAGAGATATTCCGGCTGTGTCCGTACCATCTCCATCAATGGTTATATCAGTAGCAGCTTGACCATAACCTCTTCCTTTTTCCTCAAAAAGTAATTTTGAAATATTGTCCGTAACAGTTGCATCACCAAATACTATAGCTTCAGCAGCAAAATTATCACCATTGACGCCATCATATTCAATCCAACCCGCTTGGTCTTGAGTCTCAGCATCGAAGCCCTCCTGATAAACACCAGTAACAGTTCCTGAAACGTCTCCACTTGCACCAGTCACAGGCATCCCTACATAGACCCAACTATTATCATAATCTTGGCTGGCTGCAACTCTAATCGAACCAGAACCGGCAGCTCCCGAACAAACTTGAGCGAAAGTTCCAACAACACATGTACCAGTAGCTTGCACTCCATGAACCATATTATCATTGTTACCGGTTGCCATAACTTGTCCTTCCCAAGTTGCAGCACTGTAACCTGAGGTTCCAGATGCTAATACACCTGACCTATTACCTGTTCCTTTTAATCCTCCCCATCCTGTGCTACCACTTATACCTGCTGTGGGGGATACACCTTTAGAAGTTAAAGCGTTACCTTCAGAAAATTTTAAAAAGGGTTTCATATCTCCTACTGCCGGAGAAGCATTAGTATGTACATTATTAAAGTAGCTATATTTTATACTATCTACTAAAAACTCAGCTTCTCTGTCTGCCCCTTTCTTTTCCAATAGCCAATCATCCCACTCATATTGTGGTCCAAAAGCTACATCACTTTCAACATCTATCGTGGCATACTGAAGTCCTCCCCACATAAAACCTCCACCTCCAACAACATAGTCAGGACCTATATCTCCACGAGTCCATCTATAATTATTAACCCATAAAGTCATATGCTTAGGCCATAGACTATCATCTTTGGTCCCAGAAGCTAACATATATTTACCCCAACAATCTTCATGAGCATCACTAGCATTAATACTAGAAGTACATGGAAATGCTATATTAATGAAGGGAACATCATCAAGTCCTCCCTCTGCAGGGTTATCAAAGTTCCATCCTACTCTATATCGTTCACCAGCGAGGGCATACATTCTAAGAGGTCCAGTTGCTTGTCCTGTAGCTACATTGAATTGACCCGCAGTACCCATACTCCCTACATCTCCAGAAGCCCAACTAGTGTCTGCCACGGCATAGGGGTCAAATACAAATTTTAAATCCGCCCATGTAGATTTAGGTAAGCTAAGATAATTCTTTTGATTATATTTCAAAGAAGACCCAGCTGTATAAGAAGTAGGTCCTCCATTTACACAAGGATTGACCACGACAAAAGGATAAGCATTTTTGTTTTGTCCAAATGCATTATTAGCTAGAGTAGTACCTCCAACTGTAACACCTGAAGCACCAACACATCCCATTCCAGCTCCTGCGCTGAAACGTGAGGCATGCATGGTTTCTCTTGTGGGATGCATAGGAATAGGAAAAGCATATATTCTATCAGGCTCCAAGATAGGAAAAGCATCTTCCCCCTCTGCAGTTTCAAATCCTAAAGCTCTAGATTGAACTGTTTGAGCTTCATTCGTAGTAGCCGCAGTCACGGGACCTGAAATTCCATTCCATCTGGCCTCAGTTATTTCGGTTTCATTTTCTTGATTAAAGTCTGCAAAGGACATGAAGTATACTCCTCCCACCATTATTTTCTGACCACTTACATAGAAATTTCTCATTGCGTTATGTAGAAAATCATCAAGATATTCTTCAGTAGGTTTATAATTACTAAAGGTTACAGCTACACAACGCTGTAAAGTATATAATGCTCCAGCGCTGCAGCCTCCTTTAGTACCAGTAACATCTCTACCAAAATATGTATTTCCTGTAGCATCAAAACAATCCCTCGACTTGCTCCCAGAATAATAAATTTCCATATCTCCCCAATGTTTTTTCCAAGATACGGTGAGTGCTTCAGTTCCCCCCTTTGGAACTCTATTAGCTCCAGAATTCATATATGCGATAGGTAGCGCTGGAGCTAACTTCTTAAAATTTACCTTCATACTTATTTCTGGTAAAGATAGTCTATAATCGTTATGTCCTTCTCCTGCTGTTTTAGTACCGTCTGCCTTCATCTGACCATATGACATTGGATAATTACCTATATCTAGTATAGGGGGTTTAGGTATATTGTATATACTGAACTTACCTACTTGTGGTTTTTTACTTTGAGTAGGATTCCATTTATTTTCTATCCTCTTTATTATTTTAGAAACTCCACCGTCTTCAGGTGGATTAGACCATACATGATAAACTCGGAAAGATTTACCATCACTTCCGCCCGTCTCCCCATCTAAAGTGGCTTCAGAAAAAATAAGAGGAACTGACGAAGGTACTGCCCATGGATTAGAATAACTAGAAGTAAGTACAAGGTCGTTAAAAATAGTATTATTTTCCTGAGCCTCTTTATCTTCAGCTGCGGCGGAAATTCCTATTGGTCCTCCCGAACCGGGGGGTGGTGTAAAGGATAAATGCATTCTGATATCATTCCATTTCCAATAAGGCATATAAACAGACCATTTTTCTTTTGCGCCCCTCTTGTCTACTCTTGGGACCCAGAAGCCTTTAGTTTTTTTAGCATTTAAGGGTTTAATGTAGCATTGGCTCTGAAGATTTCTCTCACAGAAATACTGTTTAATATTCTCAGATACAGTGTTACTACCCATGCCTAAAAATCCCCCTCCACCAAACCATACCTTATCAGCTCCTAACTTGGGGGAAATCCAAGCATCTGCTAATTTTAAGTCGGAATTTTCTCCGATTGTTTGAAAATCTGAACCTAGTCTTTTATCCGCACCATCGAAATTTTCTTCTTCTATATAATCGGAAGAATCTAAATAAGAACCTATTACTGTAAGACTATCCCCATTATCCGCTAAAGTGCCAGAAGCTTCTGTAACAGGTATATTGGAATCAACCCTATAAACTTCAAGTTTAGGAAGTTTTCCATCCTGTCCCATTGACATACTGGAAGCTAAAAAACGCATAGTTCCTCCCACTAAACTCCCTTCTCCGTAATTAATACTGGAAGGTAGAGTATCGGAAATAACGAAAAATGAATTTCCAAGGCCACTCTTTAACTGAAGAGTAGTATCATTCTTACCACTAGGTAAATCCTTGAACTGTGGATATAAATTTACCGCATTAGAAATTCGATGTCTTCTATAAAAACTATTTTTCTCTATCTTTACCATTTATCTCTCCTATGCAAATACATCAACTCCTATCTTTGTATTTTTAGAGTTAGTATTATTTGATTCTATTCTGTCTACATATATCACCGAAGCTTGTTGAGTTCCCATTTGAGTAGAGCCCATGCTTTGATTATATAACTTATTAGTGCGGGCAGTATTTAAGTCTTTGTTCGGTATTATCTGTCCTGAGGACCTTGGGACAAACATTTCAGGGCCCCTTTCACCAACCATATAAGCTCCTCCTCCTTCCGAATAAGTAGAACCTCCATATTGTCTACCATATACATTAGCCTTACCTGTAGCTGCAAATGGTATAATTGGAATATTACCGTACCCGTGCCAATTCCCTCCTGTTCTAACAAAGTCAACAACATCCCCTATAAGTCCAACAGCATCCTTTATTCCACCCACTAGACCAATAACTTTATCAGTGGCAATATCTATATAATAAGCAATCATTAAGAATATATGCTTTACAAACAATCCAAACTGCATAAATACATTGGTACCATTCATAGCCCAATCAGCTAAGGCTACGCCAGCATCAATCCATATCTGAACATACCACGCTACCATATCGATAATATGTTGAAAGAATATCTTGAATTGTGTAAGAAGGTCAAATTGCTCATTGAGTTTGATAGCTAATACAACAAAGAATGCAACCAAAATAATTATACCTCCAGTTGCTGCAATCCAGAATAGGGACCATCCAGCAGCTCCTGCAGCTGTCAATAGTATTTGTTGCCACATTGCTTTATTTATTAATTTCTTCCAAATCCACGTCAACTTTGACATTATAATTTCCCTTCTTTTCATTGCTAAATTTCTACCTAATAAAAAGTTACTAAAGGCAGCTAACTTATTCCATATAAATACTAATCCAATCTTTCGGGCCAACCACTTTACTCCTGTAGCTTCTAATAGCATTTCTACTGTCTTTAGCTTATTTTTCCACATAGTAGCAAAAATGGTCCTCCACTCTACAGCTAAATTAGCACTTCTCCATTTCATACCCTTTACCATTCCAACTGTGCGAGCTTGGTCAATAACATACTCTTTTATCTTTACAGCTATTGAAGCAAAAGTAGCCTTTATGTTCCACAATTTGTACAAAATACCTTTTTTCTCCTCTGCATTGTAAAGTTTTTTCCACATCCACTGTCCCTGTTCTACTGCTGCTGCTCGTGCGCCCAGCACTGCTTTTTTTATTTGGAGAGGGATATACATAAGTATAGCACCTATATTTTCCCAAGTTAGTTTCTGAGTCACCTCTAACCAGAAAGCCTCTTTAATAGTTACACGTACGTTATTCTCTTTTACTAAAGTCTCAGCACCCTTTGCTCCAGCGTACATCATGGTAGCTACTGTAGATGCAGCCATTAACAGGGTATATATAGGCAATACCATATTTACTAAACGGAAAGTCATATATAATTTAATAAACTCGGGACCTAAAAAGTTAACAACTTTAAGTAATGATTGAAGAGGTACCATTAATATTCTAATCATCTCTACACTACCTAATCCTTCTTTGGTAAAATCTTTTGTAATTCTTACAGCATCCTCCAATAAATCTACCATAGCTCGTACCCCTTCTACAGCTATGTCTTGTAAACCTTGACCAAATTCTGTTAATACATATACTCCATTCTGTGTAGTCACAAGGAGTTCTTGTAATGATTCTATACCCCTTACAACTTCTTCATGAAATGCATTCATATATTCGGTTCCTTCGTAAGTAGCATCTCTTAAGAAAAATATAGCTTGAACGTTATTAGATAATATTTGTATCTGTGCTTGTAAAGATTCATTTTGAATTCTCACCATCTCATCTAATTCCCCACCTGCATTCTCTAAATCAGAAACAGCTTCTGTGAATTCATCAGATGCTTGAACTAAGTGAACAAAGGCTGTTGCACCACGCACATTCAAATCTTGAATAAGAGTGGTTAATAATTCTGTGTCGTTAATTACTCCCTCTTCCAGAACGGCATGAAAATTAGCAGCTATCTCCGTCAGCTGCAGCATATTACCTTGTGAGTCAACTACTTCAACCCCCATTTGTTTAAAGTTAGCAGAAGCGTCACCTAAACTCTCAGCAAGTTCTGCTACACCCTGTCTTAGACCACGACCTGCAATACCAGCCTCCAAAGCTCTATTAGTCAAGACTTGTAGAGAACCTAACAGTTGCTCTATAGTTTGCCCTGTAGAGGTAAAGAAAGGTAGAGCAAACTTAACAGCGCTTGCTAAATCTTCATATTCAATTAAAGATTTCTGGATAGCGTGCGCAAACATATCTGTAACTTCTCCTGCTTGCTCCATAGACATCTCAAATCCGAACAAAGTTTGAGCAGTAAGCTTAGATATAGTATTATGGTCTCCTTGAACAGCCATAGATAGTTTCAAAGTCTCAGGAAGTATTGCTAGAGCTTCTTCTGCTGTTACACCAGCCGAAGCTAACTGATAAAGACCTTCTGCACCATTCTGCATAGCTAAACCGAACTCCTGACCAAATTGAGTAACAGTGTCTCCTACATTAAACAGTTCGCTATTGGTTAATGCAAAAACAGAGTTTGCATTTTTGAGCTCTCTTTCGAAAGCTATTAATTCTTGAGTATTCTGATTTAGTTTATAGTAGAAAGCGGTTAATTGAGCTATAGATTCTTTTAATGATGTGATAAATCCAGTTTGGATTGTAAATACAGTCTTATTAATAGCGACTCCTAACTGATGTTGTAATTTTATTGTTTCTTCTTTTACATCATTTGCATGGTCTGAGGCTTTCATTACATCTTTTTCGGCCTTTTCAACAGCCTTAATAGCAGGTACAAGATTTCCCTTTTTAAAAGCGGAATGCTCTTTCATAGTGTCTAAATAATTTTCAGCGTCTTTTATTAGGTCATTAAACTCTATTTCTTCATCTATAGCTAACCCTCCCGGCTCCAAAGAAGCTTCTTGTTTAGCTAACTTCAGTGATTCTACACGATGACCTAACCATTCAATTAAAGCATCATCAGCACCATCTGTGGCCTGCATGAAGCCTTCCATCATCTGTGCGTATTGTTCTGCACCAGTTAAATCTTCATTTATATTAGCAAATAATGGTGCCATCTTGCCTGATAATTGACCCGGAGCGGATTTAGCCGCGTCCATAAAAGATTTAAACCCTTCAGTAGTTTCTAATCTAGGAGTTTTACTATAGGCACTGCTAATAGCTTTAATACTATCTTGAGCAACAGCGGATATTCTCGCTTTATTTTGTTGTTGTATTCGACTTAAATTTTCTTGAGCCTTTTTTAATTGATTTTTAGAATTTTGAAGGGAAACCTCTGCATTAGCTTGTTGGCTAGCCCTTAATCTACCGTAAAGTTTATTTGCGAAACCGGCTATCATGCCTCCTGATGATTCTAACTGACTAGGAGTAGGAAGGGCTAAACCTACGGCTACCCTAGCAGCGAATACTTGTCCTGCGAATCCCATTACCTATATTATCCTAAACCAAAATCTCTAAAAGATTTCTTAGGCTTTTCTTGTTCTTCCAAGCCTGCTGCTTGTCTAAATTTTTTCTGACGTTCCTGATAAGTATACCACTGACTACGAAGTTCAGGTTTATTTTTAGACATCTCACCAATATCCCTTTCAGTATATCCATCCATTGAATGGAGTATCTGATGTTCCTGATAAGCTCCTAGAATTCCTTGTAATTCCCAGTTAGGCGTATTCTTAATTTCTTTCCACGACATTCCCAAATCTTTCATTAAGGGAATCCATATTAATACCGGCTCAGCCGTTTCCGTCATCAGAGAGTAAAATTTGCGGCCACGTCCTCTTTGACTCCCATAACTTGATTAGATATAGAGTATCGTAGAGTAGTGGGTAATAACTCCCATGTTTCCTTTGATATACACGGACCTTCTGGATTCTTTTCGTTAGCTTTTTCTAACATTGTTAAAATCCTTTCGCTACCGATTTTAGTATAGTATTCCATTTTTTGTTCTTCAGAAGCTCCAGCTTCTAAGGCTCCAAAACTAGGTTCTTCAGCTGCGGTTAATTCACAATACTGATAAGCTAGGTTCTTTTCTTTAAAAAGAACTGCATCTTGCTGTACTTCGTCGGTCATAGAAGTTAATTCTTCCAATGTCCAGTTTTCTGTTGTTTCTTCTTTTTCTTTCATTTGTATCTCCAAATATTTTTACATGTCGCTAAGGGAGGTTGCTCCACTAGCGGCGCTTCCTGAAACCACAGGTTCTACATAAGAGTAAAATTCCATAGTCTCATCTGTCGTTCCATCTGCATTCAATGACTCTCCGTGGCCTGCTATACAAGCATTCCTTATAGTCATAACTTCTCTTCCTGCACTTCCACTAAGGTCTAAAACTAATCTATATCCATGATATATATCAGGTTCGCTTAGTCCATCATTTCTTGTTGTTCCACTTATACCCCATCTATAACCACTATTAAATATGGCATCCCACGACATATCTTGTTTCTTGCGGGTAAGGGTTATATTGGTTTCTTTTTTCACTTCCACTTTTTGAACGGTTCTTTTACCCATATAGGTAATATCTTCGTCCATAGCTCCAATACTTAAATCTATACCAAGAACATTAGCAACTCTAGCTGCTCCTGAACCAGCATATAATCTTCCTGTAGCAAAGTTAGCTCCAGTTGTTGTTCTTACAGTAGTAGAACCACTACCTGTAATAGTGTCTGTAGTTTCATATCCACTTCCACCATTAACTAA
>Ga0080013_1001674_pt1 | contig 28477 bp, 44 predicted proteins | sample ETNvirenome_6_85_FD_69236 | JGI IMG/M metagenome (GOLD analysis project Ga0080013, IMG submission 69236) | Marine viral communities from the Pacific Ocean - ETNP_6_85 (SPADES assembly) (version 2) | ecosystem: Environmental > Aquatic > Marine > Oceanic | place: Pacific Ocean | collected 2013-06-19 | reverse complement strand
CTGGCTACGTGTCTGGACCAAGTTTAAAAAGACCCCTGAGCCATACACCATGTGGCTGTCTGAGGTGGCCTCTACTGAAAACTGGGGTTGCTCTACATCTTCCTACAAGATGAAGCAGTTAAGCGTATAAGGAGATACTTATTATCTGAGTGTGCTACAGCATGAAGATAACAAGAAGACATTTAAGAAGAATCATAAGAGAAGAGCTGAAAAACGGGCTCTTGATAAAAGAAGATCTTCCTCCCTGGACATACCACGGTAGTGACAGCTCTTCGAGAGAAATGCCGGCAGAGAACCCAGAAGAGTTCTGGAGAGACAGGGGTGGCAGCCGTCTTTTTTGTAAAAGTCTAGAAGATTTGCAAAGCGGCAAGAGAGATCGAGTGATTCACTGGGTTAAAAAGTGCAATCCGTCGTGGACTGACCCCGATACAGGAGATACCCTAGCGGGAGATCCCGGATGCATTCCCGCTAACGACGGAAGCTTCTGGGGCAAGAGGCTTGCGGGTGAATATGGCAGGTGCCCAGAAGTTGCAGGCGGGAAGATTTATGTCTTACACCCGTCAGACAGTGGAGGTGGCATGAGTGCACTCTTTAGTTTCAGTGATATTCCAGAAACTGCAGAGGTTCGTTTTGAACACTGCTCTAGTTTTTCTGATGATGACTACAGAAATCCACTTCATAATCTCGAGATAGACTGCTCTTCAGAGCTGGCGTATAGAAAAAGACAGCTGCAAGGTTGCACTGAAATAGAAGGTGCAGACGATCGGAAAGACTTCGACACCGGGCGAGGCATGGAGACAGGCGGATTATGGGGAGGATTTGGGACTTGGTGGGATTGCCCAGAAGAGATTCATATGCTAGAAAATCCACCCAAGCCTGAGATGCGCTGGAACATGGAGTCTGAAAAATGGGAACCTTTTCTCTGGAATGAGGAAGCTGAACAATGGGAACCTTACGTACAATCAGCTGCAGAAGGAGAGGATAGGTAGCAATGAAGATAGCAAGATCAAGACTAAGAAAGCTTATAAGAGAGGAGCTGGAACATCTTTTCGAACAGGAGGGCACAGATGCTCCATCCGGAGAGATCTACAGGGCTCCGGGAGGAAGTACTCAGGGTCGATATGAGTTCGACCCGCTGCGATTAATATCTTATGGAAGAAGAGAGACAGTGCAAGGAACTGATCCGCACACCGGAACAGAGCATAGTGTTAGGGTGAGTGTTGTAGAGGTAGATGGTCAGGAATTTACAATGGGAAAGCTGTCTGAGATCGAGGACTGGCTAGCTGCCACTGTCGGAGAAGGATTTCTGTGGGATGCCGTCGAAGGTGCAATGCAGAGGATTAACTCCCAGCCAGGTCTCCCGCTGAGCGACTACGGGGAAGAACACGGACTAATGCCGGTCTACCAAAACAAGTATAGAAAGCCAGGCGAGTGGGGACCTTCGACTATCGGCCATGAAGTAAGCATGGATAGATCAATAGAAACTATTGGTCAGCGCCAGCTCTATATCGTCCCTGTTGGTTGTGATAGATACTATGTTGTAAACAGTGAAGTATACAATAATGGCAGGCCTCACATTATAAAGATTGATATCTCTTCAATTAGTCCTAGCCTCGATGGCCAAGGGGGATGGGTTGGGAAGCTCAAGCACCGCGGATTTCGGACAGAGTGGCTTGTTGTTCTTGACGAAAGGCATGTCAACGGAGTGCCAGAAATCGATGGGTGCGAGCTTAAGAGAAAAGAGAGGTGTATTAAAAATCCAGAAAAGTGCGAACCTCCCCCACCTCCAGATCCGATAGATGTTGGCTGGGAGCTTGGCGCGGATGCAGTCGAACCTGGGCCCATTGATTCTGGAAGTGAGCGTAACATCTACGCTATTTACAATGGCGCAAAGATCCCAGTTATAAGTCTGGAAAGATACCAGGTCCTTGAGGGTTCAGGTGACTATGAGGATCAAGATCTTGCTGATAGGATAATGGCTTGGAGAGACGGTCAGGTCTCAAATTTCTCAGATCAGGAAGACATACTTACTAGAATTAGTGTCAGATTTCCTATTCCAGGTGATTATTACATGCCAGATGATCTGCAAGATGACTGGAGGACAAATCCTGTTTTTACAGATGATGAGATAAGTATTTTTGACGAAGAAGGGGTCTAGAGAGTTTCATATTTTTTAAGATCTTTATGCTTAAAAAATAATATTTTTTATGTTATAATGTAGCATGCTTAGATTTCCTACCGCTACGTTGTTCATTGAAGGCCCAGACTGTTCTGGTAAAACAAGTCTCATCAATCAGATTCACGCTGAGACAAAGTACTCGTGGCACATAATGGATCGGTCTCAGTTCTCTAGGAAGCTTTTCTGCGATCTTTACAATAGAGTTGTACCTACAGCTAGCGATGATCTTTACTTTGAGATGGGAAATCTTAATAATCGATATGTCTTTTTGCTTCCACCGCTTGATGCGATCTTAAGTAGATTTGAAGACAGGGGTGATGAGTTACATGATAAAAAGTCTCTGATCCAGGTCTACAAGACATTTGGAAAGCATGTTGAGAGAATTAGGACTTTTCCAAACGTTACTGTGATATACGATGAGTCTTCGGTCAAAGACCTCTCGAAAAGGGTGTGTACATCGCTGCACTTCACTGAGAAGCCGCAGCTAAGAGAGGTATCAGATCAGGTCATTGATCTTGTAGCTGTTAGAGGCGATGAGTCATATCCTGTAAAGTTTACCCTATACGATGATGGCAAGTTTGAAGAAGCAGACCCAGAAATTTTAAATTATAAGCCTGAGTCAGAATATTATCAGAGAATATTTTCTGAGCTGCACAATAAGATCACTGATGAGCTAGCTGGAAAGAATGAGTATGACAGAGTTGAGGATCACACCTCAAGAAGGTTTGTCTACTCTGATAGCACCTGTATCTCTTTTATTCAGGTGGGAATTAGAGATAGAATTATGGACTTTCACGTTGTGATCCGTTCTACAGATGTTAAAGAGATTTTTCCCTATGATTTAAAGTTTTTGTACTATCTTGCTTCAACATGTTTTAATAGGTTTAATGATGTATGTAGTGGTGTTAGATTGAGATTTGACTTAAACTCTGCACACATTATAAGATAAAATTACACAAAGGAAATACTATGAAAAAGAGAGCATTGGTGACAGGCGGCTGCGGATTTATTGGATCAAATCTATCAAAGAGTCTTGTAGAAGATGGGTGGACTGTTGATATAGTCGATGACATGTCATCAGGAGATTTAAACCTTCTCTCAGGGACCAGCATGCGCGTTGTTCCTATTGACCTATTGAGAAGCTACTTTGAATCCCCGGCAGCAGAAAAGAGAGAGACTGACCAGCTTTTAGTCATCCAGGGTGATTTCTCTCACCAAAATACGCTGACGCTAATCAGGGAGGGCAGATATGACGTTGTCTTTCACCAAGCAGCTATTCCAAGAGTTTCATTTTCTGTTGAGAATCCATCAGCTACGACAGATGTCAACGTAGCTTCTACAGTTAGATTATTTGAAGCCTGCATAGACAATGTCAAGAGGATTGTTTGGGCATCTTCCTCTTCTGTTTACGGTGGAGCTGATGTCATGCCAACACCTGTGACAACTCCAAGAAATCCCAAGTCCCCATACGCTTGGCAAAAATCTACCATAGAAGATCTATCTAAGATGTTTTGTAATCTTTATGATATCGATATCGTCTGTCTGCGGTACTTTAATGTCTTTGGTCCCGGACAGCTCGCTGGAAGCCCATATTCCACAGCAGTTTCTGCTTGGTGTCACGCAATTAAGAATGATCTTCCTCTAAGAAGCGACGGAGACGGAACACAAAGCCGTGATCTGTGCTATGTTGATAATGTCGTGAGTGCTAACATGCTTGCTGCTATTTCTGATACTGTCTTTTCCGGAAAGGCATATAACGTTTGCTGTGGTGACAGGACAAGTAATCGTGAGATCTTGAATTTTTTAACTGATCGGTTTCCTGATATAGGTATAGAGGATGCGCCTTGGCGTACTGGAGATGTTATGCACACACAGGGCGATTGGTCCGCAGCAAGAGATGACTTTGGATATTCTCCTTTAGTAAGATTTTGGGAAGGAATGGAGAGAACACTAGACTGGTGGGAATTAAAAGAAGATGAAGTATGAAACCAAAAAGCATGTTAAGTCTGCATGGGTCTCATCAGCAAAAAATGATCGAATCATTGAAAAGCCCTGGGGATATGAGAAATCTTGGGCCGGATTTGATGGTATTCACGGAAAGACACTTCACATAAAAGAAGGCGAGAGAACAAGTCTGAAGTATCATTCACTAAAGTCTGAGGTTCTTTTTGTTAGATCTGGTCGAGCTGAGGTAGAGTTTGGCGATGAGCTTTCTTTGACTGACCCTGTGGCACATCCTTTTAAAAAAGAGATCATGGTTCCTGGGTCTTGCTTGCTAACACAAAGCGGATCTCCCTATAGAATAAAAGCTTTGACAGACTGTGAGATAATTGAGATAGGGAACCATCTTAGTGACAAACCTATTAGAATAGAGGATGACTATGGTAGAGCCGATTCAGAATAAAAGAATGCCTGAATTTATTATTTTTACTGGTCCGATGTTCGGGTCTAAGACGACTAAGCTTTTGGCTGTTGTAGATAGATTTAGATATCAGAAAAGAAAGATCTTTGCGTTTAAGCCCAGGATGGATGACAGATATTCAGATACTGAGATAGTCACTCATTCAGGTGGAAAGCTTGAGGCCGTCGGTGTTAGTGTCGGAAGTGAGGTGGTAAACTTTTTACAAGATCTAGATGAGATTCCAGATGTAGTTGCAGTTGATGAAGCATTTATGATAGACGGAATTTCTGATGTTCTGGTCTATCTGTTTAGGTGCGGTGTCACAGTTGTTGTTTCTTCTTTGCAGCTTTCAGCAACCGGTAAGCCCTTTGATGAAATTAGAGACATGATGCCCTATGCTACAAAGATTGAGATCTGTCCAGCGGTTTGTACAATTTCAGGAAATGATGCATACTATACACATCGAAAGCTTGAAACTACCGACGAAATTATTGTTGGTGGTGATGAGCTATACGAGCCTAGAAGCTGGAAATATCATAGCTTTTTTAATGTAGAGGGTTAATATGACACAAGTCAAACCTGGTAATGTTGATTGCGTAATATACCACGCTGACTGTACAGACGGTTTCGGTGCAGCTTATTCTGCTTGGAAGCTTCTAGGAAATCGGGCTGAGTACTATCCCTGTAAGCACGGAACCCTTCCTCCTGATATTAGGGGAAAAACTGTAGCCATTCTTGACTTCTCTTTTGATAATTCGACTATTAAAAAGATGATCAAAGAAGCAGAAGGACTTATAGTAATTGACCACCATAAATCTGCAATGGTCGAACTACATGACATATCTAATACACACTTTGATATGACTAAAAGCGGAGCAATGCTCGCTTGGGAATTTTTTCATACTGGAAAGGAGCCGCCAAAGTTTATCAAGTATATACAAGATAGAGATCTATGGAAATGGGAGTTAGACTACTCAAAGGAATTTAGTGCTGCTTTTGACATGGTTCCTTTTGAATTTGAAGAGTTTGAAAAGTTTGAAGACGACTCAGTCTTTGATGACGCTATTAAGAGAGGGTCATATATTTTAGCTTATAGCAAAACTGTTGTAAAGAAGGTTTGTGAAAAGGCAGTTTCAAGAAAGTATAAAGAAATGGACGTTTTAGTTGTTAACTCATCTCACTGGATGTCTGAGATTGGGGCGCGTCTTTCACCTGATTGTGATTTTGCTGTGATCTGGTATTACGATCACAATGATAGAATTAACAAGATAAGCCTTAGATCTTTTCATGATCACATTGATGTTTCTGAGATTGCCAAGGACTTCGGCGGCGGTGGTCATCGAAAGGCTGGAGGCTTTCAAATAAGCGGTGATCTCTGCGTCGATGATATATTTGACATTGAAGAAGAGCAAGAGGAAGAAGACGTAGTTGACACTTCTCAGGTTAAGGAAGAGATTAAAAAGCTAAAAGAGGAGTTACAGGAGAAAGGCGGTGACGTCAAGGAAGAAGAATTTGAAAAGCTCGAAGAACAGATAGAAAAGATTGCTAGTGGTAAATCTCTAGAAAGTGAAAATCACGATAGCCAGCAAGCAGAAGATAGATGAGACCAGAATGGGATGATCACATAATAAAATGAATGATGATAAATTAAAAGATATTTTAAGAATAGCAAGAGACTATGGGTTTTGTATTGTTCCTGATGACAATAAAGTTCTTGCTATTAATCATCACACTGTTGGAGGCAGTTTTAGCCAGAAACTAGGCTATCTTGAAATAGATCCAGTTTCATTTTTTTCATCATTACAAGTATTGGGCACTGTATCATCTTGTCTCGAAAAAAAGAAAGAAGTATTTATTCATTCTCTACCTAGATCAGGAGGAAACCACCTACATGCCACACTTCATTATCATCCTGAAGTTTTTTGTCTTTCTGAAAGAGTAGATCCCAGAAACAATAGTGCACAAGATGTCTTTGGAAAATTTAGTCCTATAACATTCTATAAGATGATTAGCTCAAAATGTCTTGTCTGGAAAGTTACTGGTGTCAGAGATCCATCTTTGATTATTTACTTTGACAAAGTGTGTAAAGATCATGTTTCTATTTTTAATTTTAGGCACCCTTACTTGGTATTTTTATCAGCTAAGCGGGAAGAACTAAAGGGAAATAGCTCATATCACTGGCTCAAAGAAAGCTGGTCTAATCGTCCCAATTTGCTAAGCATAGTTTGTGATTATTTTAAAAATATAAAACAGTCACATTTAATCAATCCTGATCGAAAAATAACCTATCAAGAGATATGTGCTGCGCAGGCACTACAGCTAAGTTACATATCTTATGCAATAAATAGAGGAATTACTTCTACTATAGCATTTCATGAAGAATTGCTAGCTAATAAAGATAAAATGGAATCAATTTATAATACTCTAGGGCTAGCTTGTGACTCTCAGGTTTATTCTTTTAAAGCATTTATTAGTGATATGCAGGAGAAGAATAGTGATGACTATGATATCTCTGATGGACTTATGGGATTTGGAGGCTACAATCCCGAACGTAAGATTTTGCTTAAAGATGAGATTAACATTTTAAATGAGAATCGGCATGATGCGGAAATGATGATTGATCTTGTTTGTGAATTTTCAAAAAAAAATAATGTTGATGAAGAGGTTATTTTTAAATTTAGAGAATTTTATCTGGAAAAGATTAATAACTTGGAACAAAGATGAGACTACATCGACCTAGCTGGGATAAAATTTGGATGCAATTTGCTCAGTCAATATCAACAAGATCCTGTGATCCGCGTCATCAGGTTGGGGCAATCATAGTGACAGATGATAATACTCAAGTCCTGGCTATCGGATATAATGGAGATCAAAAAGGAGGATCTAATGCAATAGAGTCACTGGAGCCCGGTCATTCAGGGTTTATTCATGCTGAAATTAACGCTCTAATAAAATGTGACTATAACAACCCTAAGAGAAAGATCATGTATGTAACTCTTTCACCTTGTAAGATGTGTGCAAAATCAATTGTAAATGCAGGAATAAGCGAAGTTATCTACTTTGAAGACTATAGATGTGATGAAGGAGTTCAACTTTTATCTGAATTAGGGATACTCGTTAGAAAATTCTAAAACTTATTAGATAATTAATACTGTCTTTAACTGGCAACTATTTGTAATGAGAGTTAAAAAGAAAAAGCTTTTAGATCTAATTTCAGCACTTATTGAAGGAAATCACGGTGCTGTTGAAGAGAATCTTAGTGTGTTTGCAGGTCCTGAAGATGCTCGAAGTGTCATCATAAGCAACGGACTTAAGATAAGACATACAGATTCTGGGTTAGTTTACACAGTTGATAGGGTCTTATTTGCACCCAGTGGAAAGCCGGAAATAAGATGCACTCGTCCCGGGTTGTCCATAGTTATTACAGCAGATGAATTTAAGGATTATGAGAGGCACTAATGTCATTTACTAACAAAGAGCTTAAAGAAAATATAAGAAAATCTTTAAGGTTCGATCAAGACAAAGAACAGCTGTCTGAAGCATATGTTGCTCAGCAGAAGCAGTTTAATCTTTCAACAGAGCTTTTAAGCCAGGCAAATAAAGATAATCACATTGAGCTTTACCAGAAGTACATTGAGGACTTTAATAGAATCAGCGCTGAATTAGACACCGCAGATAGAGCTGATGCCGGATCAAATAAATCTCAGTATAGATCTCTTAAGATAGATGAGACATATAACATGAATGCTGCTTATCTTCATGAGCTCTATTTTGCTAACATTAGTGATCTTCACAGTGAGATAGCAATGGACTCTTTGTCATACATGCGGCTATCTAGAGATTTTGGTACCTTTGATGCTTGGCAAAAAGACTTTATAGCGTGCTGCACAGCTTCACGATGCGGCTGGGCCATGACTTATTTAAACACATACACACAGAGCTATATGAATGTCCCGATTGATCTTCACAGCCTTGAAGTTCCAGTTGGATGTTATCCAATCATTGTTATGGATGTGTGGCAGCATGCATACTATAAAGACTATTTAAAGGACGTTAAGACATATACTTATGCAATGATGAAGCAGCTAAACTGGCAGGTTATTGAGTCAAGATTTAGAAAGGCTGAGAACGTCTTACTTGCATTGAGGTAATTATGAAAGTCAATAGTCGTAAATTTAAAAACTTAATCCTGGCTGAGCTAAGCGCACTTATCACAGAGCAAGACAGTGATATTGATACTGAAGTCAGTGCCAACCAGCCAGAGCCTACATTTTCATCTGCTGATGATCAGATAGATAGCTTTATTATTAAATTTGAAAATGATTCAATTAAAAAAGAAGGTGATGTAGTCGCTGTTTCTCTTGATGAGTCTTTGAGTAATCTTTCTCTTGACGCGCTTCTTGAGCAAGATGAGGCAGCTGCACAGACTGATGAACCAGCTCCTGAAAGTGATGAAGAACAGGTGGCAGATGATCTTCCTGAACTCGAGGGTCTTCCAAAACCAGAGATTGATATTGATGCATTTAGCAAGAGAATTGCAAGACTTGCAATGAATCATGAGACGCTTTTAAATATCCCAGCTGTTATAATCAATAGAGCAGTTGACTTTCTTAGAGACAACTATGAAGAATCAGATATTGAAAGGCTCAAGCAGATTCTTGAAACAGAGTATGATTTTGAGATAGACGGTAAGGAAAAAGAAACTCAGATCCCCTATGCTGTCGGAGCCTGGGCAGGAGGCACGGGGGCAGGCGGCGCTTAATGAAAAAGCCTGAAGAAAAATATATCGATTTTGAAACAAAGAAGACACTTCATTTTAATATCACTAGAGAATCTCATAGCTGTCTAAGAATTGCATGCTTTCAGAGAAGACTTTCTATGCAGGAGGTCTTCGAGGAGCTTACTATTTTAATATCTGAAGAAGCACCGGTTTTAATAAAAATTCTTGATGACCTCTCTGAAAAGAAGCGGCAAAAAATTATTAAGAAATTATCGGAAACAGATGCAGAATCTTTGTTTAATATTATAGAAAAAGAAAATCCTCTTGTGAGCTCCGAATGATAAACTGGTTTAAAAATATATTTAAAAAAGACACGACTACTAGAATTAAAAATCTGGAGATACAGTGTCTTTATTTACACACACGACTTCGAGATGTTGAAAATCTAGTTGCTAAGCAGTCAGAGATACTTGCCAATATGGCACATGTTCAGTCTGAAATATCTGGAATTATTTGGGCTGAAGGCACTGGAATTGCTGAAGGTGTTAGTGAAGATAAGTCGATATTTTCGCAAAAGTTTATCATATCAAAAGATGACGATTTTTTAAATTAGGAAGGAAATATGAAAGTAGGAATTTTAGATAGAATATTAGAAAAGGCAATCTCTAGAAAGCTTCTTGTCTTTGGGACAGCAACTGGCCTGATGGTGTGGGACGGTCTTGACTCAGAGACTTGGGGCATGGTTGCTATAGTCTATATTGGCGGTCAGGCTGTCGTTGATACAATGAAGGCTTATCGGTTTGGTGATAGGGAATGACCTTAGCAGCTTTTAAGCTAGCTTTAAAAAAAGCATGGGTTTGGTGTAAGCATCACTGGAAGATCCTGCTTTTACTAGCCTGGTCTATCGTTGTATGGATTGTAGCCAGGAGGTCATTAGATAGTCATAAAAGAATTTTAGATTCAACTATTCAAAGCTACCAAGCTGAGATCGACGCTATTCAGAGCACTCATGAGAAAGAGATAGAGAAAAGAAACAGGGCAATTGAAACCTATCAGGTTGTGATAAAGGAAGCAGAAAAGGCATATTCTGAATCCCGAGAAGAGCTTGGAATTCTTAAGAGAGAGAGGTTAAAAGAACTTGTCAATCAATATGCTGATGATCCTGAAAGCTTAAATAGTATCATTGAATCTGAATTTGGATTTACCTATGTTAAGTAAGTCCATTATTATGTCGCTTCTTCTACTTTTCTCTCATCATGCTTTTGCAGATGATGATGTAGAGCAGCCTCAATATACTCACCTTGAAGCAGGGGAATCAGCTCCTTTTGATGGAACTCTCTTTAACGCTCCTGCACTTTCTCAGATCCTAGTTGAAAGTCAGTATTCATTTGATGAGTGTGATTTAAGAATTGAATTTGAGAAAAATTTGATTGCTGCTGACTATCAATTAAGACTAGATACCTTACAAGCCAGCTATGATTCTCTAAGTGAGAGGCATGATCTTCTAATGACTATTAAAAATGATGAGATTGAGACATACAGGGGCATGGCACTTGAAAGACCAAACAAAAATAATCATTGGTGGCTCGCGGGTGGTGTTGTTGCAGGTGTTGTCATGACAGTGTCGGCTGCCTGGGCTATGGGACAAGTTTCCCCTATATCAGCAAATTAAGAATTTATCTTCATAATTAATCTTGAGGTCGCAGTTATGAAAGTAAAAGTAAAGAAATCTGCCTTGGTCGACTTTTTAAAAAGTAAGATTAATGAAGATATCAGCTCAGCTGAGCACAACACTATCTTGGGCATTGACATAGAAGACGAGGGGCCTATTGAGCCAGTTGAGATGATGGCAACACAATTGGCAGTTGAAAGACCTCCTGTTGATGATCCTGAATTTATTCCTGCTTCTATCTCTGAGTTAGCTAATTCTGCGTCTGCAATAGCTCAAGAGTGTCCAGGTCCTCAGCTGGAGTGGTTTTATAGAAAGCTACATGAGCTTCTTGATGTTGCTCTTGATAGACAGGACGCTGCAGAGAGAGATGGCTCTGTGCTTCATGCTGAGGAAAAGGAGCTTAGGGATCTTAAGAGCGGTGACTTGGCTGAGTCTCTGGTAAGAAAGTTTCTTAGGAGGAAAATTTTATCAGAGGGTCTAAATCCAGATCAGATTGAAATGGTTAATAGAGCTGCAGCCAGGATGCAAAGCCTAGAAGACGCCGGAGACATGGCTCAGCGTTTAGCAGATTTTTCTGAATTTCAAGACTTGGATGAGTGGGAGATAAGCACAGCTCTTGAGGATGCCTTTACTTTCGGCCCAGATGCTTCACCCCCGACGCCCGCCGAGCCAGAAATTCAACCTAGCATAGACCAGCAACCTGAAGAAGACGAAGATGAAGACGACTATGATGATGATGAGTATGAGAGACAACTTGAAGAGCCTCTAACATCAAGATCGTCGGCTACACCAGAAGCTAGTGCCCTAGAAGATGCGAAAGAGTTCTTCTTGGCAAATAGAGAAAAGTACACCTTGGATGCTCATGAGCTTCCAATTGGTGCAGGTGTAGGTGGTAGTGTTGTTCCTTTTGATGTTAGATTTGCCAAAGATAGCGAAAATTCAGAAGCAGTTGTTGATAATATTATCACTGACCTTAGAAAGACAGGTACATTTGGTCCTGAGCTTGACGCTGTAAAAGATAAGCTAGAGAATTATGTTCTTTCCTTTCTCAAGGATCCAGAGAGAGTGCAGCCTAGAGACGTCCAGATTGGTGATGCCAATGCAGCAGTTGATGAGCTCATTAAGAAACATGAGGATGCTGATGATCTTGAGGAGTTCTTAAAAGACGCACAGGAGATAGCAGATCAGGCTCGCGAAGCCGGTGACGAATCGAAGTCATTCTACATTCAACTAATAGCTTCAGACTATTACCTTACTCGTGATCTTGAGGTGGATGATCCAGCCGAATACTTCGGAGAAGAAGGTGAGGAACTTAGTGATGAAGAGGTGTCTGAGATCAGAAGAAAGTTTAGAGAGGAGTCTCGTCAGCAGGCCCTTGAGCTTGAGTTTGAACCCGGAGCTTTAATCCTGAGCAACAAGGCACTTCGAGCACTAATGGATGATATCGCCAACGACATGGGAACAGGTCTTGGAAATGTTAGAAATGTGGTTTATGATGACCTTAAGATGATGGGAATGGACATAGATCAATTAGAAAAAATGATGGGGGGAGATCTTCCGGGAGGAAGAAAATCGATCCCACCCATTTATGATCCACTTCTTGTTATGGCTGCTGAGGACATTATAGAGAAATCATATGAATTATTCAGATATAGTCTTGACAAGTATGTTGAAGATCTTGGTCCTGATGAAGCAGATGAATATAGAGAGGTTTTCGCAAGAGCATATCAGCCAGGTATAGAAGGATACATGAGACTGCAAGACATGTCTGCTGGAGATAAAATAGACGACCCAGCGAATTTTAGAAGGACGAGAAAATCTTTTGAGGCAACTCAGATATTTCTGGATGAGCTAGCCAAAGAAATGGTTCCAGACTCTCAGAAAGAAGCCAAGGAAGGGGGAATCAGGGCATTTATGCTTGACTTAAAATCATCCAACATTCTTGATGCAGACAGAAGAGAAGGCTTTGATGAATTCTTGGCAAAGAAAATTAAAGGATTTGACGGCTTTAAGCGAGACGACGACTTTTTAATATCAGCAATTGATACAGCACTTTCTAAGTCAGAAAAGCGCGCAGCAAAATATATTAAACAGCTAGAGAAAGAGAAAGCCGGTAAAGAGAAAAAACAGATGGCAGAACTTTCCAAGCTAATTGACAGTGTTGTTTAATGATATGAAAAGCTTACTAAACTTCATTGATGACAGATTTATTGTAGAGGGCGCAAATAGAGACCCTGACACATCATCTGTCAGAGAAGTTCTTGGTAGTCTAGCTGAAAGCACCATGCCGCGTGGATTGCCGATAGAGGTAGAGACATCTAGATGGGTAACAACATCTAATCCAGAAAGGCTTGTTAGGAGATTTTCATTTGAAAGTTTCGATTCTTTAAAGTTCTTTCTCAGCGAACTCTTAGGATATCAGGAAGAAAAGATGCATCATGCTGATATAACTGTTTCCAATAGAGAGATTACTGTATCTACATACACCCACGATGTTGAGAAGGTGACAGAGCTAGATTTATCACTTTCCAGATTCTGCGATGAAATATATGAAGATGTTGTATTTATGCAGTTAGCGAGAAGAAGAGCACATGAAAGAGAAACCAGCAGTCTTAGTTAGTGATTCTATATCTGAAAAAGTTGACTTTAATCAATTTTATGAGGAAGATCACGAATCATCTACAGTTAGATGCTCTATTGAGGATGAGCTTCTCTCTATTTCTTTTCCCGTTCTTGAGACAGTTAAGTCTCCATTATCTTTGGAGATTTCTTTTACACTAAGTTTATCCCAGCTCAGTAGATTTCTTATCTTAAAAGATTTAGAAAGACTGATCCTAGATGTCGGCGATTCAAGGATAGTTTTTGAAAATTGTAAAGTCAGTCTATTTTCTTCTTCTGTTTATCGTGATAGTGAGTATCTATGTAGGCTAATTGTTGAATCTGATAATATTTATAGTCAAGGAGCTTGATTCAAATGAATTTTAAAAAGTTTATGAACGATATTTTAAAAAGAGAGACAGAGCATAAATCTGTTATGAAGGATAGAATTCTCGAAGAAGAAGAGCTTCCTCAAAGAAGATATAATAAGTTATATCGAGAGCACTGGCAGAATTCTGTTTACTTTAGGAGAAAAAATGAGCGACATAAGAATTAATACATCAAGAGATCTTGAGAGCTTTCTTCGAATACTTGCCGAAGAGAGCGTCTCTAGCGCTCATAATATTATAAAAGAAGATGCCAGAGACCCAGCTCAGGATCGATATTCAAGAAAGACGCAGAAAAAAGAGATAAAGAACCTATCCATGCTTGAGCAGGAAGAAGAAGAGTTTCCAGAAGAGGCTCCGGCGCCACCAGCACCTTCTCCCCGGTCAGAAGAAAGTGAAGATGTCCAGGAACAAGAGCCTGAAGATGAGGGTGATGTTCCTGAAAAGACAGCATCTAGAGCTTCAATTCCAGATGACATTAACGATCTTAGACAAGGATATTCTGTCAAGGATCCTGACGTTAGGCCAGAGCTCCAGGCTTATCTCGAGGCTCTTGACGACATCGAGGTGAAGATACTTGATAAATTCTTGGGAGCACTTTCTGGCATTTTAAATAAAAGAATTAAAGCTTCTGCTGCTCCTGATCCAAGTGATTCACTGGATCTTGATTATGTTGAAAAGTCTAAGGACCCTGAGGCTTCTTCTGATGAGCCTGTTGATGTTTCTAGTCCTGGAGGTGCGACTACGCCCCCACCTCCAGGAATGGGAATGATGGGATCAACACCTGAAGAAGAGGAGCTCGAAGATATATCACCACCTGTTAGAGTTGGATCACCACAGCAGCTAGCAGAGATTAGAAGAAAAGTTAGAAATCTTATGAAGATGTAAATTTACCTTTGTCGTATTATGATTATTTTAGACATAGATCAATCTAGGGTTTAATATGACAGATGAAAATAACTTTAAAGACAAGACTGAGACGCATAGTATTCTTCTTCCCAATGGAGAGTCTATGGAGTTGCAAGCTACTCCTGAATTTTTTGAAATTGTAAGAAAGCAAATGAACTTATCAATTTTTGAACCCATAACAAATATGCATATTAGAAAATTTATTTGGGACAGTTGCAATCAAGCTTTTGACAAATATGAGGGAATATCCTAATTAGTTAAAAGGTATCTATGATATGAAGTCTGATCAACTAATTCGACAGCTTGTTAGAGAGTCTATTGCATCTATGACAGTTTCTCTGTCTGATGGGAGAGAAGTCGAGTATGGCTCTGAGTCTCATGTGCAAGAATATGATAGAATGATAAATGAATTGCAGCACATTAAGCGCGCCCTTCGGACTAGAACAAACAAAGAAAGTAGAAAGGAAGCTGCCGGATTGCAGCGTGCTATTGAGTCTCTTCGTCATTTAAGATCTAAGGCCCAAAGAGCATACGCAAAGAAAAGCCTCTTAGATTAGCATCTTTACCTTTGCATTCATGTAATTAGACCATTCTTGTGGTATAATGTATCAGGAGGTAACATTGAATGTAGGAATCTTTGCAGGCGGCTTTAAGCCGTTTCATGTTGGTCATTTTTCAAGGCTATGTCAGGCAGTTAGAGAGTGTGATAAGACTTATATTTTCTACGGTGTCTCATCTAGGAAGAAGGGTTCTGAAGTAACCTTCTTTGAGAAAAACGCTCTTCAGGTGTTTAATATTACAAAAAGAGCAATTAAGAAAAAATACGGTGACAAGGTCGAGGTTATCAAGTCCACAAATCCAGTTACATCTGCCTATGAGACAATTATTGAAAATCATAGCAGCAAAAATACTGTTAGATTGTTTGGAAGAGAGTCAGATCTTAAAAAATACTATAAGGCTTATATCGGCACCCAGAAAGAAAAAAAATATTTTGGAAACATGCTTTCCGAGAATAGGCTGGTCTTTATTGATGACTCTAACCCAGCAGTTATTTCGGAATACTTTCCAGACAAAAGTACCTCTCAGCTTAGTCAGCTGGTAGATCTTAGCGGAAGCCAGTTTAGAAAGAACATTGAAGACACTAAGATCAATGATCTTTTTGACTCTTTACCTCCAATCTTGTCGCTTAGAGACAAGATTGACATCTTGTTAGGTCTTAATCTTTCACTTTCAAGCTCTAGCACTGTTAGCCACATAGATCACCCTTATGAAATGATTGATCTAACAGTCAACGAATTTCATGATCTTATTAACGATATTGCTAACGGCAGTGTTCAGGACATGCAAGAGAAAATGGATGGTCAAAATCTTACATTTACTTTCTACAATGACCAGATCCGATTCCTTACCAAGGGACCAAATATTACGCGTATTTTAAATTCTGCTAAGGGAAGGGCTGAGATCATTGAAGACTATGATCACATGCCTGAAATAAGAGATGCTTTTCTTTGGGCAATGGACCTTATTGAGCCTGTGGCTTTAAGCTATTCTCATCTATTTAAAGGGGGTCTTGTCGTCGTTGAAGCAGCTCTTCTTCATCATAAGTCTTCTAATACAATTGCTTATGATAAAGATCAGATAAGGATTATCGGACCGAGCACACCAATTGGAGGCGTTCTATACAACGAAGTCGGGTTTAAAGAGCTTTTTAAAGATTTAGAAATTAAGACCCAGGGTACAGTCTCAATGGTTCCTGTTATTGATAAGCTTGGAGAGTGTGATTCTCAGTTTTTACAATGTATACATGATGAGCTTAGAGATGCTGTCTTTAAAGATGACAAAACAATTCAGGATGTTCTTGTTTCACATGCTGTACAGCACATAAAAAGAGAAACAGCCTTAAATGACTGTCTGTTGCATTCTGGGGCACTTCGTCTTGTAACAGGTAGTAAATGTCATCTAACTAGGAAAATGTGCAACCAGATAGGCCCAGAGCAATGGGAAGTATACAAAGAGATTGAAGCAGATAGAAAGATTCACATGATGATAATTCGAGAGCCGATTGAGTCTTTATTGGTTAAACTGCATAATAATATTCAATCTAGAATTACTAGAAAGCTAAATTGCACTAACATTAATGAGATTAATTCCTTTATAGATAGAGATATTCAAGATCTATCTTGTGAAGAAGAGAAGCAGTGCATTCGCTTTATTAAGAATAGAATTGAAATGCTAGACCACACTGAGGGTATTGTGTTTAGATGGAGAGGAAGGTTGACTAAGCTGACTGGTCATTTTACCAGGCTAAACAGGGCACGGTGGATTGCCCATAGGAATCACAATTGAGCAACAATATGTTTAAGCACTTAGATGTCAATCTAGCTACGAGGACATCTAAAAAAGACTGCAACCTAATTGTTAATAATTTAAAAGAGATTCTTGGAGCCAGGGTAATTCCATTTGGGTCTACATGTGAGTGGGAATGGTCTGGAGATGTTGATGCTGTTGTTGAGTGCAAAAATAAGATGATGTTATGGAATCAGCTTTGTAATAACTTTAAAGAGGTTAAGAAGTGCGGCAGCCTTTTTTCAATCTTATACCATCACAAACCCACAGGATTTGTTCAGGTTGATCTATTGCCTTCTTCAAATCCAGAGCATGATGCCTGGAGTCTCTCAGGTGGGCTGCCTGGCGGCATCAAGGGAAAGTACAGGAACATGGCTCTTTGTTATCTTGCCAAGAAGATGAGTGCTGAGAGCGGGATTAAGGCTACATTTGCATCTCCCGGGGGCCTTGGTCAACCGGGAAATAGAATTACAGACCCACAGTCTATTCTAGATTATCTTAAAATACCCTGCGCCCCGGAGGAAGGAACATCTCTAGAGGGGATTGTTGAATCTCTTGTCAGAAGCAATCAGGCACATCGACTCATGGGATTTGACAGTTACATCAGGGGACCAAAGAATCAAACATCAGAGCAGATAGAGCGTGCAATTAAATATATAAATGCAATGATCTGAGATAATTAATCTAGAGGCCTGCATGAAAGTAAGTGAACTTTATCTACGCCAGCTTGTAAGAGGTAGTCTTTTCAAAAGACTCGTCACTGAAGCTGAAGCTGAAGCTGATGCTGAAGAAGAAGATTTTGAGAGGGAGATGCCTGAAATACTCCCCCCGGAAATATATGAGCCTAGTGAGCCTGTTCAAGATGAACCCGATGAACCAGAGCCCGAAGAAGATTCTAGCGAGACTGATAAGATAGTTATTAATCTATCTGCGGCAGCAGGTATGGAGGTTGCAACTGCGCTAATATCAGCAAATTCAGACCGGGTAGAATATGGTAGAAGAGTAGACAGAGTAGATAGGCTCTATCCTATAAAAGATCCAGAAAATCCCATGACCCAGGATGAGTTTATTGAGATGATAAATCGAGCCTTCAAGCCTGAAGAGGGTTCTATCTGGACCATTTCAAAAAGAAGTGAGATGTTTGGATTGAAAAATAGAAGCGGAAAGTTCCCTATCACAGTATTTATCCCGCATCCTGATCAAATTGCAAGTGCCAACCCTGGAGAAGCTGTTCCGATTATGCTGACACAGGGAAGAAATCAGGGAGATGAGTATGAGGAGGCTGCATATACTGAATTTTCTGAAGCAGCTGCTGGGAATAAAATATCTCCATTAGTTCAGTCAGTAATTGACGGAATATCAAAAGACAGAGTTAAGAGGGGTCTTGATTCAATTGATATTACGAAGTGGTCTGTCCGAAGCACAGGCACAGAAAGCACAAGTCTGCCTTTTTCAGATGATGTTAGAGATGTTGGAAAGATAATATCAGACATAACGCTTGAGCGAGGAGATGATAAAGTCTATATCTCGCTTAAGAACAAGAAGGGGTCTACAATAGCTAACAGGGGCTATTCAGGAAAGTTTTCATTTAGTGATGATGATTCTGTTGTTTTTAATGTGGACGGCGGTGCAAAGAGGTCGCAGCCTGCTCTTAAGAAAATTGATGAATTTTTAAAAGCTCTCGGTGTCAACACAGGTATTGCTGCTAAGGGATTTCAGGATTACGCTAAATATAGCACACTAGATGATGAGCAAAGGCTTGATCTTGATAGCGTTGACTACAGGTTCAATACACAGGCTGAACTTTTAAAGCTTTTTAAAGACAAGTTGCAAGTAGATCAAGAGAAGGTTAATAATTTTCTTAGAGCTTCTGTTGGAATGGGATACTACTATGTTAGAGAAGTCTCACCGGGTAAAGCAAAAGTTATTCCGCTATTGACTAGAGAAGAGCTTGATGACTTTGTTGGTAAGATAGATGTTAACAGCCTTGAGATCTTATACCCAGAGGCAAATAATGATAGACAGTCGAAAGGCATAGAGCTTAAGGTTAAAACAAAGGGCAAGAAAGATAGACCGTATAAAGCTTTTAAAGTCAGAGTGAGAAATACAGATGGTGAGATTCTTCCCAACAAGATGCAAGTCGATGTTGTTAAAGAGGAGTTCATGAGAAAATGGGTCAAGAGATTCCTAAAGAAATAGCTGATCAGCTTAAGATTGTTGCCTCTTATGCTATTGAATGTGATGACTGGGTAACCATTAAAAAAGAAGTGATGCGCGCTCTCCCGCCCGCCCTAAGAAAAAATTTTTCCACCAGGAATCCCAAGACCAAGGAACAGTGGCTAAACCCATTTGAGATGCGCCTTATTGAGACCTATCAAGACATGACAGGTACTCAGCTTATTTTACGGTCCCTGGCAGAAAGAAGAGAATTATTTGGTCCGCTTTGATTTAACTTTCTTAGGAATGTTATAATATTGATTGTTCACGCACTTAGCTGGAGTAATGATCATGAGCTTAAAGACAAACTGGATCCCCGAGATCATGTATGAAGATGTAGACGAGGGCTCTTCCTCAATTCCCTTTGTCATGGTTCCTGAGGAAGAGGAGATGCCCACCCTGCTTTACATCTTTGAGAGCCGACAGACGGGAGAGTTTGAGCCGGGTCTTGATGGTGAGGAGGTACCTGTTGTACAGTGGGATCTGCACCAATACGCTGACATGATGGTTTTGAAGGAGAGAGTTGACTCAGACACGTACGACACCATCCGTGTCGCTCTGGGCCTAGACCCACTTGAAGACGCTGTCAAGAAGGGTCAGGGGATCACGCAAGGTGTTAGAAATAATCTAAACATCTGACGGTAATCTTAGGTAATTTTCTCACGGGTCGAATACTTAGAAATGATGGAGGAATATTCCCATGCGCTTTGATGCAAACAGGCTTGCAAGACTTGCAGGTCTTTCCAATAGTTCAGACACAGGCGTCCTCAGAGAGGGACGTAACCTACAAGAGCTTCAGAATAGCCGAGAGAGAGATGAGTACGGCGAAGACGGAGACTACGGTGATGAGATGCTCGCTGAAGGAGATGAGGACGAGGTCCTTGAGATCAGCGAGACCATGCTCAGAGACGAGATTCGTCGCATGCGTACGACACGTCTCAATGAAAGTCGCGCTCGCCAGAAAGCTGCTAGAAAAACTCGCCGTCAGCGACCTAGCTCAGCAGCCCTCCAGGAGGCTCGTCTCCGTAAGGAGATTAGAAATGAGATCAGCGAGATCTTTGAGGACCTGCAGCTGACAAGCAAGTGGATCTACGGTAAGAACCTTCCCAAGAGAAGTGCACCTGGTCAGGTTACAATGGGCATACCTGGCATCGGATTTAAGGGCTCTAAGCACTGATCCCAGCCTGATAGATTGATAAAGGACCGGTAATACCGGTCCTTTATTGTGTACACACCCATCGTTTTGTTTATAATCTCTATAGGAGATTATGATTATGAGATATAATGTTGGGCAGGTTGTGTTCCTGCTTTCTAAAAAAGATATGAAAGTCTTCCCAGCTCAGGTTGTTGAAGAGATTATATCAAAGAAGCTTGAAGGTGAGAATGTGACTTACATGGCTCGCCTGCCTAATAAGGATAGATCTGAGGTCAGTCTTAGTGAGATTAACGCAGATGTCTTTAAAGACGCTAGGTCACTGAAGCAGCACATGATCAAGTCGGCAACTGAGTCAATCACTGGGCTGGTCAGTAGCGCTGAGAGGCTTGCAGAGAGATCCTTCGAGTCTGCTGTCACGGAAGACCTACCACCCCTTGAGATTGAGCCTAAGCCTTCTGGGCTTGCTGAGGTCGATCTTGGGAATGGGATCAAAGCGAAGCTCAACCTAAGCGATGTACCTCCTGACTTGGCTATTTAAGCAGACGTTTTATCTGATGAACTATTAACTGTTTGTCTTTTATTGATAGCTTTATTGCAGGAGTAGATTATGGAAAAGGTGCTTTCTGAATCTGAGATTATGATTCTCAGACAGACGGGAACAATTAAGTCAGATGAGATCGCGCTGCGAATTGGAGATCTTATCGTGGCTGAGAACGTTTTGACTAAGCAGCGTAGAATCTTAGAGACCACGCAGCAGCGACTTGATGCCGGTAGGGCAAGAATTCTAAAGGGATAAGATGAGAGAAAATTGTAAGGTTGTTAAGTTTGATCTAGACTCAAGAGAGCAGCTGCTGGAGGGTGTCAACATCCTAGCTAATGCTGTTAAGATAACGATGGGTCCCAGGGGAAGAAATGTCATTATTGAGAAGAAGAATGCTCATCCGATCCTGACTAAGGACGGTGTCACTGTTGCTAGATCAATTAGCCTCCGAGACCCATTTTTAAATCTAGGTGTCGAGGTCATCAAGGAAGCAGCTTCACGAACTGCGGATGTGGCTGGCGACGGTACCACAACTGCTACTGTGTTATCGCAGTCAATATTCGCTGAGGGTCTGAAGATGCTAGCTGCTGGATATCCAGCAGCTGATATCAAAAAGGGAATAGACGACGCCGTCGAGATTGTCATTCGCCACCTAAAAGACGCTGCCTCGGAGGTGACAAGGGACATTGAGATAGTCCAGGTTGCTACCATCTCTGCTAACGGCGAGAGCGCTATAGCTGATCTGATTCTTGAGGCACTAAAGAAGGTTGGTCCCGACGGCGTCATCACAGTTGAGGAGGCCAAGGGCTTTAGCTCATCTCTTCTGACTGTTGAGGGTATGCAGATTGATAGAGGTTATCTATCACCCTATTTCGTCACTGATCAGGACAAGATGCTCGCTGAGATGACTGAGCCCTACATCTTGCTTTGTAACAAGAAGATTACGTCAATGAAGGAGATTACACCGATCTTGGAAGAGTGTCTCGAGGCACAGGCGACGCTGCTTATCGTTGCTGATGACATCGAGGGTGATGCTATGCAAGGTCTCGTGGTCAACAAGGCGAGAGGGACACTCAAGGTCTGTGCCATTAAGGCCCCTGCTTTTGGTGAAACTCGGCACGACATAATGGGGGACTTGGGTGCGATCCTTGGCTGCAAGGTTTTTTCCATAGCTGATGGAGCTGATCTGTCTGATGTCTCTTTGGAAGATCTTGGCCGTTGCAAGAAAGCGATGGTGGGTAGGTCTGGGACTTTGCTTATCGACGGTCTCGGCAACCCTGATCAGATTCAAGATCGTGTCCTCAGCCTTAGGTCTAGACTCAAGGACGAGTCTCTTGATGAGAATGAGGCTGAGATTGTTAAGCTTCGGCTGTCAAAACTCTCCGGTGGCGTCGCCATTCTTAGGGTGGGAGGCGCGACCGAGTCTGAGCTTAGGGAAAGGAAGGATCGTGTTGATGATGCTCTAAGCGCAACTCAGTCTGCAATATCTGAGGGAGTCGTCCCTGGAGGAGGCGTCGCCCTAGTTCGTGCTGCCAAGGATCTAAAGTGTCCTTCTGACAAGAAGTTTTCTGGATATGAGGTCGGATTTGAGATCATAAAGAAGGCGTGCTCATCACCTCTAAAGCAGATTGTTAGTAACTCTGGCGGCACACCCGATGTGGTCTTAGAGAAGGTGTCTCGCATTAAGGGTAATCGAGGCTATAACGCTTTAGATGATGTCTATGGTGACATGTATGAGATGGGAATTATTGACCCACTTAAGGTTGTAAGGGCTGCACTAGAGAATGCTGCTTCAGCTGCTGGTATGTTACTAACTGTCGGCTGTGCCATGGTCGAAGATGAGACCACCGAGGACTAGTTTATATTTTATATTGAAACTTTAGGCACAGTTGCTTAATTATAAACAGGTGATCTACTGATGCCCACAGAAAACAAACAGCTCCGACTTAAGCGTGATATTGAGAAGACGACACTACGTCTTATCATGGATCAAGATGCTCACGTTCCAGACACCCTGACCAGAATCAGGGTGCTGCCGACAGTCGCTGTCGTCGGACAGAGAGAAAAGGTTCAGAGAACGGAGGCACAAAACGCTGTCTTGGACGTCTACGTTAAGTTCTTGCCGACTTCCGGTAGCCTAATTAAGAATCTTATGTCACTCGGAAAAATGATAAAGGGACTGCCCGGTGTCAAGATCGTTCGAGTTCTAGCAGTTAACAATAGAAAGATTCAGCATAAAGGAAAGTCGATAGTCATATGAGCAAGTCAAAGTACGCCAAGATCGTAGCTGCATATCGAACTGATCTGTCACTAGCCTTGCAGTGGGCTCGGGCAAATAAAACCATTACGGGACCGGCAGAAGTCCAGAAGTCAGGCGACGCTTACTATGCGAGGGTTAAGCTGAAGAAAGGAAAGGGGTTTCTAAAGAACCTCATAAGCGATAAGTTTGGTAGCTTTATAAAAGTTAAGTAGTTTCGTGTAAACTTAGGTGGCTTATGGTACAATTAAAAGGTGCTAATTAAGGTACACAAAAAATAGATCAATAATTTTTGGGGGTAATAACTCATGAATAATATCGATGACCTGGCTGTTATGGCTGAAGACAAACTGACTAGCCTTTTTCTTAAGACGCGGAGTGACATTAAGAGGGCTAGGCGTAGAAACGACAAAGAAGCTGCTGCAGATGGAGAGCTCGATCTTTGCTACATTCAGCGTGAGATTGAAATCAGGCATGAGAGAAAGAAAGCTCACTCTCAATTCATGACAGCAACACCGAGAAAGTTTAACGCTTAACCAGTTAAAGCCTTTTCTTTTATTATCGGGTGTCTACATTAATAGGGCACTTAACTTAATATTCTTTTGATCATTTTCTAAGTGATCAAATATTTAACCCAATCTTTTATAGATAAATTAAATTTTTATTTTATGATGATTTTCTTTTTCTATATCTTTAAAAAGGAAAAATAAATGCAATCAATAAGCACTTATTTCAAAGACGTCTCTCGAACAACACTGTTGACAAGAGAGCAAGAGGTTTATCTTTCTCAGAGAATTGAGCAAGGTGACGAAGAAGCACGCAGAGTTATGATCGAGTCCAATCTTAGACTTGCGATTAGCATTGCCAAGAAGTACTACAAGAGTGGTTGCTCACTGGAAGATCTAATCCAGGAGTCAAATATCGGACTGATGAAGGCTGTTGAAAAATTCGACTGGCGCCGTGGATTTAAGTTCTCAACATACGCTAGCTGGTGGATTCGACAGTCGATCTGTCGACACATTAGTACACATAGAAATACAGTCAGGGTTCCATCTCACGCTTCTTCGTTAGCATCTAAGATTAGAAAGCTAGTCGCTGAATATGAAGATGAGTTTAATCAGAAACCGAGCAACTCAGAAATTGCAGAAATTCTCGGAATCACTGAAAAAATGGTTCATGCCAGCATTGAATCAATGAAACTTCAGTACATGACATCTATTCATGCTACTGTAGGAGGAGATGAAAGTAGCAGGCAAGTGATTGAGATGATTTCTGATGATTCCACCAAGACACCAGATGAGATAATGGATCACGAGAAAATGATGGGCATCATCAAGTCCTGTCTTAGCAAGCTTTCCCCTAGGGAGGAGCAGATTCTAAGACTTAGATTTGGTATCACAGATGAATTTAGTGATACTACAGAGTTTGATATTGATGAAAGAGAAATTTACACTGAGGTAGGAGGATAGATTATGTCAATGCCATTGGGATTTAAATCAGAGCACGGATACGCTACAGTTAGATCAAATGAAGGGGGCCTGGGATATCGTGAGATTGCAGAGGCTATGACAGCAAGAGGATTTAAGATGAATCACTCTACAGCTAGGAACGTATTTCTTGCTGCTATGGAAAAGATTGCATTTAAAGTGTGTGACTTTTATGACTGTGATACTAATCAAGGTAATCTTAAGAGGGTCTCATCTGATCCTCGATTTCAATCCGGCATCCTGGATGTCTTAAAGACAATCTGATAATTAGAAGATGAAATCGCTAGCCTTTATATTTGACTCTCTTGAAAATCTAACCCAGCAAACTATGCTTCTCGAAGCATGCGGCTGGGACGAAGAAAGGGCTAACAGTCTATTTGAAAGTGCATCTGAATCTATGGCTGAGATCTTTAATTCTGCTAGCTGTAAGAGCTGGGAAGATTTCAAATATAGAATAGGAGAATCTCTTTCAGAAGAATTTAACACTGATGAGATCAGCGCTATGCTAAAGGTCGTAGATGATATAGCAGAGAAAAGTCAATTTATTCCTGACAGTTTATATGAAAACTAAGGTCATCTCAAAGCATCCTAAATCCAGGAAGACTCCGTCAGAGCTTCCTGGATTTCTTGTTAAACATATTGATGACAACAGTGTTGGTATCTTAATCAGACAAGATGATCATCACTCAGATTTTTGGCATGTTTTTTCATCAAAGGGAATTGTTACTTGGTACAAACCTAAGTGCGAAATACTTACTTAAGTAATGAAGCACCCATTATCTCAAAGCGGTACACTGCTAGATTTTGAAAGTGGTCGAATAATTTTATCATTCGAAAGAATTTCTATAGAATTTGCCATAGAGGAATTTCTTGAGTTTTGTGAGCTCGTTGATGAGACACGTCTCTCTATCTTAAATGATCCTGACTTTGTGGTCGGTGTATACGACGATGAGAACGGCGAGAAAAAAGAAATTTTACTTATGAAACCAGAAGATGAAGATTACAACTAGATATAATACTTATAAGTATGACTAGTACTAGGAGAATAAATGGGTACTAAATATAGCAATCCCGGACCAAACTTTACACCAGCCTACCAGATCTCTGGTGTGCCCTTTGTTACATCATCCGCTAGTGAGCACATCAATGCGACACCAGTTGAGATTACCTTTCCTTACGTAACTCGATTTTTTGATGTAACAAATCTGTCAACAAACCCAATGAGAATCGGGTTTACTGCAAACGGAGTCAATGGAAGAGCAGAGGCTGAGGATACTTCAAATCCAAGGGCTCATTATTTTATTCTTTCTGGAACCCAGTCAACAGGCAGGCTTGAGCTTAGGTGCAAGAGCGTCTTCTTTAGAGCAGACGTGAATGCAAATAAAGTCGCCTTTAGCTTGGTTGCTGGGCTCACAGGAATCGAACAGTTCCCACCGCTTACAGGTACATTCCAGACCACAGCCAGTTTCAAGGGAATCGGTTAGATTCTTTTTTAAAAGAAGATAGGCCTAGGGTTTATAATTAATTCTATGGAACATTCCAAAAGTGACATTCAGAAGCAGCTAAGGTATCTTCTTCCTAAGGACAGGCTTGATCCGCTTGTTTGGTCGAGAGACGATCAGCTCCTTCCAGATGTTAAAGATTCACTGTTGAGAATAGCAGATGAGTTTATGGAATTCTTAGAGATAGATGTTCCTATTGTGGGTGTAACCTTTACTGGGAGTCTAGCAAATTACAACTATACATCTTTTAGTGATATTGATCTTCACATATTGATTGACTTTGATCAGGTTGATGAGAATCAGGATCTTGTTAAAGACTACATGATGGCTAAGAAGTCTATGTGGAACGATAGACATGATATCATGATTAGGGGTCATGAGGTTGAGATATACCCGCAAAATACACATGAAGCGCATCATTCAACTGGGGTCTATGATATTACTAGAGATGAGTGGATTAACAAACCTGATAAAGTTGAAGCTGATGTAGATCTTCAGGCAGTTAAGAAAAAGGTAAGATCCTTAATGGCTAAGATAGAAAAGTCTCTTGAGTCTGATGATAGACTAGAGGACTTGGACGCCCTTAAGGTAAAGATAAAGAAGATGAGGCAGTCTGGACTTGAAAGATCCGGAGAATTCTCTGTGGAAAATCTTGCTTTTAAAGTCTTAAGAAGAAATGGGTATATTGAGAATATATACAAGACTAGCCGAAGAGATTATGATAAGTCTCTTAGTCTGCAACAAGAGTCATTAATAAGAAACTATATTAAATTTCTTATTTTTTAGTCTAGGCTTTGTAAAAAGTCATATTTTTTTATATAATCTTTTGAATCTAAAATATGATTCAATTTAAACTAGTGAGGGATACATGTCAAGAAATCTATTAACACAAGAAGGCTATAACAGCTTATTTGAGAAGCTTAGGTCGATGAAGACATCTGATAGGAAGTCTATCGCCAAAGAAATAGAAATTGCCAGGGAGCATGGTGACATAAGTGAAAATGCTGAATATACATATGCAAAAGAAAAGCAGGCGCTGCTTGAAGCTAAGATCTCTAAAATAGAGTCTTATCTGGGAAATTCTGAAATTATAACTAAGGACATGACAAATAGAGATGGTAGAATTGTCTTTGGCTCCTGGGCTCATTTGTTAAATCAAGATACAGATGAGAAGCGTGTCTATAGAATAGTTGGCGAAACTGAATCTGATATTAAGGGTGGAAAGATAAGCTATAAGACCCCATTTGCTCGTGAGATCATTGGCAGAAAAGCTGGTGATGAGATTGAGTTCGTCACTCCCAAGGGTGAAGAGCAGTATTGGGAAGTTGTCAGTGTTACTTACGAATAAAGGAAAGCAAAATGAAGAAAGAAGAAGTTAAGCAGGTAATTGATTTAAGAGAGTATGTAATTAGAAGATATAAAGACCTAGATGGTGGCACAGCTCCCGGAACTTCTATTATAAAGCAATCCAAAGTTGCCGATACATATGAGACATTAATCAGCATGATTGATGACATCCTAAAAGAGCATGTCAATTTTTCATAATATAAGATAAAAATCTTAAAAATCTCAACTGAAATCTCCCAAAGGTGCATATGTATTTTTGTGGGGGTTTACAATTAAGGGCCCCTAGGGGGCTTTTAAATTGTGATAAGATTACTTCTTCTCTTTCTGCTTTGCTCATGTGTTAATACCGACTACATGGTGGTCGGCAGCGGAAATGGAGAAACAGAAGTTATCACTGTCTATGAAGAGGTTGAAGTTCCCATATACATTTATGAGGAAGTCCCAACAGACCCGGGATTAATTTGGATAGATTCATTTATTCAGCCTCAATCAGTCGATGGTGTTGATATTATTTGGGTTATTGATACTTCGGGTTCAATGGGAAGGTTTGATGAAGAACTGTTAGCTGGCATTGAGGCAATGCTTCTGGCACTCCCCGAAAGTGGTTGGCGACTAGCAATGATGTCTAATGACCCGGGCGCCGCCTCTATTGAATCCCAGTTTCCGTTGGTTCCTGGGGATGATGTAGTTGACGCAGAAATAATGTATCAGAATATGGGCAGAGGCCACAGAGAAGAAGGATTTGACGCCTCTTACGAA
>Ga0080013_1001671_pt1 | contig 28500 bp, 29 predicted proteins | sample ETNvirenome_6_85_FD_69236 | JGI IMG/M metagenome (GOLD analysis project Ga0080013, IMG submission 69236) | Marine viral communities from the Pacific Ocean - ETNP_6_85 (SPADES assembly) (version 2) | ecosystem: Environmental > Aquatic > Marine > Oceanic | place: Pacific Ocean | collected 2013-06-19 | reverse complement strand
CGCTGTCTAGTGGCTCGTTAGTTGATGGCGCGCCGCTGTCGTCAGGGGCTGCATCGCCACCGGCTGCAGCGCTTGTATCTGGTGGCGTTTCCAGAGATTCCGTATATCCCTTTTTTCTTACTTTAATATATTTTTCCAAAATCAGTGCGCCGTTTTCTTCCGTAAGAGGGAACTTTCCTTCAGTTTGGCCGCCTTCTCCTCTTGCAAATTTTTTAAGATTTCCGAAGTCATCGGTGGCGCCTACGGCAACCCCTGTTGCTATTGATTCTAAGGAGGGGGGCGAATCACTGAGGACAGTCATCATATTTTTAATAGTACCTACCAGTCCTGCTGTTTCGGGAGTTCCACCAACAGCCTCATCAACGCAGGTGCCCATTCGATTAAACGTCTCGCCGGTTGCCAGATTTGTAACAGAATCTCCTATATCACCCAAGAGGCTAGTGGCCGTCGCAATCCAACCCGGCTCATCAGTGTCCGGCTCTTCGTCTTCGACTAAAGTGGCTGCGTAGGTGGGACTGTCCGGCCCGAAAGAACCGACCAAGCAAGCAATGCTAGTTCCCACCGTATCGGCAAGATCTAAAATGGTATCAAATCCTCCTCCCAGCAGCTCCATAAGACGACCTTCTTCCCATTCACTAAATTTCTTTAAATAATTTTTATATTGTTTTTCTAACTCTTCCTCTTCTATGTTTCTTAGAGTCTCGTGCATTTTTGCAAGTCGCATCTCGCCTTTATCTCTCTGGACGTCGAGGAGGGGCAATCTGCGATTTAAAAAATTATCATCGAATGATCGAGTCCCATTGATACAAATTAAATCTTGCAATTTAGGTATTAAAGAGTAAAGTTGCTCTTCTGCTAGAAACCTTAGCCGGCTACGAACCATTTGTTCTTTTGAGCTTCTAGACGACTCGGCAATCGAAACATCCACAGTAGCTGGGCCGTCGCAGTCTTCCGCCGAAGTAGTTACGTCCTCTATTGATTGATTTGTTGTATCTGTCTCTTCCCCTGTAAATTCTCCGTTAAATTCTTTAATCGCGGCGCCGGCATACATCCAATTGATTCCGAGTTCGCCACTCTCCAATAAAATTTGAGGTACCGATCCAAAAGGGCATGCCTCTTTCATGCGCAAAGCGAAAACCACCTCAACCTGCTCCAGAAATGCATCATAGTAGCTGGCGCCAGTTCTTTTAATTCCATTCAGAGTTTCGTCTATGATATATTCTACCATAAGTTTGGTGATAAATTCCTCGCCGGCGAAGACTGAAACAGGATACATGGAGCGAAGCAACTGCTCCAAAGCATATGCCCTCAAAGTAGTCATGACACAGCCAGTCATCCCCGCTGCTTCCAAAGCAGACAAGTTATCTCGCCCAGTGCCATCCGGTGATATCTCATCCGTCAATGGAGAACAGGTAATATATTGCTGATATGCCTCTTTCGTTCTTCTCTTAACAGTGTCGAGCGCCAAGATATGAGGATCAAATCCACAATTCCGTTGCTCTTCGGGCGTTACCGGTGCCCAATCAATAAGCTTCATCATAGAAGTGTTGTCTTCCTTTGTCTTTACAAACAAAGGAGAATTCAGTGCCTCAGTTCCTATTCCAGTCGATAATTGCATGATCAAATCACTATACATCTTGTTATATACAAAATCTTTAATTTGTGGCGTTAAAGAAGGATTTTGGCCTCCATTAAGGCCAACGGCATCAACAAAATTAAACATAATATCTGTCTGAGGAATGGCGCCCTTGGGGGCAAAGCTATTTCCAAGTCGTTGCTGTAAGACCTCTATCACCCTCTCTGAGCTTGCGTCAAGGCTCGTGATGCCCGACATTCGACTTCGGTATACCGCCGATTCCATGGGTCCATAACTAATGCCTGGAATGACTTGGCCAGAAGGCATGTTGCCCAAAGGAATGGTACTCGGATCTACTGGGATATCTCCAATTTGAAGTGTAAAAGTATTTCTATATTCGCCCTCTTCTTTGGATGCATTGAGAGAAAACTTTACCACAAAGGTAGTGGGACGAAATCCAATTTGTGTAGAAGGCTGAGTAAGCGTATAATACATAGTACCATTCGGTGGTGGGCTGCTTCCCACCTTTAGCCTATTTATTTCTTCTAACCCACTCTTAGAATCGGGGGCCAATACTGTATATTTCTCTGGGATGGTTACTGCCTCTAGAGGCTTTGGTGGCCATGGCATTGGGGCAATGCCGAAAAGCTTATTCATCTCTGTAGTGTAAGGTCCGTACTTTCCTCCATAATCACCATTGGGGGGGATATACCCTTGCGATACCAATCTCTGAAACTCGGGATTTATGACCGTTTTCTTCGGCCACCAATCGGGCATATCGATGGTGAATTTTTCTTCTTGCATCTTATAAAAATTAAATACATCAAATGATATATCTGCCCCTTGCTCGACCGTGCGAACAACCTCTTTAGATCTTTCGGCTGGCAGTGAAACTGAATCTGCTATCCTCACAATCTCAGAATCGTAAGCCATATAGACGCCATCATACATCGCATTAACAACCTTTTCTAAAATAAACAAAATTGCAGAGTTATCTTTCGGTATCAAACCATTATCAATAGTACTACCTTTATCTTCGCAAAACACAGGGGGAGGCTTTCCCAAATCAGATGGATCGCCCATGTCCAACATATCCAAAATTCTATCTATATTGCCTCGGTCTTGGTCTGGTACGTCTCCATCGTAATTATCTCTCCTCAACTCATCTCTAATGCATCTACTTTCGAAAGTGCATCCTAGCCCCCTACTAATGACATTGATTTGTGAAAATATAGATCCGACATTGGCAATTTTTTCTAGCTTATTAAAAAATAAAATCACTTGCTCGCTCGTACCAATCTTGCCAACTAAGTCTGGGTGGCGGGCCCTAATAACATCAACAATAGTATCGACAACAACAGGGCTGGCATTGTTGTTGAAAAGTGACGATAGTTCAGCTGGAGTTAAAATTACTGATAGATCACTCAATAATCTTTTGACCGTCGAGCATTTTCTAGCGATATCCGCTCTGATCTCGTCATCACTTATGGAGAGTTCGTCTCCCACATCCATGAAATTGCCATCATCGGTATCATCATCTGCACTCCAAACACATCCTGGTTTTGACTCGCACTCGCTTTTTGTCAGACGAGTCACAGTGCCATCTTCGCATGAACAATCCCCCAAAACTCCACCCATTGGATCGGGTTTTGATGGCGACTCATCCCCCAGAGAATCAAACAAATCGGACAAGACTCTAGTTAAATTATTGGGGCCCACGTTGTCTGCTATAGATCCCACCAAATCCGCAGCACCAAAATCTGTGTCTACTGCCGGTGGTTGCGCAGGCTCTTCTTTGCACCACCATAAAATCTCATCTAGAATCGCTTGGACCATCATAACTACTAAATTAACTAAAAGTTCAACGATGGCACTTTCTAACATGGCAACCACAGTGCCAAATAGATCTACTGTGGGCAAATGTGGGAAGCTCATTGTGGGAATTTTGAACAAATCTGGAAATTGAAAATTAGATAAGTCGATACATACCTCTTCCAATAATCGATCAAAGTTAACAGACGTTTCTCTTGCCAGCCCCATCTTTAAAACTGCTATAAATACTTTCCCAGGTGTCTTGCCCTTTCCAAGCAGTCCCATTTCAAGGGCCGAACTATCAGTCTGGCCAGCATAATAAATACTTTCTGCTTCGAAATGGGCGCCGGCATCCGAATAGTCTACACCTCCAGCCACCCAGTTTGTCGGCTGGGATTGAGCAATCATAAGCGCCCGATCTGCCATATATTGTGCACTCGGAGGCAACTTTATTTTAAATGTAGAATATCCTATAAGCAAATTCTTTTCCAGAATTCCTTCTATAAGTGCGTCGCACGTCACCAACTTCCTCAAACACTCCATGGCAATTTCAGTAAGTTTAGTGATGCTTATACGATTTAAAAGCTCCTTATAGGTGGCATTCAACACTCTTGCGCCACTGGCTTGGACTCCAGAGCCGGCGCTTTTAAAAGCATCTACCACATCTTGATTGGTAAAGAGGCTTCCCTGTGCGTCTGCCTTTTTATTTATTTTAGACAGATTGCTGAGAACTTTATCGCCAATGAAGGCAGAGCGTTTGGATTGCTGATCTGCGGCTTTGGCCATTATCTTGGGATCGGCTAAAACTGCCGCTTCTTCCTCTAAATCCTCTTCATATTTTATGTTCTTTTCGAACCTCATAACCAATTCTTGAACTATGGAATTGTTTTCCATCAGCTCATTAAGTAAGTTCATCGGATCTACCGTGTTTATCTCAACGGGAGGGACAATATATTCTTTTACAAACTCTTCCCAGGCCATCTGAGGAAGATAAAGACTATTAGTTCCAAAACTAAAGGTCGAGTTGCTGGTATCTTCTACGCCCAAAAGCTTAGTTTGTTTAATATCAGCAATTTCTTTTATTCTAACAAGCAATGCCATGGTTCGCATACTATTAAATGGCGCAACATCTGTTGTTAGGTTTGGCATGCCCTTAAGAAGAGGTATTTTTTCGCCGGCATGATTAATGGCTATATAAATTACATCATAATCTGGGCCTAAAAAGAGAAGCATTTCATCATCTTGAAAATATTTTAATTCCATGTCGTTAAATGAAACATGCTTTTGAAATGCAGGATAAAAATCATTTAATAAATCAATTTGATTTTGAAGATCCAAATTTTCTACTTGGCCACCAGTTGTAGATGTAAAATCTTTAATCTTTTGTGCATAATATTCTAAATTTTTAATCGCGCTATCAATCACAGGTTTGATATTCTGTATTTCTAAGGATAGTTGGAACGTGGGCTCCGGTGGGTTTGGCATTGTCATTCGTGGAAGAAAGATCGCCGCGCCGTCTATAAAGAATATATCCTCAGAGGTGCCATTCACCCCGGCGATCCAAGATTTAATTATACCCTCATCCGCGCTCTCGACACTGATGCTATTTGCTCTTAGTATCTCAGCGATGCGGGCGCGCCGGCCAACCTCACTATTAACATTGTTTTTAAAATATCCCCTATAATCTTCTGCTAAAGTATGCAACGTTGAACGATCAGGGACACGCTGTTTTGTATAGTAGCCCTTCTCGGGAATGTCATCAAATGCTCTTGCGGGGATGAGAACATAAAATAGAAGTTTGGATTTTGGGCGTGTGGGTACACGTATGTCCTTGACAAAAGTTGCATCCAACAATATCTGACGATTGAACTCGTTATCAATTTTATTGTAGAAACGTATTAATTTGTCAAGAGCCAACACGCGTATGGGTTCCAACGCTTCCTGATCTATGGTCGTACCGCCCGACGGCGCCGTTGCCATTACAGAGGTAATATCATAATCTTGAGGACTTGCCTTTATAACCCATCCATAAGCTACCGCCTGCTTGTCTACTATGGGTTCACGATCAGATCTTTTCGCCCAGTCGGGCGCTAATTTTGACTTAGAACTTTTATATCCCATACTCTTAAATGACATATTTAGATTTTCCTAGTTTACCCTATTCCAGCGACTATTGATAAATTTACGTCCCGAAGGCAACAAATAATTTGCTTTAAAATTAACCATATTAGCTTTATTTAATACCAGAGATCTGGCACTATCTTGAAGCGTGTCGATCATACACTTAATTCCCGTTGCCGCGCATGCTTCTGAGGGCAACGCTGGATTTCCAAAAAAAGGAGAAAAATGATAGTGGTGAGTAATCGCCTCATTAAAATTCGTCTGAGTTGCCATTATGTGGCTCACAATCCCATTAAGGTTGTCAACTTGTTTCACCAAGTTGGTCAAGGCTTCTAACAAATTGTCACCTTTTACAATTGGCTGTTCGAATTGTACGGGCATCTCTCCCGAACCGAATTTGCCCATATCCCATCCAACCTGATTTCCAGCGATTAAATCTATCCCCTGTATAGACGCGTTCGTTCCGCCTTGAGAATTTTTTGCGTCTACCCCTGTTACAAGCCTGATTCCCTCTCTACTAATAAGCCGGATTTCGTCCGCCTTTAAAGCAATCGCTGACTTTGGAGAAAGTTCATAAGTTCCTGGTCGGTGTTTCGATTCTTTAGGATCATCTACGGGTGTGGCCAAATTAAAATTTTCATCTACCATCGTTTTTTGGCTAATGTAAATCCTTGCAGCGTCGGTGGTAAAGTTAGGGTCGACCTTTGTTTTTTTCGCCATAACCCCCATCCTACCCACTACAATATCAATCATAGAACATTGAGTATGGCCCAGTCCACTAAATCCCGTAAATATATTCCCAGACCGGTCTGCGCCGAGAACGATAGATGAATTTACGCTAGGATTGCCTATGACGTGTTCGCGTTCATTTTGAGCTAAAGTGGGAATCTCTTCGGCAATATTCTTACCTCCTATTCCCTTGGTAAACGGACCACGATCAGGAGGGAGAAGATTCTCTAATTTTTCTACGGCGGGATCCTGTATTCTAGATTTTTTAGTTGCTGCTGATCCTTCTGTCATATTTTAACTCCTTCTAGTCCGGGGTTTCCTCGACCCTTTAAGACCATGATGGCGCGCCTTTGCTGCATGATTTCATCTGCGCCAAGATACTCAATGTGGGGGGGATCAGTGCCTATTAACTGCCCTTCGGTCAAATTAAAAGTTCCTCCCCACACCAAATTGGGAAACTGCCTTCGTATCAGTTTTCCCAGATAATTCCAAAACTCCAAGACAACCCCATCCTCTACCAGTGTGCGAGGCCGGTGGCTTTTCGTGGCAATCTCATTCACTCCAAGATTATAAACTACTCCAAAATCATCCGAATACTTAGAAGTCTTCTTGTTGATATCAGAGTCGGTAAGTTTAGATAACTTATTCTTCTTCAAGCTTCGAACTGCCTTGTAGTCTAGCATCACATCAATTGCCAATCCATGAACATGTTTGCTATCTAGAGAGTTGCGCACTTTAGAAAGCCCTAAAGAAATTAGTTTCTTTTGGCGCGCCGGGGTGCGATAAGTTTCATAAATCTTAAATGGCATCTGATGCTGTGTGATAGCTAAAGCTAACTCCCCTATAATTTCCGCAAAGGGAGGATAAAGAAGGGCCGGATCACTTATTCTTTTTAAAAGTTTCTTCTGATAAGCTTCGTATGGTGTTAGTTGTGCTGTGCAATCTACCATTTTTTTATCATATACCTATTCAAAGGGGAAATGCTTCCTCATCCTCTTTGCTTTCTGCGAGCATGGTGCTCACCTGAGAATCTAAGGATGGGTTGACCTTTTTCGCCACTTGATTGGAGCCGTTCTTAACGCCGCTTCCAAGTGAATCGGCACCGCAAGTAGATATTTGTGCACACCATGCTGGTGCCAAGGCAGCATTCTTTGTATCTCCCGGAATCTTAGTACTTTTGATGGATACTCCCATATATTCATTAGTGGCGCCCATAATAAAGCCAGGTATTTTCAGATTGGATCTGTCGGGCACTCTTACTCTGATGAGTTGATTAATTTCTGGCTTTTTGTGAAGAACTCCTTTGTAAGTACGATACTCGGTGATTAACTGATGAGAGAAAGATTTCACTTTAGGATCTACATATTCCAAAGAATTAGGAATGGCATCGCCCTCATACCATCCTTTAAATTCGCACTCTCCTGTGGCTCCATCATATACGTCAACGCGACACACTACCACTAGTGGGTCAAAATTTAAGCTTAAATCGGGCCCGTATAGTTTTTGCGCACCGCCATTCATCATGATGGCAGTCATCGAATCCTCGTTCTTATCAAACATTCGCTTGGTAAAATCTTTATTCGTGAGCTGGGTTAATTCCGGATTCATTGCTCCGTATCTAATTGTGCTCGTTTGCTCACTGCCATTGGTAAGATTGGTAAGTGCAGGCTTCGAAGCGCCGTTTATTTTCTGTTTCGAATGATCAAATCCAGCAGTAGGACTCAGCGTATCGGCCATTACTTATTCCCCTCGAAAGAATCGAATATTGCATCGGTATCTTCCTTTGTAAGTTTTCCAAAGTCGTCAGTAATCGTTTTCTGGAGCATCCCGGTCAACTTAACAAGTTGCTCATTGGAGCGCTGAAGTGTTTCTAAGTACTTGGCTGCGACTTGGCCCACGTCTTTATGACGCTCTTTGTTCTTGCCAATATATTCGGACACATCCTTAAGCAATTCAGTCGCGACCTTTCGGTCATCATGAATGTTAGTAATCGCTTCTTCTAAGTGTCTTGTAAATTTATCGTTGCTCATGAATCCCACTCAATTTTAAATGTCTTATATTTGACTCTTATCTTATTTAAACTATTTACAATTTGCTTTGTATTTAGTCCCGTTATCTCTCTTAGATATAAGTAAATAGCTTTTTTATTGAAAATTTCTATTGCATCCGGCTCAGATAAGATTATTTTAATCGCTTCTGCTACTCTTTTTTCATTCGGCTTTGTAGACTCGCCCTTCCATACCTCAATTTGCTCGTTTAATAATTTCCAAAATTCAACCTTCTCTCTATCCTGGACATAAGTATTATGAGATACGAGCTTTCTCATTTCCTTAGAAGATACGTTATCCTCAAAATTTATTTCTCTGCTAGCTCGATGAGCGTTATGTTTTACCTTATGGATAAACCAATTCTTTGTGATCACGCTGAAATAGCTAAATGCTTTCGACCCCTTTGAGGGGTCAAATTTATTTAATATAGTAGTAAGCCAAATTTTACATTCCGATTTTAAATCATCGATGTTCGGTAAATTAGTAAACTTGTATGTATAAACTATCTTGTCGACCATCTCGCTAAATACTGGTCCAATATAATTTACATATAAAAACTCTCTCTCTCGTAGATCGGTGGTCGATGCGTATTTTATAATAGCATTTTCATGAATGTGGGTAAAATAAGCTTTACCCCTCCCCCTGCGTCGGCCCTTGCGTCTCTGCACTTTCTTCGTGTTCATCCCATTCCTCTTCATCCTCCAATTCTAAAATGCAATCTTTCTTAAAATTCTCTATGTTTTCTTTGACATTCTTAGAATGGAGCAACAGACTGTGTAATGTCTCATCTCCATAAAAAGTTGCCTGCTCATAGATAGATTCTAAGTGGATGGCGAAAGCCTCCACATCGTCCATCAAAAGATAAATATTTTCCGCATAGGCCAAAGATTTTTTTATTAATTTATAGCCATACCATATTAACAATGCATTTATTAAAATTGAAATTATTAAGATTATATATATCATAACTTATATCTCTTTCTTCGTTGCTTCGTTGCGCTGTTCTTTCAAATCTTTCTTAAATTCTTCAATCGATGATTCAACGACAGCGCCAACCTTATCATCAACTTTCTTAACTTTCAACGACAGCGGTACCGAAAGCACTCTAACTAGAAGTGTTTTACACTCACACTCCAACTCAGGACGTTCGGTCATGCTGTGGGAAACTTCGATATACTCATCGCATTCTTCGCAATGATAAGTATATCTAGGCATCCTCTTTCTTTACCTCAAATGAGGGTGGATTTTCTACAAACAAACTTCCCTCATCATCCGCAATAAAATTCATATTCCCCAGAATAGGGATAATATCAATTTGTTCCATAAGACACTTTTGAAGTGCCATCATAAGCGCTCCTTGCGCTTGATCTGATAATTTCATTTTAGTTCTCCTTTATAAAACTCTTATCCTAGCCACGTATCATTTTGTAGGGACCACCTTACTACTTCCTCAATTCTTTGGCGTAGTGACTTACGTGGCTCCCATCCCATTGCTCGCATTTTTTCACCACACAGTGCATAACGCAAATCATGGCCCGGGCGTGATGAGTGAAAATCTACCATTTCATACTGTAATGGCTTTTCCATTATATTAGCAATCATGAGGGACAATTCTAAATTATTAGTCTCTTCTTTTCCTACCACATTGTACTTTTCCCCTGCCACGTGGTTCTCCATCAAAAATAAAATAGCATCGGCTACATCGTCCGCATGTATATAGTGGCGCGATCCTGGTATGGTGCAGGTCTGGTCTGCGTGAATAGTCAACAATTCTTGATCTCTAACTTTTTGGATGATAAGGGGAATAAACTTTTCGGGGTGCTGTCGGATCCCGAACACATTCATGGTGTGAGTAATTACGATGGGCATCTTATAGGTATTGTTATAAGCTACACACAACTCTTCCGCTCCTGCCTTGGATGCCGAGTAGGGGTTTCCACTATCATATCTATCATTCTCTTTATAGAAAACACCATCTGGCGCGGGGCCGAAGACTTCATCGGTGGAAAAATTCAAAAACAATTTTAGTGAATCTTGAAGATGCATGCGCGCATATTCTAAAATATTTGCCGTTCCCACCACATTATCCATTACAAATTCCATAGGATAATCAATGCTCCGGTCAACATGCGAGCCAGCAGCAAGATGAAACACGTAATCAACCGGTCCTATATGCTTCACAACCATATCATTAAGAGGTGCTTTAAGATCGTGCCATACAATTTCCAAGCGAGATTTCCACTCTGGATTGAGTTCTAAGACGTGAGCCAGCCTATTAAGATTGCCGGATACATCAAGGCGGTCTAAAGATACGATATCACAATTGGTATCTTTTAAAAATCTTTCTATAAGATGATGACCAATAAATCCAGCACCCCCCGTAATCAATATTCTATTTTTTCTGTTTTTCATTCTTGTTTCTCCCTTTTTAAACAAAATATTCTTTCCAATATTCATAAGTTCTATAGTCGTCGGGAGTGCCCCAACAAATAAAATTTTCTACCTCAAACACTTTGACCCGCAACCCATCTTCAATATTTCTATTTAAGACATCATCTACATAAAACTCATTATTACTGCGCGTATTCTGTTGATAATTTTTTCTTAGTCCATCCAAAAAATATTTTGCTTTTCTAAAAAACATTGTTCCAATAATGGCATGTGTGGTTAGAGGATCGTCGTAGATAAACTTTTTACACGATACGTGCCTAATAAAATCCTCATCATCTACATCCAACCACGCATACATATCAGGATTAATCTTGCTCGTCTGGTTATTACGGAAAGACCACACAATGATATCATTAGTGGGATCGTCCACCAATTCCGCATATCGATCCGTATCATAAAAGACGCCGTTATCACACGCCGATATCAGTATGGGATCTTCAGGATTAAGTCCTGATCTTTGTATCCCTATCTCGGTAGTACATGCTTGCCCTTCCGTAACTCCATCAATGGCGTGTATATCGGTATTTTTAAAATTATCTCTTAAAGTCTTTTCCAGCGCGTAGTCTTCCAAGTGATCGCTGAGGCATATAAAAACATTCCTATCGCACGTAGGGAGGCACTTGACTGCCTCTACGACCATGGGCTTTTCATCTATAGGGATGAGGGGCTTGGGTACCGAAAAACCCTCTACGGTGAACCTGCTGCCTCTGCCTGCCATTGGAAGCACCATGGTGGTTCCTTCTGGACTCGGTGGTGGCGTCATCCCCTCTTTTAGGTTGGAAAAATACGAGGACCAACTTTTATATATTTCAAGATCATAGGGGGTGCCCCATTGAAGCATCTTCTCAATTTCAAAAATTGTCACTTTCATCCCATCTTCAATCATGGCATTGTAGGTCATACTTACATAGTATTCATCCTTTATGGTTTCTCCCGACTCTAAAAGTTGATTAAAATATTTTTTCATAATGGCGCCGGTTTTGAAATAGTAAGTTCCGTTAGATGCATACTCTCCCATCTTATTGGAAGTGAAAGGTTTTTTCTCACTCACTCGCAATGCTTTCTTATCCACATTCTTTACGTATGCATAGTGATCGGATCCTAGCATATGAGGGTGAAAACCGCGATAACAGGCAATGGCGCCAGAGGCGCCTGCTTTCCTAGTTTCTCTCAAAAATTTATGGTAATCCCACTTAGTCCCATAGTCACAATAAGAAACAATTACCTCTTTTTTGTCATCTATATAACTCTCCATACTCATTACTGCATCCACCGGGCCTCTAGCACTTCCCTTTCTTACTTCATATATTTTAGCACGGGGAACTATTCTTTTTAAGATTTTTTTCATCGGGGTGCGTTCCAAGTGTTCGTCATTACAAATAAAAGAGATGTTATCCGAATCTGGGAACAAATCCACTACATGCTGTATCATTGGACGTCCGTCCACTTCTATCAAAGGTTTGGGCGTTTCGTAACCTGACTCTAGAAATCTCTTTCCTTGGCCCGACATAGGAATAATAATTTGCATTAGAATAATCCTTTTGCGCGTAAAATGTACTTTCCAAATTCTACCTCATCCGTGCAGATAGCATAGGTTGAGGGGCCCCGGAATTTCTCCAAACTCCCTTTATCCATCAAAGGAACAATACAACGTGACGTTAGATCTGAACTGAGATCGTGCACCCATAAGCATCCATTGCTGGTCAAAATATAGGGGTCGCTAGTGTGACAAAAGAACAGGGCGCCCATATCTAATTCTTGGAGGCGATTCGAAGCAGATAAATTTTTGCAATGAATCCATAGAGAATCTTTTCTCTCTCTTAACCATCTCTCACTCACCTCATAGTCCGGTGTGTCGTGCCCTAAAAAATATTTTTCTTCCATATATCGCAAATCGATCTCCACCTCCAGCCCCAACTTAATGGCGCAATCAATATATGAAGGAGCATTCTCCCGGTCTGGACGCGGGCCTCTTATATTTCCTCGGTGTGATATTATTTTCATAAATCCTCTATCACCATCGTCTTATCGTCAATAAATAAATCATAATAGGGCTTATCCACGCGTAACTCGTGATGCTTGGCCCCCCACTCCTCTAATTGACGTTTCGTTAGATTATACCAGTCAATTTGCTTTCGACTTCCCCTTGACGTCCAATAAACAATAGTGTTTCCCTCATCATAGAAATTATTAATTTTATCAATATTTTTCTCTATAGGGACTGCTTGAAAATAGTCGCGACCTTGTGGCGTGGTGCAAATAGTTTCATCAATATCGACATAAATCACCCTCATCGCATCACCTGAGTTCGGTATTTTTCATTTTCATCCTCACACACTTGTGTCAATTCTTCTCCCTCAATATAAAAAGGATTGCCGAGACAATTAGATCCCCAATATACTTCGGCCGCTTTTTCACATATTTCAGTGGCAACCAAACATTCGCGTGAGCTAGACGATGCACAAATTATACCATGATTCTGTAATAGAATTAATTTGGGGAACTCTCCCTCTTCCTCTACGTAAGATGTCACGGCGGATTGGATTTGGGAACACAATTCATCTCCTGGTGTGGCGTAGGGAACAACACAAGAGCGGGCGCCGTTGAATACTATCTGATCAGGGAAAAGTCTCTTGGTGGCAAACTCCCGAAGGTGGGAAGTACACAGTATTTTCAACGTATGAGTAGGATGCGTGTGAGCAACAAAATTGATATTAGAAAACTTTAAAATCCATCTATGAAAGGAAGCTTCTAAGCTAGGTTTTTTACTAAAATTATTAATTTGATCTCCCTTTGAATTGCACAATATTAAATCGGCAGAGGACAGGTTCCGCAAAGATGTACCACTGGCCTTTATAAGAATATCTTCGCCAATACGTTGAGATATGTTTCCTTCTGCTCCAACAACGAAAGGTTTCAAGTTGTGAGATAATTCTAATAATTCTTTAATTTTATCTGTTCCCAATGCATTAAACCGTTTTTTTATAAAGATAAGCAGTGGGCGCGATCCAATCCGTACTCACCAGTTCATAATCCATCTCGCGCTCCACTAAAAATCTCTCCACCCCATTACTCTCACTAAACGCATGATATTCATACTCGTCAAATAAAACAACGCCTCCCGGCAAAAGTCGATCCCATAGATTCTGTAACGCATGGTAGGTTGGCCTCTCTAAATCAACGTCTATATAGATAAGAGACGCTCTGAAACCCGGATTCTCTTCTAAAAAACGTGGCATCGCTACCTCTACATCCCCCTCCACTAATTTATATTTATCCGTGTTGAGGCCCTTTAGTCTTTCGTGCACCGATTCCAAAGAAAGCTCTTCATGTTTCACCCTATCATAAACTGCATGCATAAACTCTTTGTCAAGCTCACTGTCATTCTTTAAAATTTCTTCTCCTATCTTCGTATCAAAAATATCAAATCCTACCACTTTCTTATTGGAATTTGGGCAGAAAATTTCCAGAAATTTTAAAAACGATGCCATGCCGGATCCTTTAAATACTCCAACCTCCACTATATCACCGGGAAGGTGTTTTACGTTCAAAAAATGATAAAAACGGTGCAACATTTTCCCCGCCAATTTCATATCACTTGAAAAAATAAAATTATTAAAATTATCGTAGTTGGCGTCACTGACATCATTCAATTCATTTTGATTAGTGATTTGTTTTTGCTTCTTTCTGAATTCGTTTTCCATATTTTTTTTCCTTTGCTCGTCATGATATATTATACCACATTGTTTTTCAAATTTAAAATGAAGAATATAATATACTTCACTTTCATCTCCTATGCAGATGTTTTTTCTATTAAAATTAAAAAATCATCCGCTTTATCATTAATATGCCGCATGTCCCTAGTTGATATTTTATAATCTTTAGAGACGCGCTCTGCAATCGCATAAAACCAATAATCCGGATCTTGACAGTCTTCTACCACCATTACCCCTCCTTCACTCAAGAGGTCGAGATAGTTGTCCACCACGTGAAGAACATCCGGCAAATAGTGACTCCCATCATCAATGATAATATCAAATTTAAGTTTAGAAAGTCTCTTGCGAAGAAAAGGATCGCGGATATCTGACTTAATAAACTCAATTCCTGGCCTCTTATATTCGTCCCTTCGGATGTCTTGAATATCTACCCCATAGATCTGCGCGTCTTCGAAATAGTCGTCCCACGCCAGTAAGCTTGCGCCGCGCTGGACGCCCACTTCCAGAAGGGTGGGTGACGGGGTGTTTACCCATTTACTAAAAATTTCATCGTAGGATTCGCCATAACAGTGTCCGCACACTGGCCTATCCAATCCTCTTAGTTCGGGATGCCACAATTCGTTCAATTTCACCAAGCGATCTCGGTGAAGAGGATCTCCATAAAGAACCCCTAAGTTTTTATCAGTTTCATACTGAAGTAATATTTCAGATAGTTTTTTCACTTTTTACTCTCCTGTTATTTGGTAAGTTCAATATAAAATATACCACATAATCATAAAAATCCCCAAAATGGGGTGAATTGGAATTTTTCCACAGGGACACATTTTTGTACTTCCTAAAGGTGACTGTCGTAAAGTCCCCCTCTTCGTGGCATACAGTATGTTTTACCTTCTTTTCTTTAAATGTTTTAAGAATGCTCTCAATCTCATATCGGCCGCTTACGCCCAGTGATAATCCGATTCCGCCCGACTCCGGATGGAATCTAACAATTAAATCACTCTTGGCGCGCTGTGGGAGTATGTATTGTTGGTAATCCGAGCGTCGACTTTCAATAGATTGGAGTACGGTGTCGCGGGTGTGACCACGCTTTTCCACGTCCCTCTTTATTTTCCATTCTTCTTTCAGTTCAGGGTGAGTATCTACATAAATCTTAAGATCATATAAATCTTCCCCCTCATCATACAGACTATGGAGTCCGCATACAATAGTATTTTGAGGACACTCTATCAGTTGGTCCTCGGTGAAGGTTCCGTTATTATGATCATAGTCGACCTGATAAATGGAGTTGCCAATCTTCAAGTTGAAAATATCTTCGCTCATCTTGGCAATATAGTTCGCATCAGGATTTAAGTGCGTAAACTTGTCCCAGTTATCGTCACCGCGCTCCCATTTGTGATAGCGATCTCCCTCAAGAATAAAAGAATTAGAAAAGAATTCCTTCAGAACCATTCCTAGAGTAGTTTTTCCGGCGCCAGAATCTCCGCAGATGCCAAACACGCTACATTGAGATAATAGAACTTGATAATCAATGTCTTTAAGAACGTATTTTATTCCCTCTTCTTCCAAATAGTGGTACAAGACGGTTTCTGGGACGCTTCCATTCCGCTCCACGATATCATCCAACTTGCCAAATATATCAAAATATTTATCCATAGACTCCGAAGATCCGAAAGCAAAAATATCACAAATGTACTTATCCCCCTTCGCTCGCAATTTAGACTTATCAATCTTGCTATCTGAAGGAATGTGAATGGTGTGAGGGGAGTGATCCACATCAAAAATATTAGTGGAGAGGAGGTCCAGATCTGGTCTATACTTTATAACTAAATCATATTTCCCAGTGGAGTTCTCATTAATTTTTTTAATAGTATTCAATTTATAATATTTTATCCAGGTGTTATGGAGATTAGAATGCGCGCCAAGAAGAAGATTGTCTTCGATAAGCAAACATTGAGGATTTAACTTAGATTCAATAAATCGAATATCCTCGTTAATATCCGAAGGGTTAAAATATTTGTCTTGGTCCTGCTCGTCTTTAGTAATGTGCATATATATGTCAGCCGTCTTAAAGTTGTTAACTATGAGGGCCTCTATCTTTGGCAAATTTATTTTATAAGTCCTAAGATATCCGGATATTAATAAGGCAATCTTCATGGAGCATGACCTTCTGCTCGTTTCACAATATTTAAATTATTGCTATTAGTTTCCTCCATTTCTAGAAGGAGGTTCTTTAATCGAGGAGTAAAAATTTCTTTATAAATTCTATCATAATTTTGCTGGACTTTTAAGACTGTATCAGATAAATCTTTATAGGGCGCCCAAATAATGTGAGAGTGATAAGGTATTTTATCGACGAGGGGGACTTCCTCGCTCACTACTATAACTCCATTGCGCAATGCAGGCAAAGCGCGCAACTCTTCGAATGTGTGATGATGATCGGTCTGGTGAACATTGACCAAAATCTTCGTTTTCGCGTAGCGCGTTATAAGATCATTTTTGCTGTAACAGTCATCAATGGCAACAAAATCTATCTGTTTCTCTCTCATTTCACTTAGAAAATGGATTCTACGTGGGCTCGGGTTGTTGGTAAAAAGGGTGAGGGTGTCTTTTTTGCTCGTCGCGTCGACGGTGATATCGTAGAAAGAGGGAGAAATATGTACGGTTTTGTCAAGATATTCCTTAAACAATCCTGAATTCCGGAGATGGGATATGTTAGGGAGACTATATTCTAATACGAAATCTAACCCGTTATAGTAGTTAAAGTTTTGGATGCGGAGTAAATAGTAGTCTCCTTCCTGGGTGGGGGTGGCACTTACATACCTCTCTTCTACGCTTCGTCCGCCTTCTTTTACTAGCATATGTTCGCACTGAATGTCAGTTCTCATCGTTGGATTTCCATTATTAAAATTTACAGAGAGAGGTCCTACACAAATATTTATAGGGCATGAAAGTTCGGTGCACTTGCGCTTTAACAACTGTACGCAATAGTGGTAATACTCCCGAGTATGAATCGGAGGTTCTGTCAAATAAGCAATTGCACTCTCACCAATGGACTCAATCGTTATCACTTGTCCACCGTACATTCATTTTTTTGCTGAACTGTTTTGGCAAATACACACCCTTCAATCGGGGCGCGCAAATCAACGGTCCAGCAATCATAGGGAAGATCGGTCATAATATCTCCATCTATGGAGAAAGGGCGCCCATCATTGAGTTCCAAGATAATACGGCCCAAATAGCGTTCCGCCGCAGTGCTCTGATAGCGTGTGGTCATTACAATTTGAGACAAATAATTGCCCAATTGCCTTACCTTTTCGGTGGCGCATATAAAACTACAGCACCAACACAAGTGAGAGTGCTCCAAATTATTCAGCAAATTTAATCTTCCTAAAACATCTCGACAAACTTCGAAACGCTCCCAATCGTTTTTCATCGTATTAATTTGGCATGCCTTGACGGTGTTCTGATGCAGGGCCTCAAAATCTAAGTAATTTTTTATAATAAAATTATCTTGTGTAAAAATACAGTAATCATAGGTGTCCAGAAGATCATTATCAACCAAATAGGAAATTCCCACACGATAGGCGCCCAACTCAAATTTAGACTCGATATCGTTATCCAATAAGACCACATTTTTATATTTTTTTAAATCATCAAAAATATCATCTTTATAAACAGAATTATTATCTACTACCACAATCAGCGCGTCTTCATAAAAATTAAGAATATTTTGAATATAATATTCTGTATAGGACTCATGACCTCTAAAATATTTATGCGCAATAATAAAACAGGGTTTCATATCACTCGTCCTCCGTATGCTCGGTTTTTCTTTGAAGACTCTTCATGAAATAATGATCAGGTGCAGGAGGACCTTTTAAATCTACATTAAATGCGTCATACTGCGTGAAAACAGGTGAGTGATCTATGTCATTCACCCCGGAAGGATGTCCCGGGGGCCGGGTATTATCATTTAGATAATAAAGAACAGGGGATAAGTAACGCTCCCCTGCTTCGCTATCCCTTCTTGTAGTGAGTTTGGCGAATCCAAGTAAATCTAAAAATGGTTCTACTTTTGATTTATGTAAAACAAACGAACTACACCAACATTGTTTAAGAAATCTAGGATCACCTATATCTAATTTTTCTAACAGATGTTGAGCGATTTCTCCTCCCATCCACTGTGCTTGATACCCTATATGGTGCGCAGAGTGGATAGGACATGCTTTATGGGTGTGTTTTTCAAACTCATATCTTTTCTTAATAATATAATTGTCTTGTGTGAAAACAAAGTATTCGTAGTCTTGATCTATGCCTTCTTTAAGAATATACCTTATACCCTCACAATATGCCCCAATTTCAAATTTGGATTCACTGTTATTTTCTAATATGATTACCTTATCATATTCCTGTAGATCATCAAAAATGTCGTCTCCGTAAGCCGAATTGTTATCAACCACAATGGTCAGAGATTCTGGATAGAACTCTTGAATATTATTAATGTAGTATTTTAAGTAAGAGATCTGCCCTCTAAAATATTTATGTGCAATAATAAAAGCCGGTCTTGATGCCTTCTCCATCTCAGTATCCTCCTCGCCTGAAACTCTCCATGTCTACTTGCCATGCAGAATTTAATCCGCTATCTAATTTAACGCAATCGTCGCCTTTGACAATCGTGTGTTTATATTCTCCATCATTGTTCCACCCCGCCACAAAATCGTCGGTATAAGAAATTGTTATACTATCCCCACTAATGTCTGCAATCTCACCAATAATGTCTCCGGACTTTACTCTCATATATTTGAGGAAATCTCCACTTTCAGAGTGGGAGGTTTCTCTAAAAATATCCAAGTCAACTCTTCCTAGAGCATATAAAAATCTCTTATTTACCTCTAAAAATCCCGGAGATTCTATCGCCGTTACCTTTGTGTCCGGTGTTGCGAAAAGAGCATTAGCAATTCCGCCTCCAAGAGCGCCCACAATGTGTGTAGCACGGTTAAACATATTAATCTTCTCTACCGTCGATAAATTTTCAGTAAATACCTCAGTGTATCCCTCTCCCGCCAAATAGTCAACTAAATCGGTTTCATTTACCAGACTGCGGCGTGTCGTGTAGTTGGTGCCAATATTACTAAAGTCGTTATGCATCCACGTTCTGCGTGATATGTATATTTTTCTAGGCGCAGGATCTTTCTGGTACTGTCGAGAGCGTTGTGCCATCTTCTCATACAATTTATAGACTTCGGCACGAGGGGGTAGATTGGATTTTCCCGCATGAGTATAAGAAGTGGAAAGGTAGAGTCGGGCGTAGGCGCAATTGTGCTCCATTTGTATAATGTCTGCGGGTTGTACGCCAGCCAACTCTAAAAATTCTCTCACGAATTTATAATGCTCCTTCTTATGAGCATTAGGATAACCCATCAACAACTTAAGATCAGGTTCTTTTTCTTTTAATTTAAAATAAGAAATAAGATAAGGCAATGTATCATATAAAAAGTGATAATAATTTTCGACGTTATACCCAAAAAAGAAGACGGGGGAATCTTGTCGGGAGCGTATGGGTTGCAACTCATAATCATCGATAGCGCTGACGTCTCGTAGAGACATAATCGTCTCGTTTATGGGACGTACGATGCGCGGTGAGGATGCGTGGGAAAGTAAGATGGTAGGATAAACCAACGAATTACTAACCACTGATGCGTCCTTCACTAAGAAGGCATCAATTTGGCGCCCGTTATTATCTGGGGGGTATAAATTAATGAAAGGGGGGAGTGTCTCCAACTCTTCTATCGGCATCTATACGTCACCTTTCTTTGTCATATGATACAATTCCAAAGGGTAACAGTTCACATCCTCGATAACTTGGCGCATGGGAGTATCGAACAATCCTCGATAAGGACTATTGAAATCTACATGATATTTTTGTCCGTAAATATATTCTCTGTTCCATAGAGAATATTTACCTATTCCCTTTTTCACATGATCTTGCACTACGTTAGACACCAAATTAATGATCCCCTCTATGTTGACACCTTTTATACTCATGTTATTTTTTATAAATCTATAATAGATATCCCCATCTTCCTCGCCAAACCCCAAGAGTCTTTCATCAAAATATCCAATCTTGTTAATCACATCTTTCTTTAAGAGAAAATGAGAGAAGGAGTGATTGATGCGCGTAATACCATCTAAATCGCCCGAAGCGAGATATCCATAGATATTATCAAATACCTTTTTTCCCACAATCTCAACATCATCATTTAACAACAACACCTCGTTAGTAGTGGAGGTGTTGACTATGGTATTCCATAACTTTGCTAATCCGCGCATCTCGATAAAAAAAATAGGATATATATCATCATAAGCGGCGCATAACTCTAACATCTGTTTGCGATAGTCATTATTAAAGTTGCCGCCTTCCTCACCATTAATCCCTACAATAATAGGATCTTGAGTTTGGGTGCGAATTTGCTTGATTAAGGTAGATACCATATCAAATCTCTTCGAAAAGGTAGTTATTCCAATGGTAACTTTCATTAAAGAAACTCCTTCCCAAAAGTTATTAACTTTTCATTATAGTTTTGATGAATAAAATCCAAATATCCTTTTTTTTCTAACACTGCGTCGTATATCTTAGGATCTACCTCGATACCTGCGATTATGTCTTCTGGGGTATCGACCGAATTAAAGATTAAGTTATTAACTACGCCATCGTATTTCTGATTAATGTCTTCTTCCCTGTGGTTGTAGACCACCCACTCATGGTGCTTGTACCACAATTGTTTAAGAGCGTAAAAACGTGTATTGATACTCTGAAGATGTATGACTCCTATCCGATCAGTAATTACGGGGGGAAGATTGATGGGTGGCACACGGGGAGTGTGGTATTTCCATAAAGACAAGTCAAAGGCGCCGGTATGACGGAGAGGCAAGATGAAACTACGATAATTATTTTTATACGCAGGATCTTGCCTCATTCTTTTGGTGGTGCCTTCAACCACGTTAAACCAATATATCATAAGATTATGAGTATCAAAAGCGCCCAAAACGTCATCCCAATGATCGAGAAGATTAGCCGAAAGAATCTCATCCGCATCAATAGAAAAAACAAAGTCTGCTTTATCTTCTCGACTATATTCTAACATACATGACCGATTATGAGATTCGCTAAACCTCTCTAGTCGATCATTTAGAATTACAAATCGATCCTTCTCTAAAAATTGAGAAACTACACCAAGGGTATTGTCCGTGGAATTATCGTCATAAAAAACAAATTTATCAACGGGATATTCTCTCCAGATAGGCAATACCACACTCAAGAGATCTTCCTCGTTCTTTACCATAGTATTAAAATGTATCATTCCATCTCCTGCGAAAACCACCCCACATGATGATTGTAGTTGGAGCCAAAGAAATCTTTGTATTCAAAAAAGATCTCCTTTTCTTCTTTAAACTTCTGAATATCTCTAGACTTGTCCGTAGAAAGTCCTTGCGGATTGATGTAATAAAGTCCGTAGGCACCAGGGATCTTTTGGAAAATTGCTCCACCGCGAGCCGATCTTAGCCACATCTCCCAATCGCCCGCAAATTTATACTTATCATTGAACACCCCATATTTTTCGTGCATGCTCTTTCTCCACATGGGCATACATCCTGGTAGGCATTTCACCATGTTCTCGGGCGAGAAATCCTTGACGGGGTAAGCAGTCCCTCCCGACGTGTTGTGTTCATAATTTTCATGAGGATGCGCCGACATGAGGGATTCGGAATATACTAAATCGATATCAGGATCTCTTAGCAACTCTCTAGCATGTATTTCGATGTGTTGAAGCGAGCGCCGATCATCTAGATTTGCATTAGTAATATACTCTCCGCTACTCCTTTTAATCGCCTCGTTCCAACATCCATATATTCCTGGATCATTGTCGAGCCTAACATACTTTATATTGTCGTGCTCCTTCATGAATTTGTTTATAATCTTTCCCTCGCTACCAGGAGAATTAGCGTCTACAATGATGAGTTCACACTTGTCAAAAACGCTTTGTTGTGTCATATTAATTAAAAATTCCTCTATGTGGTCGTCCCCTTTATACATGGATGTAAGAATAGATACCTTAAAGGGAGCATCTTGCATATGAGGATAAATAAGTGAGCCTTGTTTTGGTCTTTTGCGAAAAGACTTCTCCACAAGAGTGGGAATACGATCTCTCATTTTATAGACTTCTTCCACCAGCGCCTCACCCTTCATAGCAAACCATTCCTCACTAGATGCTCCAATATTTGCGTTTGTGCAAACTGCTAAATTCATCATCCTCGCTTCCACCACGATACGTGACAATGTTTCAGGAGTGGTGGGTAAAAATACTAATTTTGAATGTTCACTTAGTTTCTCCACAAACTCCCCGTAAGGAAGACTTGGAATAAGAGTGTAATCTTGATTAGTTTGCTTGCAATATTGGATAGCGCCGTGATAATTTTTATGTGGGATGTCCGATTGCATGATCGCACATTTTCCATTCTTTTCCGAGAAGGATAGATTTCGCAGGTGTTCTAATATTTCCTCAGACCATAAATTACCCCCGACTGATATCACGTTATCAATATGTAAATTCCTCTTCACAATCAAAGAATGAAAAGCAGACTGGCAAAGGATTGCATGTGCGTTTCTATAAAAATCTACATTAATAAGATCAGAGCGTGGTGCTCGATAATCTTCATAGAGTGCCGGGTTTCTGGATGTAATATATTTATGATCATGCTCATAGATAATATATTTCTCTCGTTGTAGCGACTCCTTACTTTCTTTCGAAAGTCCCACAAAATTGGCTACTATAAAGTGGGCCCCGGCGAGTTCTTCAATCATTAAAGGTGTGATCAGGGAAGATTTCTGTGTTATCACTTCATGACCACGATTGCGTAAAATAGCAATGAGTTCTTCGTTGTTAAGTTCTCCTCCTCCTCTTATTTCATCGGCAAAGAAATCGGCAATGAAAACATACTTAGGCGTATTCTTTAACATCTAGCCTTTTCATCCAGTCCGATTTCTCATCGACGCTCGTAAAGGGCCCATAATTCACAATCTCTCCTATTTGTTTATAAATCACATCCCTCTTAAAATTCTTCTTTACGTATTTCGCCAGCTTCTTTGCTTCTGACTTGCGGACTCCATAATTTTTATATATTTCTCTCATGGTATTTCGAAAAGAAGATTCTTTAGGAAAACACCACTGACTATCTTTCTGTAAAACGCCGTCCCATACTGCTTCTGCCTGTATGGGGGCGATGGTGTAATCCACCTTACTAAAATGTGCCTTCTTTTTTTCTTTCCCTTTCTTATCCTTCTTCGGGGCGTAGAGAAAATCCACGTGGCCACTCCAATTAGGGGCGATCACCGGTAGTTCATTATAGACCGCTTCGAACAGGGGCAACCCGAATCCTTCGCCATGTGTTGTTGTTACAATCGCTTTAATCTGCGGATGAGTATATAGCCCGCACATCTCTTCTTCTGTCATATTGCCATGAACTAGATATATTTTACACTTCCGATCAGGGTGCATACTTAGAAATCTCTCTATTCGCTGTTGGCAGAGAATGCGATCAGCGACATTATTTTTTCTCGTATTTGCCTTTACCACCAGTCCCACTTCTTCGTTCTTAAACTCTTCAACAAACCATTCTATAGTTTTTCCTAAATTTTTTCTTACTCCCCACTGAGCCACTGTTAGAAAATTAAAATCGGAGTCAATTTGCAAATTAAGCTTTTGGGGAACCGTATCTTTAGCTGGGTAATGAACTACCTCTATAGGAGTAGCATTCTTAAAGTCAATTTCTTGTCCCGTCTGTTGATTAGTTAATTTATACGAAGTATTATCAAAGGCATAGCGGGCGTGTTGAGAGGGTACAATAATCTTATCAACTTCGCGACACTTCTCAACCCATTGCGGAGGAATTTTAGTAGTTTCAATCCCAGCCGTTACGCCTATATTTATTGGCGCAATCTTTTTCCATTCTAATGGAATGGTAACTTGGATGGAGATGTCAAATTGTCCTCCCCCTTGTTGGTGGTGATGGGTTTTTCCCCGAAGGTATTCCATCCACCTTCGCTCTTCACTATCATCTATCAAAAATCCAGTTTGGCCCCAAATAATATTTTCAAAAAATATTTCAAAATATTGCTCATGGGCGCGCAGGGCCCTCAAAATAAATCTAGCGTGCTCCCCATATCCACTTGAAGTGAGTGCAGGGCCCTTAACTAAAACTTTCTTTTTCATGTATAACTTACTCCATCAGAGAGAAACAACTTCCCATCTTTTGTACTTCTTGCGACTTTCCCAAGAACCTCGATCACGATATACCTTAGAAAATAATTGATCCCATTTTTCTAGGGTTTTCTCGAAATTATAATTTTTAATAATATTTTCTCTTCCTTTTCTGCCCATCTCTGCACGTGATTCGGGACTCATTTCATACATTTGCAATAACGCATTTACGAAATCCTCACCTGCAATCCTGTCTTCATAGATAAAAGGAACATTCTGCGATCCAATGATTGCTTTAGAAGCCGGCTCAATCCCAATACCAAACCATTCTTCTCCGTCAGTAACTTGCTGCTGAAGTCCGCCAGTCATCGTTACAATGATGGGAGTTTCACAAGAAAGAGATTCAAACGTCGATAGCCCAAATCCTTCTGCGTCTGAAATACCGCACGTTACATCTGCCATATTATACATCGCGCACATTTCGGGTGGGGGCAACTTATTTACAGAAAACATTACTTGACCCCCTGTCAGTCCCAATTCTCCGATAATCACTTCCAAATCCTGTCCGTGGGGATCCTTTGGGTCCGTGTGCATCAGAAGAGTCGCTTTATCGTGCCCCACTTGGTCCAGAAAGTCTTTGAACCAAAAGATAAGGCTACCGGACATTTTGCGCCTAGCATTTCTACTATTCCAGAAAACTAGAAATTTATCCCCAATGTTGGAATCTTTCCGAAACTTTTCCGTCACATCGCCGGGTACTTTTTTAAACAGGTCAGGGTGTATAATATGTGGAATATAGTGACACTCAACATCAGGTGCAACTGTCCGTACTATATCGTCTGTAACTTTAGATATTGTGCAAATTACATCAGTGCTTTCATAATAGGATTTATTATAGGTGGGATAAGGCTTATTATCCCACACATGATAATAAACCATGGGGACGTGGGCCCTTATTTCATCTTCAATATCCCAGAGCCATTGAAAAAATCTAGGATCTGTCATGAACCAAAGAATATCTGGCTTATGTTCCCGCAACAATCCCCTAACGATATCTGGGCTTCCATAGCCATCCACAGGAAAAATAATCCAATCGTCCTCCCACTCTTTGGTTTTTTGAGGTTGGTAATTTTCGTGCTTTACTGCGCCAGCTATTGAAACTAGAGAATACTTTCCTGTTTTTAGTAAATGTTCTAAAATATATTTAGTCTGCGTGCCGACGCCAGACGGCGAGAGGGGATGGTCACTAATGGTTAAAATCTTTATCTTCTTGTCCTTCACGTTATCCCTCACATAGTGTTTTCCATACCGCACAAGAACGGCATGACGTTTTCTTCTTTATAAAATTTCCATGATCAATATTGTAGACTGCGCCTTCCAACAATCTTAAGGCATTCGAAGTTTTTCGCTCGCCACTAGATATTCGTACAATTTCCACATTATCTTTCTTTGCTACACGCTTTAATAGTATAAAGTATGTTTCTATATCTTTTAAATTAATTTGATGTTTTTTTGCTAAAAAATGTTTATAATAAGTTAATTGATATGTAACCATAGGATCAGATCTCTTTCTCTGATCCCATCCCCACGAACATGTCTTCCAATCAATAACATGATACTTGCCATCAGGTGTTTGGATAGTTAAGTCCACAATCCCTCGAAAGTCATAATCCGCCAACCTATACTCATCAATTAAAATATCTATTTGTTCTTCGGTTGAAACATACTTAAAATCTTTTCCAAAATGCTCTTCTAGAACCCCCAATACCTGCTCGATAATAGCAGGTGCCTGGGATTGCATTTCCAGAACATCTTTGGATTTGGGATATTCGGGTAGAATATTCAACTCTTTGCGGAAGGTTCTCTCAAACCTTCGCTTTGATTCATTAATTAGATATTCTTTGCGCTTGCTTTTGCGCTCGAGAATCATACGCTCCACCACAAAATGCATTGCTGTGCCAAATGCGGTGTGGATGTTTCCCTTAAATTTATATGTTTTATCTATTCTGGTTATCTTATAATAGTTGGGACAAAATTCCCAATCTTTTATTCCACTAAAAGATACATATTCAACTAGTTGTTTGGTTTCCTGTTTTAGAGACACGCTTAACTCGCTTTCTTTTCTTCTTAGGTTGCTCTTCTATTATAGCAGCTTCTGGTGGCGGTGTCAAGTCTTTTATTACTTTTTCTACTGCCGGCCCTGTGCGGAGGGGCTTTTGCTGACGTTTTTGTTTTTTAGAGGGCTTTTTTTCAACTGCCACAACTGGTTTCTCAAAAATAAAAATACCTTGAGCTGCCGGCCCATGTCGATTAGTGACTGTAGTGACTTCAAGTGCTTTGCCGAATGCAATCCCTTTCGCCTTTAAAAATTCCCGCACGTTGGCAACACGGACTACATCAATAGTATCATCCGCCTTCCCGATGGGCCCGACATTCACAGTTACCTCGATAGTATCCTCGTTTTTTTTAATATCAAATCTTTCCATTTATATTTCCTCCATATCTGTTTCTAGTTTTACTATTTTTCGATAAATTTGAGGAGATATCTTCTTCACATACTCGGGACTTTTCATGTAGTATTCCTCAAAGCCCGAAGCGAAATATTCTCTTAATGAGGTAGCTCCATAAGGAGAGACAAACATATTCGTTGTAAGGGCTGCTAAAAGAGGATATCCTACTGTCTTATATAAGTACGTATCAAATTCCACAGAATATTCCATATTTAAAAAGAAGTCTCTAGGAAATAGAGTTATCTCCTCATGTTTTAATGCATTATAAAGTTGCATTCTCTTAATAATAAATTCTCTCTCAATTTGTCCATCTCCATAAATATCAGCTGGATATATCTCCTCCAGAGAGTGGGCTACTTCATGGACAATATCATCTTGCAAATCTTTCTCATCACGCACATAGTCCGGATAAATATAAATAGCATTATCCGAATACAGCGCATCCAACTCTTTGACTCTCATATGCTCAAATGCCCCTATCATAATCGATTCAATACCGCGCAACAGGTGCGACGGTACCATATCACTTATCTCATCCAAAATCGCTTCAATATTAATGTTGTCTGGTAGTTCTTGAGCATTGTAGACATTGATACGATTATCCCACAAGAAATGCTGGGACCGCCGCTTGTCATTCAAAGACTTGAGATATTCACTCATTATGCATTGGTGCTCGCAGATTGTTTGGCTTTGGATTTCTTCTTGCTTTTTTTCTTTCCCTTTTTTGAAGAAAGTTCGAGTTGTTCTTTTCTCTCTTTCTCTACATTTTCCACATCCATCAATGCCTGCTCATATCCTCGGAGCCAGTTTTCTCTTGCTACTACGAGCAAGAATTCCGGGAATTCGGATGCCAAAGTTTGGACAATCATTTCTACGGTAACTTGCCCGTCTTCGGGAGTAAGCACTTGTCCTACATAATTCACCAACATTGCCTTCAGTGGCCCTTCGGTAGCTTGAATTACTTTTTGTGCCTCGTCTTGTTCTAGTTCGTTTTTTACTTCTACTGTGTCTGTCATTTTTTTCTCCTATAAAATCTTTGACGCCAATGTCGCTACTGCTGATCGTTCTCCTCTCAACAACGTAACATGTCCTGCCAAATTATGACTTTTAAATTTTTCTACTGCGTACGTTAACCCATTAGATGTCTCGTCAATATAGGCGTTATCAATCTGCTCTATATCTCCTGTTAAAATTATTTTCGTTCCTTCTCCAACTCTTGTAATTATAGTCTTTAATTCATGAGAAGTTAAATTCTGTGCTTCATCAATAATAATAAAC
>Ga0080013_1001670_pt1 | contig 28505 bp, 70 predicted proteins | sample ETNvirenome_6_85_FD_69236 | JGI IMG/M metagenome (GOLD analysis project Ga0080013, IMG submission 69236) | Marine viral communities from the Pacific Ocean - ETNP_6_85 (SPADES assembly) (version 2) | ecosystem: Environmental > Aquatic > Marine > Oceanic | place: Pacific Ocean | collected 2013-06-19 | reverse complement strand
GAAGAAATTAGAAAAGAAACAGACTAATTCAGTGTGGAGTGTTGGTGATTTTGCCTGGTTTGTACCGAATGGTGAAAAGTGGCCGCAGCAAGGTGAAATTGTGAAGCTGTATGAGAATGAAGTGATTCCATGTGTTTCACTTATAATGACTCTTGATTCAAAGTATAGAACAGCAAAAATTGAAACTCTTGCAGAAACATCAGGAGAGGCTAAGAAGTTATTTCAAAGTAAACAATGATAAAATTTTTTGAATGAATGTTTTTTGTGAAATTTTGAGCTTCCATTTTTTTCTTCCCGTTCTAGTTTTAACGATTACTATACAATAAGTTGAGTTTTCAACTGATATAATTTTTTTTATAATACCCACTTCTCTAGATACGTGATTTCTCACTATCATTCCAACACTTATTTTATCATAGCTATCCATTATATGACCCTACTAAAGTATGTATCTTAAATGAAAGAAGAAGAAAAGAAAATACGATTAGAAAAATTAACTTGTCGAAGACTTGACAGGTTGAGATGGCTAAAGAGCTGTTGCGAGCAGGCTATAAAGTGTGCCCAGGAAACTTTGAAAAAAATAGATTCAGAAGGGCTGAATAATAACTATAGCTGTAATCATGATATTCAAAAATGGTCTGAGAGAATTCACAGGACATCTTATGAACTATGGCTTTTATCAGATGTTCAAAGGCTTGTTGAAGATGGAGTTGAAAAAATTACAGTTGTTGTAGAAGAAGAGCCAGATAAAAAACAAATTTTATCTATACCAAAAGAGAAAAATGAAACTAATTAGAGATTGCATACCTGAGATAATTGAAGAAAGCGGTAAATGGTGCTTAACCAGGGCTGTTCACGGAGTTGATGAACATATAATTTTGCTTAGAGAAAAGATGATTGAAGAAACTGATGAGTTCATTTGTGATCCATCTTATGAAGAAGCTGCTGATATGCTTGAAGTATTAAAGACATTTTGTTATCTTCATAATCTTGAATTTGATACTGTCGTTAGTGTTGCACAAAATAAACTCGAAACACACGGCGGGTTTCACAACGGAGTCATTTTGCAAAAAGTAGGAAAAGATTAGAATGATACCTTTCTTAAGAATTAATGAAAACTATTCCATAGGAATAGGTTGTGAGGCTAGCTACGGTTGTCTAGAATGCGGTCACAAAGCTTTGAGTTTTAGAATTACAGTTCTTTTATGGGTTTTAGATTTTGGTATTGAGTTTAAGTAAATATAAATGAAGCAAGAAAGAATGAAAATTGGTGATCTTGTTAAGCTCAAGCATAAAAAAGATCTTTGTGAATGCTGTATGGAAAGAACAGGTGTGGTCCTAAAATTAAGAAATCACTACCCAGATGACTCAGATATTATAATTAGAGTTGCAGAAGTTTTATGGGAAGATCAAACTAAATGGGTCGAGGTTTCAGATATTGAACCGTGCTAGAAAAAACATGACTTTGATCAAGGTAGTCTTGTGGAGAATTGTATCTATAGTAATTACTCTTGCTATAATGTGGGTCATGACTGGAGATCCGGGATCTGCAACAAAGTTTACATTCTTCCTTCATTCTATATTGACATTTGTAAATTATCTATTTGAAATACTTTGGGATAGAGCTACATCTGATAAGCTATAACGTGTAATTTGCATGCATAAATTGTATAATAATAGCAAAGGTCACAGGTAAAATTAAAGTGCTAGCATCGGAAAATCTTGTTAGATTTAGAAATTGTGCAGAACATGGGTGCTTTTTATGATTCTAAGAATCAAAAGATCGACATACAAGTCTCTGTTTGAGCTTCTGGATAGTTCGAGCCCAAAAAAGATTGCTGCAATTAAAGCAGTTAGAGCGGAAACAAAATGCGGTCTAAGAGAGGCAAAAGATTCGGTAGAACTATTCATGTATGAAAAAGGATTATCGAACCACAAGCCTACTACAGAACATCGCTTGCATGTTGGGCCATCTATTAAGAAGATTATCGTTGACTATGGATCGGGTGATATTGAAGTAGATATAGAATCTATGGAGCTTAAGGCACTCCGTGAGCTTCAGACAATTGGAATAGAGGCATGCTCTGATATTCTCAATCTTGTTTCGGTCTTAAGAGCATATGAAAACGGAAGTGAAATATACACTAGTGAGAAAGTAAATGAAAGTTAGTGAATTAAAAATTGGAATGCTTATTGAATGTACTAACTCTGAAGATCAATTTTTAATTTCTACATATAGTAATGAAACTTGGCTCCGTGTTGTAAATCGAAAATTTGGATTTAGAAATCAAAAGACACGTCCTCCTTCACCTCCAATAGGAATTTATTTAGGGACCAAAGCTGATATTGATATAAAGGTAACTTGGTCGAATAGATTTTTACTTGTTGGAAATCAGATTACAGCAGTAGACCCGTCATCTTGGAAATTTCTCAAGGTGTTTAGCGAGGTGGAAAAATGAAACCCGGAGATTTGGTAAAAAACATTAGTGCACGAGACAGGTGGGGAAAGATAATCGGAGAGCTGGGTCTCTTTATTGGTCTGAATTCATCTGCAGGATACGAGTACGCTGAGGTCATGTGGTTTTCAAAGTCGGCGCCCAATGGTGACCGTGTCTCTTCAATTCAAAAAAGTCTTATTAGGGTGATAAATGTCTCAAAAGCTTAAAAGATTTACAATGTTTTCACTCGTCTGGTATAGCCAGCAATTTGCAATTCCATTCTGGATTGTAGGACATGTTCATTTACAATTAACTAGCTATCACGATATTTTAGAAATATGTGCGTCAATCTTGATGCATGTTGCTGTTGCAGTTGGATTTTATATAGACTGGAAAGAATATAATGAAAGCAGGTGATTTGGTTAGAAGTGTACCGCATGGCATCTTGACTCAGTCAGGCAGAGTCGGAATTGTTGTCAATGTAATCCAAAAAAAATGCTGGCGTACAGAAGAGCTTGGACCGATGATTGACTGGAGAAAGATAGATGCCGAACCTCATGCAGTTGTTTTGTTCTCTCACAATGAAGGTACAGTAAATATTCCCATAATCGATCTGGAGGTCGTAGATGAAAGTCGTCTTACTTGATGCAATGAACTTAATACACAGGGCAAGAAATAGTTTTCAAAAGGGAGATCATCCTTTGACATATCAATTTTTTAGATCACTTAAACCCCTTATGGAAAAATTTAAACCTGATGTTGCTTACTTTGTACTCGAGGGCAAGCCCAAGCATAGAACTCATGCTTACGATGGCTATAAGTCTAACAGACCAAAGCTTCCCGATTCTTTTTGGAGGCAACAGCAGGAGATTTTACATATTATGAAAAGTCTTCCAATTATTCAAATAAGACATCCTGACTTTGAATGTGATGATGTAATTGCAAATCTAGCTAAGCATCATTCACATATAGGAAATGAAGTTGTAATTATTTCAGGCGATTCTGACTTTATTCAGGTTTTTGATTCTATGGACCATAATCTAGTTGATATTTATCACCCGATTAAGAAAAAGCTTGTTGAAAAACCTTCATACAATTACCTTAAATGGAAATCTCTTCGAGGTGATGTAAGTGATAATATACCGGGAATTAAGGGTGTAGGTGACAAGACAGCGCTTAAGATAGTCACATGTGAAAAGCTTATGAAAGAGACACTTTGTGATCCGGGCAAAAGAGAAATATTCGAACTTAATCAATCACTAATTGGTTTTCACTGGTTTAAAGATCTTAGTGACAATCTTCGAAATGAAGGATCTGAGATTTTATTTCCTAGTATTTCATTAAAAACAGTTAAAGGTGAGTTCACAAAGATGAAATTTAATTCAATGACTTCAGAGAAGTATTGGACAAAATTTGAAAACTCATTTATTACATTGATTGAAGGTATTCATAGTGTTGTAGATGAACAGCTTACAGATGAACAACTTGAACATGTCTTAGGGGGAATGAACTATGAAAGATTTAGTGAATGGAGAGCAAGTCACATCAATGAGTAATATAAAGGCGATCAGTATCGCAGAAGGATTTGTTGAACCTGAGAATGAAGAGCAATATATCTCTGCCTGGCAACAGCTAATCGATACTGGCCTTGCGTGGAGTTTGCAAGGCTGGTTTGGTAGAACAGCTATGCATCTTATTGAATCAGGAGTATGTCGTGAAAGCAGGTGATCTTGTAAGATTTATTAATCAAAGCCACAATTCTTACTTTAAGCTTGAGCGGATTCCTGGACTTATTACAGATATTGACTATAGCGTGTGTGACGGAAAGCCATATAACACGAGACACAAGGGTCCTAAAGTTGTAGTAGTATTTAATGGAATGCCTATAATATGCTTTGGACACTCTCTTGAGGTAATTAAATGAAAGTCGGTGATCTGATAAAGTGTAAGCTTACTGGTAAATATAGTATTGTGATGTGGATTGACAGATGGAATGCACACTTTGCGGTGATGGGATATCCTGTCAATCAGGTTTTCACTTTAGCTCGGTGGGAGGTAATTAATGAAAAAAGGTGATCTTGTAATGCTTAACCCCAATGATCCTGAGATTGAAAGACTCTCTGACTGGCATAAGGGTCCAGTAAAATATATGGCTTCTCGCCCTACTACTAAAAAAGAAAGAGAAGATTGGCGAGAAAATATTTCAAAGGAAATTGCCAATGCTAGGGAGGCAGATGAAGATACTTTTCATATTGCTTTTGATGATGCAGGTGAGTCTAGACTTCCTCCCAAATCCGTTTCAGTTCCACTTCCTGTTGATAGAATTTATATTGTTGAGAGAGCAAGGTGTAGAGTTGAAATGGGATGGGGTAGATCCACCGGTGGATTGGCTAAGATTCTCGATACTGCTTCGGGTGAAATAGCATATGTAAAGCGTGATATGCTTAGAGTTATAAAAGGAAAGAAAGATGATTGAACTTATGATAGGATCTATTGTTTTTTCTCTAGGGTTTGTTGCAGGTTCTTACTGGAAGTCTACTGTATTTGATAATATGCCATGGGAAATATTTCGATGGCATAATGAATCATTTGGGTATAGGATAGCTATGCCTGGAACAACTCTGGAAAAAAATGAAAAGATTGTTATGGCTTTAGCATTAGATACTTCAGCGTTTCCAGAAGAAGGTGTTGAATATCCCGTAGATAGTACAGAATGATAAATTTCGTGTAACTTTTAAAAATTTTATTTATAATATTAATATAAAAACTAAAAAATCAGGAGTTATTAAATGGCAATTCTTAAACCAGATGATACAGTCATTATTGATAGTGTGAGCTTTGAAAAATTTATGGACTATAGGTCACAAAAAAATCTATCTACAGGCTGGGGGTGGATGAATCTTCCAGCAGGAACACTTATGGAAGTTAAAGATCTAATTTTTAGAACTACAGGTAGTCGTAAACGTAAAAAGGTTGATGATGAAGGAAATAAGACATATAGGAGAGGAAGATCGTGTTGGATTAAATGTTCTGTAATATCTCCAGTCTCCCGTACTGGAGAAGAACATACTATTCCTTCTTGGATTCTTAAGAAGTCAATTGTATCTCATATATCGAATACTGATGCATAATATTAAACCCGGAGATCTGGTAAGATTTCGCCAGCTGGACCCATCTTGGGGCAAAACTGGTCTTGTCACAGAGATTACTAGCACTCAGCTAGGACCGTCAATGATTGTGTTCATGACGCCAGCACTGATGCAATGTACAATTCCGTGGTCTCGCAGAAATACATACATCAAAGAGGTGATCAGTGAAAGTCGGTAAGCTAATATATGATTACGCACTCGGTAGAAACGGTGTTGTTATCTCCGGAGCATGGGTTGAGCCCGCTGGTTCAGACTCTGAAGCAGCCCATGATTCGAATAAAGATATTGCGTGGGAATGGCTCGTTCTCTACGACGACGGCGAGTTGATGGGCGCTGATACGAACGATTTGAAGGTGATTAATGAAAGTCGGTGAATATGGAATATTTTATTATTAATAATGTAGGTGCTGTGATGATTGTCGGAATACTTTTGTTCTTCAAAGGAAGAGATAAATGAAAGTCGGTGATTTGGTAGAGCCGAAGATTATATGGACCGGCAATGAATACGTTGGTGTGGTGATTGAGGTCGGGGTATATACTGGAAATAAAGATACAAAAATCCTGTGGGAAGACGGTAGGATTCTTACGTACAAAAGCAAATACATGAAGGTCATTAATGAAAGTCGGTGATTTAATTAAAATCGTCGACAATTCACTCTATCCTCGGCTCACGGGAAAGGTCGGTATGCTTATTGAAGTGCCTCGCCCTAAGCTTCCAAACAAGTGGGCTGTAATGATTGGTGGTAGGATGCATCCCTACACTATTGCTGAAGAAGATATGGAGGTGGTCAGTGAAAGTCGGTGACGTAGTCAGGGAACGCTGTAGCGGCCAAGTCGGGCTTGTTGTCGAAAAATACCGTCGTGCAGAAACAGACGGAAATCCAAACGGTGACTTCACATTTGTCTATCGGTATAAAGTACTATTTGGTACAGAAATGCGGATGGTTCGAAATCGTACGTCAGTGGAGGTTATCAATGAAAGATATCAAAGAGAATAACAAAAGAGGGAAATAAAATGGCAGAATGTATTACATGTGAAGAAGAATATTCAGATAAACGATTAGAGCTGGGCTACGAAACTTGTCTAGAGTGCGGTCAAGAAGAAGCTACTAGTGTCATAAGAGCACGAAATAGGCGAACTCTAGCAAAAATTGCCCCAGCTGCAGCGGCAGCGGGAGAATTTGACGGAATTGAAAAAAGAGATGACTGGGCAGATGAAAAGAATAACATAGAAGAGAAAGAAGATGAAAGTCGGTGATTTGATAAAGTGTAAACTAACTGGAAATATTAGCATAGTTACTTGGGTTGACAGATGGAAAGCGCACTTTAAAGTGATGGGATATCCTGTCAACCAAGTTTTTAGCTCAATATCATGGGACAGAATAAATGAAAGTCAATTAACTCAGAGTAATTCTTTTAATTCTGACACGACTAACAATGAACTTTCAGATACAGATCTTGAGAATGTCATTGGCGGTATGTCACAAAATCTTTTTGACGAATGGCGCACCGATCTTGTAAATGGAATAAAAAGGTAGAGATAGTGATTTCTTATATAATATTTTCACTTGGAATATCTTCTGGTTTTGTGTTAGGGTCTTTCTTTAAAGGTACAAAATTTGATAATCAAAATTGGATAATAATGAAATGGAATAGTGAGGCACTAGGTTTTCGACCAGTAGTAGCAGGAAGCAAGCTTTTCAAGGGAGATAGAGTGGCACTTTCTCTAGAGGTTGATACATGTGAATTTCCAGAAAATGGATTGCTTGTGGAGTGAAAAAAGGTGATATGGTCAGGTTTAAAATCTGGGAAGTTAGACCCAGAAATAAATCTGAGTGTGGGATGTGGAAAGTGAAAATAGGACTTTTGATTAGATACGAGAAGTGGGAAAAGATAGGTGAGATACTTTGTGATGGAAAAGTTTATAGAGCACAGTCTTGTGATATAGAAAAGGCAGGAAGGAAAGATTATGAAAATGCATAAAGAAAAATATGAAGAGCTCTTATTAAGATTTGCTAAGGAGCTTCACGATGTTGGTGTAACTGAGGATATGAAGAAGATTATTGAATCTCAATATACAAGCAGGCCGAATCTTGCAAATCCAGGAACTGAAGAGGTAACAGACAGATTTTCATATCGTCATGGTGGGTATATGATTGAGGCAGTTCGAACAGTTAAGCTAGTAGTAAAGAAATGCAATTAGAGAAGCTAAGCAGAGTATCAATGTCTCCAATGTGGAAGCATAAAAGAGCAATTGGTACAATTATAAAAGTTACTAAAGACTATACTGTTGTAAAGTGGGATAATATTCCTGGAGAATGGCACTATACGCACGAGCAATCAAAGAGATTAGAAAAAATGGATGATGCATAAATGACACATGTTTTAGATTATGAAAGCTGGAAAGATATCGAACTATCCATGCTTAGGAAAAAGATCGTAGATTTCTCAAAGACAATCCCTGCATTTGGAGATCTATCAGTTAGACAACTCTGTTGTATGGCAAAGAAAGATATGTCTCCCATTGGAATTTATATCTTTGTTAGCAGTGAAGGAGAGATACTTTATGTTGGAAAAACTCACGGTAGATCATTTCAAGAGAGAATGCTTAGTCATCTTGATAGTAGAGATCCTATTGTAGGATCACCACACCTTGCACAGTTTGTTCAATCTCTTGTAAAGAGAGGTGATGTTAAAGATGCACATGAAGGAGTTGAAAGTCTTCTAGCTATGAAGATCATATGGCTTCCTATTCCAACGTGTGAAACAAATCGTAAGCTTTTAATTGCGCATATAGAAAGACGACTTCTATGGCATGGGTGTCTCGATCCAAAATATAATTCACAAAGAGTTAAAAAGAATGATTCATTCTCTATAAAGGGTGTAAGATATTATTTAGATGGAAATCATTTATGCGGCAACACAAATCTTGAAATGCTAAGGGATTGCTATGGAATCAAGTGAACTTTCTTCAGGTGATATTGTCTGGTTTGTTCCGAACGGTAGTGTAAGACCTGTTCAGGGTGAAGTAACAAAAGTTATTGACTCAGAGAGCATTCCCTGTATAGAAGCTATTACACTTCTCGAATGTAAGTATAGATGTGTAGCATTAAGCAGAGTTGCATTTACAGCGGCTGAGGCAAAAAAGAAATTTAAAGTTGAACAGGAAAGTTCGGAATAAACAAAAATGGAGAAAACAATGAATGAAGATTCTAGATCTAGCAAGAGATTACAAATTCTAAAAGAGAGGCATAAATATCTCAACAGAGAAGTTGACAGAATGTCTGCAATGAAAAGTCTATCGCCAAAAGAAAAGATTCTTTTAAGAGAGATGAAAGTGATGAAACTTAGATGCAAGGACGGAATAGAGTCAATCTCTCTTGAAATTGATGCTTTTGAGATCGAATAATAGTATTAAAAGTTGTCTATAAATAAGTACATTGCTGTGTAACTTATCGTAGTGGCAAATAGTTATAGTTGTAACACTCAATAGCATTCTAGAAAATTATTGATTTTGGAGAATAAAACATGAAACTAAGTCGCAGTAACTTAAGAAAAATTATAATTGAAGAGCTTTCAAGATCTTCAAAAAGAAAGACAAGGCAATCTTCAAAAAGAAAGACTGCGCATTCGAAGAAAACTTCAAGAGCAAATATTAGAACTGTTCTGAATGAAGAGGCCTGGAAAATTCTCATCTCTGAGGCAGATATGTCTGATTCCAGATTTGCCAGAATACAAGCAAGGATTTCTAGAGACTATAGTTCAGCGCAGAGGCTAGGACAGCGATACGACGCTGTTGATGCCATAGACTCAGTCAGGGCATCAGATGCAGACAAGGAGCTTTTGAAAACTTGGTTGGCGGATCAGATTGAATCACAGCTATCAACTATGACAGATGATGTCCCAGATATTGACGCAAGAGGTATGGATGATGAAACACTAGCTGCGACAATTGCACAAGTTGAGGAAGAAGAAGGCATTGAGTTTGAAATGCCAGCAGCAAGAGTTGCTGAACCAGTAGAAACTGGCCCAGAGTACGATAATGCTGAATGGGTCAAAGACAATATGATAGAAGTTTTTGGTGATATATACGAGAATGGTGTTGGCTTCCTCAAGAGAGGCGACAAGGGAGATCAAGTCATAGCACTTCAAACTTTGCTTCTAGATGCTGGGGAGGATCTTGGTTCGCATGGTGCAGATGGTGATTTTGGTGGTGCCACATATAATGCTGTTAGATCATTTCAGCAGAAGAAGAGAGATGAACGGGCACAACGACCCGTAAGGGGTGGTGGAGCTGCAAGCGAAACTGAGATTGGTGTTGATGGAAAAGCTGGAAGGCAAACACTTGTCCTTCTACAGGGCATCGGAATCGTAGCGCAGTCTGGTGAAAATCTTGGGACCAATCTCGGTGGAAATGTACAGGCAGATCCTATCAACTTGGACGGACCGCAGCGTGCCCGTGCTCAAGGATACGTAGATAGAATTAAGGCTGAGATGGGGCAGGATGTTCCAATAATGCAAGTTCACGCATGGCTGACGCTAGATCAAGATCCCATGGATATGGCTGTCGATGCTGTATAGGCTTCTAGACTATGCTTCTCAACACTTAGAATAGATAAATATTTTGTGTTTAAATGAATATGTATAGATGTGTATTCTGGAGATAGATTATGAAAGTTCGCAGATCGAAACTTAGAAGAATAATAAGAGAAGAATTTAGAAGAGTTATTAAAGAGGCAGAAGATACTGAGTATTATACTATGTCTCCTACAGACCCATATGAGTATAATATCGTAGATGGAGTATGGGTAACTAGGCGGAAAACAGGAGGAGAGTGGATATCACTTGCAAATCATCCTGATTCAGTTGAAAGATTAAATGATAAGTTTCCAGATGCAGCTAGCATCGTCGCCGCAGATACTACTAAAGACGATGATGGTGATGCAGTTTCTAGGACTGAACGAAGGCTTGCAAACATGAGCCTGGCATCAAGAGCAGGTAGAATTATGAATCTGTTGTCAATGGAAATTTATGGTCCTGCCTGGGCGTTGATTGACTGGGCTGCTGAGGGGAATTATGGACCTATTGCAACTGAGAATGCAAATAACATAATTGATAAAGATGTAACATTTAGCATTCTTTCGCGAAGGAATCCTAGCTATGAGACCACCCATCACGATATTCCGGTACAATTTGCAAGAGATCTTTCAAATGTTGCAAATAATAATTTATCAAGGAGTGGAAGGGCTGCATTAGATGATGATATGTTTGCCCTAGCTCACGCAATATTTAGTCGTGCATCAGGATTTAGTTCACCAATGGAAATAGAAAATGGTCTTGCTCTAGCACTGACATCTACCCAGATAGGCGATCTTCGAAGAGAAGTTTCTGCTGCTACAACAATGGTAAATGTAGCAGATGGTGATCTTGAAGGAATCAGTGTATCAAATCCAGAACGGTATATTAGAAGAGAAGTTAAAAAGCTTAGGGGAGAAGGAAACAGAGTTTTTCCCGAAGACGCAAGAATTAGAAATGTAGACGATGCGAGAGAATATGCCGAAATGGCTGATGAACTTGTTGAAAATATTTCGACGAGTGCAAGAGAAGTAACAAGCGGAATACAGCTCTTAAGATCAATTCTAGATTCTGATGAAGATCTCACACAGCTTTTCCATAGAGCAGGAATTATTCCTTCAACAGAAGAACTGTTTAGACAGATAGCAGTATAGCAAACTTCTTCAAATATTTGTTGTAAACTTGCCAGGAATTGTTTACAATTAAAGTATTAAAGGAGAAATCTTGTTACTTACAGCTATTCTATTTTTTATGTTTTCGACTATTGCTTATGCAAATCCTGTTGAGATAGTTAGACGAGATAATCCTGAGTATGGAGTTGAACAGTTTCTTAATGGTGCCCATCAAGGTTCCTGTAGACACGAAGTGGTTTCAACTCTTAGCTCTGGAAACTGCGGAAAGGCGATCTCTCGAGGAACATATGATGCTGAGTATATCTCTTGTGTAGATAGGAATCGTGATAGTAGTATTCCAGACTACTATGTTATTTACAGTAACAATGCCATATCAGATATTCTGGAAAACAGTAGTCTCGTTGGTAGATCAGAGGGTGCAGTAATGAGCTGTAAGGGATCTTTGTACACTGTTTTCTCGTGGAAGATCTTTAATAGATAATATGCATGCAAACATTAAAATGCTGTGGTACAATATTTCAAGGAAGGTAAACATGAAATCAATTCTTTTAACTGCGTCTATTATTTTTTCTATCTCTTGTAATTCTGACGTTGACAGCTATGATATTGATGTTCTATCTGGTAGTGATAGTGACTATACACTAGAGACACTTCGAGAAATGAATAGTATCTGCATTGAAGAGATGATTACATCTTACTCAATTGCTGGCTGTGAGACAATTTATAGAGCTGGAAGGGAAGATGAACTTAATACATTCTCATGCCTAGCTTTCAATAAGATGAATGATGATGTGGGTTCAAGCTATACTTCATATAGCACTGAGACACTTCCTGAAGATGCAGATGAATACGAAGGCTCAGAGCCATTCTGCAGTGATGATAATCAGGTAGTCTACAAAAGCCTAGTCTTTACACACGATAGATAAATCTTCGCACCCTGCGCCATATATATAAGCAGGGAACATGCATGAAGATAGCAAGCAAGAATCTTAGAAAAGTTATCTCTATGTATTTGCTTGCAGAGGCTTCACCTGACACATCAGGTGCTTCTGACCCGAGCCAGACTGACTACACTAGTGATACTGGAATAGAAGGTGACCCAACGGGCGAAAATATCACCGATACTCAAGCTAGAATATCGAGAGGCGAACCGTATACTAATGCAGATGGATTTCTTGTACTTGATCACGTTAGTGATGATTATATCTGGGAAAAAGCAAATAGCATACTCTCTAATATTCTAAGTGTAGCTCGAGTAGATGACGCCTCAGATTACTATTCTATTCTCGACAGTGCGGGAATTTCAACAGATACTTCTAAAAGCTTGCTTTCAATTCTTGGAAGAAGCGAAATGTTGCCTGATAGAACATGGACTTGGGAAGAGTGGCTTCGAGAAAGTGAGCCTGAATCTTGGAGCTCTTGGGAAACGTGCAGAGACGATTATTTTAAAGCATGGGATCTGTGGAATAGTTTGTCTAGAGATGCTCAGCGAGACTGGTCAAAAGATGTTTGTAATGGATGCACATTTCAACCCAGCTTTATTACAAAAAGAGAGGGTGATATAGTTAGTGCAGAAGCAGACGCGTGGTCTTGCTGGAGTGACGGAAGAGAGTTTACATTTCCACCTGGAAGCGTAGGCGTAAGGTCCACCTCTCGACCTGAACGATACAATGATAATTCAGTCACAATTAATATCCCAAGAAATGTTGCATTCCATGCAACTCCGCTTTCTAGAGATGCCTATACAAGCTGGACAAGAGGAAGGTCTGTTATACCCGGATCACTTACTGATGTTCAGCCAGAAATTAGAAAGCTTGGAAAAAGCTATACAGGTATCGCCGCTGCGTTTGGAACAAAATCACTAGGCTTTAGATCTTGGGACAAGTCACATATCGGTCTAGAAGATGACTTCTTTAGAGAGTACAGGTTAGAAAGTTGGGATGAATTAGCAGGAATAATAGGTCATGAAATTGCACACTTGTTTCTTGATCACAAGGGGTATAACAGAGATTCTCTCACACATCACCTTGACAAGCTAAAGAAAAGTAACGGAAAAATTGAATGGGAGAATAGTGACGGAACAGTATCACTTATAGATCCTGATGATATTTCATTCGAGGGCGCTTGGCAGGCAAACGAAGAAGATGCTGACAGGCTGGGAGAGTGGTTCGCTACGCAGGCCGGGTACGACTCTTTTAATATTGGAAAGTTTCTTACAAGATTAGAATCAGATATGCCTGCGGCACGCACAGACTCCTCGTCTTCTTCACCTAGTACACATCTCCCAGCAGAGTACAGGGTTCATAATGCTGCACTACGAAACATATCTAGAGATGAGGAACAGTCGAGAGATACAAATGAAAATCTAACAATTCATCACATTAGAGAGATAATACTTGAAGAGATAGGAACATACTGGGGTCAAGTAGGAAACGATAATAGAAGCTCGAAGGGCTCAATGACAATAGCAAAGTACCCTGGCCCATGGGCAAAAGGTGTCTCTGAATCAGATGATACTGAAGAAATCGAAGATGAAAGCGAAGACGATGAGAATTAAGGACGTCGTCGAGCTAATAAGAGTCGATATGCCTGATCACACCGATGCTGCATTCAATGTCAAGATAGAGTCTGATGATGGTGGAGCGCACATCGTTATTTTCATAGAGAATCACAGTGATGGCCAGGACGTCCTTAGAGCATTCTCTAACCGCTTCAGTGATCAAAGGGTTATTATTATGCTTGTTCCATCAGGCTCTATTCATCCTGATAACAGAGAGTGATATGGTAATATTGGAGGACAAGTGAAAATTCCATGGGGAACTGTTGTGCTATTCACATGTCTTTATTTATCAATCATCGTAATGTGGTTGGAACTACGCTAGTGTGGTGAATAGTTATGATATGTAACACTTTAAAACCGTTGGGAAAAAGATGAAAATCACTCGCAGACAATTAAAAAGAATTATACAGGAAGAGGTTCAAGCTACACGTCTAGATGAGTCTCCCACGAAAGAAGAACAAATACGAGCTGATCTAGCTGAGCTAGCTGAGCACTATCAGCTTATTGAGTTAACAAGAACAGCAACGACTGCTATGGATAAAGTACTCGAAAAAATGAGTGCTATGGGCATGAGTGGATATTTCTACGGAGATGTCAATGATATGAGAGACGACATGGCGCGGATCCTCGGCGACCCGACTACTGGCACAGTGGAAGATCTAATTGCGGGGCTCGTACACAATCTTGGTGTTCCCGAGCAAAAAGCCAAGAGAGGTATGCCTGCCCCGGTTGAGCGAAATACGGGATCAGAATAATAGCGGTAATCTGATAGATATCGCCATAAGAGGTATAATATAGAATGAAAATCACACGCAGACAATTAAGAAGAATTATACAGGAAGAGTTAAGAAGAACTGTTCTCTCTGAGCATGTACGGCACTCAAGAAGAGATTGCAGAGAACATGCCAAGGAACACATGGATGAGGTTGATACCGCTTTGAACCCGGAGCGTGGACCTGTTGATTGGAGAAAAGTTGATACCGCCTGGAAAGCTGCATCTGAGCTTATGGATGGACATACAACTCCACCGTGGGACGGTGTCGCCCAATCAGACGATGAAAAGCTCACCATGGCTAGAACAGAGCTTGGTGTCTGGCGAAGAGACTTGCTTAACATGGAGAGACTAATAAATTGTGAGCAAGGATAAAGTTAAACAACAGCTCTGAAAGATTTAAAATAGATAAATGAATATTTTGTATTCTGCTATCTGCTTCGTTGCACTTCATGTTCTTGTCTGGTTCTCAACAAACCTTCAATTTGTAAGTGAGTCGTGGTCTGCGAGAAGCTTTCTTATTGCAATGCTTCTAGCTTTTCCAACTTCGATACTTGCATTCTTTGGATCAAAGTTTGGGTATGCCGCGCTCGGTGAGTCTGCATGGGGCGTGAGGTTTCTTGCGTTCTCTCTTTCTTACATCACATTTCCATTTATGACCTATTACTTTTTGGGAGAGTCAATGTTCACATTGAAAACCGTACTGTGTATATCTCTTTCTTTTGTAATAATAGGAATTCAACTATTTATGTGACATAGGTAATCTTATGATGTCATCTTATAAGACTACGAAAGATAAGTGCCCACTTTGTGGCAACAAACTATACTGGTCATGTAGAGGAAAGACTGGATTTGCACATTGTAGCAAAAGCATCTACGCGTCTAGAGTATGGAATGATAGATTTTTCTGCAATTGGAAAGGGTCTGTTATAAGAAAGGATAGTGGGACCGTATATTTTATTATTGATTCTAATAATTAATAAATCATTAATTGATATATCATGATATAGAGAATAGTTATACATGACAGCGAGGATATAATGAAAATCACACGCAGACAATTAAGAAAAATTATCAAAGAAGAGATGTCAAAATCTATTGACAAGAGTCACACACAGACTAGAAGGTTGAGTGAAGTAGCAATGGTCGGACTAAAGCCTTTGAATAATCAACGCCAGGATGAATCACAAGAATCAAAATGGATGAGAATAGCGGGCATTATGAATGAGCAAGAAACTCAGGGTTCAGAGGATAATCTGCCACCAGATTATGCGTATATATATGGAATAAAACTTCCAGAAGGTATGGGTATTTCTAGATTTCTAAAAACCGTAACGGCAAAGGGACTACTAGATCAGATATCATCAGCTGATGATATCGCAGAGTTTCACAATAGAATTATTGATTATTATGAAAATTGTGAGGAGTGTCAGATGCGAAAGAAGAGTAGTTTCAACCTCCATCCAGAAATTACAGATGTGAATATGGTACGGGCAGACAGTGTTATTGCTATGCCGTTCAAAGATGCCACCGTCATTCGAGATATCGAAGGTGAGGATTTCGACTCCGCTGCGAGTGGTACTGTTGGTATAGGTGACTGGCCTGTTAGATACAAGCCGGATGCCGACCTTATTTGGCCACAAGGATAGAACCATGCGCATAACACATAGACAATTAAGAAGAATTATTAGAGAAGAGAAGCTTAATCTTTTAAGAGAATCGCTAGAGACAGAGAGACATCCACTTGACACTGATCAGGACGGTAACGTTGATTGGTTTGAAATCGAACAGGCTGGCTCTATCTATGGGTCTGGGCCAGGTGCTTACAGGCTAGGTGATTCGCCTTTGACTGATCTTGCTGCAGGAATCGAGGATGCAATTCAAAATGCAGTAGGCATGATAGATTTAGACTTTAGTGATAATCCTTTGACCAGGAAAGATATTATTGATTTTGTAGCAAGAATGCTACATGAGCAGAGATAGGAAACTTACTAAGCAAGGGTTATACAATAAAAGATCCGAGGACTATGGCACCCAAGAAGCGCAGGTTTAGGAAGCGAAGAAAGCTATGGAGCAAGAAGTCTGACTATACATGCCTCGATGGATCGATAGTCTCGATGGATAGCACATGGGAAGTCGAATGTGCTAAGCGGCTGGATGAATTAGGAATTCGTTGGATAAGAAACCCAAGCCTCAAACTCAAGTACACCACGCGGGGCCGTAGAGCTCGGAACTATATCCCTGACTTCTATCTGCCTGATCATGATGTTTACATCGAGGTGAAGGGATACTGGACCGATGCGGCGAGACACAAGATGAAGGACGTCCAGGAACGCAATCCTGTGAAGATCATCATCCTCGAGAGCCTTGAAGAGATTAGCAGGTTTATATTATAAAAACCACAACGTAGAGAATAGTTATATAGGTAGATCCTGAATGGAGAGCATATTACAATGAAAATCACACGTAACCAGCTTAGGCAGATTATTAAAGAAGAGCTTGATAGATCTCTTATCATCGAGACGCCAGTTTATGCTCCCCCAATAGTCAAACAGATAAGAAGTAGAATGATTGAGATGCAAGGAGCTGACGCGGGCGTGTACGGTAACACCAGCCAAGTTGCAGATTGGTGGCAGATAATGCTGAACTATTTTAAGAGATTCCCCGACGCCCCAAGTCGAAGAAAATCTACCATAGCAGCAGCAAATCAGCTCATAGCTCCTGCCCCGGGAGGAGAACAACCCGCCTTCGCAGGCTTCCGCGGATGGAGAGACCGTGCTTACATAGGAACAGAGGCCAGACCGGACTGTGATGATGATCGATGTGAGCCGTGTGAGGAATTTGCTAATCTCCAGGGCGGCATATCATCTCTCAACAGTGTTGATGACGAGGTGAGGGAGTTGACCAAAGTCTTAGAGTATGTTTTGTGTGCAATCAATCCAAAATCGCCCTCCGCACAATATGGTCCACAGTCTGTGGATCACTATCAACCTCTTTACCAGGAGATGTACGATATGATTGTCAACTATGGTGAGAAACTCCTCGACGAACCGCTCTCTAATCACGAAGAAGACTAGCGCGTGCAGATAGTTAGAAATAGATTAAGACAAATCATTCAAGAAGAGTTAAGGCATATATTATCGGAAAGACCTCCGCTTCCTTCGCGTGAACAATTAGCCAGCGCTCTTGCTCATTCTCAAGATCCCATCAACTGGACTCATGAACAGTTGCTTGCAGATCCAAGATTTGATCCTGACTATAAGGCTGTTCATATGAGAAGATCAGTTGCAAAGGTTTTGCATGATCATGGCGATACTGACAACTTTAGAAGGTTTGCATTTCAGAATTCACTTCTTACTATCAGTGGTGTATGGACCTTAATTGATGCTCCAAGAGCATCAAAGATTCTAACTTACAATCCGGCAATGCGTTACTCGGGTGAGCGGACATCGTCTGATCCAGGCGGTGATGTTGAAAATATCATTACTACGATCTTCCCAGGTCTAGATATATTTTCATCCAAGCCAGCCTACTGATCTTGAGTGCGGTTAAACAATAAAAGAACAGAGTAGATGAATAGATATATAAGAATAGAGGGAAGACATGCGCATAACTCGTAGACAACTAAAACAGCTAATCAAAGAAGAGCTTAGGCTTCTAGAGGTCGATACAGATAACGATGGAAAGCTAAGCCCAGACGAACTACGTCGTATGGCTGATGACATAGATGAAGCCCCGCGCGACAGAGTACGAAATCGAGTTCACCAATACTTGATTGATAAAAAGTTTTTCAAAGGACGTAATCTCAATGGCCGTCCACAGATCGAGATATTCTGGGGACCACCTGAAGGACCAGGTGTTCCCAAAGGTGCAGGGTATACAAATCCCGCGAAGGATTTTCTAAAATTAGCAGTTGAATCAGGAGACATTGATTGGGCAACGTGGGAAGAAATTGAACCAGTCTGGCAAGAAATTGACAGATCAATTGACTAAATCAATTAACAATAAACAAGGTTAGATCGAGCGCCCGGGCGAGTACCCGCGTACGTATGCATCGGGCTCTGAGAACTCTGTTTTTCTATCGAGTCTAGGACTCTCTAGCTCTGAGTTTGGTTACTCACTAGGTTTTTCTTCTCTTTTCGGGACACGTGGCAACACTGGCCCTCCAGGTAACCCGTATGTTGTGGTCTAATCGAGCACCCGCGTATACGGAAATTCCGGGCTATGATCGAGCACCCGTATCGAGCACCCGGGTACGTACGTCGAGGACTTAGGGTGGGCGCGCAATATGACAATTTGTCACAAAATTACAAAATATTTGTCAACGTGTCACGTAATTTGACACATCGTCACAGCACGAGTCATTCTGTCAATCCATATTATTATCGTACACTCTCCCGGTCAATTGTACAAGTGAAAAAAAATAAAAAACATCGTGTAAACATCAAATCTAGGTGTTATACTAATATTGCGTTGACATAGGAGGCGCATTTTGGCTGGGTCAAGAATCAATAGAGGAATGGGAAGACGTGAGGAGCTCCGCAAGCGAGCCGAGGAATTGGCATCGTATCGCGCGTCACGATCGAGTTCTGAGCAACTCGCCCTACTCGATGATCGACTCGGGGTTGGGGTGGGCGCAGTTCGGGAGCGAGCAAAATTGCTGGAGCTCATTAAAGAAGAGTCGAGAAAGAAAGAGAAGCCAGTCAAGCACAAAACTGGCAACGAAAAGAAGGATCGACGTGAGAGGCGAAGAGCGAAGGCGAGAAGAGATGCGAGTAAGAGATCGACAAGCGAGAGCTAGAGATCGACCACAGCTAGTCGAGGGTGTTCGACTTGCACGTCGACTTCTTGAGCCGGCGATGGTAATTCCTCTCACAATTCTTACTCTAGTCATGGTGACCTGGGTGATGTGGATGTGGTCACTAATGATACAATGAGTCAGCTTGCATGCATTTTAAGTTCAAGGGTGGTAAAATATATTTACCTTGACCGCATCAAGGTATTTGCACTGGAGGGTGTTGATGATGATGAAAATCAGATTTACTAAGTGTACTCGATGTAAGAATACTGGAACATGTGTTTCGATCGAGAATGATTCTGATAGATCAATTACAAGTGTATGTGAGACATGTGATCCGCGCTTATATGAGCTCGCTGCAATTGAGGAGAAGGAAGCATGGCTAAGGGGCGACCTGAGAGCAAAATCGCAATAGCAAGACGGATAACAGAAGATGATGTATTTAATAATGGTACTATTCATGATGCTGATATTGGTCGCTGGGCAGTTGTATCGGGAGGCGGCTACATCCAGTTATGCGATGGGTATATTAATGCTTCTAAGCTTGCATCTTCTCTCAACAGATCACCAGCATAGTGTGCGTGCAATAGATAGTGTGAAGTGGTATAATAAACATGTAGACAATCAAGGAGAAATAATGAATCGCCCAGTGGATATTTCGGCAACACCGGCTGAAGAGCTTTATCTTGAAGAGATGTATAATCGAGATTCTAGCTTTGCTTATGAATGCTCAAGTGAAGATCTAGAAAGACTCCTCCTCATATTTGGAGAGATGGAGCCAATTATTGATGCATTCAATGTTCGATCTGGTGCTAGCATCGAGCAAAGAGCTTTGGATATCGGATGCTCTCCTGATGATTTTAGATCATGGGGTTAAAAGTATATTGGTAATTTGCTCACTCTTAATCGTCGAGCTTTTCATAATTATCGGCTCTGTTAACATGCTTAACGCTTGCGTGCAATAGAAAGCGTGCGGTGGTATAATAATAAAGCTAACCATTAAGGAAAAACATTATGATAAAGTACTCAGTACATTTCGAATACACACCCTTCGTCAAGAACCAGGGATATCGCGGTCTCAGACACGGGATGCGAACTATCAGGGCGCGCAATGAGAAAGAGGCAATCATCAAATGCAAGTCTGTAGTTCCCCATAGCTTTGGTCACTGGGTTAATCGCTTGGCAAATGAGGCAGAATAATGAGCTTGTTCAGGGAAGATTTCGAACCGTTCACTCTCACTTACACTTGTCCACACACTGGGATCAAGATTTCTATCTACTGCGGGAACGACGGCAAGGCAGAGGACGAGTTTCACCGAATGTTCCAGCGATGTGGACAGGACGTCGAGTTCTCAGTTGACTAGTGCGTGCAAATAAAAAAGAACTGTAGTATAATAATATCACGGAACAAGGAGATTTACAATGCCTATTCAAGAACTAGACGAAATGGAAAAACTGCTCGAGGAAACCACAGACTGCTTCGAGGACACGATGAAGCAGTTGTTCGATGAGGACCCTGGGTTGTTTGAAACCAAAATGGGGGATGAGGTGGTGGTTCACTCCACCAAGGCAACCTGGAATGCTCAGGTGAGTTACGCCGGAGATGAGTTTCATAAAGAAATCAAGAAGCTGGTCGAGAAGTTTGAAGTTCGATTGCTGCAAGGGGAGTTCGCATAATGCAAGTATTCAATTCTGTTGCAGATATCGTTAATGACATCGCAGATCGTGCACTCGGTGGGTATTGTGATATCAATGATGACTGCACGACATATCCCCGGATGATTCTTGAATACTACAAGAGTGAGGGTTGCCCCGAGCCTCTGAATGAAGAGGTATATCAACGCGTTCTAAGTGAATACGACGAGCGTGTTTACCGGGCAATCTGGCTCAAGATTCACTCAAGACTTTACTAACGTGCAACTAGTACAGGGTAATGGTATAATAGGATCACAAGGAGGCATAATGCCAGACGTACAGAAATATCGGAACACTCCCAACCTCGGTCGTGAAGACGAGAACAAGCTCAACTGGAAGCTGGGTGACATCGTTCACACTGCCGGATCTTATATGCAGGCGAATGCTTATGGTTACTGCGGCTATGAAGAGTTCGCGATTCCCGTCGGGTCCCGAGCACGGATCATTGGCATCAAGCAGACAGATCTTAATAAGACATCCTTCCGTCGAGGCGATGTCTACATCGACTTCGAGCTCTTGGACCACACCAATCCAGATGGTACACCCATCACCTGTGGTAACCGTCATGCTTTCTCGATGGCTGAGGCAAACAGTGACTTCGCAGTCTGCCCGGATGGCAGTGGCGAGCCCGGATACCTTCGAAGTGAGAACATGAGGGATGCTGGCCTTTGGGTAAGCCTGGAAGCGACTCAGATCGAAGATCATCCAGAGCACGGCTATGTTCAGTTCCGTCACCGCAAGGTGATTGATCCCAGGCAGTATACTGGTCCCGGTGGCATGACGATGCATGAGTACCTCACCCAAGCGTCGTGTGACTAATATGTGGCGCGTAGAAGCAATGATATGGATCGCTGCTGGCCTTGCACTAGGTTATCTAGTTCTCGGCTTCCCAAGCACTGGCGTGTAACTAGCACCCAGCTGTGGTATAATATTATTACTAACAAAGGAGAATATTAGATGAATATCAAACAAAATGTAAATCAATGTAGTAAATGCGGGGAACAGAATCTTCCCGAGCCGATTGTCTTTGCACAGCTTTGTCGACAAACAAACAAGCCTGTGTGTAAGGGTTGTTATTCAAATACAGCCGGCTGGTTTTCCACACTAAAGAAAGCGATCGAGGAGATCAAATGAAGTACACAATCAAGAAGTTTATGGGTGATGATCAATACAGCTGGGCAGTATTCCGGGCACAGGATGTCAAGGGAATGCGGAGCCCGATCTGTGATCCGTACATTCAGCCGGTTATAAACGGCCTGTCCCGCGCTGACGCGCAGTATCATAAGAAGAACTTGGAGGCTATGTAGATGAAGTCATATACATTTGTTATTGGAACATCAGATGATTTCTCATCTCTAGGAGAGCTCGCAGATTACGTAGAGAAGATGGGATATGCTGGAAGCAAAAACTATTCACTTTATGAGTTCAATATTGATGGCGAGTGCTCACCTGAAAATGTAACAATGATCGGGCGTGGAATGGCTTTTAGTAATGACTGGTGTATGGATGACACTCTAAGCTTTGTTGTTGACGGGAATGTTAGTAGTTTCCACACTGCTCAGCAAGAATAGCTTCGTGCAAAGAACGGAAACTATTGGTATAATAGTAAAGTAATCAACAAAGGAAATATAATGTCAGATGTACAGTTTACTCTCAATAGCAAAGTCTCGAACGGTACGAGCAATATTAGCTATCTGCTCAACGAAACTCATATTCAATATCTTCGGACACTCACACCCAATCGGCTCACAGAGCTCTTCGGTCCAGGCGAAGACGTAGATATTCCTTCTAAGGGATACACAGATCCCGAGTGGTACTGGGCAGCTTCAGACGGAAACGTTTGGGGACTTGGCTGGCGATGGGGTGAGCCACGACTTCGAGGTCGAGGTGGCGGCACTGGTGCGGCTCGAGTGCACCCGAACAAACTCACCGCTTACGAGTTCGTAGAGTTTATTCGAGAATCTTTTGAGCAGTAAACAATTTGAACGCGGCCAGATCGTTAGGATCAGGAGAAATCGCTGGGTAAGTGATAGTGGTCGTCTAGGTATGATTGTGAATAGAGCTTACCTTGCATATGATGAGTCAGATTGCAAGTGGAGTGTTCTTGTAGATAATAAGATAGTAGAATACCGCGCAGCAAACCTATTTCCAGCATCATCACGTGTAGTTTTAAACTAATCATGGTATAATATAAACACCTACTAAGGAGGAAAACAATGCCACTTGCAACCAATCAACTTATGACAGATATCAAGATGCTTAATCTTGACGAGATGCTTGAGCTTAACACTTTCCTTGTGTCTCAGATCAAGCACGAACGTGCACTCAATGCACAAAGAATGAAGCGACAGCTCTGTATTGGATCACGCGTTCAGTTTAGTGACGGTCGTGGTAATACGATCGAGGGCTCGATCTCAAAGATTATGCGGAAGTTTGCAAAGGTCAATAGTAATGGCGACACATGGCGAGTTCCGATTGGTGTCCTTAGTGAGGCAGTAAAATAATGGAAAACTATATTATGCATGATACAAGTCTTGAGCATGATGGTGGTTCTCATAATCTTGAAGTTGAGATTGAGGGTAACCAAGCTGTCATTCGATTTGGTGCTAGCTTTACACTTCGTATGAGTGAGACTCAGATTGATAAGTTGCGTGAGATTCTCTATGAGACGTCTCGAGAACTGTGTATTAATCGTCGTGATACTACTGGTGTATATGATGATGAAGGATCTGAGGAGCGTTACAATGCTGTGAATGATGCCATGGATGCTTTAAGCGACAGGGTAATGAAAGAAACGCAGGCAACAGCTGCTGTTGATCCTTATGAGCCCTATAATCCGAATGATCCGGCAAATTGGTAGGGTGCTCGATGGGTGATCTAATAGACTTTCAAGAATATAAGCGAAAGCGCGAAGAAGAAGAGATTGAGAAGCTGAAGCAGGATCTGAAATATGTAATGGATCGACTAGGCGACGCTGATGAAGGATACAGCCCGCTCTGGTATGATGTTATGTCATTTCCTATATTTGGAGACTCACTCTATCAAAGTAGAATCCCTTACGATGGCGAGCTCGATGGTTACGAGTTGTTCAAAGAATCAGACTTTGAAGAGCTAGTCTTCTGGAAAGAAGATGATTGAATTTGGAATCGTAACATTCATTCTCGGCTTTGGCGTAGGGGTTATTGCTGAATGGTGGTGTTCAAATAATCGCGTGCAATAGATAGTGTGAAGTGGTATAATAGAGAGGTAAGGAGGCAGATATGGCCAAGGCAAAGAAAAAGAACTCTACTAGTAAGGCTGAGGAACGTCGTGTCCGTAACTGGCTCGCTGTCCGCGCTCACTTCAAAACTGGTGCAGGAAATCATGGTGACAAGAAGAAGCAAAATAGTAAGAAGGCATGTCGAGGAAGAGTTGTACAGTAATGAATATTAGAATGAGTAGATTTGACAATAGCATTATTTGTATAGAAGCAACAGAAGAGTCATCAAAGGTAATACTCGATAGGCTGGACAAAAGAGGACTCGGGTTTGCACTCTTTGGCGAGGATGTAGATCAACCAATGATTGTGATTGATCATAGAGCTGGGCTATCTGACGACCAGCTTCTCGCAGTCGAGGCTCATGAAGTAGGACATGTAGTATCAGGTTCATCTGATGAGGAAACTGCAGAGTTATATGGCATTGCAATGCTTCGCCTTTCTGGTCATCATTCAGCTGCTGAGTTGCTTTTGAAAAGAGGAATCATCTAGCTAGCGTGCAATATTGCAATAGCAGTGGTATAATATAAACACGGAAGGAATGGATTCTTCCAAAAAACAAAAACAAAGGAGCCTAACATGGCTAAGTTCGAAGTTCAAGTTCTCTCTCTCATTCAAACATCAGAAGAAGACGGTGCCCCTGCCTTCGAAGCCGTTGGCTTGATTGATGGTGCATCATTTAAAGCTCGGACTATTCTCTGGGGTCCACGGAATGCTAAGCAGCCCATCTTTAAGGTGGTTGAAGGTGAAGAGGTTGCACAATCTCTTTCACAATCGGCTTTTAGTCGTGGGCAACGGATCGCAATCGCCAGGGCTTGCAAGCTAGTTCGGACTGGTGAAGCTCAGCTCTCGACAAATGATGGTCTTCAGAACCTTACTCTTAAGGAGCTCCGCTCAAAGGCAAAGGAGTTCGGTGTGACTGGAACTCACCGAAAGGGAATCACCAAGGCTGAGGTCCTGGACCTTGTTCGATCAGCTGCATAGGTTTACTTTATAACTCTTGACGGATAGCTCTAGCTTTATGTGGAGCTGTCCTGTTAGGGTCGTTAGCTCAGTTGGTAGAGCACCGGGCTTTTAACCCGTAGGCCCTGGGTTCGAACCCCAGACGACCCACCACTAAACAAAGGAAAGACATAATGTCTTCAATTCTACTTCTCCTTGCAAGCTTGAACACAGCTGAGGCTTACATCAAGGTAACACCAAGATCAGCACAGATTGGTCATACACATCATGCACAGTGCTCTCATAGGCCAGCTCCTCATCCCGCTGGAAAGTGGGTTTGGGTGCCAGGCAAAGTCTATAGGGTTGTTAAGTTTGGAAGAATCAGATACAAGCAAGGCCCAGGTCACTGGAAGCTTGTACCTCGTAAATAATATTTTGGCCGAGTGGTGGAATGGTAGACACAGGGGACTTAAAATCCCCTGCTCGATAGAGCGTGCGGGTTCGATCCCCGCCTCGGCTACCATACATGTAATATCAAAAAAACTGTTGTATAATATTATTAAGAGGTAACAATGAATCTTACACCTATTGACGAAGCAGTATTCAATGCTCAGGAACTCGCAGCAGGAATCGCTGCAATGGCTCTTGTTCAAGACTTGATTAAGAAGGGGTTTGAGGCATCAGCTGTCTCTGAGAATCTATCTTTAGATATTCTTGAGAGAAAGAAAGCTATGAAGGATCATAAGCACATTAATATGCTGCTCAACTTCATTGCACAAACAAGAGCTTCAATCGGGATTAGTGCATAATGTGGAAATGGTCGGCAATAGTTCGAGTGAGCGGAGGGTTTGACTTTACAGTAGTGATTCAGGCACCCGATCAGATCACAGCAACAAGAATCATCGAGTCTCAGTATGGGAAAGGATGCATTGTTGGAAATAATGTAAGGAGAGTCTAATGAGAATCGGTGATCTGGTTAGGATGAAGGACGGTTCTACAGGAATCATCATGAAGATTGTCAGTGCTGATCCTTGGTCGCGACGGCACCCTTGGGCAGTACTTCACACTGGAGAGCGTTTTCCGCTGAGAGATTTAGAGGTGATTGATGAATGTGGGTGATCTAGTAAAAGTAAAGACAAAGTTCTATGGAACAAAGGTCGGAGTGATCGTTAAGCATGGGATGGATGGTTACTTCATTCAGCCAGCAGACCATCCGCGTATGATCATAGCAGGCGCTGAGGATATGAAACTCATTAGTAAGCTACTTGGTGCATACGATGCATAGCGTGTAACTAACTCTGTGCTGTGGTACAATATTACTATAGTACAAACAAAGGAGTTCATATGACCAGATATAAAAGAATCATTCCCTTAGAGAGCAAGGGTCCTTGGGATAATACTGTGTGGCTGGTAGATGCTGAAGACTGTCTGATGCCGAAGAACCTGATATTCGAATGTCTTGAACAGGCACAAACATACGCTAGAATGCTAGAAAGTGAAGAGATTGAATGGCACAACATCATTGAAGTAGCTTTGCCAGACTCTTTTTCATGTAACTAGCACCTAGCTATGGTATAATGGAATCACAAGGAGGATCACAATGATCTCAGCAACAACAATGACCTTCGGTAGCGATATCGGAACTGACAACCTCGCAAAGCATGTTAACGTCGTGTTTGATAACGGACCAAAGATGGTGAGCTTGAGCGTGGACAATAGCGCCGGCCGGATGACCCACATGGCTCGTGCTGACATCCGCCTACTCTTCAGTGACCCGCTTAATGGTGGTGTGGAAGATGTGACTAGCCAGGTATTTGGAGGAGCCGAGGCAGATATCGTCTCCGGCACGATTCAGAATATGGATAAGGCCATGAAGTGGCTACAGAGAACTGACTGGGGAATGGCAAGGGGCGTGTAAAGAATAATCGCCTATGGTATAATAAGAACATAAGGAAGGAGCACTGCTCGCATCCGGGGCGCATCTCGAGCGTTGACCGGGTCGTCTGGAGCCGAAAGGCTAGGTTCCTCCTTACTTTTAGATCTTTTACAATTTGAGGCCTTGGATTTAGCGGTCCAAGGAACCGGTGGGGATGCCGGTCGTAGTAACAAAAAACTGACGGTGAGCGACGCATTGGTGGTCGCAAGAAGTCCGCAGGGTATGAGAGGTATATGCACCAACCGTATACTTCGCACCGTACGACGGATCCCCACCCCCTCTTCACTTTATGTGGGGGACACAGGCCAGAGGGGTTGCCTAAGGGTAAACAACGTGGTTGCGTAAGCGTGGTCGAAGTACTGACTTTACAGGCTGTGTCCAGATAGAGAAGTCGGGAACTCTATCACCATTTCATGCAATAAAACAGAAGCTGTGGTATAATAGTAAAGTCAAGGAGACATAACAATGACTTACAATCCAAATCGAATCTTTCGCAATCAAACAATTAAATGCATTGATTTCCTGCTTCTCTCTATGCTTGAGAATCCTGGTCGAAATCAGAGATTCTATACCAGAAGATTATTCAAGTGGCAACACGGAATTGAAGACCACCACTCCGGCGGCACCAACATTGCCTACTTCAATAACAGAAAATACTATCGAGATATTCTATTCACTGATGTCTCCCGGAAAACTGTCAAATATGATTCTTATTTTGGGACTCAAATGAAATCTCGAAACTCTCAAATGCACCTCACCATCAGAGGCTTCAATCGAGCTAATAAACTCCGAATCAAACTCGGCCTCCCCCAGATTTCTTGGGATTCAGCCGGCCACCCGCTTTCATGCAAACCTTGAGAATGGGTGGTATAATATAATCACCAAGGAGGTCCTCATGGACGCAGATTTGAACGTAGATGTGATTGATAACGAAACCGGCGAGATTTACCGTGAGGGCGTGATGCTTATTAATGCTCACATTTTTATTGCCAAGGAGGCTGGTAAGATTGTCCGGGATGAGGTAGATATTATTGACCTGGATGATATTGATGGTGGTGGCCAGATGGAAGTCCGGAGTATCTATGTTGATTTTCCGGAAGAGAAGTTGAAGAGAGAGTTGTCGGCTGATGCTATTATCCGGGCCAGGGAGTTCTGGCAGTATGAGAATGGCGGTGGCCAGGTGAGGAAGTAATGAAGGCATACCTTCACTCTAGATCGTTTGGTGTTCAAACACGGAGCAAAAGCACATAC